>OCZS010000168.1_pt1 | contig 20871 bp, 19 predicted proteins | sample 1539071 | NCBI WGS metagenome assembly OCZS01 (sample SAMEA3113584, study PRJEB22503) | soil metagenome
GGCCTGGGCGTACTGGGCGCGGTCACCGTGCAGCTCCTGCCGGTGCTCCTGCAGGTCCGCGAGAACGAGCCCCTCCAGGCGGGCGGCGCCGCGTAGGGCCGCCACGGTGCCTGCGTCCGGGTCGACGACACGGGACTGGCCGGTCTTGGTGGCGCCCTCCACCAATTGCTCGCCCTGTCCCTTGGCCTTGACCACGCCCAGGCTGCGCCGCACAGCGATCCGGCCTGCGTCCAGGTCGACGTCGCGCCAGCGCAGTGCGAGTGCCTCGCCGCGCCGCATGCCGGTGTACGCGAGCAGCCACCATCCGATCGCGGCCTCGGCATTGTGTCTCTGGGCCCACCGCAGGAAACGCCCCAACTCGGGTGCGGTCCAGGCGTGCATCTCCGGTGGCCGGGTCTGCGAGGGGCTGGGGGGAGTCGACCGGTCCGTGGAATTGACCGCCAGCCGCCCGTGCTTGACGGGGTCAGCAAGTGCTGACCGGAGGATGGTGACGATGTAGCGCACCGTGCGGAGTGACAGGCCACCCAGCCTACCGGGCCGTCCGCAGCTCGGTGGCTCTCGACCTGGTGCGGGACACCGCCGTGGTGCTGGGCAACCTAGACGGGACGCCACGTCACCCTGAGCGGTTCTCTCGCCGGTTCGTCGAGCATGTGGGCCGTGCGCGGCGGGCGTTGGGGGAGCAGCAGCTGCCTGTGATCCGGGTGCACGACCTGCGGCACACCCACGCCACGCTGCTGCTGGCGGCCGGCGAGCCGGTCAAGGTCGTCTCGGAACGGCTCGGCCACGCCAGCGCGACCATCACCCTGACCGTGTACCAGCATGTGCACCCCGGCATGGGCCGGCAGGCGGCCGACCGCTTCGCCGCGCTGCTCGACGGCTGACGCCGGTGCCCGAGTCACAGCCAGAGCCGCGAAGTATCAAAGAGGTATCACGAGGCCGTTCCGGCCCATGAGACGAAACCACCCCGGGCTCCTGACCTGCAGGAGCACCGGGGCGATTGGGTGTCCGAGGGGGGACTTGAACCCCCACGCCCGATAAAGGGCACTAGCACCTCAAGCTAGCGCGTCTGCCAATTCCGCCACCCGGACGAGTGGTGCCGGCGCGGCCGGGGAGGCCGTCCTGCGTCCCGGAACATTACACGCTTCCCGCCTGCGGACCGAAATCCCTGAGCCACCCGGAGGTCGCGGTGACGAGGGTCCTGTGAGGCGCTCCGGCCTACAGTGGCTGACCATGAGCGACACCGTGACCCGGCCCGAGGACGAGGTCGTCCGGATCTGCCAGGAGCTGATCCGGATCGACACGACGAACTACGGCGACGGGAGCGGTCCGGGGGAGGCCGAGGCGGCGGCATACGTCGTCGAACAGCTGCGTGAGGTGGGCCTGGAGCCCCAGACGTTCGAGAGCGACCCCGGACGCGTCACCGTCGCGGTGCGGATCCCCGGGGCGGACCGCAGCCGGGGTGCGCTCTGCGTCCACGGGCATCTGGACGTCGTCCCGGCCAACGCCTCGGACTGGTCGGTGGACCCGTTTTCGGCGGAGGAGCGCGACGGCTGCATCTGGGGCCGCGGCGCGGTCGACATGAAGGACATGGACGCGATGATGCTCGCGTGCGTGCGCCACCTGGCCCGCACGGGCACGGTGCCTCCGCGGGACGTCGTCGTCGTCTTCTTCGCAGACGAGGAGGCAGGAGGGACGAAGGGGTCGCACTTCCTCGTCGAGCGGCATCCGGAGGTCTTCGAGGGGGTGACCGAGGCGATCAGCGAGGTGGGCGGCTACAGCGTCACCCTGACCGACCGGGACGGCAAGGAGCGGCGCACCTACCTCCTGCAGACCGCCGAGAAGGGCATCGCCTGGCTCCGCATCACCGCACACGGCCGGGCGGGTCACGGCTCGGTGCCGAACGACGAGAACGCCATCGTTCGCCTCGCCGAGGCGATCGCACGGATCGCCGCCCACAAGTGGCCCCGCGAGTTCATCCCCTCGGTGCGCACGCTCCTCGACGGGTGCGCCGACCTCACCGGGACGAGCTGGTCGGACGAGGACCTCGAGGAGCTGCTTCAGCACCTCGGCGGCGCCCAGGGGTTCGTGCGCGGCACCTTGCAGGACACCAGTAACGTCACCATGCTCGACGCGGGCTACAAGCACAACGTCATCCCGCAGCACGCGTCCGCCAGCGTCGACTGCCGCTTCCTGCCCGGCCACGAGGAGGAGCTGCTCGCGACCATCCGCGACCTCGCCGGTGAACATGTCGACGTCGAGGTGCTCCACCGGGACATCGCGCTCGACGCGCCGTTCGAGGGTGACCTCGTCGACGCCATGGTCGCGGCGCTGCGCACCGAGGACCCGGATGCCGAGGTGCTGCCCTACTGCCTGTCCGGCGGGACCGACAACAAGGCGCTCTCGCTGCTCGGGATCACCGGGTACGGCTTCGCGCCGCTGCGCCTGCCCGCGGACCTCGACTTCGCCCCGATGTTCCACGGGATCGACGAGCGGGTCCCGGTCGAGTCGCTGAAGTTCGGCACCCGGGTGCTCCTGAGGCTGCTCGAGACCTGCTGAGCCCACCGCGCCGAGCGCGGGAGGAGCCGTCGCGGTCAGCGCGAAGGGCTCATCGAGCGTCGCGGGCGGATGATCTTGCGACGGAGCCAGGTGCGCGTGCGTCCGCCCTCGTAGATGCGGGTGCGCTCGAGCTCCCAGTGCCCGTACTCGGCGTGCTCCGTGAGCTGTCGGCGGATGTCTCCGCGGGCGACCTCCCGTCCGAAGGACAGGACGAGGTACTCGTACTCGACCATCGCCACATTGTGCTCCAGGACCGGTAACGTCGACACCATGAGCGCCGATCCGCGAGCAGCCCTGAACCAGCTCGTCGCTGCCCTCGAGCGCCACCTCGAAGCGAGCAGCACTCGGCATGGCGAGGACGACCCCTCGGTGGTCGCCGCGTACGAGGACCTCGCCGACGCCTTCGAGGCCTACGACGGCGCCCTGTACGACGCCTACGGCGAGATGACACCGCTGGACATCTACACCGGCGACGACGACGGCCCCGATGAGGACGCCGACGACGAGGTCGCCGAGGTGCTCGACGCCCACGACGACGAGGACGGGGACGACGCCCACCTCTACTCGGGGCTGGACGACGACATCGAGTTCGAGGACGACTCCTCGGAGTCCGACGACGACACCGACGACACCGAACCCCTCCGCCTGCGCTGAGCCCGTCGAGCCGGCCGAGCCCCTCCGGCGTCCCTCGCGGTCCGAAACGCGCCGCCCTCAGGAGTGCTCGACCGACACCTCGTCGAGGGCGGCCACGATCTGCTCGGGAAGCTCGAGGTCGTCGGAGTCCAGGAGCGCCACGAGCTGGGCGGTCGTCCTCGGCCCGATGATCGGGGCGACGACGCCGGGGCGGTCGCGCACCCACGTGAGCGCCACGACGGCGGGCGACACGCCCAGCCCGGTCGCGGCGGTGCGCACGGCGTCGACCACGCCGCGGGTGTGGTCCCCGACGTGCCGGCCGGCGAAGCCGGCGAACTCCTCCGAGGCCAGCCGGGAGTCCGCCGTGACCGTCCTGCTGTAGCGCCCGCCGAGCACGCCACGGCCGAGCGGGGACCACGGCAGGAGGCCGAAGCCGAGGGCCGCGGAGGCGTCGGCGAGCTCGCGTTCGGGGAGGCGCGAGACGAGGCTGTACTCCACCGAGTCGGCCACGAGGGGCACCCCCGCCGCGGCCAGGAGCGACATGGTCCGGGCAGCCTGCCAGCCCACGTGGTTGGAGACGCCGACGTAGCGCGCCCGCCCCGACTCCACCGCCCACACGAGTGCGCTGACCGTCTCCTCGATGGGCGTCTGGTCGTCCCAGGTGTGGGCGAGCCAGACGTCGACGTGGTCGGTGCGCATCCGCCTCAGCGATGTCTCGAGCTGGCGCATCATCGCCCACCGTGAGCAGTCGACGACCCGGTTGCCACTGGCCCGGCTGATGCCCGCCTTGGTGAGCAGGACGACCTCGTCGCGGTCCGGGCCGTCGAGCACGTCACCGATGATCTCCTCGGCCGCGCCACCGGCATACCCGTGCGCGGTGTCGACGAGGGTGCCGCCCGCAGTGCGGAACGCGCCGAGGAGGTCCCGCGCGTCCTCCGCCGAGGTGCGGGTTCCCCAGGCCATCGTGCCGAGGCCGAGCCGGGACACGGCGAGGCCGGAGGCTCCCAGGCGGCGCGCGAGCATGGCGGCGACCCTATCGCCAGGGTCCCAGTCGCTACGGTGGGCGCCATGCGGCTGGCGATCACGTGCGGGTACGCGGGGATGGGGCTCGGCGCCGACACGCTCTCCCTCGTCCTGGAGGCCGAGCGACTCGGCTACGCGCAGGCATGGGTCGCCGAGGCGTACGGCTCCGACGCCCCGACGGTGCTCGCCTGGCTGGCCGCACAGACGAGCAGCATCGGCCTGGGCGCGGGCATCATGCAGATCCCTGCGCGCACTCCCGCGATGACCGCCATGACGGCCGCCACGCTCGACACGCTCTCCGGGGGCCGGTTCCACCTCGGGCTCGGCGTCTCCGGCCCGCAGGTGAGCGAGGGCTGGCACGGTGTGCGCTTCGCGCAGCCACTGGGCCGGACCCGCGAGTATGTCGACATCGTGCGAATGGCGTTGCGGCGGGAGCAGGTTCGGTATGCCGGCCGCCACCACACCCTGCCGCTCCCGGACGGCCCCGGCAAGGCACTGCGCCTGACCATCCGCCCGCCGCGCCCTGACCTGCCGGTGTACCTCGCCGCGGTCGGGCCCCGGAACATCCGGCTCGCCGGTGAGGTGGCCGACGGCTGGTTGGCCATCTTCTTCTCGCCTGAGCACTCGAGCGACCAGCTGGCGCCCGTCCGCGAGGGTCGGGTGGCCGCGAGCGCCGGCACGTCCCAGGACCCGATGGTCGGCTTCGACGTCGTGGCCACCGTGCCGGTCGTCGTCACCGACGACCTCGAGGCCGGCCGCGCGGCGGTGGCCGACTACACCGCGCTGTACATCGGGGGCATGGGCAGCCGGGAGCAGAACTTCTACAACGGGCTGGCCCGGCGGATGGGCTTCGACGAGGCCGCCGACCGCATCCAGGACCTGTACCTCGACGGTCGGCCCCGGGACGCGGCGGATGCCGTGCCGTTCGACCTCGCGGACGCCACAGCGCTCATCGGGCCCGTCGAGCGCATCGCCGAGCGGATCGGCCGTTACGCGGACGCGGGCGTCACCACGCTCAGCGTCGCGCCGTTCGCGCGCACGGTGGACGACCGCGCCGCGGTGCTGCGGGCCGTCGCGGACGCCCTTCCCCTGCAGACCTGACGCAGAGGGCATTCCGGGCCGCTGGTGCGGGAGCGGGTCGAGCGCTGCGTACACCTAGGCTGTCGGCTCGTGTCCGTCGAACTGACCTACTTCCAGGCCATCGTCCTCGGCGTCGTGGAAGGGCTCACCGAGTTCCTCCCGATCTCGTCAACCGGACACCTCACCATCGCCGAGCAGCTCCTCGGTCTTCCCGTGGACGACCCGGCGGTCACGGCCTACACCGCGATGATCCAGATCGGCGCCATCGTCGCGACGTTCATCTACTTCGCGCGCAAGATCGCCCGGCTCTTCCTGGCCTGGTTCCGCGGCCTGCGCTCCGCCCAGGCCCGCGAGGACCGCGACTACACCTTGGCGTGGGCCGTCATCGTCGGCTCCCTGCCGGTCGGCATCGTCGGCTTCCTGGCGCGCGACCTGATCTCCGGGCCGCTGCGCAACCTCTGGGTCGTCGCGGCTGCGCTCGTGCTGTGGAGCATCGTCATCTGGGTCGCGGAGCAGCGGCACGACGTCCTCGAGCGCGCCGGCGAGCAGCGCGACGAGCACGGCATCACCCTCAAGGACGGGCTGGTCATCGGCCTCGTCCAGTGCTTCTCGCTCATTCCCGGGGTCTCGCGGTCCGGCGCCACGATCTCCGCGGGACTCATGCGTGGCATCAACCGGGTGACGGCGACCGAGCTGGCCTTCTTCATGGCCATCCCGGCCCTCACGGCGGCCGGCATCTTCGAGCTCGCCCGCGGGACGGAGGCGGTCCTCGCGCTCGGCGTGGGCCAGATGGCCGTCGGAATCGTCGTCGCCTTCGCCACCGCGTACGCCTCCATCGCGTGGCTCCTGCGGTTCGTGGCGACCAACTCGCTGCGGCCGTTCATCTGGTACCGGGTCGCCCTCGGCCTCGCCGTCGCAGCGGCGCTCTGGGCCGGGTGGATCTCGGCCACCTGACTCCTGGATGCCGGTCGTCCACCCGTGGTGCCCGGCCGGTTGCGCTCGTCCCCTACAGCCACCCGCTCCGCTTGAAGGCGCGGTAGATACCGAGGCACAGCACGGCCATGAGACCGAGCACCGCGAAGTACCCGTAGCGCCAGCGCAGCTCGGGCATGTCGTCGAAGTTCATGCCGTAGATGCCGGCGATCATCGTCGGCACCGCGGCGATGGCCACCCACGCCGAGATCCGACGCATGTCGCTGTTCTGCTGCACCGAGATCTGCGCGAGGTGGGCGCCGAGGATGTCCGTGAGCAGGCGGTCGTAGGACTCCACGTGGTCGATGACCGCCTGGAGGTGGTCGCTGACGTCCCGCAGTAGCAGCCGCAGCTCGGCCTCGTCGACCGGGCTGTGCGTGGAGTGGTGCAGCATCTGCAGCGGCGCGGAGAGCGGCACCGCGGCGCGACGGAACTCGAGCACTTCCCGCTTGAGCCGGTAGATCGTCGCGCTGTCCATCCTGGAGCCGGAGAAGACCTCCGTCTCGATGGCCTCGAGGTCGCTCGCGATCTCCTCGTCGATGACGGTGTACGTGTCCACCACGTTGTCGACGATGGAGTGGAGCACCGCCATCGGCCCGAGCCGCAGCCGGTCGGGATCCGCCTCGAGCTGGTGGCGCAGACCCGCGAGCGGGCTGGCGTCTCCCCGCCGGACCGTGACGATGAAGTGGTCCCCGACGAAGATCATGAGCTCACCGGTCTCGATGTCCGAGGTGCTCTCGATGTAGCGCAGCGGCTTGAGGACCACGAAGACGCTCGTGTCGTAGAGCTCGACCTTGGCCCGCTCTCGCCCCTGGACGGCGTCCTCCACGGCAAGGGCGTGCAGCTGGAGCTCGTCGTTGACGTCGTCGAACTCGGCCTGGGTGGGGTCCTTGAGGCCGATCCAGAGGAAGTTGCCGGGGGCGCCCAGTGCTCGCAGGGCGGCGAGCTCGTCGCTGAGGTCACCGCAGTCGTGCCGCGCACCGTCCATGTACACGGCCCGGTCGACGATCACGCCCTCATCGTGACAGAGCACGAGCGCGGGTAGAGGAGCGACCCACGGGGCGGCGAGCCGGCGCGGCATACAGTGTCCTCTCGTGGCCACCGTCCTGCTGCTCCGCCACGGTCACTCGACCGCGAACGCCGAGGGGCTGCTGGCGGGGTGGACCGAGGGTGTCGGCCTCACCGACAAGGGGCGCGACCAGTCCGTTCGTGTGGCCCAGCGGCTGGCACCGTTGACCGTCGCCAGGGCGGTCTCGAGCCCGCTGCAGCGCTGCCTCGAGACGGCGGCCCTGGCCCTGTCCGGCCACGACGTCGTCGCCGACCCACGGCTGGGCGAGTGCCACTACGGGGCCTGGACCGGTCGCCCGCTGCGCGAGGCCGCCACCGAGGACCTGTGGCGGGTGGTCCAGGACGACCCGGGCGCCGCGACGTTCCCCCACCACGACCACTTCGCCGCCGAGTCCCTCGCCGAGATGGCAGAGCGGGTGATCGGTGGCATCCGCGCGCTCGACGCCGAGGTCGAGGCGGAGCACGGCGAGGATGCCGTGTGGGTCGCGGTGAGTCACGGCGACCCGATCAAGGCGGTCGTGGCCGAGGCCGTCGGGGCGGGCCTGGCGGGTCTGCAGCGGGTGCGCGTCGACCCCGGCTCGATCACCGCGGTCCACCTGACGGCCAACCGGATGGTGCTCCTCGCGAGCAACACGCTCGAAGGCGACCTCCGACCGCTCGTGGCCCGTCCGCAGCACGCCCCGGCGGGGGACGCCGAGGTGGGCGGCGGGGCCGGCTGATTGCCCGGGGCCCTTGTTGCGAATAATGTGCAACAACGTCCCCCCCCGACAGGAGCAGCGCGTGCACGTCCCCGACGGCTTCCTCGACGCGCCGACCTCGGTCGCGACCGCCGTGCTGGCCGCCGGTGCGCTCGCCGTATGCCTGCGCGGTGCCCGGCGTGAGCTCGACGACCGGGTGGCGCCACTGGCGGGGCTGGTCGCCGTGTTCGTCTTCGCGGCCCAGATGGTCACCTTTCCGGTCGGTGCAGGTACCTCGGGACACCTCCTCGGCGGAGCGCTGGCAGCCGTGCTCGTCGGCCCGCGGACGGCGACGGTGTGCCTCACGGTCGTCGTCGCGGTGCAGGCCCTCCTCTTCGCCGACGGTGGCGTGAGCGCGCTGGGCACGAACGTCCTCCTCCTGGCGGTCGTCGGTCCGTGGGCGGGGTATGCGGTCTTCGCGGGCGCCCGGGCGGTCCTGCCCTCACGACCGGCGTCGGTGCCGCTGGCCGCCGCGACCGGTGCCTGGGCGTCGGTCGTCGTGGCGGCACTCGTCTTCGTCGGCCTCTACGCCGTCGGGGGAGCCGCACCGGTTCCGCTCGACGCGCTCGTCGCGGCGATGGGCACCTGGCACCTCGTCATCGGTCTCGGCGAGGCGGGCATCACGTTCCTCGTCGTCTCGACCCTCGTGGCCGCCCGGCCCGACCTCGTCCACGGCGCTCGGCCGGTGCTCGGTCACGCCAAGCTCGTGGTCGCCCAGGGTGGACGGCTGTGACCCGACGACCCTCCACGCGAACGGTGCTCTTCGTGGGTGCCGTGTTGTCCGTGCTCGTCGCTGGCCTCCTGTCGGGCTGGGCGTCCACGTCGCCCGACGGTCTCCAGCAGGTGGCGCAGACACTGGGCTTCGCCGACAGCGAGCGCCAGTCCGCCACCGCGACGTCGCCGCTGGCCGGCTACGCCGCGCCGCTCGGGAGCGGACGTCTCTCCGGAGGTCTGGCGGGCGTCCTCGGGGTGGTCGTCGTCGGCCTCGTCATGGTCGTCCTCCTCGCGTGGATGCGCCGTCCCCGGGCCTCCGACGAGGCGAGGTGACGTGGGCTCCGGCCACTCCGCCCACCTCCACGTCGACGGCTCCTCCCTCCTGCACCGCCTGCCTCCCCAGGTGAAGCTCGTCGGTCTCCTGTCCTTCGTCCTTGCCGTCGTCTCCGTCCCCGCGGGGAGCCTCGTGGCCTTGGGGTGCCTCCTCGCGCTGGCGGCTGCTCTCCTGCTGTCCACCGGGGTCGCGCCGCGTCACGTCGCCGCACGCCTGGTCGTCTCGCTGCCCGTGGTGGTGTTCGCCCTCGCCCTTCCCTTCGTGGCCTCGGGGCCCGACTCGGCACTCGGACCGCTCACCGTGAGCAGCACCGGGGTGACGGCGGCCTGGACCGTGCTGGCCAAGGGCCTCACCGGCATCCTCAGCGCCGTCGCGTTCGCCGTCACGACGCCGCCCACCGACCTCGTCGCGGCACTCCAGCGCCTCCGCGCACCGGCTCTCGTCGTCCTCGTCCTGTCGTTCATGGTGCGCTACCTCACCGTGGTCACGCAGGAGCTCGCCCGGATGAGGGTCGCTCGAGAGTCCCGGGGTTTCCGCGGCCGCGGACTGCGGGCTTGGCCTGTGCTGGCGGCCGCCTCGGGTGCCCTCTTCGTCCGGAGCTACGAGCGGGGTGAGAGGGTGCACCTCGCGATGCTGAGTCGGGGGTTCAGCGGACGGCTCCCGGAGACGTCGCCGCTGACGGCCCGCCCGGGGGAGTGGGCGACCGCACTGGTTCCGGCAGCCCTCGCACTGACCGCGTCCGTCGCCGCGAGGCTCTGATGAGCCTCCCGGTGCTCGACGTCCGCGGGCTGGCGTACGCCTACCCGGGAGGTCACCAGGCCCTCTTCGGCGTCGACCTCCACGTGCATGCCGGTGAACGGGTGGCCCTGCTCGGACCCAACGGTGCCGGCAAGACGACGTTCGCGCTCCACCTCAACGGCATCCTCACCCCTGGGCGAGGCAGCGTGACCGTGTCCGGGCTGCCGGTCACCGGGGACTCCCTCCTCGAGGTCCGTCGCCGCGTCGGCATCGTGTTCCAGGACCCCGACGACCAGCTCTTCATGACGACGGTGCGCGACGACGTGGCGTTCGGCCCGGCGAACCTCGGCGTGCGTGGTGCCGAGCTCGATGCGCGGGTCGCCGAGGCACTGAGGGCCGTCGGCGTCGAGGACCTCGCGGGGCGCGCCCCCCACCACCTCTCCTTCGGACAGCGGCGCCGGGTGGCCATCGCCACCGTGCTCGCCATGCGCCCCGAGATCCTCGTCCTCGACGAGCCGTCGTCGAACCTCGACCCCACGTCCCGGCGGGAGCTCGCCGACATCCTCCGATCGCTCGACGTCACCGTGCTCATGGTCACCCACGACCTGCCGTATGCCGTCGAGCTGTGCGAACGGTCCGTCGTCCTGTCCGAGGGGACCGTCGTCGCCGACGGACCGACCAGGGCAGTGCTGGCGGACGCGGAGCTCATGGCTCGCCACCGGCTGGAGCTGCCGGTCGGGTTCTCGATCTAGGGTGGGGGACATGCCAGCCACGGTGTTCGACCCGCCCGAGCGCTTCGTCGCCGGGACCGTCGGGCCACCCGGCGGCCGCACCTTCTTCCTCCAGGCGAGCGGCGACGGCCGCCTCGTGTCGGTCTCCCTCGAGAAGGTCCAGGTGAGCGTTCTCGCCGACCGGGTCAACGACCTGCTCGACACCCATGCCGAGGGCGCCGCCGTCGAGCCGTCGGCCGACGGGGACACCGCGCCGCTCACCGCCCCCATCGAGGACGAGTTCCGCGTCGACACACTGGCCCTGGCATGGGACCCCGAGCGCCGGGTGGTCGTCATCGAGTGCCACGACCAGGACCCTGAGGAGGCGGAGGAGGCCGACGTGCAGAGCCTGCGGATCGTCCTCTCCCCGCCGTCGGCACGTGCCTTCGCTCGCCGGTGCGCCGCCGTGGTAGCGGCCGGCAGGCCCTCCTGCCCGTTCTGCGGTCAGCCCCTGGACCCGACCGGCCACATCTGCCCCCGTGCCAACGGATACCGACGCTGACATCGTCGAGCTCCTGACGAGCGGGAACCTCACCCCGGTCGGCCGGATCGTCGACTCCTCCAACGGCGCGCTCCTGTGCTCCGTGGGCGATGCCGACGACCCGGTGCTCGCCATCCACAAGCCGGAGGCCAGCGAACGGCCGCTGTGGGACTATCCCGACGGCACGCTCGTCGCCAGGGAGCGGGCCGCCTACCTCGTGAGTGACGCCGGCGGCTTCGACGTCGTCCCGCCCACGGTGCTGCGCGACGGCCCTCTGGGACAGGGCTCGGTCCAGCTGTGGGTCGGACCCGTCGAAGGTGTGCAGGAGCCGCTGGTGGACGTGACGCCGGCGGATGCCGTCCGCGAGGGCTGGGTCGTCGTCCTGGAGGGCGAGACCCCGGCCGGCCGGCCGGTTGTCGTCTCGCACAGTCCCGAACCGGCGCTGCGGACCGTGGCGGTCCTCGACGCGGTGCTCAACAACTCCGACCGCAAGGGCGGCCACCTCCTGCGCGACGGGCCGGTGGTCCGCGGCTGCGACCACGGCGTCAGCCTCGGGGTCGAGCCGAAGCTGCGCACCGTCCTGTGGGGGTGGGCCGGCGAGGAGCTGCCGCGCGAGGACCTCACGCGGCTCGAGATGCTCGCTTCGGCGCTCGAGAACGGTCTGGCCACTGAGCTCGAGACGCTCCTCACGCGCACCGAGGTCCGCGCACTCGCCGAGCGGACGGCATCCCTGCTGCGCACGCGCCGGCATCCGCTGCCCCAACCGGGATGGCCGGCCATCCCCTGGCCGGCGCTGTAAGCTCCGGCGACCGGCGGCACCGGCCATGTCGCAGGGGTCCATCGGCCCGTGGTCGGGCGGTGCCGACCCGGCACGTACGCTTGGCCGGTGAAATCGTGGCCTGCCCCGTTCGTCCCCGCCGTGCCCGGCCACGGTGAGCCGCTGCGGCTCTTCGACACGAGGACCCGTTCGGTGCGCCCGATCGACGCAGGACCCGTCGCCCGGCTGTATGTCTGCGGCATCACGCCGTACGACGCGACCCACCTCGGCCACGCCGCCACCTATGTGACGTTCGACATCGTGGGCCGTGTGCTGCGGGACGCCGGGCACCAGGTCGAGTACGTCCAGAACGTCACCGACATCGACGACCCTCTCCTGGAGCGCGCTGCGCGCGACAGCCGTGACTGGCGCGACCTCGCGACCTCCCAGATCGACCTGTTCCGCGACGACATGACGGCCCTCGCGGTCCTTCCCCCCGACGAGCTCGTCGGCGTGGTCGAGTCGATGGCCGAGATCACCGAGGCGGTGCGGGCTCTCGTCGAGGCCGGCACGGCATACCGGCTGCCCGTGCCTCGGGAGGAGGGTGCGGGTGAGGACGTGTACCTCGACCTCGCCCAGACGCCGTCCTTCGGCGAGGTGTCGGGATGGAGCCGGGACCGGATGACGGCCGTCTTCGCCGACAACGGCGGCGACCCGGAGCGCGTCGGCAAGCGCGACCCCCTCGACCCGCTCCTGTGGCGGGGTACCCGGGAGGGTGAGCCGTCGTGGGACGACGACCTGCTGGGCGCCGGACGCCCGGGGTGGCACATCGAGTGCACCGCGATCTCGTTGCACCACCTCGGGCAGCCCTTCGACATCAAGGGTGGCGGGCGTGACCTCGTCTTTCCCCACCACGAGATGAGCGCGGTGCAGGCCGCGGCGCTCACCGGCGACGACGTCTTCGCGCGGCGCTACGTCCACCAGGCGATGGTGGGCTACGAGGGCGAGAAGATGAGCAAGTCCAAGGGCAACCTCGTCCTCGTCTCCCGGCTGCTGGCCGACGGGGTGGAGCCGATGGCGATCCGGTTGCTCCTCCTCGCGCAGCACTACCGCCAGGACTGGGACTACACACCCGACCTTCTCGAGGCAGCCGAGGCGCGGCTGAGATGCTGGCGCGAGGCGCTCTCGGTGAACCACGGTGAACCGGCCGTCGCCACGCTCGCTGCCGTTCGGGCCGCCCTGTCCGACGACCTCGACACCCGGCGCGCCCTGGCCGCCGTGGACGGGTGGGCGGAGCGGACGCTGACCGCCCAGTGGGACGATGCATCGGCGCCAGGGCTGGTGGCTCGGATGGTCGACGCCGTGCTCGGGGTGCGGCTCTGAGCGCGGACCCGGGCCGCCCACGACAGGACGTGCCCTCACCTGTCAGGATGACGGCGTGACGGACCGGCCGCAGGACCAGGGCGGGCAGGGCCGCGCCCCCCGGCGGATCGAGAGCCTGACGCGGCTCGCCCGGGTGACCAGCGAGCTGGCCATGGCCGACAGCGTCGACACGGTGTCGAAGATCGTGACCTACCACATCGCGGATGCCGTGGGCGCCACGATTGCCGCCCTCGCGCTGTGCGAGGATAACCGCGTCCGGGTCGTCGGCCTGCGCGGGTTGGTCTCGGAGGACGCGGTGCGGTGGGGATCCTTCCCGCTCGACAGTCCTCTGCCGGTCAGCGAGGTCATCCGCAGTGGACAGCGGCTGGTGATCGTCGGAGCTGCCGCGATGGAGGAGCGCTACCCCCACCTCAGCCAGATCGAGCGGGGGGAGCGCACGCTCGTCGTCATGCCGTTGCGGGGGAGCGGCAGGACCTTCGGGGCGATCGCCCTCTCCATCCCGGGCACCCACGGGCCGCCCGCGGCGGAGCTCGAGTTCCTGGAGATCATGGCGGACACGTGCGCCCAGGCGTTCCAGCGGATCGAGGCCTCGGCCGTGGCCGCCGAGCAGACCGCCCGGCTGACGTTCCTCGCGGAGGCGTCCATCGAGCTGGCCAGCAGCCTCGACCTCGACGTGACGACGGCCAAGGTGGCACGTCTCGCGGTGCCGAGGTTCGCGGACTGGTGCGCCATCGACGTCGTGCGCGACGGCCGGCTTCACCGGCTGGCGGTGGCCCACGTCGACCACGAGAAGGTCCAGCTCGCTCAGGAGCTGCAGGAACGGTGGCCCCCGGACCCGTCCAGCCCCACGGGCGTCTGGGGCGTCGTGCGGACCGGGAAGCCCGACCTCATCCACGAGATCACCGACGAGATGCTCGTCGCCGGGGCGCAGGACGAGGAGCACCTCAGGGTGGCCCGCGAGCTCCACCTCCGGAGTGCGATCACCGTGCCGCTCTTCGTGCGGCACCGGGTCATCGGTGTGCTGACCTGGGTCTCGACCGACGAGCAGCGGCTCTACGACGAGGACGACCTGCGGTTCGCCGAGCACCTCGCCCGACGGGCCGCCACGGCGATCGACAACTCCGAGCTGTACAGCCAGACGCTCCAGGCAGCGGAACAACTGCAGCGGGCAGTGCTTCCCGAGGTCGTCCTCGGCGGCGACGGGTGGGAGATCGCCTGCGACTACCACCCCTCCGGCCGGGCGGAGGTCGGAGGCGACTTCTACGACGCCTCCCCGCTCGACGACGGACGCTATGTCCTCTTCCTCGGCGACGTCATGGGGCGGGGTGTGGCGGCGGCGGCCGCGATGGCGCAGATACGGTCCGCGGTGCGCGCCTTCGCCTCGGTGGACCCCACTCCCGCGCAGGTGGTCACGAAGCTGGACCAGATGCTCGCGCGCTACGGGACGGACCAGCTCGTCACGCTCGTGTACCTGCTCGTCGATCGCGTCTCGGGCACCCTCGTCGTGGCGAACGCCGGCCACCCACCGCCGATGTTGCTGCGGGCCGACGGGCACGGGACGTGGCTTCCGTATGCCGACGGTCCGCCACTGGGTGTCACCCCGGCCGAGCGCCGCGAGCACCGCGTGCCGTTCGCCGTCGGGGACACCCTGCTGGCGTACACCGACGGCCTCGTCGAACGGCGGGACGAGGACATCCAGGCAGGGCTCACCCGGCTCGAGCACGCACTCCCACAGCTGTCCCGTGCCTCGCTGGCCGACGGCCTCGGTCGCGTCGTGACCTTGGTGCGGGACACCACCTACGACGACGACACCGCGGTCCTGGCGTTCCGGCGCATGCGCTGAGCCGCGGGCGTCCGCTCCCGCGCCCGTGCCCTTACGGCTCGTCGGTGCCGCGCCGGCGCAGGTAGCGCTCGAACTCCTTCGCGATGGCGTCACCGCTCGCCTCGGGGAGCTCGGCGGTGTCCTGAGCCTCCTCGAGCGACTCCACGTACTCGGCCACCTCGGTGTCCGAGGCGGCCAGCTCGTCGATCCCGCGCTCCCACGCCCGGGCGTCCTCGTCCAGGTCGCCGTGCTCGATGGGCGCGTCGAGAAGGTCCTCCAGCCGGCGCACCAGGGCGAGTGTCGCCTTCGGCGAGGGGCTGTGCCCGGCATAGTGCGGCACCGCCGCCCAGCACGACACCGACGGCACCCCTACCTGCGTGGCCGCGTCGGCAAGAACGCCGACGATGCCTGTGGGTCCCTCGTAGGAGCTCATCTCGAGGTCGTGCCGATGGCGCGTGTCCTCGCTGTCCGACGTCGCCGAGACGGGGATCGGCCGCGAGTGGGCGACGTCGGCCATGAGGGCACCGAGGGTGATGACCATCGAGACGTCGGCCGCCTGCGCAAGCTCCATGAGCTCGATCGCGAACGCGCGCCAGCGAAACGACGGCTCGACTCCCTGGACGAGCACGACGTCCCGGCCCAGGGAGGTCTCGGTCGCGACGAGGATGCGGGTCGTCCGCCAGCTGATCCGGCGTCGACCGTTCTCGAGGAGCACCCGCGGCCGGTTGACCTGGAAGTCGTAGTAGTCCTCGGGGTCCAGCGCGGCGACGACCTCGGCGTCCCACACGTCGGCCAGGTGCTCGATCACGGCGCTCGCGGCCTCGCCTGCGTCGTTCCAGCCCTCGAAGGCAGCGATCATGATCGCGTCCTTCAGCTCGGGCAGGTCCTCCAGCTCGATCACCGCGTCCTCCTGTCGTCTGGCCTCCACCCTACGGCTCCCTAGACTTCCGACCCATGAGCCTGCCCGCAGCCGTTCTCTGGGACATGGACGGCACCCTCGTCGACACCGAGCCGTACTGGATCGCCGCCGAGCACGAGATCGTCGAGGAGCACGGCGGCACCTGGAGCGACGAGTTCGCCCACCAGCTCGTCGGCAACGACCTGCTCGTCTCGGCGGAGTTCATCCGCGCGAACTCGACGATCACGTGGGACCCGGTCCGTATCGTCGACGAGCTCCTCGTGCGGGTCGTCTCGCGGGTCCGTGAGCACGTGCCCTGGCGGCCGGGGGCGCGCGAGCTGCTCGACGCCCTGCGCGCCGAGGGAGTGCCGAACGCTCTGGTGACGATGTCCTGGCGCTCGCTCGCCGACGCGGTGGTCGAGGCCCTTCCCGAGGGCGCCTTCAGGACCGTGGTGACCGGGGACGAGGTGGACCACGGCAAGCCCCACCCGGAGCCGTACCACGCGGCGGCACGGCTGCTCGGTGTCGCGCCCGAGGACTGCGTCGCCATCGAGGACAGCCCGACCGGGGTCCGGTCGGCCGTCGCGGCCGGGGTGCCCACGGTGGCCGTGCCGCACGTCGTGTCTGTGCCGGAGCTGCCCGGCGCCGTGCACATCACGACGCTCACCGGCGTCACACCGCACCGCCTCGGGGAGCTGGCCGAGGAGGCGCGGAAGGCGTCAGTCGTCGGCGGGCACCGCCTCGCCTGACCGGGCGGGGTCGAGCGCGATCGCGTCGGCGCCTTCGGGCAGGGGAGGAGCGGTCCCGCCCCAGGCGGGGCAGAGGTCCCGGAAGTCGCACCAGTCGCAGAGCCGTGAGGTGCGGGGGCGCCAGTCACCGGTGCGCGCCGCGCGCACCACGGCATCCCAGATGGCGCGGACGTTGCGCTCGACGGCGAGCAGGTCGCCCTCGTCGGGCGCGTAGCGGACCACCTCGCCGTTGCCGAGGTAGACGAGCTGCAGCTGGCGGGGGATCTCACCGTGGATCCGCCAGAGGACGAGCGCGTAGAACTTCATCTGGAAGAGCGCCTTGGCCTCGAACGCCTCCCCGGGGGAGCGGCCGGTCTTGTAGTCGACGACCCGCATCGCCCCGTCGGGGGCGACGTCGAGCCGGTCGACGTACCCGCGCAGGGTCAGTCCCTCGACCTCGGTCTCGACGTAGAGCTCTCGTGCGGCCGGTTCCAAGCGCGTCGGATCCTCGAGGTCGAACCACTGCTCGACGAGCGTGCGAGCGCCCGCGAACCAGCTCTCCTCGGTCAGCACCTCGGAGTCCTCGATCATCACGGCCAGCTCGGGTCGCTCCTCGACGAGGGCACGCCACCGGGGCTCGAGCAGTGCGGTCGCGGCGAGCGGCGTGCGCTCGGCGGCCGGCAGGTCGAAGAGGTGCTCGAGCACGGCGTGGACCAGGGTGCCTCGCGCGGCGGCCGGCGACGGCGGACCCTCGAGCCGGTCGATCGTCCGGAACCGGAACAGCAGCGGACACTGCTTGAAGTCCGCGGCTCGGCTCGGCGACAGGGCGGGGGTCATGGGCACACGGTATGCCGGTCCGCCGACACCCCGTCGCCGCCACCCCGCCTCCCCGACCTCGTCTGTCAGAACGCCGCCGATCCGCCCTCGCGGCGGCGTGTCGGCGACACGCCCACAGACGACGTCGGGGAGGTCGGGGAGGCGAGCCGCCGCGTCAGTCCTCGGGCTGGTAGCCGAGGTTGGGGCCGAGCCAGCGCTCGGCGGTGCGCAGGTCCCAGCCCTTGCGGGCGGCATACGACTCGACCTGGTCCCGACCGAGGCGCCCGACGACGAAGTACTGGCTCTCGGGGTGCGCGAAGTACCACCCCGACACCGACGCGCCGGGCCACATCGCCATCGACTCGGTGAGCCGGATGCCGGTGCGCTCCTCGCCCCCGAGAAGGGCCATGAGCGTCTCCTTCTCGGTGTGCTCCGGGCACGCCGGGTAGCCGGGGGCGGGCCGGATGCCGGCGTACTTCTCGTGGATGAGCGCCTCCATGTCGAGCCGCTCGCCCGGGGCGTACCCCCACAGCTCCCTGCGCACCTTCTCGTGGAGCCGCTCGGCGAACGCCTCCGCCAGCCGGTCGGCGAGCGCCTCGAGGAGGATCGCGGAGTAGTCGTCGAGGTCCGCCTTGAACTCCAGGAGCCGTTCCTCGAGACCCAGGCCGGCGGTGACGGCGAAGGCGCCGAGGTGGTCGGCGATCCCGGTCTCCTTGGGTGCCACGAAGTCGGAGAGGCACTTGTTCGCCACACCGTCGCGGTGCTGCCCCTGCTGGCGCAGGCCGTGCACCGTGGTGAGCACGGTCGTCCGGGCCTCGTCCGCGTAGACCTCGATGTCGTCGCCGACCCCGTTGGCCGGGAAGATCCCCACCACCCCTCGGGCGGTGAGCCAGCGTTCCCGCTCGATCCGGTCCAGCATGGCGTTGGCGTCGGCGAGGAGCTTGCGCGCCTCCTCCGATGTCGCCGGGTTGTTGAGGACGTCCGGATAGCGACCCTTGATCTCCCACGCGAGGAAGAAGGGGGTCCAGTCGATGTAGGGGCGCAGCTCGCCGAGGGGGAAGTCCTCCCAGACCCGGGTGAACTGCGTCGCCGCACGGTGCCAGTGCGAGTCCGTGGGCCCGGACCAGCGGTCGCGGCTCTGCTGGGCGAGGAGGTGCGGCCGAACGGGCCGGTGCGCGGCCCAGTCCAGCCGGAGCCGGTTCGCACGCGCCTGCTCGTACGTCGAGAGGGGCCGCTCGCCGGTCTTCGCCGCATGTCGGATCCGGATCGCGTCGTAGTCCTTGGTGACGCCGTCGAGGAACGCCTCACGCTGACCGTCCGAGAGCAGCTGGCTCACGACCGGCACGGAGCGGGAGGCGTCCTTGACCCACACCACCGGGCCGCTGTACTGGCGGTCGACCTTGACGGCGGTGTGCGCCCTCGACGTCGTCGCACCGCCGAGGAGCAACGGGATGGTGAACTCCTGCCGCTCCATCTCGGCGGCCACCCGCACCATCTCGTCCAGGCTGGGGGTGATGAGGCCGGACAGCCCGATGATGTCGGCACCGACCTCCTTCGCCGTGTCGAGGATCTTCTGGGTGGGCACCATGACCCCGAGGTCGACGACGTCGTAGTTGTTGCACTGGAGGACCACGCCGACGATGTTCTTGCCGATGTCGTGGACGTCGCCCTTGACGGTGGCCGTGACGACGAGTCCCTTGCTGCGTTTCTTCGCTGCGTCGTCCTTCTCCGCCTCGATGTACGGGATGAGGTGGGCCACGGCCTTCTTCATGACCCGCGCCGACTTCACGACCTGCGGGAGGAACATCTTCCCGTCGCCGAAGAGGTCACCGACGACGTTCATCCCGTCCATGAGTGGGCCTTCGATGACCTCGAGGGGGCGCCCGCCCGCCGCTGCGATCTCGAGCCGCAGCTCCTCGGTGTCGACGACGACGTGCTCGTCGATGCCCTTGACGAGGGCGTGGGTGATGCGCTCACCGACCGGCAGCGAACGCCACTCGGCGGCAGCCGGGTCCGCCTCCTCCCCGGATGCGCGGTAGTCCTCCGCGATGGTCAGCAGCCGCTCGGTCGCGTCCGGGCGCCGGTTGAGCACGACGTCCTCGATGGCGTCCCGCAGCCGGACGTCGACGGTGTCGTACGGCTGGAGGGCGCCGGCGTTGACGATGCCCATGTCCATGCCGGCCTTGATGGCGTGGAAGAGGAAGACGGCGTGGATCGCCTCCCGGACGGCGTTGTTGCCCCGGAAGCTGAACGACACGTTCGACACGCCGCCGGAGACCAGGGCGTGGGGGAGGTTCTCCTTGATCCAGCGGGTGGCCTCGATGAAGTCCGTGCCGTAGGCGGCGTGCTCCTCGATCCCGGTGGCCACCGCGAAGATGTTCGGGTCGATGATGACGTCTTCGGCGGGGAAGCCCACCTGGTCGACGAGCAACCGGTAGGCCCGGCCGCAGATCTGCTGCCGGCGTTCGAGGCTGTCGGCCTGGCCCTCCTCGTCGAAGGCCATCACCACGACCGCTGCGCCGTACTTGCGGGCCAGCCTGGCGTGGTCGAGGAAGCTCGCGTCGCCCTCCTTCATGGAGATCGAGTTGATGATCGGCTTGCCCTGGGTCACCCTGAGCCCGGCCTCGATCACCTCCCACTTGCTGGAGTCGATCATGAGGGGCACCCGGCAGATGTCCGGCTCGGAGGCGACGAGCTTGAGGAAGCGGTCCATCGCGGCGACGCCGTCGATCATGCCCTCGTCCATGTTGACGTCGATGACCTGGGCGCCCGCCTCCACCTGCTGGCGGGCGACACCGAGCGCCGTCGGGTAGTCCTCCTCGGTGATGAGGCGGCGGAAGCGTGCCGAGCCGGTGATGTTCGTGCGCTCGCCGACGTTGACGAAGAGGCTGTCGGAGTCGATGACGCACGGCTCCAGCCCGGACAGCCGCAGTGCGGGGGCGACGACGGCTCGCTCGCGCGGCTTCCCCTGGGTCGCGGCCTCGGCGATCGCGCCGATGTGCGGCGCCGTCGTGCCACAGCATCCACCGACGATGTTGACGAGTCCGGCCGAGGCGAACTCCCCGATGACGCGGGCCATCGCCTCCGGCGTCTCGTCGTACTCGCCGAAGGCGTTGGGCAGGCCGGCGTTCGGGTGCGCCGAGACGAAGCAGTCGGCGAGGCGGGACAGCTCGGCGACGTAGGGGCGCAGCTCACCCGCTCCCAGTGCACAGTTGAGCCCCACGGCGAGCGGTCGGGCGTGCCGGACGGAGTACCAGAAGGCCTCGGTGACCTGCCCGGAGAGCGTGCGACCGGACGCGTCGGTGATCGTCCCCGAGATCATCACCGGCCAGCGGCGGTCGTGCTCCTCGAAGAGCGTCTC
>OCZS010000169.1_pt1 | contig 20713 bp, 20 predicted proteins | sample 1539071 | NCBI WGS metagenome assembly OCZS01 (sample SAMEA3113584, study PRJEB22503) | soil metagenome
CGCCCGCGACCTCCTATCCGCGACAGCCCGTCGCACAAGGAGGTCGCCATGACCGTCCAGCCCACCGCCAGCCCTACCCGGCACCACAGCGCCGCCGACCCCACCGGCGCGCCGCTCAGCATCGGCGCCACCGCTACCGGGACCGCGGCCCCTGTCCGCCCGGCGGCCCGCACCACCCGGACCGGGGCCGGTGTCCGGGGCCGGGCCCTGCTCGTCGCCCTTGGGCTCGCGCTGGCCGCGGCCGTCCTGCCCGCCGCCGCGGCCCACGCCTCCCCGCAGGCGCCCGACACCAGCAACCAGCTCGCCAACCCCGGTGGCAACCCGCAGCCGCCCGAGCCTCCCGACCCGTCGCAGTGGGGTCCCGAGGACGTCGCCAACCCGACCGAGAACCCCGAGCCGCCCCTGCCCCCGGACCCGCCCGACGTCCCGGACTGGGGCCCCGACGACCTCGCCCCCCCGACCGAGCAGCCTGACCCGCCGCAGCCGCCCAACCCGGACGACAACGGTCCCGACGACCTGGTCAACCCGACCGAGAACCCCGACCCCAACCCGAACCCCAACCCGTCGGTCGACGACTCCATCCCGACCCCGCAGCGCGTCGACGCCGGGCTCGGCGGCACCGCCGGATCCCACCTGGTCGCCGGCCTGGCCCTGATCGCCGCCGCCCTCGTGCTCGCCCTGCTGGTCATCGTGATCGCCCGCCGGCACCACGCCGAGGCCAGGAGCGCCCGGTGACCTCGAGCCACCCCAGCTCCCCAACGCAGGGGGTGCGGACCGTCCCGGCCCGCACCCCCTGCCGGGTGTCGCGGACGCCGGGCCGGTGGGCCGGGGTCCTGCTTGTCGGCTGCATGGTCCTGGTCGGGTGCCAGCGCCCGGCCGCCCAGCCGGAGGCCGAGGCGGCGCCCTCGACCCGGGCCGCGAGCGAGCGGGAAACGGTCACGCGGCCGGTGTCGATCGCCATCCCGGCGGCCGGGGTCGAGGCACGGGTGGTGCCGGTCGGGCTGCAGCCGGACCGGACGATGGAGGTGCCCGAGGTCGACCTGGCCGGCTGGTACGAGCTCGGGCCCCGGCCCGGGGAGGCCGGGCCGGCGGTGATCGTCGGGCACGTCGACTCCCGTTCCGGGCCGGCGGTGTTCTTCCGGCTCGGTGAGCTCCGCCCTGGCGACCGGATCATGGTCGGGCAGGACGGGGGAGCGGCCAGGTCGTTCCTGGTGGAGCGGGTCGAGCGGCGAGCCAAGGAGGCCCTGCCGGTCGAGCGCATCTGGAACCGGACCCGCCAGCCTGTCCTGCGGCTGATCACCTGCGGCGGGAGCTTCGACCGGGCCAGCGGCCACTACCGCGACAACATCATCGTCTACGCCCGGTCAGATAGTTGACAGTGTCAATTGACAGTGTCACCATGGCGGCATGGAGGAAGCACGCTGGACGCTTGACGAGCTCGCGGAGCGGGTCGACGACGCCCTGGCGGTGGGCTACGCCGGGCAGTCCAGCGGGCGGGTCCGGGCCGTTCCCGACCGGCGGGCCATCCGCTGGTACACGACCATCGGCCTGATCGACCGTCCGGTCGCCCATCGCGGCCGGACGGCCCTCTACGGCCCCCGCCACCTCCTCCAGCTCGTCGCCGTCAAGCGCCTCCAGGCCAAGGGCCTGCCCCTGGTCGCCATCCAGCAGGAGCTGGCCGGCGCCACCGACACCCAGCTCGCCCGGGTCGCCGACCCCGCCCCCGCCTCCGCCGCGCCTCTGGCCGCCCTCGCCCCCAGCGGCGGTGGCCAGCAGTCGAGCCCGGACGCCCCCGCCCCACCGGTCACGACGGTGAAGCGCCCGGGGGCCGGTGGCCGCCGCCTTCGCGGCCGCCGCCGTCCCCGCCGCACCCGCACCCGCACCCGCCGCCGCCGGACCCGCCGCCGCCGGACCCGTCGCCATGGTCGCGACCCTCCGGGGTGTGGACCTCGGGGAGGGAACGACCCTGCTGCTGGAGCCGGGGCGGGAGCTGGACGTGGCGGACCTGCAGGCCATCCTCGACGCCGCCCGGCCGCTGCTGGCCGTGCTCCGGGAACGCGGGCTCGACCGGGCGGCCGGAGGCCCGGGCCGCGGGGTCGGCCCTCGGCCTGAAGACCCACCTGAACTTCGAAGGGAGCACCCATGACCTCCTCGCTGCCGCTGCTGACCGACGACGAGCTGGCGACGGCCGGGGAGGCTGGGGTCGGGGCGATCACCACCGAGCGCGGCAACCTGCCGCTGGAGGCGATCGACGTGGACGCGACCCTCACCGGGCTCGTGGCCCGGGTCGCGCTCACCCAGACGTTCGGGAACCGGTTCGACCAGCCGCTGGAGGCCAGCTACATCTTCCCGCTGCCGGACAGGGCGGCCGTGACCGAGTTCCGCATGGAGGTCGGGGAGCGGGTGGTCGAGGGCGTGCTCAAGGAGCGCGGCCAGGCCAGGGCCGACTACGACAGCGCGGTGCGGGAGGGCCGGAGGGCGTCGATCGCCGAGGAGGAGCGCCCGGGCGTGTTCACCATGCGGGTCGGGAACCTGCTCCCGGGCGAGCGGGTCACGGTCCGGCTGGTCATGACCGGCCCGCTGCCCTGGGACGAGGGCGAGGCCACCTTCCGGTTCCCGCTGGTGGTGGCGCCCCGCTACATCCCGGGGACGCCGCTGGAGGGCGAGCCGGTCGGGTCGGGCACCGAGCCTGACACCGACGCGGTCCCCGACGCCTCCAGGATCACCCCGCCGGTGCTGCTGCCCGGCTTCCCGAACCCGGTCGACCTGTCGATCAGGGTCAAGATCGACCCGGCCGGTCTCGAGCTCGGGGCGGTCCGCTCCAGCCTGCACACGGTGGTGGAGGAGGAGCGGGACGGCATCAGGACGGTCAGGGCCGAGCCGGGGGAGCGGGCCAACCGCGACTTCGTGCTCCGGCTCCAGACCGGCTCGTCGGCGGTGTCGACGGCGCTGACCGCCGCCGAGGACGCCGAGGGCGGGCGCGGGACCTTCGCCCTGACCCTGCTGCCGCCGGTCGGGGCCGACGTCGTTCCCCCGCGCGACCTCGTCTTCGTGCTCGACCGGTCGGGCAGCATGGGCGGCTGGAAGATGGTGGCCGCCCGGCGCGCCGTCGCCCGGATGGTCGACTCGCTCACCGGGCGCGACCGCTTCGCGCTGCTCGCCTTCGACAACGTGATCGAGGCCCCCCCGGCGGACGGGAACGGCCTGCAGCCCGCCACCGACCATGCCCGCTTCCAGGCGGTCGAGTTCCTCTCCCGGCTGGAGGCCCGCGGGGGCACCGAGATGGCGGCCCCGCTGACCAGGGCGCTCGACCTGCTCGCGGGACCGGCGGGCGGGGAGCCGGCCGGGCGCGACCTGGCGCTGGTGCTGGTCACCGACGGGCAGGTCGGCAACGAGGACCAGCTCCTGCGGCTGCTCGCCCCGCGGCTGGGCGGGGTGCGCGTCTACACGGTCGGGGTCGACACCGCCGTGAACGAGGGCTTCCTCAAGCGGCTGGCCGGGCTCGGGGGTGGCGCCTGCGAGCTGGTCGAGTCCGAGGACCGGCTGGACGCGGTGATGGAGCGGGTCCACCGGCGCATCGGGGCGCCGGTCCTGACCGGCCTGGAGCTGGAGCCGGCCGGGCTGGACGTGGACCGGGCATCGCTGGCCCCGCGGCAGCTGGCCGATGTGTTCGCCGGGTCGCCGCTGGTCGTCAGCGGCCGGTTCGAGGGCGACCCGGGCGGGGCGATCGTGGTCCGTGGGCGGGACGCCGCCGGGCGGCCGTGGTCGGCGACCGTGGCCGCGACCCGCGGCGGGTCGCCCGCCCTGACCGCCACCTGGGCCCGGGCCCACCTGCGGGACCTGGAGGACCGCTACGCCACCGACCCGTCGCCCGACCGGGAGCTGGAGCGGCGCATCGTCGAGACCTCGCTCCGGTTCGGGGTGCTGTGCCGCTTCACCGCGTTCGTGGCCGCCGACGTGGAGGTGGTCAACGAGGGTGGGGTCGTCCACCGGGTCCTGCAGCCGGTGGAGGCGCCCGCCGGGTGGGCCATGTTCGAGCAGGCCGGGCTGGCCGTCGCGGCCATGCCGGCGGCCAGCATGTCCGCCGGTGGCCTCCAGGCCGCCGGGCCGTTCGCCGGCCGGGTCGGCGGGCCCCGCGGCCCTCGCGGCAAGCTCGACGCCCGCCTCGGTGCCGTTCCCGGCCGGGTCGGCCCCGGCCGCCCGGGCCGCTCGGGTCGCCGCCGCTCCGCGCTGCCCGCCTCCCACCCGCTCGGCGGCGCCGACCTCGCCCCCTACCGCCGCCGGGCCGCCCAGCTCGCGACCCTGCTCGAGCACGATCGCCCTCTCCCACGGGTGCTCCCCACCGCCCCAGGCGCGGGCGCCGGGGACCTCGGGCGGCGGCTCGGGATGGTCCGGGTGGGGGTGGAGGCGCTGGTGGCCGACCTCGAATCGGTGGATGCCGTGGAGGAGGAGGTGCGGCCGCTGCGCGAGCTGGCCCATGCGCTGGTCGCGGGGGAAGGGTCGGCGGTTCCCGGTCGGGCGGGGCTGGAGCGGTTGCGCGAACGGGCGCTGGCCGTGCTGCGGGCCTTCGCGGCCCCGGCCCCACCCGCCGCTCCGGCCCCCGGCCAGCCGCGCGACCCTGGGTTCTGGAGGCGCTGAGGCGCGGCCTCCCGGAGGTTACAGGGGCTCGATTCTGGTCAAACCTCTTTGGACCAGGTGAGCCGGGGAGGTGGGTGTGCCGTCGCTGCCGCTGGCGCATGAGAAGTGGTTCGTCGACGACCCGGAGGCGTTCGATGCCGACTGGGGGTTCGCCCTGGAGGCGCCGTCGCTGGTGCTGATCGTGGGCGTGGCGGTGGCGGCGCTGGTCTGGCACGTGGTCGGGGGGCGGATGCCGCGGCCGGAGCTGCCGTTCCTCGAGCCGCTGGGGCGGCTGGCGCCGTGGATCCCGCGGCTGCTCGGGATCCACCTCGGCGTGTCGCTGCTGTCGCTGGCCGTGCAGGACGCGTACCTGGCCCCGAACCTCTCGCTCGAGGACGTTCCCGGGGGGGCGGCCATCGCCTTCGCCGAGGGGCTGCTCGGGGTGTGGTTCATCACCGGGGCCTGGCTGCGGCCCGCCGGGCTGGTGACGCTGCTGCTGGGGCCGCTGGCGGCGGTGCTGGCCGGGCCGGTGGCCATGCTGGAGGCGATCGACCTGCTCGGCATCGCCCTGTTCCTGGTCGTGCTCCCGCCCAGCCGGGACCGGTACGGGGCGGTGGAGCCCTCCGGGGAGACGGCGGCCCTGGCCATCTTCGCCCTGCGGGTCTGCGCCGGGCTGGCCCTGGTGGTGCTGGCCTTCAGCGAGAAGTTCGCCAACCCGGCCCTGGCCCGGGAGTTCATCGGCAACTACCCCGCCTTCGACCTGTTCGACCTGGTCGGCATCCCCCTGAGCGACGACGCCTTCATCCGGCTGGCCGGGGCGATCGAGCTGCTGTTCGGGCTGCTGCTGATCTCCGGCCGCCTGCCCCAGGTGGCGGTCATCGTCGCCGGCATCCCCTTCAACGCGACCCTGTTCTTCCTGGGCCGGACCGAGCTGATCGGGCACCTGCCGGTCTACGGGGTCATGCTCGCCCTGCTGGTCTATGGCTCGTCGCGCCGCTACGCCGACGCGGTCCCGGCCTGGCCCAAGCTGTCCCGCCGGGCCCTCAGCGACCGGGCGGCGGCCCGGGCCTAGCCCGCCAGACCTCGCCCGAGCGCTGGTGCTCGATCTCGGCGGCCACGGCGTCGGCCAGGTCGGCCCCGAAGTGGCGCTCGACCAGCCACAGGGCCATGTCGATGCCGGAGGTGACCCCGCCGGCGGTGACCAGGTCGCCGTCGTCGACCACTCTGGCCTGCTTGACCTCGGCCCCGGCGGCCCGCAGATCATCGATGGCGCCCTGGTGGGTCACGGCCGGGCGGCCCTGGGTGAGGCCGGCGGCCGTGGCCAGCATGGCCCCGGTGCAGACGGTGGCGACCACCGCCCCGGCCCGGTGGGCGGCGGCGATCGCCGCCGGCAGCTCGCCCCGCTCGGCCTCGGCCCTGGCCCCCTTGGGGGCGCGGTCGTTCCAGCCCCCGCCCGGGATCACCAGCAGGTCGGTCGCCTCCGGGTCGAGCCGGCCGTCGGGCCGGACCCGGAGGCCGTGGGAGCCGGTCACCTCGGCCGCCCGGTCGAGCGCGACCAGGTCCACCTGGAGGTCGGCGTCGCCCATGGTGGCGGCGTTGCGCAGCACCTCCAGGGGGCCGATGGCGTCCAGTTCGTCGAACCCCTCGAACACGACCACGGCGATCCTCATGCGGCGCTCCTTCCAGGCTGGACTTCGGGCCGAGCGGCGTGATAGCACTGGACTTAGCACTCGACCATCCTGAGTGCTAACATCCGGGATTGCCAGACGGAGACTAGTTCCCAGGCAAGCCATCCGAACAGGGGAGGTAGCCGCACGATGCCCAAGATCATCGCCTTCGAGGAGGACGCCCGGCGTGCCCTCGAGCGGGGGATGAACCAGCTCGCCGACGCCGTGAGGGTGACGCTGGGCCCCAAGGGCCGCAACGTCGTCCTGGAGAAGAAGTGGGGCGCGCCCACGATCACCAACGACGGCGTGTCCATCGCCAACGAGATCGAGCTCGAGGACCCGTGGGAGAAGATCGGGGCCGAGCTGGTCAAGCAGGTGGCCAAGAAGACCGACGAGATCGCCGGTGACGGCACCACCACCGCCACCGTGCTCGCCCAGGCCCTGGTCCGCGAGGGCCTGCGCAACGTGGCCGCCGGGGCCAACCCGATGAGCCTCAAGCGCGGCATCGAGAAGGCCACCGAGCTGGCCGTCGAGGCCATCAAGAACCAGGCCAAGGACATCGAGACCCGCGACGAGATCGCCCACACGGCCAGCGTGTCGGCCGGCGACCCCGAGATCGGCGAGGTCATCGCCAAGGCGATGGACGTCGTCGGCAAGGAAGGCGTCATCACCGTCGAGGAGTCCAACACCTTCGGCATCGAGCTCGAGACGGTCGAGGGCATGCGCTTCGACAAGGGCTACATCTCGCCCTACTTCGTCACCGACCCCGAGCGGATGGAGGCGGTCCTCGACGACCCCTACGTCCTGATCGCCAACTCCAAGATCTCGGCCGTCAAGGACCTGCTCCCGGTGCTGGAGAAGGTCATGCAGAGCGGCAAGCCGATCGTGGTGCTGGCCGAGGACGTCGAGGGCGAGGCCCTGGCCACCCTGGTCGTCAACAAGATCCGCGGCACCTTCAAGAGCGCCGCCGTCAAGGCCCCCGGGTTCGGCGACCGCCGCAAGGCCATGCTCCAGGACATCGCCACCCTCACCGGCGGCCAGGTCATCTCCGAGGAGGTCGGCCTCAAGCTCGAGAACGTGACCATGGACCTGCTCGGCCGGGCCCGCAAGGTGGTCGTCACCAAGGACGAGACCACCATCGTCGAGGGCCAGGGCGACGCCGAGGACATCAAGGGCCGGGTCAACCAGATCCGGGCCGAGATCGACAACACCGACTCCGACTACGACCGCGAGAAGCTCCAGGAGCGGCTGGCCAAGCTGGCCGGGGGCGTCGGCGTGATCAAGGTCGGCGCGGCCACCGAGGTCGAGCTCAAGGAGAAGAAGCACCGCATCGAGGACGCCGTCTCCAACGCCCGCGCGGCGGTGGAGGAGGGCATCGTCCCCGGCGGCGGCGTGACCCTGCTGCGGGTCCAGGATGCCCTGACCAAGCACGACCTGACCGGTGACGAGGCGACCGGGGCGTCGATCGTGCGCAAGGCGCTGGAGGAGCCGCTCAAGCAGATCGCCTTCAACGCCGGCCTCGAGGGCGGCGTGGTGGTCGAGAAGGTCCGCAGCCTCGACCCGGGCCACGGCCTGAACGCGGCCTCCGGCGAGTACACCGACATGTTCAAGTCGGGGATCGTCGACCCGGCCAAGGTCGTGCGCTCGGCGCTGCAGAACGCGACCTCGATCGCCGGCCTGTTCCTGACCACCGAGGCCGTCGTGGCCGACAAGCCGGAGAAGGAGAAGGCCCCCGCCATGCCCGGCGGCGGTGCCGACATGGACTTCTAGGTCCAGCTCCACGCGAGCGGCGGTCCCTCCGGGGGCCGCCGTTCGCCTTGGTCCTAGACTGTCCATTCATGAACCAGGTCATGGACGAGCTGGACGCCAAGCTGGCCGCCCTGCGGCGGGATCTCGCCGCCACCGGCGGGGTGATGGTGGCGTTCTCGGGCGGGGCCGACTCGGCCTTCCTGCTGGCCGCGGCCACCGACGCCCTGGGCGAGCGGGCGGTGGCGGCCACCGGGGTCTCGCCCAGCCTGCCCGAGCGGGAGCTCGACGACGCCCGGGCCCTGGCCGCCGAGCTGGGGGCCCGCCATCTGGTCGTGGCCACCCACGAGGGCGAGCGCCCCGGCTACCTGCGCAACGGCCCCGACCGCTGCTTCTTCTGCAAGGACGAGCTGTTCGAGGTCCTCGGCCCCCTGGCCGGCGCCGAGGGCCTGGCCCTGGCCGTGGGCACCAACACCGACGACCTGGGCGACCACCGCCCCGGGCAGCGGGCGGCGGCGGCCCACGGCGTGCTCACCCCGCTGGTCGCGGCCGGGCTGTCCAAGGCCGAGGTCCGCCAGGCGTCGCGCCGCCGCGGCCTGCGCACCGCCGACAAGCCGGCCGCGGCCTGCCTGGCCTCCCGGATCGCCTACGGGATCCAGGTCACCCCGGCCCGCCTGTCCCGGGTCGAGCGGGCCGAGGCCCTGCTGCGCTCGTTCGGCCTGGCCCAGCTCCGGGTCCGCGACCACGGCGACCTGGCCCGGGTGGAGGTCCCGCCCGACGCCCTGGCCGGCCTGGTCGAGCCCGAGCGCCGGGCCCGGCTGGTCGCCGGCCTCCGCGAGCTCGGCTTCACCTGGGTCACCCTCGACCTGGAGGGCTTCCGCTCCGGGTCCATGAACGCCAGCCTCCCACAGGGGCCGGCCCCATGAGGCGGCTGGTCCACTGCACCCTCCCCCCGGAGCTGGTCCACCAGCCGATCCTCCACGACCTGGTCAGGACGACCACCGCCGTGGTCAACGTCCGCCGGGCCAACGTCGACGTCGAGTCCGGCGTCGCCTGGTTCCTGCTCGAGCTCTCCGGCCCGGCCGACCAGCTCGACCGGGCCGAGGCCTGGCTCACCGGGCGGGGCGTCACGGTCGAGCCGATCGACGCGTGACCGCGGTTCCCCTGCGGCGCAACCGGGACTTCCTGCTCCTCCAGACCGGACAGCTGCTGTCGGGCATCGGCACCCAGTCGGGGCTGATCGCCTACCCGCTGCTGGTGCTGGCGCTGACCGGGTCGGCGGCCAAGGCGGGGGTGGTCGCGTTCGCGCGGGCCCTGTCCTCGACGGTGCTGGCGCTGCCGGCCGGCGTGATGGCCGACCACTGGGACCGCAGGCGGCTGATGATCGGGGCCGACGCCGTCCGCGTGCTCGCGGTCGGGTGCCTGGTCGTGGCGATCCTGTCCGACCGGCTCGCCTTCTGGATGATCCCGCTGGTCGCCTTCGTCGAGGGCAGCGGCGCGGCCCTGTTCCACGCCGCCGAGGCCGGCGCCCTGCGCGCGGTGGTGCCGGTGCGGCAGCTGCCCGGCGCCGCCGGGGCCCGTTCCGGTCGGATGGCCGTGGTCTGGCTGGCCGGCCCGCCGCTCGGGGGGGCGCTGTTCACGCTCGCCCGGGTGCTCCCGTTCCTGGTCGACGTCGTCTCCTACGCCTTCTCGACGGTGTCCCTGCTGGCCATGCGGACGCCGTTCCAGCAGGAGCGTGCGCCCGACCGCTCGTCGCTGCGCTCGCGCCTGGCCGAGGGGGCCCGCTTCGTCTGGGGCCACCGGTTCCTGCGGACCTGCGCGTTCCTGTTCGGGCTGGCCAACTTCATCGGCCCCGGCGTGCTGCTCGCGGTCGTGGTCCTGGGCCGCCGCCAGGGGCTGTCGGGCGGCCGGGTCGGCCTGCTGCTGGCGGTCTTCGGCGCCTGCCTGCTGCTCGGCTCGTTTCTGTCGCCGCTGGTCCGCCGGCTCCTCCCGGTCCGGGGGGTGCTGGTGCTGGAGCTGTGGACCTGGACCGGCTGCGGCCTGTTCCTGATCTGGCCGGACGTGTACGTGCTGGTCGCGGCCATCCTGCCCACCGCCCTGGCCATCCCCTCGACCGACTCGGTGGTCCACGGCTACCGGATCGCGATGACGCCCGACCGGCTGATCGGCCGGGTCGAGTCCATCTGGAGCACGACCTCGCTGCTGATCGCGCCGCTCGGCCCGCTCGTCGCCGGGGTACTGCTCGACAACGTGCCGGCCCGGGCCGCGGTCGCCGTCTTCGCCGCCTTCGGCCTGGTGCTGGCCGTCTGGGGCACCCTCAGCCCGTCGATCCGCGGGGCGCCCAGCCTCGAGGAGCTCGACGGCCTCGCGGCCTAGCCGGCCGTGCCGTCAGGTGGTGCCCGGCTTCACGATGCCGGTCTCATAGGCGAGCACGACCGCCTGGACGCGGTCGCGGAGGTCGAGCTTGTAGAGGAGGCGGCCGACGTGGGTCTTGACGGTGGTCTCGCTGACGACCAGGTGCTCGGCGATCTCGGCGTTGGACATGCCCCGGGCGACCAGGCCGAGGACCTCGAGCTCGCGGGCGGTGAGGGTGTCGAGGGCGGCCGGCCGGGCGGCCGCCGGGTCGGGGAGGCTGGCGGCGAAGCGGTCGAGCAGGCGCCTGGTCACCGACGGGGCCAGCAGGGCGTCGCCGGCGGCCACGACCTTGATGGCGTCGACCAGGTCCTCGGGGGGGACGTCCTTGAGCAGGAACCCGCTGGCCCCGGCGCGCAGGGCCGACAGGACGTACTCGTCGAGGTCGAAGGTGGTCAGGATCAGCACCCGGACCGGGTCCTGGACGCCCTCGCCGGCCAGGCGGCGGGTCGCCTCGATCCCGTCCATGCCGGGCATGCGGACGTCCATCAGGGCCACGTCGGCCCGGACGTGGCCGGCCAGCCGGACCGCCTCGTGGCCGTCGGCCGCCTCCCCGACCACCTCCAGGCCGGGCTCGGCGTCCAGGATCATCCGGAACCCGGTCCGCATCAGCGGCTGGTCGTCGGCGATCAGGACCCGGATCAACGGCTGTCGAGGGGCAGACGGGCCGCGACCCGGTAGCCGCCGCCGGGGCGGGGACCGGCCTCGAGGCTGCCGCCGAACATGGCCACCCGCTCCCGCATGCCGATCAGCCCATTGCCGCCGCCGGCCGCCGGGGCGACCGGGTCGGTGACCTCAAGCAGGCCGCCGGGCCGGAGCCGGACCACGGCCAGCCCGGCGCCGCCATCCCGGGCCTGGACGGGAAGGCCGGTCCCGTCGTCCAACACCTGGACCTCCAGGGCCTCGCGGCCGTAGCAGACGCGGACCCTGGCCCGGGCCCGGCCGGCGTGCTTGAGCGAGTTCGTCAGGGCCTCCTGCACGATCCGGTAGGCCGACAGGTCGACCCCGGCCGGCAGGGGCCGCGGCTCGCCCTCGACCTCGACCTCGACGGGCAGGCCGGCCTCGCGGGCCGCCTCGGCCAGCGACTCCAGGTGGGCCAGGCCCGGCTGGGGGGCGAGGGCGGCGTCGTGGTCGCCGTCGCGCAGGAGCCCGAGCAGTCGCCGCATCTCGACCAGGGCCTGGCGGCCGGTCGACTCGATCTGGCCGAGGGCGGTCGTGGCCTGGGCGGGGCTGGTGGCCAGGGTGCGCCGGGCCGCCCCGGCCTGGACCACCATCACGCTGACCGAGTGGGCGACCACGTCGTGCAGCTCGCGGGCGATCCGGGCCCGCTCCTCGGCCACCGCCCAGCGCGACCGCAGCTCCTGCTCGGTGGCCAGCTGGGCGTTGAGCGCCTCGAGCTTGGCCATATAGGCCAGCCGCCGCTTCTGGAGGTCGCCGAGGAAGAAGGCGGCTCCGAACTGGATGAAGGTGAGCACCCAGGCCTGGAGGCTGTCCTCGATCGAGCTCGGGTACAGCTGGTCGGCGACGATCCCGTAGCCGACCATGGCCACGCTGAACAGGCCGGCCGCCAGCAGCGCCTGGCGCCGGGGCCGGTGGGCGGCCACCGTGTAGAGCGAGACCACCATGGCCGCCTCGGCGAAGGTCGGCTTGTACCCGAGGGCCATGTGGGTGGTGGCGGCGGCCGTGGTCGCGGCCAGGACGGCGTAGGGGGCCCGCCGCCGCCAGGCCACCGGCACCGTCTGGCAGAGGGTGAGCAGCACGGCCAGCGGGCCCGGGTCGCGGAAGCCGGCCGCATACAACCGTTCGAAGTTCTCGCTGGGCAGGAACAGCATCGGCAGGGCGATCGCGGTGAGCAGGGCCGCCAGCAGCCCGTCGGCCACCATCGGGTGCAGCTCCCGCACCCGTCGGAGCAGGGACCCAGGCGCGCGCATACCCCGACGGTAGCGTGCCCGGCCGGGCGGGTCATCCTGCCCGGCGACGATCGTCGTCTCCTCCCCGGGGAGGAGACGAGGTCAGGAGGCCGGGGGCGCGGCCGTCGGCTCGGGACCGGCGCCGTCGCCGGACGGCCGGGACACGCCGGCCGGGGCGGAGCTGGAGCCGATCACGGGCACGACCTGGCGGGCGGTGATGATCTCGTCGACCATGCCGTACTCGAGGGCCTGGTCGGCCGACATGATGAAGTCGCGGTCGGTGTCCTTGGCGATCTTCTCCACGTCCTGACCGGTGTGCTTGGCCATGATCTCGTCCAGCAGCTTGCGCAGGCGGAGGATCTCGCGGGCCTGGATCTCGATGTCGGCCGACTGGCCGCGGGCCCCGCCCGACGGCTGGTGGATCAGGATGGTCGAGTGGGGCAGGGCGTAGCGCTTGCCCTTGGTGCCCGAGGCCAGGATCACCGCGGCCGCCGAGGCGGCCATGCCCATGCAGATGGTGGAGACGTCCGGCTTGACGTACTGCATGGTGTCGTAGATGGCCAGCAGGTCGGTGATCGACCCGCCGGGCGAGTTGATGTAGATCGAGATGTCCTTGTCCGGGTCATCGCTCTCCAGGTGCAGGAGCTGGGCCATGACCAGGTTGGCGATGGTGTCGTCGATCGGGGTGCCCAGGAAGATGATCCGGTCCTTGAGCAGTCGGGAGAAGATGTCGAACGAGCGCTCGCCACGGCTGGTCTGCTCGATGACGATGGGGACCAGGTTCGCCTCGGCCATTGAGCAAACCTCCGGACGGGGACAGGGACGACGCGAGGGTACCAGCGCCGCGCCCGGTTCGGAGGGTTAGCTGGGCTCGGCCGCGGCCAGATTGGCCCTGGCCGCGGCGTGGGGCAGGCCGGCCAGGTCGAGGACCCGCTTGAGCAGGTCGGCGGGCTCGATCCCGCGGGCCTGGCCGGCCCGGGTGACCCGGCAGCGGTGGATGGTGATGTAGGACCGGGTGGGGGCGTTGGCCGTCCACTCGACGCTGCCCAGCTGGACGCTGCTGCCGCTGGTGCCGCCGTCGCCGTTCCAGGGCTCGCTCCAGACCTGGACGCCGCCGGGTCCGGCCGAGAAGACCCCCCCGGCGGCCACGTCCTGCTCCTCGGCCGCCCGCAGCAGCTGGACGGCCTGCTCCTCGGGGAAGACCAGCTCCACGGCGCGCTCCAGGGATCGGGGACGGACCCCCCTGCCATCGGATGGCCCGGGGGCCGGGTTGAGCGGTTCGCGACCTAAAGAAGTCGATCCCGCGGTCGAATGAACCGATCGAGGCGCCGGGACGAACACCTAGCGAGCCGGCCACGTCCCGGGCGGCGCCACGCGGTGGCACCGACAGCCTGGAGGCCGGGGGGCCGGGCGGGCCGAGGGGTTCCGGGGGGACCCCTCGGCCCCCTTCGTTGTCCTGTGATATAAGAGTGATATCACTCTCGTATCACGGAGGTCGGCATGGCCACCCGCGACCGCCACATCCCCACTATCCCCGGCATCCCCGCGGCGGCCATCTGGCTGCTGCTGGCCGCGGCCGTGGCCGCCCTGCTGCTCACCTCGCTCACCGGGGACGCGGTGTCCTGGGCCGGGGTCGCCGGGGCCGTGCTGCTCGGCCTGCTGCTGGTGGTGGCCCTCAACGGCTTCATCATCGTCCAGCCCAACCAGGCCAAGGTGGCCGTGTTCCTTGGCCGCTACCTGGGCACGGTCGGGCGCTCGGGGTTCCACTGGGTCAACCCGCTGACCAACCGGCGCAACCTGTCGCTGCGGATCCGCAACCTCGACACCGACGAGCTCAAGGTCAACGACGCCAACGGCAACCCGATCGAGATCTCGGCCGTGATCACCTGGCAGGTCACCGACGCCGCCCAGGCCGCCTTCGACGTCGAGGACTACGACGGCTTCGTGGACATCCAGGCGGAGACGGCCGTGCGCCACGTGGCCAGCGTGTTCCCCTACGACAGCTACGAGGAGGGCCAGGAGTCGCTGCGAGGGGCGGCCGACCGGGTGATCGCCACCCTCCAGGCCGATCTCCAGGAGCGGCTCGACGTCGCCGGGGTTGCGGTGCTCGACACCCGGCTGCGGCGGCTCGCCTACGCCCCCGAGATCGCCGCCGACATGCTCCGCCGCCAGCAGGCCGACGCCATCGTGGCCGCCCGCCAGCGGATCGTCGAGGGAGCCGTCGGCATGGTCGACCACGCCCTGAACAGCCTCAACGAGCGGGACATCGTGGAGCTGGACGAGGAGCGCAAGGCGGCCATGGTCTCCAACCTGATGGTCGTGCTGGTCAGCGACCGGGGTGCCCAACCGGTGGTCAACAGCGGCTCCCTCTACACCTGAGCGGCCCATGGCCGACCGCAAGGTCTACCCGCTGCGCATCGAGCGGCGCCTCTACGACGCGCTGGAGCGCTGGGCGTCCGACGACCTGCGCAGCGTCAACGCCCAGATCGAGTTCCTGCTCCGCGAGAGCCTGCGCCGGACCGGCCGCCTGCCGGCGCCGTCACCGGGGGAGGACGGCCCCGGCGAGTAGGCCGGCCGGGTCGGGGTGGCCGTCGAGGATGCGGTTGACCGCCGCCAGCAGCGGCAGCGCGGCCGAGCGGTCGGCGGCCAGCTCGCGGGCCAGGCGGGCCGCGGGGACGCCCTCGACCGTCTGGCCGGCGGCGGCCATGGCGGCCAGGGCCTCGGACGGCGGCTCGCCCCGGCCGACCCTGGTGCCGAACACCCGGTTGCGCCCGGACAGCGAGGTGACCTCCAGGTCGCCGACCCCGGCCAGGCCGAGCACGGTCTCCTCGCGGCCCCCGAGGGCCACCGCCAGGCGACGCATCTCGGCCACGGCCTGGGTGAAGGTGGCGGCGGCCAGGTCGTGCCAGGGCTCGCCGCCGGCCTCGGTGAGGCCGTGGCAGACGCCGACGGCGATCGCGTAGACGTTCTTGGTGGCCGCGGCCGCCTCCACCCCGTCGAGGTCGCGGCTGCGCTCGACCCGGTAGGCGGGGGTGGCCAGGGCCAGCGCGCACCGCTCCACGGCCGCCCCGTCGGCGCCGGCGAACACCGCCGCCGTGGGCCGCCCGGCCGCGACCTCGTTGGCCTTGCAGGGGCCGCCCACGGCGACCACCGGCCCGGGGAGGACCGGCGCCAGCAGCGCGGGCAGCAGCTCGACCCGCCCGTCCGGCCGGCGCCCGAACCCCTTGGTGCACAGCGGCAGCGGGGTCCCGGGGGCCAGCCCGGCGGCGGCCGCCCGGCGGGCCACCTCGAGCACGCCCTCGGAGCTGATCGCCAGCGCGACCAGGTCGGCGCCGTCCAGGGCGGCGGCCAGGCCGCCGGCGTCGTGCAGCTCGACCCGGTGGTCGACGGGCACACCGGTCCGGGGGTGGGGCCGGCCGGCCCGCAGCTCGGCCAGGATGCCGTCGTCCAGCCAGGTCCCCCAGAGCCGCACCCGGTTGCCGGCGGCCACCGCCGGGGTGGCCAGGGCGCTGCCCATGGCCCCGGCGCCCAGGATGGTCACGGTGGCCACGGCCGTCCTCCCACCCCGGGGTCAGTCGAGGGCCACCAGGTCCAGGTAGTCCTCGCTCCAGACGTCGAGGGCGCCGTCGGGCATGAGCAGGACCCGGTCGGGCTCGAAGCTCTGCACGAAGGGGGTGTCGTGGCTGACCAGGACCACCGAGCCCTTGTAGGTCTCCAGGGCCGAGCGGACGGCCTCGACCGCCTGGACGTCCAGGTTGTTGGTCGGCTCGTCCAGGAGCAGGACGTTGTGGCGGCCCAGGACCAGGCGGGCCAGGGCGAGCTTGGTCTTCTCGCCCCCGGACAGGGTCCGGGTCGGCTGGTGGGCCTGGTCGCCGCCGAGCAGGAAGTGGCCGAGGACGCCCCGGAGCAGGTCGTCGGGGGCCTTGGCGACCTCGCGGAGCGACTCCATGGCGGTGGCCGCCGGGTCGAGGCCCTCGTGCTCCTGGGCGTAGTAGCCGAGCTCGGCCCCGTGGCCGAGGCGGACCTCGCCCTCGTCGGGGGTGTCGATCCCGGCCAGGATGCGCAGCAGCGAGGTCTTGCCGGCCCCGTTCAGCCCCAGGACCAGCAGGCGCTCGCCCCGCTGGAGGTCGAAGCTGACGTGCTTGAACACCGGCGGGCCGCCGTAGGAGCGGGACAGGTCGACCGCGTCCAGCGGGAAGCGGCCCGACGGCGGCGGGTCGGGGAAGCGGACCGCCACCTTCCGCCCCGACCTGCGCTCGGGGGTCAGGTTGGCCTTCATCTTCTCGACCCGGCGCTCGGTGACCATGGCCCGGCGGGCCATGGTCTCGTTGGAGTGGCGGTACTTCTCGACGAAGGTCGAGAGCCGCTTGATGTCGCGCTCCAGGACCTTGCGCTCCTTGGCCTCGGACCGGGCCCGGACCTCGCTGGCGGCCAGGTACTGGGTCCAGGTGCCCTTGTAGGTCTCGATCGAGGCGGTCATCGGGTCGAGCACCAGCACCCCGGTGACGTCGCGGTCGAGCAGGGGCAGGTCGTGGGAGACGAGCAGGATGCCGCCGGAGAAGTCGGCCAGGAACCCGGCCAGCCAGCGCTTGGCGTCGGCGTCCAGGTGGTTGGTGGGCTCGTCCAGCAGCAGCGTGGTCGCCTGGCTGAGCAGCACCCGGGCCAGCTCGACCCGGCGCCGCTCGCCACCGGACAGCCCCGACAGCGGCCGGTCGAGCCCACCGGCCGGGATCCCCAGCCCGGCCGCGACCCGCCGGGCCTCGGACTCCGCCCGGTAGCCGCCCGCGACCTCGAACCGCTCCTGCAGCCCCGAGAACCGCTTGATGGCCCGGTCGCGGGCCCGGTCGTCGGCGCTCTGGTCGATCTTGCGCCGCGCCTCCTCCAGCTCCTGGCGGGCCTGGTCCAGCCCCCGGGCCGACAGCAGCCGGGCCAGCCCGGTCGAGGCCGTGGTCGGCGGCGACTCCTGGGGCAGCCAGGCCAGCTCCCCGACCAGGCTGACCGCCGGGTCCCGCCTCGAGGTGGCCCGCTCGGTCACCGCCCGCAGCAGGCTGGTCTTGCCGGCCCCGTTGGGCCCGACCAGCCCGACCACGTCCCCGGGCGCGACCGTGAAGCTCGCCTCGGCGACGAGCAGACGATGCCCGACCTCAACGGTCAGATCGACAACGCGGAGCATGATCGAACGGGTCCTTGTTCGCGGCTGGTCCACCGATCATCGGCGTGCCCCGGCCAAACCCGCAAGCGAATAGGCCGCCGGTGGTTATGCTTAGGGCGTGTTCGCGACCCGACCCGAGCTGCGTGGGTCCTTCGGCATGGTGTCCTCGACCCACTGGCTGGCTTCGGCGGCGGGGATGGCGGTGCTGGAGCGGGGAGGCAACGCCTTCGACGCCGCGGTGACGGCCGGGTTCGTGCTCCAGGTGGTCGAGCCGCACCTGAACGGGCCCGGGGGCGAGGTGCCGATCCTGGCCGCGCCGGCCACCCACGGGCGGGTGCTGGTGGTCAACGGGCAGGGGCCGGTCCCGGCCGCGGCCACCATCGGGCGGTTCGCCGATCTGGGCCTGGACCTGATCCCGGGGACCGGGCTGCTGGCCGCCTGTGTGCCCGGGGCCTTCGGGGCCTGGATGCTGCTGCTGCGCGACCACGGCACGCTGCGGCTGCGCGAGGTGCTGGAGCCGGCCATCGGCTACGCCGGGGCCGGGTTCCCGGCCGTGCCCCGGGTCGGCGGGGCCATCGGGGCGATGGAGCGGCTGTTCCGGGCCGAGTGGCCGTCCTCGGCCGAGGTGTGGCTGGCCGACGGCGTCCCGGCCCCGGGCGGGCGGCTGCGCAACCCGGCCCTGGCCGCGACCTGGCGGCGCCTGCTGGAGGAGGCCGAGGCGGCCTCGCCGGACCGGGACGGCCAGATCGAGGCCGCCCTGGCCGTCTTCTACGAGGGCTTCGTGGCCGAGGCGATCGCCGGCTACCTGGCCGGCGCCGAGGTGATGGACGTGAGCGGCCGCCGCCACCGGGGGCTGCTCGACGGCGACGACCTGGCCGGCTGGCGGGCGACGGTCGAGGAGCCGGTGTCGGCCGGGCACCACGGCTGGACGGTCTGCAAGACCGGCCCGTGGGGCCAGGGCCCGGTCCTGCTCCAGCAGCTGCGGCTGCTGGAGGGCTTCGACCTGGAGGCGATGGGCCTGGGCAGCGCCACCTACGTCCACACGCTGGCCGAGTGCGCCAAGCTCGCCTTCGCCGACCGCGAGGCCTGGTACGGCGACCCGGCCGCCTTCGACGTGCCCGTCGACGGGCTGCTCGACCCCGCCTACGCCGGCGACCGCCGGGCCCTGGCCGGGGAGGAGGCGTCGCTGGAGCTGCGCCCCGGCTCGCCGGCCGGGCGCACCCCGCGCCTGCCCTCGGCCGGGGTCGGGCCGGCCACCGAGGAGGAGCTGGCCGGATCCGGGGAACCGACCTTCGGCGACACCTGCCACGTCGACGTGGCCGACCGGCACGGCAACCTGGTCGCGGCCACCCCCAGCGGCGGCTGGCTGCAGAGCTCGCCGATCGTCCCCGGCCTCGGCTTCTGCCTCGGCACCCGGGCCCAGATGCTCTGGCTGGAGGAGGGGCTGGCCAGCTCCCTGCGACCGGGAACCCGGCCCCGGACCACCCTCAGCCCCTCGCTGGCCCTCCGCGACGGCGAGCCCTGCCTGGCCTTCGGGACCCCCGGCGGGGACGCCCAGGACCAGTGGACCCTCCAGTTCTTCCTGGCCCATGCCCGCTTCGGCCTCGACCTGCAGCGGGCGGCCGACACCCCCAGCTTCCAGAGCGACCACTTCCCGAGCTCCTTCTGGCCCCGCCGCGCCTCCCCGGGCAAGCTGGTCATCGAGGCCAGTCACGACCCGGCCACCATCGAGGGCCTCCGGCAACGGGGCCACCTGGTCGAGCTGGCCGAGCCCTGGTCGCTCGGCCGCACCTGCGCCGCCGGCCGCGACCCGGCCACCGGCTTCCTGGTCGCCGCGGCCAACCCCCGCGGCCGCCAGGCCTACGCGGTCGGCCGTTAGCCCTCGAGCACGAAGGTGAAGCTGCCCTGGCGGGCGTCGCCGGTGTCGCGGACGTCGTCCAGGACCAGCTCGGGCGAGAAGATGCCGTCGCGGTCGTTGTCCGGCTCGCCGGGGAAGTAGAGCTGGGTGGTGAGGACGGGCCCGTCGGGGGCCTGGACCTTGACGTGGATGTGGCGGGTCCGGCCGGTGTAGCGGCCGGGCACGACCGTCTCCAGCCGCCAGGCGCCGTCGGCGTCGCTGAACTGGTGGCCGCGCAGGCGGTAGCCCTGGTTGTCGTACTCGCCGGCGTCGTCGGCCTGCCAGAAGTCGAGCAGGGCCCGCTGGACCGGGCGGCAGTCGGTGGTCAGCACGGTCCCGGCGACGACCAGGCGCTGCCCGCCCATGCCGGCCTCCAGCAGCGAGGCCCGCTGGGGCGAGTCTGGGGTGAAGTAGGGGCCTTCGGTCTGCGAGGGGGTCGGGTCGTCGCCGTCGTCGCAGGCCGGGGTGGGGGCGAGCGTCCCCGCGGTCCCGGCGGCGGTGGTGGCGCTGGCCGGAGGCGCGGTCGTGGCCGGGGCGGCCGCGCCGGGCTGGTCGGTGGTGGCGTCGTCGCAGGCGGCCAGCACCATCGGCAGGGGCAGGGCCAGGCCGAGCTGGAGCAGCCGGCGCCGGGTCAGGCGCGGGGGGGCGACGGGTGGATCGGCCTGCATGGTGCCTCCAGGCTGGCGGGGGCCTCCTAAAGTGTCGGTAAGCGTACGACGGGCATCGAGGAGGCGATCGTTGGCGACCAAGGCGGCGGTGTTCGACCTGGGCGGGGTGCTGATCGACTGGGACCCGCGCTACCTCTACCGCAAGCTGCTGGCCGACGAGGCGGCGGTGGAGGAGTTCCTGGCCACGGTCTGCACCCCGGAGTGGAACGCCGAGCAGGACCGGGGCCGGCCGTTCGCCGAGGGGGTGGCCGAGCTGGTCGAGCGCCACCCGGTGCACGCCGCCGCCATCACCGCCTACCACGAGCGCTGGACCGAGATGCTCGGCGGGGACATCGCCGGCACCGTCGAGCTGCTGGACGAGCTGCGCGACACCGGCGTGCCGCTGTACGCCCTCACCAACTGGTCGGCCGAGACCTTCGGCATCGCCCGCGAGCGCTACCGGTTCCTGGAGTGGTTCGACGGCGTGCTCGTCTCCGGCGAGGAGCGGATGATCAAGCCCGACCCGGCCATCTTCCAGCTCCTGCTGGACCGGTTCGGCCTCGACCCGGGGGCGGCCTTCTACGTCGACGACAGCCCGGCCAACGTGGCCGCGGCCAGCGAGCTCGGCTTCGACGCCGTCCGGTTCACCGGACCTGAGCGACTTC
>OCZS010000170.1_pt1 | contig 20683 bp, 14 predicted proteins | sample 1539071 | NCBI WGS metagenome assembly OCZS01 (sample SAMEA3113584, study PRJEB22503) | soil metagenome
GACGAGAATAAGAGCCTAGATGATAAATGACTTCGATCTGATTATCCTTAGGATAGTCTGTGCCTGCTACAGACTCGGCGTGGTCAAATCCGACGCTATCACGTAGAAAGTTAGCCACTCCTACAATGTCCTGTGGCTCAACTTGTATTTTTATCCTAAGCGGTTTGATGAAAACTACTTTGACCACGTCGCCAAACTTGTTCTTTATCTGTTCCGCAAGTCCCTTTTCAAAAGGTGGAGGCTCAGGCTGTGTTTTCGCAGGTGAAAATGCAACGCTTGGCTTGGAAGCAGTGATTGTAGTCGCCGCTGCTGCAGCTGAAGGTGTTGAAGGCTTGGCCGGAACCTGCTTTGGCTGAGTGGTGGACGATGGTGATGGTGATGGTGATGGTGGTTGTTGTTTAGCGGTAGCATCATTTGTAGAAGTAGAATCTTTTGGTTGGCTGCTGGCTGCCACCTTGCTCAGCTCTTCTTTGTTTTTAGTGCTCATGCTGCTACCTTATCTTTGATCTTTTGATTTTTTCTTGTAGCAGCATGCAGCCTTGGATAAGTGTTTCAGGCCTTGGAGGACAGCCAGGGACATAAACGTCTACTGGAACGATGCCATCTACACCCGGCAGCACATTATACGAGTCAATGTAAAGCCCTCCTGTAATTGCGCAAGCACCCATTGCGATGACATATTTTGGCTCGGGCATTTGATCATAGACCATTCTCAAGCGAGGGGCCATTTTCCTTGTTACTGTCCCCTGCACTACGATAAGATCGCACTGGCGCAGCGAGCCGAACGCTTCGATAATTCCAAACCTTTCGACATCGTACCTTGGACCTGAAGCTGCTCCAAACTCGACACTACAGCAGGCAGTTTCAAGGTGGACAGGCCACAGCGACCATACTCTACCCCAATTTATGGCATAGCCAAGTGGTGCATCAAGTGCTCTCACTAGGACGTCGCTGAGCTTGCTTGCAAGCACGTTAAAGTTTGTAGGGCTCACAAGTTCTTTTATCATTCTTATGCCAGTCCTCCTCGTTATTTTTTCCACAACATAGATATATAATGCTTGTTAGCGACATCACCAAATCCCTTTTTTCCCTGCCAGGTATAATGTATATCCCATGGCACTAAACATTATTGCGAGAAATCCGATGATCGGAAGCGTAGCAGCACGAGGGATGTTGAATAATGCAGTTCCCCAAGCAAACAAGAATATAGTCATCACGTCAAATACAACAAACATCAAGATGTAAGCATAATACTGCATCATGAAATGCGACCTGCCCTCTCCTGTCGGCATCTGGCCGCATTCCATCGGCAGGAACTTTACTGGGTTGTACCTGCGTCTTGGTGACAAAAGACGTGATAATATTAAAGCAGGGACTGAAGCTAATAGGCCGAAACCAAGCATGTACAAAATTGGAGTAAAGCCTGCGGCGGTTTCTCCAGCCAAGACATGAGTTGATTTTTTTGTAAGATATAAAAACCTTACATTTAAGTAAGTTGAAAACCATTTTTGTAAAACGAAAAAGAGCGGATCCTCTTGGATTTTGATTTAAATATATTTTGACATAGCACTGTGCAGAATATTAAAGAAGATTCTTGGAAGCGGAAATATGAGCATGATGGATCATGCTATCTCTGTAGCCAGCAAAAATTTTTTCGATAAGGTCTGCACAATCCTTCAAGGCCTGGTGCTGGTAATTGTAAACTTATTGCAGGACCGTAATTGTAGTTCTTAAGAGGATGAAGATAGTGTTGTGCGTTTCCTCTGCAGTCATAACTTCTCATTGCTATCTGCAACCCTGAATTTTTTTAATTAGGATCTCATGTAGTGCGTTTTGTCTAACTTTATATGCATAGACCCATATTATTTGTTCTTCATTTTCGTCATGATCTGCTCCAAACTAATGACTCCCAATTGTTCACCGCTTATGAGAAGATTGATCTTCACCTGAAGAACCCAGATATTCGTCTGAAGATGATGATGACTCAAAATCGTCATTGTCACCTTGTTCTGCCATAAGTTTAGAAATCTTCTTCGATCTTGACCTGCGCCTCTTTATTATTATGATAGCAACAGCGGCTGCCCCTATAGCAGCGAATATGAAAAGAAGTGGAAGAACAGAATTGGTTGTGCCGCCTTCCGCAGTAGATGATGAACTAAAACCAAGGAAGCCTTGGTTAGGAGCATCTTCTTCCTGCTGTGGCGGGTTATAGGAGACTGTTCTATGGAGAGTTACTTCGTGCGTATTTCTCAGCTCATCGCTATAGGTAATTCTAAGTGAAACAGGGTAATTTCCGGCTCCAAGGCCGCTGCTGTTGTTGCCGTTATCGTCATTGGTGCCAATTGCCAGGGGAATACTAAATGGCAGCGGAGAATTATCCTCAAGATCCCCTAGGTATTGAGGTGTTTGGGTTACTGGCAAGAGATTGCTCTGATCCTGAGACGTAGAATTGCTTTGCATCTCGATCGTTGTAAACAAGGCCTGAGTATTTCCCTGATTCAGGAGGTTCCCGGTAAGATTCGGAACATCTCCAATATATCTAACTGAGAGATCGTTTACGGCTATTTCTATCTCACCCATTACGTTTCCACCCAGTGAGAAAGAATCAGTTTTTATCTGATCTCCTGAGATGTATTGTACTCCGACTTCAAAAGAAACAGGGCTTCCGATAAGCGACTCGGAGGCAAAAACTCGCGTTGAGAATCGCGCCTTGCTTTGCGCAGCTAACTCCTGTACCGTCCATCTTGAATCTCCCAGGATTTCTAAAGATTCTGATCTTGGAACAAGCGTAACAACAATATCAGTTATTGGGTTTCTGTTATTGTTGGTAATGTTAAAATTGAGGTCGTGAGCCCGGCCTGCAATTATAGTAACTTCTGAGGAATCATTGCTGCTAGCATTACCCTCAACGTTGCCAGCTGGAGAGCCTGTAATCGTAGAAGCAAATATGATTCGTTCTTGACCCTGTATGTCGATTGAAGATGGAGCCACGCTCAAACCGCCTTCTGGTGGGTTTGGTAGCACTCTGAACCCGAGCGAGAGAGGTGTTGATCTTCTGTTCCCATTTGCATCGTTATACGATATCTCAAAGTCCAGGTTTTGAAGAGTTCCACCAGCTAAGCTGGATGGATAAACAGTTGTGGTTATCTGAGCAGAGCCGTTGGCTGGAATTGATCCGATGTTGAAAGTTCTGGCACCCACACTCGCTACCGCAGCTGAAGAAGGAGGTTGTTGTTGTTGTTGTTGCTGATCGGATTGTCCATCTGTGCCAATCTCATTGCTGGATGCATTGTTATTTCTTGTGTTATCAGTAGCTCCAGCATCACTGCTAATAATGCTACCGCCTATGGCATTGATATTGACAATAACGCCATGTGCATCTGCAGAGCCCCTATTCCTGATATTCAATATTACCTCGTTAGCTTCGCTAGGAACAAGGTCATCTGTCTCTGAAGATGCGTCTAGAATAACTCTGCCTGGAAGTTCAAACGGCACAGTTATTGTTTGTACTCTGTATGTCCCAGGCTGAGGCTCTGGAACCTTGAAGTAATTGATCCTTAGCAGAGCTTCATGAAAGTCTTTTTGCGCTGTTTCTAGCACGTTCACTTTGAAGTATAGGGTATATGTCTGACCCGCCCTGACTATGTTGCTCAAACTGGCAATTGCGGTCTGGCCTGAAGTCCTATCAGAAGAGCTGCTGCCATTAGTAGCGCTTAATGAAGAAGTAGTGGTAGTGGCAGCAAATCCTTCAGGAAGTGCGAGGTAGCCGATAATGCCTGTGATGTCTGAAAAAGCTGTATTACTTAGGACCACGGCAAGAAAAGACGGTCCTTCACCTGGCCCTACCTCCCTTTCAGAGGGTAATGTTGAAGTTGTCGTCCCTGCGGCACTTGACAAATTGCCAGTATTGGTAGAAGATGTTGCTACGCTGCTATCTACCCAGTAAGCATCTACGAATCCATTGTTGAGCAGAGCATTTTGCTGTGAGGATGGGTCTGTCTGCTGCCCTGTTCTTGCTTCTATGAGCTCAAGACTAATTGTTTCATCTACTATCAGTTCATGCGTATTTCTCAGCTCATCGCTATAGGTAATTCTAAGTGAAATTGGGTAACCATTGCTTGTCACTTCCTGACCTATGTTCTGCTGTGTAATTTGAAGCGGAATATTAAAGGGAAGCGGAGAGTTTACTGCCAAGTCTCCAAGAAATTGTGAAGAGACAGTTGGTCGCAACAATTGCAGTCCTCCTTGTGTACCTGATTCAAGGAGCTCTATCTTTGTAAACACGGCTGGAGAGTTCCCTTCATTTAGGAGGTTACCCACAAGGTTTGGAGTGTCTCCTATGTAACTAATCGTAACATCATTTACGCTTATCTGAACATTCCCAACAACTATTGCGCCGAGCTGGAAAGACTCTGTCCTCAGCTCGTTGCCATTTCGGATGTATTGCATGGTTACTGTAAAAAACACTGGGCTTCCGATCAGAGAAGTCGAGGCATAGACCCTAGTAGAGAGCTCCTGCTGTGATCCGGCGGCTATTCTCTGCAGATTCCAGCGCGAATCGCCTAGAATTCTGACTGCGTTTGATTCTGAGGTGAGAGAAACCACAACATCCGATATCGATGCACCTGCATCATTATTATTCGTGATATCAAATGATAGATCCTGAACGCTCCCTGCAGCAATCTGGATAGACTGGGCCTCAGTAGATGACGACGAATTCGTATTGCTGCTGTTGCTGCTCCTGCCGACTTCACTTTGACCCGTGGTGCTATTGTTGGAAGGCGCGCCAAGGCTGGTGCGTGTCAGTGGAAGCAGTGAAGATTCTGGTGCTGCTTCCAAGGATGTCGAACTACTGGGCAAAACGCTCAAGCCTGATTGAGGTGATTCCGGCAATATCTGGACACCGAGAACTTGGTTTAAAGTCTTCTTATTTCCATAAGCGTCATTATATAATATCTGGATGTTCAAAGTTGTAAGGGTCCCGGCGGCTGTATCTGCAGGAAAAATTGTGGGCACTATTTCCTTCGTTGCGTTTGCGTCTATAAGACCAACGTTAAATGTAGGCGAGCCAACAATCACCATTGTGGCTGGAGAGGATGACGAAGATATTGACTGCTGCGCAGGTCCAGAGGTTGTTGTACTTTCTGCGCTGTTGTTACTGCTAAGACTGCTGCCAGTTCCATCTCCTCCAGTTTGAGTATTAGAAGAGGATACAGTGCCTGGTGGCAGCACATTTACTATAACTCCTGTAGCAATAGCTGACCCATTATTACTGATTTCTATTTTCAATGGATTGACAATGCCAGGGTTCGCACTTACCATATGGGATAAGATGGACTCCGTGCCTTGCGTGCTGATACTAGAGGAGGATGTCATGACAGCAGCAGTACTCAAAATAACCCTGCCGCTTAGCCGGAATGGAATATCCAGCGTTGTCGATCTCGTATCTTCTTCTTCCTGTTCGTCCACCTTAAAGTAACGTATCTTAAGCTCACCCGTGTATTCTCTGCCTACTTCAGATTCTTGTGTTATTTCCACGCGAAAGTAAAGGGTAAATGTCTGACCTGCATTCACTATTCCATTATAGCTTGCTAACGCGGTATCCGAGTCTACATCTTCTGGAGTAACAATGGCTCTAAAGCCAGACGGTAAATCAAGTGAACCGCTTATGCTGGTTGCGTCGGCAAAGCCTCGGTTTCTCAGAACAACTGCGAGGACGGCTTCTCCTTCTCCAGGCTCTACTTCCTGCTTTATCGCTGGTGGTAGTGGCTGAGCAGTGACGCTTTCAGAGGATGTGCTAGCGATGACGCCCCCAAGCGAAGTATAGTCGGTCCAAAACGAATCTACAAACGTGAACCTAACAGGGCCAGTAGATTGGTCTGAGGCATTGTCCTCACTTGTGTCATCTTCTTCTCTTGGTGTACCAGAAGTAGCAGAGTCAGGCTGCACTTGCTGAGGAGGAGGCTGATTGTCCTCACTTGTGTCATCTTCTTCTCTTGGTGTACCAGAAGTAACGGTATCATCATTGCTCCTGTCTTCGGGCCGTTCATCATCAACGCTTTGTTCTTGACCGTATGCGCTGTTATCAAATGATAAATTAGCCATGTAAAAATAATACGGAATTGATCCCAAAAGCAAAAGGGTAATACAAGCCAGAGATCCCACAGAATAATAATCACAATTCCTGACTATTTGTGTGGAAATTGTGAGCATCTTACATCCCAATTCTCCTGCAAGAACCACCGACCAATTTTAGCAGGACCGCAATAAAAGCATATACTGTCCTCATATCTGGACAGAAATTACACTATATCTATATATCACTTAGAGTTATTTGAATACATTCCGATGAGCAAGGAAGTTGACAGTAAAAGAATTCACTCTTTCTATCAGCATGAGACCAAAAGGGAAGATAATGTAGCAATGCACGTAAAGAAACTATTCAAGATATATGATTCTGCTGCTGGAAGAGTGATAGCGCTAAGAGACGTCACTTTCAAGGTAAACAAAGGTGAGTTTGTAGCCATTGTCGGTCCTTCTGGGAGCGGTAAATCAACCCTTCTGAATATGATTGGTGCCTTGGACAGACCTACCTCTGGAAAGGTGTTCATTGGGGGTGTCGATATTTTCTCATTGAGTAATTCTGAAATAGCCACTATGCGAAACAGGATGATTGGTTTTATATTCCAGTCATACAACTTAATCAACCGAACTACGGTTCAAAGAAATGTTGAGTTACCTGCGATAATTAAAGGCATGAGTCGCACCAACCGTATTCGTCGTGCTAAGAAGCTTCTTGAAATGCTGGGTATAGGAGATAAAGCCAATTTCAAACCCTCAAATTTAAGTGGAGGCCAGCAGCAGCGCCTCGCAATAGCCCGAGCATTAATGAATAACCCCACAATAATCCTTGCAGACGAGCCGACTGGCAATTTGGACACAAAGACTGGAAATGAAGTCTTTAACTTTCTGCGCATTCTTTCGCAAAAGTACAGGAGAACTATTGTTATGGTAACGCATAATCCCGAGCTTGCAGAAGCCACTGACAGAGCCATCTACATTAAAGATGGAACAGTCGAAAAAGAGGTCTTGAACCAGTGATTAATCAAAGAACATTGGTGTTTGGTTGGGTTGGAGGGTTGGATTGCTCGCTCAATGCGATGCCGCTTGCGCGAATATCTGTTTTTATGTGCCTGCAACATCTAGACCAACAAGAGCAGAAAACCAAAAGAAAAGAAGAAAAGGAATTGCGTGCTAAATGAATATCAGGGAGATCTTCTTACTATCATTCGACGCTCTAAAGGATAGAAAAGTAAGATCGATCCTTACTATACTAATGGTTGTAGTGGGAAGCAGTCTCATGGTTGCGCTTAATGGGCTTGGCGCTGGTTTTGGAAAGTTTATTGATGAATCCTTTAGCATGCTTGCTCCAAATATACTGTTTGTGTCAAGTGCTCAGCAGGATCAGTCCGCCTCTGGTCCCTTCGGAGGTGGCGGTCCACCGCCTGTTCCCAAGATTACACTAAACACTGCTGTTGAGACAAGGATACGCTCTCTTCCTTTTGTAAGCGATGTGATCTCATCTTATCAAGGTCAAGTAGAGCTAGAATCATCAGGCAAGACTCTTTCCACCTCCGTTTTTTCTATTGATCCCGCTAAGCTCTATGCCATAGCACCTACTTTAGAATTCGAAGAAGGTTCTGCAATGCGTTCAAATGATCCATCTGCCATTTACATAGCTGACCAGATAGCCTATCCGCCAGGTGAGAATGCGCCTTTTGCAACCATAGGTCAAACGATGAGAGCTACTTATTCATTTGTTGATGAAAATGGCAATCAACAGGAAGAATCTAGAAGCTTTGTAGTAAGAGGAATAATGAAGCCAACGGGTAATCCAACAATCGATAACGCAGTTGTATTCAACGAAGATGCAGGAAACGCTCTAATGCATAAATCCGGCACGTATGACGGATTCTTGGTAGCTGCGGAATCAGGCGAGTTTGTGAAAAACGTAGAAGAGGAGATAAGGAAACTATATGGAAATGATATAGGCGTCACATCTCCAGAGGCCATACTAGAGACGATAAGGGAGTTTACAGGTGGGTTTACGGTTTTCATACTAGGAATTGCGCTTGTAGCCCTTCTTGTAGGAGCAGTAGGAATCATTACGACCCTGTACACGTCAGTAATGGAAAGGACAAAGGAGATAGGCACCATGAAGGCCATTGGAGCGCAGAATGGTAATGTCCTGAGCCTTTTCATGGCAGAAGCTCTGATGATAGGTATTCTTGGAGCCACTTCTGGATTGCTTGCAGGTATCGCCGGAGGCTATGTGTTAACTGCGGGATTGGGTTCAGCTGGAGGACCTGAGGGAGATGATACAAGTAGTGGTCCACCCAATATATCACCTGTCTTCCTTCCTACGGACCTAGCAACCGTCTGGGGTATATCTGTTGGTCTCAGTCTTATTGCGGGTATATATCCCGCATGGAAGGCGTCAAGGCTATCTCCTATTGTGGCCCTTAGAAGAGAATAATTCCATCCTCTGTCATTGAATGCCTCAGTTCTATGAAATCTATAGCATAATCGTAAGATCCATGAAGAGATATTAGAGCATCTACAAATAAGCGATCGTCGTTTTGAGTTAAAGTTCCATGTACAAAAATCAAACGATATCCTGTTGCAATATTTTCAGATTATTAGCTCTTCAGAATCATGTTAAACAATTGGCGTGCTGCCACCTTGGGATGGTGTAGTGCAAGCTTCATCATGTTGATTGTGGTAAAGTCTGCCTTGATAAAGTCCAAAAATTCATGCGCTGTCATGTCCCGGAGAATTTCAATCTCTTTGTCCCATTCCTCGTCGGTCAATCTAAGCCAGCGCATCTGCACCTTAAGGGCAGAGTGTATCTTGGACTCTGCCTTGGCCTTCCATGATCGTTCATATTCCAGCAAAGACTCTCTACCAGAGTTCTGCGAAAGCGAGTCGGCTCCCACCTTTCCCGCAAGTCTCCCAAAGTCGATGGCGTAGCGTATGCCTTCCAGCACCAGTGGATTTGATTGGCCCGCCGAGTCGCCGACCATTAGCAGCCCATCAGCAATGCTATTCTGCCTCGCGCCTTCATTTGGTATAAAACCATAATGCAGTTCTAGGGGTTGTATCTTACCATCCCTGGCTGCATCAAGGGGCTTGAACCTTTTTTCAATTATCCTGTTCAACTTTTCAAGTGGCTCAGCATTTGATTCCGGTCTGCCAATGCCCACTCCAATTCTCACTCTGTTTGTTGATAGAGGAAATAGCCATGCGTATCCCGCATCTGAATACTTTTGCCCTACCATGAGAACCCACGTGGTGCTGTCTATATCGTCGCAATAGCATTCATATTCTGCGCCTACTCCATAGCGCTTCCATTGGCCGGCCAGACCAGCCTTTCTGCCAACAGACGTGCTAAAGCCGCTTGCATCTATAACTAAAGTTGATCGCACAGTTAACTTTCCCTTTGGTGTGCTTGCCTTGACGCCGGCCACTTTGTGGCCGTCTCTTATAACATCGGTGACATTGCTCTTTACCATCAATTGCACGCCCTCCTTCGCCGCAAGAAAAGCAAGGTGCTGGTACGTAGCTCTAACGTCAAGCACGCATGATTTAGAGACGTTGCCTGTGATAAGGACATCATTGGAAGGCGATACAAAGCGGTAATTTTTTATCGGATTGTAAAACTTGCTTGGTATGCCAAGCCTCTCCATTTCAGAAATCCAAGTTACGCCGCTTGTCCTGATGCTGTGTGCAATGGACTGGTCCTTTTCAAAGAGAACTACTTTTGCTCCGCCCTTTGCGGCAGAGTACGCAGCTGAAAGTCCTGCAGGTCCTCCGCCAACTACTGCGATATCAAATTTTTCTTCTTTTTCTTGCATTATTTTTTTTACTCATCCTGTAGTAAAGGAGACGCCATCAAATCGCATATAGGGCAATATGGAGTCATAAATCACTTTTCGCTCTCTTGATATACCGTTTAGCTGACGTAGAGCCTCAAAGATGTTGCCAGCCACCATAACTTCCTTCACTGCGTGTTTAATCGTCCCAGCTATAACCAGTCGGCCGCCTTTTACAACACCTGAAAAATCACCGTTAACCGGATCTACGTTGCCAGAAAACCTGCTTATTATTAGACCCTTATCTATTTCAGACACCAGTGTATCAACGCTTGATCTCATAGGCTTTATCAGAAAATTGGTTGTCGATACCGTCGGCGGGGAACTTGTCGATCCGCCTGCGTTGCCTGTGCTCCTTACGCCATCTTTGCTTGCTGTGTATGTATTATATAGAAATTTTTTGAGAACGCCTTTTTCTATTACAAGATTTCTACGATGGAAAACACCTTCTCTGTCAAAGCTTGACGCATTAAGTCCCTCCACGTTAGTTGGGTCATCTTCTACTGTCAGCAGATCAGACGCCACATGTTTGCCTATCTTGCCTGCAAAATGGCTGGATTTTTTTTGCACAGCGTCTGAATTAATGGCATGCGCAACTACTTCCTCTATCATTTCATTTGCAGCCATCGGAGTTAGCAGCATTTCTCCCTTGAAGTTTTCCTCTATCTTACGTGTGCCGAGCGAGTTGACTGCTGTCTCTGCAAACTCCCTTGCAGTATTGTACACATCAATGTCTTTGACATAATGCGAGCTGCCAACCTGGTAGTCAAAGCTTGAAATTTCGGTATCTTCTATTGCCATGCCCATGATTGACCACGAAAAGGCACTTGCTCTTTCTTTTAGCTCTATCCCATTAGAGTTTGCAAGTGCGCGTGTGGCCACTTGGGCACTAAAGTTACCGCTATCAACGCTTACTCTCCTGTCATACGATTTGGCAGATTTGAGCATGTCAGCTGCCATCCTTGCAGCATCTAATGTCTGAAATGAGTCGGCATTTCTATCGTATATGCCGCGGAGTGACTTTGACTTTAACTTGGACTTACATGGAAGGACATTGTACTTGTCCTTTGGACTTGCGTGTGCAACCTTGATCGCCATAGCCGCCGCGTCTCTTAATCTGTTTTTGGCTAGATCATTGGTAGAGTAAAAGCCAATCGAGCCATCAAGCACGACTCTAACGCCTATAGAGCTCATCCTCTGCGACTTGGCTTGCTTGACATCGTTATTCTCTATGAAGACCTCCGATTCATCGGTGGAGGCCGCATACGCTTCTGAGTCACTTGCTCCAAGAGTCTCCGCCTGCTTTATCGCGTATTGCAAAAGATCCTGAATCATTCTTGCAGTCCTCCAATCATTGCTGTGCATCTGATATATGGACCGCCACCGTCAACCTTTGCCGGTTGATACTTACCGCAGTAACCAGTGCCGATATCATACTGAAATTCGTTACCTACCATATCGACTGACTGGAGCACCTCAAATGCATTGCCAGAGATACTTGCACCTCGGAGCAGCTCCTTCTCCTCGCCATTTTCTATCAAGTATACCTCTTCAGCGCCAAACATGAATTCGCCATTTGCATCTGCCTGCCCGTTTCTCGCGCCTTTGATAATATATCCATGCTTGGTTTCCCTAATGATATCATTTAGCTTATCTTCGCCGGGCTCAATGTACGTGTTTCGCATTCTGATGAGCGGCTCATCGCTGTACTGGAAGGCCCGGGCGTTGCCAGTTGAAGCCGTGCCAAATATCATGGCCGACTCGCGGTCATGCAGAAACGATTTGAGCATCCCCTTTTCGATTACTGCAGTCCGCCCAGCAGCCACCCCTTCATCATCGACTATTATCGTCCCACCCGCATTTCTCGCTATTTCCGACCTGCCGCTGTCAACCAGCGTGACAAGATCACTTGCTACTTTGCTCCCTAGTTTGTCTTTTACCACCGAGCCAGATAGCACAAAGTCAGCCTCGACAGTGTGGCCGATTGCCTCATGCGAGAGGAGCCCCACCATTGCAGGATCCAGAATCACTGTGGTCTTTTTACCGCTCACATGTCTAGCATCTAGCAGCTTCGCCGCTCTTGCCGATGCCGTGTGGGCATATTCTAGATGGCTCTTCTTTTTGAATAGTTCATCCCAGCCGCCTGTGATACCAACCCCCTCATGGGCTGTCGCACTCTGACTTGCCTTCCTTGCTATTGCTGTTACACTAAACTCTGGCTTTGAATCATAAATCTCAAGGTCGGCGCCATCGCTGTTTATGATGACCTTGTGATCAAGCATATCCCGGTATGTGCAAGAAGCGGTCTTGACGACTCTGTTGCTTCGAGCCTCCTTTTCTGCTTCCTTTGTAACTTGCACTTTCTGCTCAATGCTAATATCTGACAGATTATCGCTGTTGGCCGCCGTCCTAAAAGTGCCTGTAACCATTTTCGATTCCACGAGTCCCCTGACCTTATTCTTCTTAGTTTGGGCAAGTATGCGTGCTGCAGAGATAGCCTGGCTAAGGGATTCTTTTAGGGTCTCATTGGAGATGTTGCTTGTGCTGGTAAAGCCCCAGCAGCCATCCACCAGAACCCTAATTCCGCAGCCAGCGTTTTCCACCACTCTTATTCTTTCAAGTTCGCCGTTGATAAAATTGACCTCACTTGCCACCCTTGACTGATAGCGTGCTTCGACATAAGTGGCGCCCTTTGAAGATGAAATCAACAATCTGAGGTCGTCAGCTACTTGTGCACCATTTCGCATCATTTTCACTTGCGGAGATATAGGTATATCTGTATCTTTTTCTTTGGATGGTTTTTTTGCAAAAATGGTTATACCCGGATCATGATCTAGCAATATACAAAGTTACTCCAGTTCATATTTTTTTCAATTTTCTTTCTGAGAAAACTTGTAATCAATTGCAATAACTTCAAAGTATTATTAGTTTTGGATGATGAATGGGAGCGTCCAATTTTGATAGGTAGGCATAAATGTTGTTTTGCTGCTTCTAAACAGAACAAATACTAAGCATCAACCAACAAAAAATTTATGAAGCTTATAATAGAAGAACGTCATTATCCATTCAAATTCTTGGCAGTGTAGGGACAAACCATCACCACCGTAAATAGCGTATCAGATGAAAAAATGTTGGCTTTGATGGACAACTGGGAGGGCTCAAGTAGTAAGGCTGGCAAAGCCCGCTACATAATATTCTCGGCTTGTGGTTATGGCAATATCGGCGATGATGCAATAATGCTGGGAACAGCAAGATATCTGATTACAAGGAAGAATGCAACTGACTTGTTCATTTTTTCATATTCGCCTAACGAAACACAACAGTTACTACATAAAGCAGGACTGACGTCGGTAGCTACAATACGCTGTGGGCGTTTTAAGAGTTTGATAAAGGCTTTGTCCTCAACAACAAGAAGAAAAAGAATAATGATAGGTGGCGGCACTCTTATCACTAATCGCACTTTCTTCACTTTGTACTATTTAATCCCGGCTTTTCTGTTCAAGCTATTCTTCTCCAGATCATCTGATGTCTATTTCTTTGGAGTGGCGGCTGAAGAAAGGATAAAGCGACCATTATTGAAGTTTATGTTATCATTAGTTCTTCGACATTCAATAAAAAAAGCATTCGTAAGAGATAATTTCACAGAAGGTGTATTGAAACATTTTGCAAATAGTACTGGCACAAAGGTTTCGACAATTGGTGATCCTGCACTTTTCCTTAAAGAATGGGAGGATGGTAGTGGAGCTAATAAAAAGAAGGATGAGGACCTCAGGACCGTGTTTAATCATACTGCAAAAATCCTTGTTAGTGCGAGGGATCTAGATTTATGTTCGTCGGATTATCATGCAAGATGCTTTGCTAATATATTTGATGAACTTGTTGAAGTCATACACCAAAAAACGGGAATGGCAATTGTTATCAATTTTGTTCCCTTCTGTATACATAAGACATCTCCCTTAGAAAGAGATGACTTGTTTGGAGAAAAGATAAAGAGTCTAATGAAGTATTTCAATTACTTCCAAATTGAGAAAATAGATAATCCGATTGAGATCATGCAAAAGTTCAATGAGGTAGATTTCTGCGTTTGTATGAGGCTTCATTCTTTAATTTTTGCTTATATGACTGGAAGAAAGTGCTTGGCGATATCATATTCTCCAAAGGTTTTTAATTTTGCCAAAGATAATGATTTGCCGTGTATTAACATAAGTGAAGTAGAGTCACACAAAGAGAAGGTTATCGATATCGTGGTTCAATCATTGTTCATTGATAAAGATAAAACAAAGTCTAATTGAAAGTAATTAAAAGTCAGTAGCAGCAGTAGAAGACAATTCATCTTAATGATCTCTTTTAATGTCTGATCGGAAGGAGGTACTTCTAGTAGGTCTGTACGGCTTTGATTCTTCCAGTCAACGCTGCGTGTGTTCCTCGTTGCGTTTTATAGAACATATGCTCCATTGTGTCAGAGAATGTAAAGAAGGATTCTCTTGCCAATTTACAGTCCTAGTGCCTTTATGGGGTTTGCAACAACAGCTAGCAAAATTTTTTGTCAAAGTGCACTTGAAAGCGTTAGGATCTACAGTTATATTCTATCTAATCCTCTGCAGGATGTAGAAATGGAGCTTATCCCGGCGATTCCTGCCCCTGAATTCAAAGAAATAACAGACTGGGCGAACTCTCAGCCTCTGTCGATCAAAGGCTTGAAGGGCAAGGTCGTGCTCATCGATTGTTGGACATATACCTGCATCTTTTGTCTTCGGACCATACCTATCATGAGGCGCCTGCAGCAAAAATATGGAAAGTATGGACTACAGGTGGTTGAGGCTCATTCGGCTGAATATCAATTTGCGACCGAAGATGCCAACATCAGGCACGCTCTTTCCCGATATAATATTGGTGATGTTCCAGTTGCATTTGATATTAACAACAAGACTTGGGAAGCTTATGGCAATATGTATTGGCCAAAACATGTCTTTGTAGATCATAATGGACTTATCCGTTATGAGCATGCTGGTTACGGCGGAATGGAAGATTTTGAAGATGTTGTTGTCGAGTTACTACAAGAGGCCGGAAACAAGCCTGTTGGAGAAAAAGAGGATGAGGATCCGAAGGACGAGATTTATGACACCTATGGCATGCACTTTTACGGGATGGCTCCTGAGATATGCGTGGGCTATTCACGCCTCCGGCGCTTTGGTAATAACCAGACGCTCAAGCCAGATAGTGTAAATGTCATGGTCGACCCAGGCTTGCATGATGTTAATGTCGTATATCTCCGTGGAAGCTGGATATGGCAGCGTGAGAGAGTACAGTATAGACCTGGAGGCAAGAATCAGAATGCAGCAGTGATTATGAAATACAATGCTGCCAAGCGAGTGCATGGCATGATCGGGACATCTGACGGTAAGCTGGGGAAGATGGAGATCAAGCTTGACGGTAACCCCCTGACAAAAGATCAGCTAGGTAGAGATGCCAAGCTTGAAGGCGACACAAGCATCGCCATCATTGAATGGCCGTTCATACACAATTTGGTTAGAACGGACAAGCCAGAGGCGCGCGAAATTGAGATTATCCCACGCTCTGATAATTTTGTATTTTACACCTTTGTCTTTGGCTAGACCACATAATTATACTAATATTATCGATTCGCGATTTTCGGCGCCTCCTACAATGTATTGCACATTTAAATGCCACTAGTAGATAGGAAAACCACAAGCATACACATCTTGCTTCACTACTAACTTTTTTATTTCTTCTTTTCCAACCTATCTGCTATGCAAGAAAATCCGCTCGAGCTTATCGAAGGAAGCGTTGCACCAGACTTTGCAATGAGGGATAAGCATGGAAATACAAACAAACTGTCCGATCTTCATGGTAAAAGAGATGTTGTAGTCTATTTTTATCCCGAAGATTTCACTCCCGGTTGCACTACACAAGCAACCGAGTTTACCCGAGACTATGAAAAATTCAAAGACGCCGGCATTGAGATCGTTGGTATATCACCCGATGACGAGACATCGCACGAAAAGTTTCGTCAAAACATGGGCATTCCCTATCCTCTTGTTGCTGATACTGAGAATGAAGTGTCAAAAAAGTATGGAGTTTATGGACTTAAGAAATTCATGGGAAGAGAATACATGGGTGTTAGCAGGTCCACCTTTCTTATAGACAAGACAGGCAAGATAGCCAAGATCATCAAAAAAGTCAGGCCCGCCGGCCACAGTCAAGAAGTATTCCAGGCACTCAGAGGCTAAGGGTGCCTGACAAAAGCTTTAACACAGATTATATCCTCTGTCGGCCCATTGGAAGCACAGAAAACTGCTCTTATTTAGTAATCATCCTCATAACGTGATTGGACTGCAATCAAAAATTAAAAATTGGCCGATCCATCTACCTTTAAATAATTTCTATTGCATTTTTTCAGTGATTGGTATCTATAAAGAGTATTTGCGACTGCCAGTGTCACAAGAAATACGGCGACAGGTCTATGTGCGGGAAATGCGTCGATAGGCATAAGACATCACCATACTACAAGATTATGAAAAAGTTTGATTAGCGCAGGATGCGCGAACCAAAGCTTATTTCCTTTCTATCTATCAAAGGACTCAAAATTCAATAATCTCTATCACTTGTCAATACGGCAATGAATCGGACAACATTACATGTAGAATTATTTAGCTTGATTCTCTCCTGCGTTATTGCTAGATCCTAGGAGCAATATATTGACGATTGCAGCTAGCTTGCACATCATTCAAATAAGACTCTTGCATACATGAAGTGTGAAAGTCTCCGCTGTCTTGACTGCTGCATTGATTGCAGGAGGAGCGGCAACTGTATTAGCTTCCTTGTTTTATTATCCGTTTCATCCCGATCAATTGCAATACAGTATTGTAAGTGAATCAAGGGATAACAGTTCTCCCCCAGTTGTTTTTGAAAATGCAACTAACCTGACAAATAATCCTGCTGATTCTGTTTACGGACAGGTTGCCGCGTGGAAAAACAATGTATATATGCTCTGGCAAGATTCTATGCCCCCAGGCTACACAAACTACGATATTTTCATAAAAAGTAGCAGTGATAATGGGTCTACTTTTGGATCACCCGTCAATTTGAGCAACAACCCTGGCTTTTCAGAGCATCCACAGATCGTAGCTTACGACAATAACATTTATGCAATATGGGCCGATGACACTACAGTCAACAGGGAAGTGCTTTTCACAAGGAGCGAAGACAACGGAACCAGTTTTGACAAAATTAAAAACCTTAGCAACAATACATCGGACTCATTTAACCATGAGATAGCAGTTTTTGGAGACAATGTTTATGTTGTCTGGTTGGACCAAGGTGAAGAAGGTGATACTACAAGTATTTTATTGAAGGCAAGCGGTGACGGCGGGGCAACATTTGGCAGTACGATAAATATTAGCAATAACGCCAATCCAGAAACCTTCCCAAAGGTGGCAGCATACGAGCACAGCGTTTACTTAGCTTGGAATGTGGCAGATGACAATCTAGATGAAAGAGGTAATGGAGGCCTATTTTTTGTAAGGAGTTTAGATGGCGGAAATACTTTTGATAACATCACAAAGCTCAACCTCGAAAATGATTTTGGCGAGATGCAGGTAGCGGCCTTTAATGAGACTGTTTATGTGATATCTGGAGGACTTCATTCAGTTGATGTAAATGGTCTATTTTTCACAAAGAGCATTGATGGAGGAAGGAGCTTTTCAGAGGATGTAACGATTGACGAGAATGGGACATTCTTAAATCCGCTAAATGTAGAGGTCGGTGCTTATGACGAACAGTTTTCCTATGTAGCAGCGCAGGTCTCTGTTTCAGGCAATGAAGAGATCCTTCTACTAGAAATGACCGGTAATAATTCAACAAGAGTACTCAATCTGAGCAATAATCCCAAGATCTCTGAGTGTCCCTCTATAGCTATAGCAGGAGATAATATCTATGTCGTGTGGGAAGATATGACTCCTGGAAACCATGAGATACTGTATGCAAAAGGCATTAGAGCCTAGCAATCATCATACCAAACTGCTTTTAATCATAATGGATAGAACGATTGTGAACAAACAATGTCTGAAGGAACCCCGGAATCCTCAACAGAAACTGATGAAGAATCGTTGTCTAGAAAGGCCAGAGAAACTGGACTGACCTTGAAGGAATTAGCTAATTCAATTGGAAAGAAAGGCAAAGCCGTCGCTCAACAAAAATCGACTCAGCTAAAAGAGGCAGCCAAAGATGATGAAATCAATGCAAAAGACGCAGCAGACATTCAGATGCTTGGAAGACATATCGAAAGCATAATCACGATCTTTGAAGATACAATGGATAAGATAATGACACATCCTTCATATGACGAGAAGCATGGCATGCTTGTTGGATTCAAGAAAATTTTAGAAGAAGAAGTCAATCTCATTGATGCAAGGTTGAGTATGGCCAAGCGTCTCAAAGGTCTGGACCCTTCGAAAGATTCTGAAACTCTAGATGAGAGGATCGAGGAAAGAAAACAAACAAATGCTATTGATGCAGAACTGGTGAACGAGCCGTTACCCAACAAAGACGAAGCCAGGACAATGGCTGAAATGGTGGAAGACGATAGGGATAAAATTTAGGTCGATTGCTTTTTTGCCTTTTTTGGACGATATCCAACAACAGTAAAACCTCTTTTTACTTGGATATGATGTATGCTCAGCGTTAACTCTCCAATATAAATCACTAATAACTTTTATTTTTCTTTTTGAGAGAGTAAACTTTTTGAATAGTATTTAGCAAGAGTGAAGAAAATTCCTAGATGCAACAGCAAGAGGACAATTGACTCCCGCTATAGGAAACATTTACAGAGGTATTGAACGATGTCATATCAACATAAGCGGGTGTTCTTTCGAGATTGGGCAGGACGCACACATATGATCATGAAATTTATCGGTGAATATAGGACATATAGTATAGTAATGATCCCTCTCTTGTTTCTCTTATATGTCGGTAGAAATGAGACGGCTCTTGGAAATAATTTTGAATATGTATAAAAATTGCATAATGTTGTTCTATTTTGAATTGTTACAACGGTTAATAAGTACAATATCATGTCAAGATTTAATAATGAATCCGGAAATGAATAATAACAACAGAAAGAACCATTCTAAAACTCTTGCAATCGCTGGTATGGGATTTCTCCTAATTGCGGCGGCATTTACATTCTCATTTGCCAATTCTGGCCAGCAATTAGTAAACGCACAGCAAAACCAAACACAAGGGGGCAATGCTACTCAGGTAATTGTAGCCGTGCCTTTTGACACGTTTACAGGTCACGGCGTAATTACAGCAAGTATAGGACAAGGTGGTCAACAACAAGGTGGCGGCGGCAACCAAACAGCAGGTGGCGGCGGCAACCAAACAGCAGGTGGCGGCGGCGGAGGAGGCCAAGAGCCACAATATATCCTAGGAGGTAACTGGAACCTTATGGCCGAAAGCGGAAATGTGACTGACTTTACAGCCAACTTTATGATGGTGCATCCTGATGGTACTGAATACCACACGCACAACATCACCAATTTTGTCATAGGCGGCAGTAACACTGTACAGCTAGTCCAAGGCCAAGAGGCTACGATAGCTGGAGTTGCAGATATTTATACAAATGGCACCAATATGTGGCCAGGCGCTAATACAACACTGACTTTGACTCAAAACGGGGCAGTCATGACCATAATGCCAGCACCTGACCAGACAGACAACCACTTCCAGGGACAGCCGATATACGGCATCGTATCGGGGATGACAGGAGAAAATGGCACCATGATTGTACAAACAACGCCACCAGGACAACAGCAGGAACAACAACAACAAGAAGAAGAAGGCGGACTTGGTGGTCTCCTAGGCGGCGGTGAAGAAGGCGGTCAACAACAAGAAGGCGGCAACCAAACAGGCGGCGGCGGCCCACTTAGTGGTATCACCGATCCACTCCAAGACCTATTTGGCGGCGGACAGTAACCGCCAAAGCGTATTTTTCTTTTTATTTATTCTATAGGATTTTCTATCTGAAAATGTAGGGAGCAAAAACAACAATAAAGTTTTAAGTTGAAGTGCAAAAGGTGCGGGAGGTGGGATTTGAACCCACGAACCCCTAAGGGATAAGAGCCTCAGTCTTACGCCTTTGGCCATGCTGGGCGACTCCCGCTCGTATGAAAGCACGGTTGCCTTGCGCTAATTTGAATATTTCCGGTCACTATGCTTGTCCTTTTTTTTACTAGCAAAGATGACACATACAATGCATTATTTTGGCCAATGTCTCTGATGCCTGGCTTCTCTAAACAGTGACTATGTAGATCAAGAGAGATGTAAGTAGTTTTTTGTACTATTGCGGAACTGTTGCTAAGACCTCAATATATTTGCGAAAAACTAGGTCAACTCATATGCGATAAGCCGATGTTGTTTGTCTTTACAAGCCTTCGCTTCCATCATCGAAATTCGAGTAAATACTCTATCTAGTCATTGATTTTGCCAATAGCATAACAGCGAACCTTCAATGCTACTGCAGTGCCCCTCACCTTCACATTTTCTAAAACGCAGCAATCCCATGGCTCTCTTCTGAGCCTCACTCTTGACTGAGTACATAAAATTCTATGGCATTCTTAGGGCAGTAACTGAAAAGTAATACAGAGAGAGTTTTGATTAATTGAGCCTTTACCGTCAGATAAGAACTGCATATATATTTTTAAGCTAAATTAGAACTGGTACCCACAAGT
>OCZS010000172.1_pt1 | contig 20584 bp, 19 predicted proteins | sample 1539071 | NCBI WGS metagenome assembly OCZS01 (sample SAMEA3113584, study PRJEB22503) | soil metagenome
CTTCGTGGCTCGGACGAAAACAAACACCTGTTCGCAACACTACGGCGCTGGGTCGTCCCGCCGGTGTCGCGACACACGCACGCCCCGCCGCTGCCAGCGATCTGACTAGACGGCCAACCTAGTGGAGGTCTGTGCCGGCCTTCCAGCCTGTGGCCGCCATCATGTTGAAAATCGCCTATCCATCGCCCCTGCGTCACCATTCGGCAGCGTGTCGCGCCGTTCGGCAGGAAATTTTCCACACGCTGTTCCCCACCGGCTTCCAGCGCGGTCGCGATGACGTGCTGAATCCCGCGGCGCACGTACCCTGCCGTGTGATCGAAGGGGCCGTACCATCGAAGGGTGGTCGACAAGAAGCAGGTAGCGCTCACCGGGCTCGCGGCGTCGATCGTTATTCTGATTCCGGTGGTCGCCAATGCCGTCCACGATGTGCTGAGCGGGCGCTGGGATGACGAGATCGACCGCCTCAAGGCACGACGCCCGGGCCAGGCGCATCGCGAGGATCTGGAGAGGCTGCGCCACCCACCGGGCCGCCCGCTGGAGCAGCTGGTCGAGGACCTCCGGCGACTGCGGACGACAGTGGATACTGATCATCACCGCTCAGCCACCCGCCAGCTCGGCGATCAGCTGGCCTACGACCAGGTGCTCGTCCAGTTGTGCCACATGGTCGGCGTTGAGCAGCGACTGGCCCAGCTCACTGGCCATGAAAAAGATGTGGAGCGGTTGCGGGCAGAGGCCGAGTTGGAGCGGGCGGGCCTCGTGCTAGCAGATCGAGGTGGCAGGACCTGATGCGCTAGACCAGGGCCTCGTCCGGCACGTCGGCGTTGGTGAAGACGTTCTGCACGTCGTCGGAGTCTTCGAGCGCGTCCACGATCTTGAACAACTTGTCGGCCGTTGCGGCGTCGACCTCCTGGGTGTAGGTGGGCACGAACGAGACCTCGGCCGAGTCGTAGTCCAGGCCCGCCTGCTGGATGGCCTTGCGGACCGCGACGGTGTTGTTGGGGTCGCTCACGATCTCGAAGCTGTCGCCCAAGTCGTTCACCTCCTCGGGATCAGCGTCCAGGGTCGCCTCCAGCACGTCATCCTCGGTCAGTGTCCGGCCGTCCTGCTCCCTGGAGACGATCACCACGCCCTTGCGAGTGAACATCCTCGCCGTTGAACCGGCGTCGGCCATGGTGCCGCCGTTGCGGGTGACGGCGACCCGGACGTCGGAGGCGGAGCGGTTGCGGTTGTCGGTCAGGCATTCGATCAGCAAGGCGATCCCGGCTGGTCCGTACGCCTCGTACATCAGCGTCTCGTAGTCAGCGCCGCCGCCCTCGGCTCCAGAACCTCGCTTGATAGCCCGGTCGATGTTGTCGTTGGGGACGGAGGTCTTCTTGGCCTTCTGCACGGCGTCGTAGAGCGTGGGATTGCCCGCGGGGTCACCACCGCCGACCCGAGCCGCTACCTCGATGTTCTTGATCAGCTTGGCGAAAAGCTTGCCTCGCCGCGCATCGATCACGGCCTTCTTGTGCTTGGTGGTCGCCCACTTGGAGTGTCCGGACATGGCAGACGAGTCTAACTCCGCCAGATCTTAGGCCGGCGCGGCTTGCCGCCCTCCGCCGGAGCCGCGGTCTGCTCCCAGATTCGGCGCCAGCTGCCCGGCGGCGGCGCCTGCTCCGCCGCGCCGGATCGGCGCTGAACGGCCCACCAGGAGGTGGCATCCTCCGCGATCAGTTCCTGGACGGCCGTGGCGATCCTGGGTGCGAGCTCGCGCGGCGTTTCGCCGGGCTGCGGATGGATCGGCGCCCCGTACCGTACGGCGACCCGAGTGCGGCCGGGCCGCGGCCAGCCCCGGCCGCGCGGCATGGCGGCGTACGTCCCGCGCAGCCCGACCGGAATCACTGGCACCGAGTGGGTCACGGCCAGCCAGGCCGCACCCATCCGGAAACGCCCCGGAAACCCGTCCGGCGACCGGGTGCCTTCTGGATAGACGATGATGCTCCAGCCGTCGGCCAGGAGCTGGCCGGGCAGAGCCGACTCCGATCCCCCCCGGCGCTCGATCGGAAAGGTGTTGAAGGCGATGGCTGACCCGGCCGCCCGCCAGACAGTGCCGAAGAAATAGTCAGCGGCGGCGGCTACAGCGGTACGTCGGCGCCGAGCGGCCGGCAGCGTGGACAACAACACCGCGGTGTCCAAATGGGAGGCGTGATTGGCCACGATGAGTGCCGGAGTATCGAACCGCTTGAGCTCGTCGACCCCCTCGACGTCCAGCGCGACCTCGCCGCGCAGCAACGGCTTCACGCCGGCGACCTGGACTAACTCGCGGAGGACGCGTACCGGTCGGGTCCTCGCCCACGCCGTGGGAAAGGTTGGGCGATCCGCCGACTCGATGCTGCCCGCGGATCTGATCGGCAGGATCGATCTCATCGGACGTCGACGACGATCTGCGGTGGCACATGCAGGTAGCTGATCGCAGGAGTCCGGCCGACCGAGGCGGCCACGATCTCGAGGGCGTCGGCCAGGGTGGAGGCGGCGCGGAAGCCGAGGCGATCAACGCTGCTGCGGTCAGCTCCCACCCAGACCACATCCGAGAGGTGGCGGGTTGCTTCGGCGATCTGATACCACAGGTAGCACGGGTGTACGCCGTGGAAGGCAAAGCTCGTCCGGTACAGATGGGCGTACCACGGATCGGTCGCGAACTTGGTCTCGAAGTCGGCGGCGATCTGTGCCGGGTTTTGGGTGCTGCTGAGCACGTCCGCGAAGAAGTCGACGTACGAGGGGTGGTGCAGTGGAGAGAACTCCGTAACCATCGGCGAGTACATGACCAGCGCGCCGCCCTCGCGGACGAATGGCCGGCCGGCGTGCGCCCCGAAGAACGCTCCGAGCCCCAGCCACGCGGACAGCACCGGGTTGGTCACCGAGTCAACGCTGTACGGGTTGGGCTGCGGCACTCCGATGACGCCCACGTCGGCCTGACCGGAGACCTCGACCACCTGCTGGGCGAGGATCTGCCGGCGGCTTGCGGCCCGCACCGCGGCCGGCGCTCCTGCGGTGACGGACGTAGCTCGATAACCCGCCTGCGCCCCGTTCATCATCCGGTGGCGGAGCTTCGTAGGGGTGGCGGCCAGCGCGCGACGTAGGCCGAAGAAACGCGCCTGGTCTTTGAGTCGCCACTCCCATTCGCGCTTACTGAGGAACTCCAGGGCGGGCGGGAAGACGTGGTTGTCGAGGACCGCGTCGATCTGGAAGATCGGAAGTGCGCTGGTGATCAGGTCGATGACCGCGTCCCGGCTTCCCGTGTCACCGGCGCTCGCTGGATGGCCGCTGATCTGGCCGATGGTGCCGGCGCTGCCAAGTCCTTGGGCGAATGATTCCGCACCCCCGCCCTTCGGCGTGACGACCAGGTGGACGTAGACGACCAGATCAGAGTCGGCGACGCGGGCGTTGACGGCTACCTCGCTGGCCGCGGTGCTACCGATCCGGCTCAAAGCGTCGTGGTCTTCGGCGTCGTGGTTGTTCAGCTTCTCGTCGGCGTAGAACGATCGGAACACCCGTTCGCCCAGGAGGTGGGTGAATTCGGCGGCGGTAACTCGACGATTGAGCCCATTCGCACAGATCAGCTCCACATCGTCCACGCCAGCGTGCGCCGCGCGGGTGAGCACGGCCTCGATGATCGCGCTGCGGACGTCGGGTCGCCGCATCGTCGGGGTCGGGACGGTGTTGTCGTCGAAGGCGATGGTCAGCTTCATCCCGGGCCGCAGCAGCTCGTCAAGCGGTGGGCTGTCGAGTGGGGCGTCCAGCGCGGCACCGGTCGCCTCACTCAGGTCAGGAACCGCATCAAGCGATTGGGCCGGATAGATCACCTTGCTGCCCAGCGGCAGCCTCTCGAGGAAGAAGCCGTCGCCCGACGGCACGATCAACGGCGGCGTCCGGTCATCGACGTTCAGGACGAAACCCGAGCGGCCCACTAACAGACTCCTGTCGAACGAAGGTTTTCCTCGGCGGACGATCCCGTCGCCTGCCGGCTGCCGCCGATTTGGAGACCCGTACGCTCACGTTGAGCCTTCTGCACGTGGATCACGGTGTGTCCAATCGGCTCAAAGTCGGGAGCGGCGCAGGCAGCGGAGATCGCGACGATCATTGTGGCAGCGTCCAGCGCGGGGCGATCGGTTTGATCTTCCATTCCACGATGGACCACTGATTGGTGTTGGCGGCTCTCATCAGTGGCACGTCAGGACTGACCGCAATGGCATTGCCGACCGTCGACAGCATGGGGAGATCGGAATGGGAGTCCGCGTACGCGAAGCTCGTCGCCAGATCGATGCCGTGCAGTGCTGCGTAGTGCTGGAGCCAGGCCGCCCGCGACTCACCGACCACCGGCGGACCGCTGAGGAACCCGGTACAGCGGCCCTCGGCATCAACGGCGAGGTCCGCCGCCACGATCGCGTCGAAGAGTGCCTCCAGCGGGCGCGTCAATGGCCGCACCACACCGGTGATCAAGATAGTGGTGTGACCCGCGGCCCGGTGATCGCGGATGCGGCGTACCGCCTCCGGCGACAGCCGGCTGAGAATGTGCGGTGCTAACGTCTCGTCGACGAAACGCTCCAAAGCTGCGAGGTCGGCGCCCGCATAGCGTCGATACACCGAGCGGAGAAAGGTGCCACGGTCTCGTCGCTCGGCCCGGAGGTAGGACGGCAACCGCCGGATGACCCTGCCCACTTCGGCCACCTGCTGCACCCGCGACAGCTCCGGCAAGCGCGCCCACAGGTATTGCTCGATGACGTTGGTGGACATGATCGTGCCATCCAGGTCGAAGATCGCCAGCGCCGGAGATGACGCGGCTCCCGCCTCGAGCTCCTTCATCGTGCTGGGTCGATTGCCGCGGTTTCGGCGGATCGCATCCATCCGCCTTACCGGGGCGGTGATCGAGGGGCAGTGCACGTCTTGGATGTAGGCCTTCCAGTCGAAGACCGAGGTGTCGAAGGCGAATGCGGGCTGGTCGTCGGGATGCAAGGCTCGAGTCAGCGCGTGCGTGTGGTCGTCGACGAAGTGCAGCTCAGATTGCGCGTATTCGTTGTACAGGCCGAGGTAGCGACGAAGGAAATCCAGTCGGACGCGGGTCCGGTCCAGATCCCGGGCGAACTTTCGGGTCCGATCCGAGCGCGGTGCCATCGCCAGGGCCCGCTCCGCCAGCGTGTGGGCTCGTTCGGACGTCGCGAGCAGCCGCTCGATTGACGTTGCACCGGGAAATTGCCACTGCGGCAGGTGGGCCGTACCGCGGCTGCCGCCCTCGAAGGGATGCTCGAGGAAGTAGTTGCGAATGAGCCCGTACAGGTCGCGGAAGGTGAGGGGATTCCGGGCGCCCGAGTTGACGTGGTAGTACTGCGGCTCGCCGATCTCAGGCTCGGTGGCACAGACCGCGAGGATTGCATTCACCACGTGATCGCACGGCACGATGTCGACGACCGAATCCGGGGACGCCGGGAACTCGGGCAGCTCGCCGCGACCGTAGGCGAGGATCAGCGGCTCGGCCATCTTGAAGCCTTCAATCCATCCCGGATAGGGATGGCGCCACGACGATTCGACGATGGCCGGACGAACCACCGACACTTTGACGCTCGCCCCGACATCGGCGACCACGCGCTCGCCCAAAGCCTTGGTGAAGGTGTAGACGTCGGTCCAGCCGAGGGAGCGGGCACGCTCGGTGCCCGCTTTCACAAGTTCGGCCTGCACCCACTCGATCCGCCGCCGCTCTGTGTCCGCGGCGGTGGTCAGGTAGCCGGCCTGCCGATGTTCGCGCTCCGCCTCTTTGCGGAGCTTGGTGAGCTGGTCGGAGGTACGAGACTCCGCCTCGATCAAGTCGCGCATGGCCAGCCCGGCGCGCGTCTCCGCCTGGTAGTCGACGTTGTGCACATGCGCCGCCTCGGGAATGGCACCTCGTCGCCGACCAGCCGTGTAGGCGGTGGAGATGTGCACGTAGTGCGGGACCTTGATCAGGCTGCCGTTGCCGTCAGAGCAAGCTTCGACCAACCGGTCGATCAGGGCTTTGGTGCCGATGACATTCGTGGTGAAGGCCTGGTCGATCGGTGGATCGAAGGACACGTCGCCGGCGCAGTGCACCACGATGTCAGTGTCGGCGGGCAGTGGAGGGACGTTCGGCAGGTCGCCTTCAAGGACCTCGATCCGAGTGTCCAAGAGTGCTTCCGCACCTCCGGCGGCCCGCCGAGCGTCAGCGAAGATCTCCTTCTTGACGACCGAGGTCATCCGGTCCCGGGCGCTCGCCGATCCCTTGCGGCGGACGAGGACCGATGGTGTGGTGTCGGGCAGCTCGGTCAAGATCTTCCACAACAGTTGTTCGCCGATGAAGCCGGTGACTCCGGTCATCACGATCTTCTTGCCCGCCAGCAGATCCTTCAGCCGGCCCTCGGGCAGCCGCACGGTCGCCGCGCCGTTGGTCTGCTGGGTTTCGACGACCGGATGATCATGTCGACGGCGAAAGGTCTCGGCGGGCACCGTCGTCATGCGTGCGTGCCTTGCTCCGCCCGGGCAGCGGTCCGAAGCGCGTCCTCCAACGTGAAGTTGCCGACGTAGAGAGCCGTGCCGACGATCGCCCCTTCGACACCATTGGGCACCAGCTCGGCCAATGCCCGAATGTCGGCCAGCGAGGAGATCCCGCCACTGGCCACAACCGGTGCGTCGGTACGTCCGCAGACACGCTGCAGCAGGTCGAGGTTGGTGCCGGACAGCATGCCGTCGGAGGCTACGTCGGTGACAACGTATCGCGCACAGCCGGCCGCGTTCAGCCGCTCCAGCGTGTCGTACAGCTCACCGCCGTCGCGAGTCCAACCGCGGGCAGCCAGGGTGCGCCCCCGCACGTCAAGGCCGATCGCAATCCGGTCACCGAAGGAGGCAATGACCTCCTCGCACCATTCGGGACGCTCCAGCGCTGCGGTACCGATATTGACCCGAGCGCATCCGGTAGCCAGCGCACGCTCAAGGCTGGCGTCGTCTCGAATCCCCCCAGAAAGCTCGACGTTGAGCTTGGCGCCGGCCGTGACCTCGGCGACAAGTTCGGCGTTGTTGCCGCGGCCGAAGGCCGCATCGAGATCGACCAAATGCAGCCATTCGGCGCCGGCGCGCTGCCAGCGCTCGACGGCCGCTCGTGCATCGCCGAACCGCTTCTCACTGCCCGGCACGCCCTGCACGAGTTGCACGGCCTGGCCGCCGGCGACATCCACGGCCGGCAGCAGGATCAGCCGCGCGCCGGCTCCCCGGAAATCCACCCGACGACCCTACCTGAGTTGACCCTCTCCAGCTGGAGGTCGCTTCCCCTTGGGCAGCTTGGCAACGATCAACTCGTAGGAGTTATCGATGAGGTCCGCGATCTCGTCGTCGGGGATGCTGCCGTCGAGACGAACATTGTTCCACCCGTGCTGGCCGATGTAAGCGCTCTTGACCACTGAGCCGGGATACCGTTCGAGCCAAACGTCGGCTGCCTCCCGGTCACCACATTTCAGCCCGATTCCGGCCGGAGGCGCGTCCTGGTGAACCGCGCCGAAAAAGGCGAAGATCTTGTCCCCAACCTTGACGACGACGTCGCCCTCCCACGGCTCGTCTTGCCAGGCACCAGGTTTGGCCAGGCAGTACGCCAGCCAGTCGCTCACAGCGTGGCAACCCAATTAGCGATCAGCCGCGCACCGGCGTCGCCCGACTTCTCGGGGTGGAACTGGGTTGACCACAGCGATCCGTCCTCGACCGCAGCCACGAATCGGTCTCCGTCGTGCTCGGCCCACGTGATCTTGCGTCCCGCTTCCTCTCCCGGCTGCCGGACCGCGTAGCTATGCACGAAGAAGAAGCGCTCGCCTTCCACGCCGGCGAAGAGCTCGCTGTCGTCCGCAGCTTCCACAGTGTTCCAACCCATGTGAGGCAGCCGCTTCGCGTGGAGCGCCTCGACCCGACCTGGCCAGATGCCGCAGCCGTCGGATCGCACGCCGTGCTCAATCCCCGCCGAGAACAGCACTTGATGTCCCACGCAGATGGCCAATGTGGGCTTGCCCTCGGCAACTCGCTCCGAGATGACCTTCGGCCCGCCGACCGCAGCCAGGCCGTCCATGCACGCGGTGAATGCGCCGACCCCCGGCACCACCAAACCATCGGCCGCCAGCGCCGAGGCCGGGTCGCCAGTGACGGTCACCTCCACGCCGGTCCGTGCCACTGCCCGCTCCGCCGAACGGAGATTGCCCGAGCCGTAGTCCAAGACCACGACCGACGTCATTGTTCAACCTTGTGTGACTTCGTCACAGGTCCAACCTTGTGTGACTTCGTCACAGGTCCAACCTCGTATGACTTCGTCATAACGCCCCCTTGGTGCTGGGCACGCCCTGGACCCGCGGGTCGAACTCAACGGCGTCGCGCAGCGCTCGGGCGAGCGCCTTGAACTGGCACTCGACGATGTGGTGGGGGTCGCGGCCGGCGATCACGGTGACGTGCAGACAGATCTGGGAGTGGAACGCCAACGTCTCGAGTACATGCCTGGTCAGCGAGCCAGCGTAGGCCACGCCGCCGGATCCACCGCCGATGAGCACCGATTCTTGACCGGCCGGCTCCCCCGTGTGAACGCAGTACGGCCGGCCCGAGATGTCCACGACAGCTGATGCGAGCGCTTCGTCGAGCGGCACCACGGCATCCCCGAAGCGGCGAATCCCCTGCTTGTCACCGAGCGCCGTCCGGATCGTCTGACCGAGCACGATCGCGGTGTCCTCCACCGTGTGGTGAGCGTCGATGTGCAGATCACCGGTGCTGTCGATATCCAGATCGAACAATGAGTGCTTCGCCAGCGCGCTGAGCATGTGGTCGAAGAACCCAACACCAGTCGAGATCGACGACCGTCCGTTGCCGTCGAGGTTCAGCTCGATCCGCACCTTCGACTCCGACGTCTGGCGTTCCATCGTGGCGGTCCGCGGGCCGTGGTCGCTCATATATCCCTCATTCGTGTGGCGGTCGGCTCATCTAGAACGTCAATCAGCGCAGCCTTGAACGACGCCATGTCCGCCGGCGTTCCCGCCGACACTCGCAGCCAGCCGTTCGGTCCAGTCTCCCGGATCAGCACACCTCGGTCGAGAAGCCCCTGCCAGACGGCGTGCCGATCGGTGAACCGACCGAACAGCACGAAGTTGGCGTCGGAGTCCGCCACGTCGAGGCGAGCCCCCACCAGCCAGGCGGCGATGTCATCGCGAGCAGCCCGAAGCTGCCCGACCGCCGCCAGCATTTCGTCGGCATGGGCCAAGGCGACCCGCGCAGCGGCCTGGGTCAGGGCAGAGAGGTGGTAAGGCAGCCGGACGACGCGCAGCGCATCGACAAATGCCGGCGTGGCCGCAAGATAACCGAGCCTCCCACCGGCGAAGGCGAAGGCCTTTGACATCGTCCTGCTCACCGCCAGCCTCGGATACTGCGGCAGCAGCTTCAGCGCGCTCTCCGTACCCATCCGAGCGAACTCGTAGTACGCCTCATCGACTACCACAACCCCGGGCGCGACATCACAGACCCGGGCGATCACCTCGAGGTCCACAGCGGTGCCGGTCGGGTTGTTGGGGCTGGTCATCAACACGACGTCAGGCCGCACTTCTCGTACGGCCGCGACCGCGTCGTCCGGATCGATGGTGAAGTCGTCGCGCCGCGGAAAAGTCGTCCATCCACTGTGGGTGTCGCGCGCGTACTCGGGATACATCGAGTACGTGGGCGCAAAGCTCAGCACCATCCGGCCGGGCCCCGCGAACGCCAGCAGCACATGCAACATGACCTCGTTGCTGCCGTTGGCCGCCCAGATCTGGTTCCCGGTCAAGCCGTGCCCGAGATAGTCAGCGAGGTCGGCGCGCAGAATCTGGGCGTCCCGCTCCGGATAGCGGTTCAGGGACCGCGCCGCCTTGGCCACCGCGGCCGCGATCTCGGTGATCACCTGCGGGCCCGGCGGGTAGGGGTTCTCGTTGACGTTGAGGCACACCGGCACATCCAGCTGAGGTGCCCCGTACGGCTGCTGGCCGACCAGCTCGGAACGCAACGGAAGGTCAGCCAAGGTCGCGTTGGCCGTGGCAGATGTCATGATCGACTTCTCAATCGCGGCCGACGGCCGGATCGTTGGGGAAGCGCCGGCGGACCGCGTCGCCGTGGGCTGGGAGATCCTCGGCGTCGGCGAAGACTGCCACGTGCTGCGCCACCTCGGCCAGGGCCGGCCGGGAGTAGTTGATCACGTGCACGGCTTTGAGGAAGCTCTTCACGGTCAACCCCGAGGAGTGGCGGGCGCAGCCGGCGGTCGGCAACACGTGCGTGCTGCCTGCGCAGTAGTCGCCCAGCGACACCGGCGACCAGGGACCGACAAAGATCGCTCCGGCGTTGTGGATTCGTCCAGCCACCGACTCAGCGTCCTTGGTTTGGATCTCCACGTGTTCCGCGGCGTACGCGTTGACGACCTCGATGCCCTGATCAAGATCATCAACCAGGACTACTCCAGACTGCCGACCGGTCAGCGCAGCGGTGATTCGCTCGCTGTGCTTGGTCTCCGCCACCAGGCCCGGCAACTCCACCGACACCGCGTCGGCCAAGGCGACAGAATCGGTGACCAGCACGGAGGCGGCCAGCGGATCGTGCTCGGCCTGAGAGACGAGGTCCACCGCCACGTGAAGCGGATTCGCGGTCTCATCGGCCAGCACAGCGATCTCGGTCGGCCCAGCCTCGGAGTCGATGTTGACCTTGCCCTTCAGCATTCTCTTCGCCGCGACGACATAGATGTTCCCGGGACCGGTGATCAGGTCCACTCGCCCGCAGAGATCCGGAACGCCATGGGCAAACATGGCAATGGCCTGCGCTCCCCCGACGGCGTAGACCTCGGAAACACCGAGTAGACCACAGAGCGCTGCGATGTTGGGGTGCGGCAGTCCGCCGAACTCCCGCTGCGGCGGCGAGGCGACCGCGATCGACGGAACTCCGGCTACCTGGGCCGGCACCACGTTCATGATCACGCTGGAGGCCAGCGGGGCCAGGCCACCGGGCACGTAGAGGCCCACCCGGTTGACCGGAAGCATCCGTTGGACGACATGCGCGCCTGGGGCGAGCTCGACCGCGACAGCGTGCTCACCCCGTTCGGCCTCGCTCACAGCACGGCGCCGGCTGATGGCCAGCTCAAAGGCGTCCCGCAGATCCTGATCGAGCCCGCGCACGGCCTCTTCGAGGTCGGCCGCACCCACCCGGAAGTTTTCGGGTACCACACCGTCGAATCGGTGGGACCAACGAGCGAGGGCTTGCACGCCATGGGCGCCGACGTCGTCGCAGATCGGACGAACGGCCTCCACGGCCGCCGCGACATCCAGATCCGCTCTGGGGACGGCGGCAGCGTAGTCGAGCCGCTCCCCGGCCGCGAGCCGGCCGCGCAAGTCGATCACCGCGAGCACGCGGAAATTCTACGGAGATCGTGGCGAGCACCTCGGATTTATCTCAGCGGGCTTCGGCCCCAGGGCTGATATGGTCGCCGAACGTTCCGGCGCGAGGGGGGTCGATGTTCCCGGGCTTCGGCACGATCGTCAACGTGGCGACCGTGATCGCGGGCTCGGCGGTGGGGCTGCTGCTCGGCAATCGCCTGCCCGACCGGACGCGCCGCACCGTCACCGACGCGCTGGGCCTCGTCACCTTGTTGATTGGAGCCTTATCCGCCTTCCAGGTGACCTCCGCTGATCTGTCAGCGCTCGTCGGGCCGAACGCTCCCGTGTTCATCGTGCTCGGCGCTTTGCTGATCGGCGGCATCGGCGGCTCCCTGATCAACATCGAGGCCCGTTTGGAGGGCTTCGGCGGCTCGCTTCGTTCCCGGTTCGGCGCGCCAGGAGGCCAGCCGGAGAGTGAGTCGGCCGCCCGGGCCCGGTTCATCGAGGGCTTTGTCACCTCGTCCTTGGTCTTCTGTGTCGGCCCGCTGACCATCTTGGGCGCTCTGTCAGACGGTCTGGGGCTCGGTGCCAATCAGTTGATCTTGAAAGCGGTGCTGGACGGATTCGCGGCCATCGCCTTCGCCGCCTCGTTCGGTGTCGGGGTGATGGCGTCGGCGCTCACCGTGCTGGTCGTTCAGGCAGTCCTCACGCTGGTGGGCTTCCTGATCGGTGATTTCCTGCCCGCCGGACACCTGGCCGCCATCACGGCTACCGGCGGGTTGCTGCTGGTCGGCGTCGGCCTACGGTTGCTGCAGCTGAGGATGATCCCGGTCGGTGACCTGCTGCCGGCTCTGCTGGTCGCGCCATTATTGGCCCAGATCGTCGCCCTCGCGCGCTGAGTGCTCGATAGGGTGTCGCGATGACGGAGTTCGTGACCTCATCAGACGGTACCCAAATCGCCTTCGATCGCCTCGGATCCGGACCGCCGGTGCTCTTGGTCGGCGGCGCGATGCAGTTCCGCGCTTTCGACCCGCAGACCGGCCAGCTGGCTGAGCGGCTCGCCGAGCGAGGCTTCACCGTTGTCAACTATGACCGACGCGGACGGGGTGAAAGCGCTGGCCGTGGGCCATACGTCCTGGATTCCGAGATTGCCGATCTCAAGGCGCTGATCACTGAGGTGGGCGGTCCGGCGGCTTTGTTCGGCAGCTCGTCTGGCGGCGCCATCTGCCTGGCCGCCGCGGCAACCGGGCTGCAGGTCTCCAAGCTAGCGTTGTGGGAAGTGCCGCTGGGGCCCGAACTAGGCACGGATGGAGCTGAGTTCTTGGCCGGGCTCCAGGACCGGATCGCCTCAGGCGATGAGGAGGCCACCGTCGCCTTCTACATGCGCGATATGCCTCCGGAATGGGTGGAGGGAGCGCGGCAAGGCCCAGCCTGGCCGATCATGAAGGCGATCAGCTCGAGCCTGGCCCCGGATGCCGAAGCGCTCGCCTGGACCCAGAGCCGCCCGCGGGCCGAATTATGGAGCTCCGTACGCGTCCCGATCCTGGTTCTGGTTGGCGAGGACACGCTTCCGTTCTTTCCCGTCGCCGCCGAATCCATCGTCGGCTCGGTTTCCGACGGCCGCTCGACCCGTGTTCCGGCCGCCAACCACACTTGGGAACTGGACCCGATGGTCAATGTCTTGGCGGAGTTTTTCGCGTCGTGACGATTGCTCACTACCGCCGGCCGGCGTCGCGATGTCGGGCGGCGATCAGGTCACGGCGTTGCAGCGACCGTTGACCTGCCCCCGCTACGAGAGGAGAACGCACTGGCGAAGGCACTGCCTAGCAATACGCCGGCAATCCAGCGGCTGAGGGCCGCGAAGATTCCGTTCTCCGTGCACACCTACGCGCACCGCGAGGGCGCGACGAATTACGGCGCCGCGGCTGCCGCCGCGCTGGGTGTCGACCCCGAACGCATCTTCAAGACGCTGGTGACAACGACGGGCAACGACCTGGTCGTCGCCGTCGTCCCGGTAGCCCACTCCCTGGATTTGAAGGCGCTTGCCGCCGCGGTGAGCGCCAAAAAGGTGGCCATGGCCGAGCCGGCGGCGGCCGCACGCAGCTCCGGCTACGTGGTGGGCGGCATCTCCCCGATCGGTCAGCGGACTCCGCTGCGTACGGTGATCGACAGCTCGGCCACCTCGTACGAAACGGTCCTGGTCTCGGGCGGTAGGCGTGGGATGCAAGTCGAGCTCCGTCCCGACGATCTTGTCGCGGTCACCGGCGCAATCATTGCGCGGATCGCGCAGTAGCGGTGTCAGGGCTGGTGAGCAACGAGCTCTGACGTTCAGTCGCGCTCCGCAGGTTTGCCGAATAATGGCCGAGGGTCATCCTCGTCCCGGCCGAGAGACGAGCCGAGCAGAACCGGGATAACGGCGAAGAACGGCCAGGTCAGCAGGGATGCCATGGCCCGAAGGGTCAGTTCGACCGGCACCAGGTCGCCGGGCTCGGCGGCCGCCAGCCGGGGCGCAAACGCTCCCGGTCCAAGCCGGTAGCCCACCAGCCAGCACATCAGTTCCGCCGCGACCGCGCTCAGTACGACGACGGGCACCACTGTCCAGCCAATCCGGCGGAAGAAGTGCCACCCCAGGAGCCCCAGAGCGATGCCAGTGACCAGACCGATCACGGTGAACCAGCCGTCGCCGGAGATGATCTCACTGAGTCCCCGCTCGGATGCCGACGCGCCGCCCTCACTGTTGACCCGGTATGTCGTGAGGTCCACGACGGCCCACCAGACCACGCCGGCCGCCGCCCCTAATCCCAGCGCCAGGGCCGCGAAGCACGCTATCCGTCCGACCAGTCGGGCGCCCGACGGTGACTCCGGTGCAACCACGGGCGGCGCTTGATTGGTCACGAGGCTAGACATGAGGGTCCCAGGAGCGCTTTGAGATCGGCCATGAGCGGCTGCGAGGCGCGGACCCGGTGATTCGGCAGCCGGGCCACCAGTGTGCGGTCAGGCTTGATCAGCCGGACCTGCACTTCAGTCAGTCCCGGATGCTGTGCCAGCACTTCCCGCAGTTGATCGAGCACGGCGGGCGTACACCGAGCATGCGACAGCGAAATGATCACCGGGCCGCTGGGTCTGGAGTTGACATCAGGCAATGTCAGCTCGCTGGCATTCAATGAGACTGCTTCGTCGTCCCGCTTCAGCCGTCCTTTCACCTTGACCACGGTGTCGGTGGCGAGCACCGTCGATACCGCCTCATAGGCCTTGGGAAACAGCAGAACATCGATCGAGGCCTCCAGGTCCTCGACCGTGATCACCGCCCAGATGTCACCACGTTTGGTGGTCTTTCTGGTGATGCCGGTGATCATCCCGGCGATGGTGACCATGCCCTCACGTGGCTCCTCCTCAGCCAGCAATTCGCCGATCCCGGCGTCACGTTCGGCGGCGAGCACATGTTCCAGGCCCTGCAGGGGATGGTCGCTGACGTAAAGCCCCAGCATCTCCCGCTCGAAGGCCAGTTTGGTGCGCTTGTCCCAGTCCGGCAGGTCGGGGACGCTACCCATCAGCACCGGATCGGCGTCTTCGCCGTCACCCAAACCGCCGCCACCGAAGAGATCGTCCTGGCCGTTGGCCTCGTTCCGTTTCAAGTCCAGAACCGCGTCGACCGCCGACTCGTAGACGCTCATCAGGGCGCGCCGAGTGTGGCCCATCGACTCGAAGGCACCAGCTTTGATCAACGACTCGATCACCCGCTTGTTGCAGACCGCCAGCGGCACCTGATCGAGGAAGCCGTAGAAGTTCACCGCCTTCCCCTGCTCCTCACGGGCGGCAACGATCCCGTCGACCACGTGGTGCCCGACATTGCGGACCGCGGTCAAGCCGAACCGGATGTCGGCTCCCACCGGTGTGAAGTTGGCTGCCGATTCGTTGACGTCGGGCGGTAAGACCGAAATTCCCATCCGGCGGCACTCGTTGAGGTAGAGCGCCAGCTTGTTCTTGTCGTCGGCCACCGAGGTGAGGAGGCCGGCCATGAACTCGGCCGGGAAGTTGGCCTTGAGGTAGGCAGTCCAGTACGAAACGAGCCCGTACGCGGCGGTGTGCGCCTTGTTGAAGGCGTAGTCGGAGAAGGGCACCAGAATGTCCCACAGCGCCCTGATCGCTGAGTCGGAGTACCCATTGCGACGCATGCCGTCGCGAAACGGGACGAACTCGGCGTCCAGGATCTCCTTCTTCTTCTTGCCCATGGCTCGCCGCAGCAGGTCGGCCTGACCGAGCGAGTAATCGGCGACCTTCTGCGCGATCGCCATCACCTGCTCCTGGTAGACGATCAGCCCGTGGGTGGTGTTCAGGATCTCGGCGAGCGGCTCCTCCAGTTCTGGGTGGATCGGTCGGATCTCCTGGCGGCCGTTCTTGCGCAGCGCGTAGTTCGTGTGGCTGTCTGCACCCATCGGACCCGGCCGGTAAAGCGCCAGTACGGCTGAGATGTCCTCGAAGTTGTCCGGCCGCATCAATCGAAGCAGCGAGCGCATCGGGCCGCCGTCCAGCTGAAAGACGCCGAGAGTGTCGCCGCGGCTCAGCAAGGCATAGGCCGGCGCGTCGTCGAGGGTAAGGTCTTCGAGCACCAGATCGAAGCCCCGGTTCAGCGTGATGTTGGCCAACGCGTCGTCGAGCACGGTGAGGTTTCGCAGGCCCAGGAAGTCCATCTTCATCAGGCCCAGCGACTCACACGTCGGGTAGTCGAATTGGGTGATGATCGCGCCGTCCTGCTCCCGGCGCATGATCGGGATGATGTCGATCAACGGCTCGGAGGACATGATCACGCCGGCGGCGTGCACACCCCATTGACGCTTCAGTCCCTCGAGATCCTTGGCCGTGTTCACCACGGTCTGCACGTCGGCATCTGACTCGTACAGCGTGCGGAACTCCCCACCCTCACCGAAGCGCGGGTCGTCCCGGTCGAAGAGCTTGGCCAAGGGCACGTCCTTGCCCATCACCGGGGACGGCATCGCCTTGGTGATCTTCTCCCCCAGGCCGAACGGGTAACCCAGCACGCGGGAGGCGTCCTTCACCGCCTGCTTGGCCTTGATCGTCGCGTAGGTGACGATCTGACTGACCCGATCCTCGCCGTACCTCTCAGTGACGTAACGGATCACTTCACCGCGCCGGCGCTCGTCGAAGTCGATATCGAAGTCCGGCATCGAGATTCGGTCGGGATTGAGGAAGCGTTCAAAGATAAGGCCGTGGCGGAGCGGGTCGAGGTCGGTGATCCGCAGCGCGTACGCGGCGATCGAGCCGGCACCCGAGCCGCGACCCGGCCCCACCCGAATGCCATGCTCCTTCGCCCAGTTGATGAAGTCGGCCACCACCAAGAAGTAACCGGCGAATCCCATCGAGATGATCACGTCGGTCTCGAACGCCGCCTGGTTGCGGACGTCGTCGGGGATGCCGGCTGGATACCTGCGGCGTAGGCCCGCTTCCACCTCCTTGACAAACCAGGAGTCCTCACTTTCGCCCGGTGGGCACGGAAAACGCGGCATGTAGGTGCCGTTGCCCTCGGTGAAGGAGATGTCACAGCGCTCCGCGATGGCCAGCGTGTTGTCGCACGCTTCGGGGAGGTCGGCGAACACGGCCCGCATCTCCGCCGGCGACTTCAGGTAGTAACCGTCACCCTCGAACTTGAACCGGTTGGCGTCGGCCATGGTCGAGCCCGACTGAACACACAGCAGCACTTCGTGCGCCGCGGCGTCGGCTTGCCTCGCGTAGTGCAGGTCGTTGGTGGCGACGAGTGGCAGCTGCAACTCGCGGGCGATCTTGAGCAGGTCACTACGGACCCGTTGCTCGATGGTCAAGCCGTGGTCCATCAGCTCGACGTAGTAGTTGCCGGCGCCGAAGATGTCGCGGAACTCGGCGGCAGTCGCGAGTGCGTCGTCGTACCGCCCGAGCCGCAGATAGGTCTGCACCTCGCCACCGGGACAACCGGTGGTGGCGATCACACCCTTGCCGTACGTTGCGAGCAGCTCCCGATCGACCCGGGGCTTGTAGAAGTAACCCTCGAGCGATGCCAGCGAGCCCATCCGGAAGAGGTTCCGCATGCCTTCGGTGCTCTCGGCGAGCATCGTCAGGTGGGTGTAGGCGCCGCTGCCGGAGACGTCGTCGTTTCCTCCGTCACCCCAACGGACGCGCTTTCGCTCCGTTCGGTGGGTCTTCGGCGTCAGGTAGGCCTCCATGCCGACGATCGGCTTCACTCCGAAGGCCTTCGATGCCTTGTAGAACTCGTACGCGCCGAACAAGTTGCCGTGGTCGGTCATCGCTATGGCGGGCATGCCCATGTCCTGGCAGCCTCGGAAGAGGTCCGCGACCCGCGCCGCGCCGTCAAGCATGGAGTACTCGGAGTGCACGTGCAGGTGGACGAACGAATCCGCACCCGTTCCCGACATCGGCTTTCGCCAACCTCCTCGACATCGCCGGCGCTGGGGGAAGATCAGCGGGTCGACCCAGCCTAGTCCGGGTCCGACGCCATTTCAGTGTGCGACTCGCCTCTGACATCGGTGGTCAGCGGCGTCGACCATATAGCGCGGTGTCAGGACTTGCTGCACATCTCGACGAGCTTGCCGACCGTCCGGATGGTGCGGACGGTAGAGCTGACTCCCACGATTGAGCTGAACTTCTCCGCCAACTTGCTGGTGCCCAGCCCGTGTGAATAGTTGACGTAGACCTCGCGACCGGCGAAGGTCAGCGGCTCGTGCTCGGCGGCCATGCTGGTCACGCGCTCCTTGGCCCGAGCGTCTGGCGCCTTCATGAGGAAGGCGACGGTCACCTGGCTGGGGTTGCCGTCCGGATAGGGATTGTTGGCCAGCACTTTCCCCAGCTGGGCATCGGTACGGACCGTCACATCGATGGTGAAGCCGAAAGTGTCCTTGATCGCCTTGGCCAGCTCCCGCTCCACCGCAGCGGCCCCCTTCGTTGTTTTCACGATCAGGTTGCCGCTGTTGATGTACGTCGCCACATCCGAGTAGCCCAGCCCTTCGGCCATCGTCCGCAGCTCCGGCATCGCAATCTTGTTCGTCGAGCCGAGATTGATGGCCCGCAAGAAGGCGACGTATCTGGTCACTCCGCCCATCCTCTCCTCGACTTCCTCACTTCGCACCCCTAACTCGGACTTCACACCCCCCGGCAGACGGTCTCGACTGACCAGTCACAGAGGGTGCGAAGTCCGGGTTATGGGTGCGAAGTCGCTAAAGCCGGGTGGGGAACGCGGGGCGTCAGACCATCATCTGGCGCGCGGTGGGCGGGATGGGCCGGGGCAGCTTGGTCGATCCGGACAGGTAGGCGTCCACCCCGGCGGCGCAGGCCCGCCCCTCAGCGATGGCCCAGACGATCAACGACTGGCCTCGGCCGGCATCCCCACAGACGAAGACCCCGTCGACGTCGGTCGCGTAGTTGTTGTCGCGCGCGATGTTGCCGCGCTCGTCCAGGGCAACGCCGAGCTGAGCCACGACAGTGTCGGTTTCGGGTCCGACGAAGCCCATCGCCAGCAGTACGAGCTCAGCCGGAATCTCGCGCTCGGTGCCCTCGATCGGCGTGAGCTTGCCCCCCTGGAACGTCACTTCCGAGATCCTGAGCGAGCTGACGTTGCCGTTCCCATCGCCCAGGAACTCAGTGGTCGACACCGAGTAGACCCGCTCGCCGGCTTCCTCGTGTGCTGACGAAACCCGGTAGATCATGGGATAGGTCGGCCACGGCTGGTGCTCAGGTCGCTCGTCGGGTGGTGTGGGCAGGATCTCCAACTGAACGATTGACTTGGCCTGCTGACGAATCGCGGTACCGAGGCAGTCGGCACCGGTGTCGCCGCCGCCGATGATCACCACATGCTTGTCCTTGGCGGTGATCTGGTTCTCCACCGCGCGCCCGAGGGAGACCCGATTCGACTGCGGCAAGTACTCCATCGCTTGGTGGATGCCGTTCAGCTCCCGCCCGGGAACTGGGAGGTCGCGTCCGATCGTCGAACCGGTGGCCAACACGACGGCGTCGTAGCGTTCGCGAAGTTCATCACCGGTTACTGAAATCCCAACCTCGACGCCGCACCGGAAGTTGGTGCCCTCGTCCTTCATCTGGCGGATCCGGCGATCCAGGACGGCTTTCTCCATCTTGAACTCAGGAATGCCGTACCGCAGCAGACCCCCCGGCTCGTCGGAGCGTTCGTAAACTGCGACCGTGTGCCCGGCCCGGCTCAGCTGTTGGGCGGCCGCCAAGCCGGCCGGACCTGAGCCGATCACCGCGACGGTTTTTCCGGTGTGCCACTCCGGCGGCTGCGGCGTCACCCGGCGCTCGTCCCAGGCCCTGTCGATGATCGCGACTTCGACGTTCTTGATGGTGACCGGATCACGGTTGATGCCCACCACGCACGCGGTCTCGCAGGGCGCCGGGCACAACCGCCCGGTGAACTCCGGGAAGTTGTTGGTGGCGTGCAGGCGCTCCAGCGCCTCGTCCCAGTCGCTGCGCCAGACCAGGTCGTTCCACTCCGGGATCAGGTTTCCCAGTGGGCACCCGGTGTGGCAGAACGGGATGCCGCAGTCCATGCAGCGCCCCGCCTGCTCCGAGATGATCGGCAGCACAGCCCGCCCAGGCGTGCCTGGATACACCTCTTTCCAGTCGTGAATCCGCTCATGCACCGGCCTACGCTCCGCCACCCGCCTGGGTGTCGTCATGAACCCACGCGGATCAGCCATGGGCGGCCTCCATCATCCGGGAGGTGGTCGCCGCTTCGTCCAGGCCCTCAGACTCCGCCTGCTCACGGGCGGCGAGCACCCGGGCGTAGTCCCTCGGCAGGACCTTGGTGAACCGGCGCGAGTTGGCCGTCCAGTCCGCAAGCAGTGCCTTGGCCACCGCGGACTCAGTCTCCTCGTGATGGCGAATGACCAGGTTCTTCAGTAGCTCCAGATCAGCGTCCGAGGGGGCTAGGGCATCGACCATTTCGGTGTTCAGTCGGTCAAGATCAAGATCGAGGAAGTACCCGAGCCCGCCCGACATTCCGGCGGCCACGTTTCGCCCGGTTCTGCCCAGGACGACGGCAATCCCGCCCGTCATGTACTCACAGCCGTGATCACCGAGACCCTCCACCACCGCGGTGGCCCCGGAGTTGCGGACACAGAACCGCTCCCCCACCTGGCCGCGGATGAAGATCTCCCCCGAGGTTGCGCCGTAGC
>OCZS010000173.1_pt1 | contig 20530 bp, 18 predicted proteins | sample 1539071 | NCBI WGS metagenome assembly OCZS01 (sample SAMEA3113584, study PRJEB22503) | soil metagenome
GACCGTCACACCGCGCTGCCCCGCGATCGGCACGAAGCGTTCGGCGACAATGCTGGCCGACACCCGCTCACGAAAAAGTTCCGGCATTCGACCCGGCTCAGGTAGTTCGATGAACTCCCGCTGCCCCTCGTACGTGGACCAGCTGAGCTTGTGCGTCTCGGAGTTCCAACCACCGTGCTCGATCTGGTGCCAGCCGACGTGCCGCCATGCCGACTCATTGCCGTAGGAGAGCAGCGACGGGCTGCCGATGCAGACGCCGTTTGGCGTTCGGGCCCAGGCGAGGATGCGTGCTTGGCGTCCCTGGTGGACCTGCGTCGACTTCAGCCACGATTGATACGTGGCGGTCGGCACCCCGCGGGTCCGGGACCACCATCGCGGCGGCAAGCTTCGGTTTCCCGGCACGGTGGCTATTCTCCGCTTGGTCAAAGCTGGGCGGATGCGCTCTGGGGACAGATGCCTCGCAACTGTTCGAGGGCTCGATGCTCGCGGCGACGCACCTGGGTGGCGGTCATCTGCAGCGATCTGGCCGTCTCGGCATAACTATGCGGCTTTCCATCGGCGAATCCGAGCCGATACTCCAGTATTCGGCGATCAAGATCATCGAGGCGACGGAGCAGCTCCGCTCCCAACACCTCGAGGTCGATCCTGTCCACACTGGAGAGCTGCTCGGCATTATCAGTAGCACGATCGTGGTCGATGGCGGTCAGCGACTGTGGCCGCTGGTAGCTGATCAGCCGGGAAGTCCATTCCTCCCCCTTGCCCAAGGCCCGAGCCAGCTCCATGGTGGTCGGCATCCGGCCGAGTGTCTGAGCCAGTTCTGCCTCTCGACGCCGAGCCGTCCGATATTGCTCGGCCCGGCTGATCGGCAGGTTCATCGCACCAAACTGCCTCGCCGTCGCCGCCCCGATATAGGCGCGAATCCAATACAACGCGTACGTTGCAAAGCGAATATCTCGCGTGTAGTCAAAGCGCATCACCGCGACCGCCAGCCCAACGCAGCCCTCTTGAAACAGATCGGGTTCGGGGAACAGCCTGCGCGGCGCGAGCTCTCGGACCACCAACGACACAAGCGGCAGGTTGGCCGAGATGAACCGCCGCCGCGCCCGGTCGCCCTCCTCCTCGATCAACAGCAGCTCTCCGGCCTCGGTGTATGGCACCTCGGCCCCGCTGAGCCTGAGCTCGCGAGCGAGCACCCCGGCCTCCATCTGCCGCGCAAGGTCTCGCTCCTCCTCCCGGCTGAGGACAGCTTCGGCATCATGATCGACTCGGACTCTCGCCACATCGCCACTCTGCTTAAAAGACCACGCCAGAAGCATGCTCATCGGAAATCTGTGGATGGTGAGAGGGACGTCTGAGCCCCTGTGGAGGAAGCCGACCCGAGAACGGAATCAGCTAATCCTGGGCGCCAAGGCTCCGCGTCTGGAGCTGTTGGCGCCGCGCTTCCAGGACCACCAGCTCGGAGAACATCTGGTTGTACTTCTTCTCCGCCTCCACCGGATTGGTGCGCTGCAGCCGTGACTTGAGATCAGCGATCTGACGCATCACCCTGAGCAACTGCAGCCGGGCGGAATGCGCGACTACGAACCGTCGGCTCACCTCACCGCTGACCTGGAGCGGTTCGACGGCCAGCGAGACGATAAGCGAACGGACATGATCAGTGTCGGCCGCTCGAGCGACCCGATGAACCCAGTCCTCCTCGTTCGGTTCGGTGGCGGCCTTCTCGACGCTGGTCAGCACTGCCGCGTACGCCGGATGGGTGAAATCCCTAGTCGTCAAGCCGTCCCAGCCATCCTCGAAGAGCTGCGGCGCCTGGACCAGGAGCTTGCTGGTCTCGCGCTCGGTCGCGAGCAATCGATCGGCGGGATCGGGAAGACGTGGTGCAGTCGGCCGCGATTCCGTTGGGGGCTCTGATGCCGGCACTTCCGCCCTGCGGCCACCGCGCGACGCGACGCGCAAGACTTCCGATCGCACCTCCTCGATATCCATGCCCAGCATTCCGGACAGCTCACGGATGTAGCCGGACACCAGGGCGGTATCGCGGATGCTGGCCACCAACGGTGCCGCCGCGCGGAGGGCCGCCAGCCGGCCGTCGGCTCGGTCGAGGTCGTACTGCGACAGCATGTTGCTCATCACGAAGCGATAGAGCGGTACCCGCCGACCAACCAGTTCACGTACGGCGGCGTCGCCGTGCTGGAGGCGAAGGTCACAGGGATCAAGGCCGGTGGGCTCGACGGCGACGTAGGTCTGGGCGATGAAGTTCTGATCGCCGCCGAACACCTTGAGTGCGGCCGCCTGACCAGCCGCGTCCCCGTCAAACGTGAAGATCACCTCGCCGTGGAAGGCATCGTGATTGCCCATCAACCGGCGCAGCAGCCGAGCATGATCATCGCCGAATGCCGTCCCACAGGACGCGACGGCAGTGTCCACGCCGGACAGGTGGGCCGCCATGACGTCGGTATAGCCCTCGACCACGACAGCCTGACTCTTTTTCCCGATGGCGATCCGCGCCAGATCGAGTCCGTACAACACGTGGGACTTCTTGTATAGCAGGGTTTCCGGCGTGTTGACGTACTTTGCCGGCACCCGGTCGTCGTCATATAGCCGGCGGGCCCCGAAGCCGAGCACCTGCTTGCCGGAATCGCGGATCGGCCACAGCAGCCTGCCCTGGAAGAAGTCGTAACCCGACTCCCGGGCCAGACCGGCGCCCACGACCTCTTTGTCCGCAAATCCTCGCCCGCGAAGGTGCCGCAGCAAAGAGCGTCCGTCCCGGGGCGCGAAGCCGACGCCGAAGCGCTCGGCCGCCGCTCGGTCGAAGCCTCGCTCGGACAGGAACTGACGGCCTTCGACGGCGTCCGGCCCGCTCAACTGTTCGGCGAAGAACTCCGCGGCGGCTTGCAGCGCCTCCATCAGCCGGATCCGTTGGCCAGGTTCCGTCCGCGGACGATGGTCGTCGGTGTAACGGAGCTGGACACCGACCCGATCGGCCAGCCGCTCGACAGCCTCGGTGAAAGACAGATTGTCGATCTTCTGCAGGAAGTCGATGACGTCACCGCCTTCGCCGCACGCTCCGAAGCAGTACCAGAATCCACGCGAGGGGGTCACCTGGAAGCTCGGAGTCTTCTCGTCGTGGAAGGGGCATAAACCCTTCAGCGATCCCCCACCGGCGTTCCGCAACGTGACGTAGGAACCGATCACTTCCTCGACTCGGGCACGGTCCCGGACCGCGACGATATCCTCGTCGTTGATCCGTCCTGGCACCCAGGGATTGTATGTTCGCCGTCCGACACGGGAGGAATGTGCTGAGATACGACCCTCGGTCGGGCAGTGTCAATCTCCACTTTTCAGCACTTGCATCAAGATGGAGCGGTGACCGAGCGGCACGAGCTTCCTTTGTTGATCTTTGACGGCGACTGCGCCTTCTGTACGTCGAGCGCTAGCTGGCTGGCGCAGCGGCTGCACCGGAAGGGCGGTCTGAACGCTCAGCTTGTCGCCTGGCAGTTCGCCGACCTGGCCGCCCTCGGCATCTCGCGGCAGCGGGCTCAGCAGGAAGCCCTGTGGATCGCGGCGGACGGGACGATCTCCGGCGGCGCCGAGGCGTTTGCCGCGTGGTTGCGGTTCCGAGGGGGCGCGTACGGTCTCGCCGGATCTGGGATGTCGCTGCCGGGTGTGCGGCAGCTAGCCGCTGCCGTCTACCGCCTGATCGCGAAAAACCGGCACCGGATGCCGGGCGGGTCGCCGGCCTGTGCGCTGCCGCCAGCCGGCTATAACCCCGCTCAGCCAGGGACCAAAGCGCTCTAGCGGCGCGAAGGCCAGCCAGCAGATCACGGTCGGCGCGAAGTGGATGTAGAGCACCGCGACCGTGAAAACGTGGAAGCTGAGCCAGAACAGCGCCGCTGCGAGCAGCGCACGACCGCGCAGCCACAAGACCACCACCGCGGTCAATTCCGCGGTGAACGAGAACCACTGCATGAGATGCAGCAACTCCGGATAGGGCATCAGGAACTGGCCTAGCCCGTGCGGCCGGCGGACGATCGCCCACATCAGGATCGAGCTCTCCGGCCAACTGCTGAGGCTCCAGCCGCCGCTGCGGATCTTGGTCAGCGCGGATAGGAAATAGGTGGAGACCACGGCGATCTGGATGCACTTGAGCGCCCATCCCGCCTGCCGGGACCGCTCACCGCTGGCCCACCGCGCAGGAATTGTGCCTACCGTCGGCAGGACCCAGAGGGCCACGATCAAGGCCAGATGATCATGATCGACCTTGCCGTAGCTCATGCCGATCGCCGTCCACCAGGTGAAGGCGGCGGCGACCACGAGACCAGCAGCCAGCGGCAGCCGATTCGCCGCCGCCACCAGGGAACCGACAATCACGATCAGGTACAGGGCGACCGTGAGGGGCACACTCGGCTGCGGTAGCGAGAACATCCGCTCGAGCAGCAACGGCCGGTACAGCTCGGGATGGCGGCTCAGTGGGATGGGATCGCGGACGATGAGGTGCACATCCACGATGACGAACAGATAGCAGACCGTACGGAAAAGCGCGACCCGGCTCTCTGGAAGCAGCGGCGCGAACCAGTCGACCGCTGCCCGGACGCGGCTGCCGCTCACCGAGGCACCTCCCAGGCGGCCAGCTCGACCAGTCGAGTGGGGCCACGACGTCCGTCGACCAGGCGCGTCTCGTCCTGGACCAGCCAGACCTGCTGGATCTCGGGCTCCCCGGGATGGCGCCTCGTCCAGCCGTCGACGACCGAGCGCAGCAGTGAGGGATCGGAGGTGATCGCTGGAATGCGGGCCTCGATCTCCGCCCGACTGATTCCGGCAGTCTGGACGCGCAGCGGGAGATCGATCCGGCGCCCATCCGCCAGCCGGCCCTCCACCCGAGTGATCACGATCGTGGCGTCGCCCGGCGGGGAAAACGCGTACTGAGACAGGGGCCCGAACGGCCAGACGTCGTCGCTCATCCGCAGCGATCCGTTGAGAAGGAGCCCGATTCCGATCACAGCGACCGAGATACGCCAGGCCAATGACCACCTGGAGATCACGCGGACGTCGGGCTCCACCGCCCGATTACAGCACAGCAGCGACCTGCTTGTTGCCGTGCGCACATTGTCGATCGGCGGTCCGATCTGAGTCAGGATGGACCGTGCCGCTTCGCCCGTCCTACCCCGTCCGTACGGCCAGGCTCCTCCTTCGACCACTGGGTGCAGCAGATATACCCGGCCTCGTCGCGTACCGGTCACTGCCAGAGGTCTGCCGTTGGGTGCCGTTCGAGCCTATGGACGCCGAGACCATCGCCAGCCGGCTGCGGGGTCCCTGGGCGGCGACCACGCTAGAGACCGAGGGCGATGTCTTGACCCTAGGAGTGGAAGTGCCCGCCACGGGTGAGGTCATCGGCGACGTGATGCTGCGCTGGCTCAGCGCGGAGCACAGCTGCGGTGAGGTGGGCTACGTCTTTCATCCCGCCTTCGCTGGTCAGGGGTACGCCACCGAGGCGGCGCACGCGGTGCTCCACCTGGCTTTCGATGACCTGGCCCTGCATCGCGTGATCGCTCGCATCGATGCCCGTAATCAGATGTCCGCTCGGGTGGTGGCTCGACTTGGGATGCGTCAAGAGGCGCATCTTGTGGAGAACGAGCGGTTCAAGGGCGAGTGGTGTGATGAACTGGACTTCGGACTGCTGCAACGTGAATGGCTCGATCAACACCGGGACGGCTGCCGCACATGGTTAGGTGCACCAACGATCGGCCAACGGCGCTAAGCGCGTCCGGGTCAAGGGTGCGCTTCAGCCAGTTGACGACCTGGTCCGGACGATGGTCGGCGAGGCAGCCTATCGATTCTCAGACGTGACGATCCACGCCCTGCGGCAGCTGCGCACGGTCCCAGCCCAGCTCGGCGATGGCCAGCTCGAACGCGTAGCGATCGGTCATGCCGGCGACATATCCGACGGCGGTCCGGATGGTGTCGTCCTCAGACGTCGGGGTGGCTCCTGAAATGAGCTGAGGGCGTTCGGCGTAATAGCCGACCAGGGCGTGCAGAACCTCGACCACGGCGCGCGATTGTGCAAGGGATGCGGGCCGCACATAGATCCGCTCGTAGTTGAACGCCCGCAGGGAGGCGAGAGCTCCGGCTTCGCGGGCGGGCATGCCGATCTCTCCCTGCTCGACGATGCAGCGGGAGACGGCGCGAACAAAGGTGTTGAGCTGCTCCCTGCGGCTACGGCCACAAACGCTCGCCACGTTCGCGGGCAAATCCGATTGGGCCACAATGCCCGCATGCACGGCGTCCTCGAGATCGTGCGCGCAGTAGGCAATCCGGTCAGCCCAGCTCACGACCTCGCCTTCGGGCGTACTGGGAGCAGGGCGCGACCACGAGTGGTTGCGAATGCCGTCGAGCGTCTCGGCGCACAGATTCAGCCCCGTCAGAACGACGTCCGCGCCCCATGGCCCATGCTCGTAACCTTCGGGGAGAAAGGCGTCGAAGGCTTCCTCGCTGGCGTGGCCGCCGGGACCGTGGCCGCAGTCGTGGCCGAGGGCGATCGCCTCGGTCAACGTGGCGTTCAGGCCGGCGCTGCGGGCGATGGAGGTGGCCACCTGTGCGACCTCGAGCGCGTGGGTCAGCCGCGTGCGCTGGTGATCGGTCGGATAGACCACAACCTGGGTCTTGCCCGCCAGCCGCCGGAAAGCGGTGGAGTGCACGATCCGATCGCGGTCTCGCTCGAAGCAGGTCCGGACGTCGTCGGGCATCTCGGGAGTGGCTCGGTGACCGGCTCCTTCGGCGAAGGTCGCCTCGGGCCGCAGCGTCTGCCGTTCCCGATCTTCCCGGCTGTGGCGGTCAACCAGCGGAGCTGGCGGGAGCCTCCGGGCGGAGTCCTGGTGCGCGCGCACCGTGCCGCCGTCTGGATGCCCGGCCATGGTCGCGGCCCACGCCTGCGCCCGAGGCGTGATCTCCTCATCCACCAGAGATGCCCAGCTCCGCATCGGCAAGATCTAGATCGCGGCCCGAGCTGTCGTTCAGCCAGCCGTCGGGCAGTGCCACCTTGTCCCGAGGAGCTCCTTGCCGACCACGAGGCAGCCCCAGCTCAGCCGTCGGGAATGGGACGTCCGGACCGAGCTGGCCAAGTAGTCGATCAAGGTCCAGCAGGGTGGACACCATCCCCAACTGACGCCGGATCTCACCGCCTACCGGGAAGCCTTTGAAGTACCAGGCCATGTGCTTGCGGAGATCGGTCAGGCCTGGCACTTCGCCATACAGGATCGCGAGCAGCTCGGCATGCCGGCGCACGACAGTCGCCACCTCGCCGAGTGTCGGCAGCAGCTGACGAGGCCGATTCGAGAAGGCGTCGGCGAGATCACGGAACAGCCAGGGACGGCCGAGGCAGCCGCGGCCGATCACTACACCGTCGGCGCCGGTCTGGCGCACCATCGCCAGTGCGTCGGCAGCCTCCCAAATGTCACCGTTGCCGAGGACCGGGATGGTGACGGCGTCTCGAAGCGCGGCAATGGCTTGCCAGTCTGCGCAGCCGGAATAGGCCTGCTGCGCCGTACGACCGTGCAAGGCGATCGCGGCACAACCGCTTTCCTCCGCGATCCGGCCGGCATCCAGAAACGTCTGGTGATCATGATCGATGCCGATCCGGGTCTTCATCGTCACCGGCACGTGATAACGAGCCGCCGCCGCCACGGTCGCGGTCAAGATCATCCGAAGTCGGTCGCGCTTGTACGGGAGCGCCGCTCCGCCGCCCTTGCGGGTCACCTTCGGCACCGGGCAGCCGAAGTTCAGGTCAATGTGGTCGACGCCGTACTCCACGCAGAGGATCTCCGCGGCCCGGGCGATGATGACCGGGTCGACCCCGTAGAGCTGCACTGATCGGATCTCTTCGCCGGGGTCGAACCGCAGCATGGACAGCGTCTTGCGGTCGCGCTCCACGATGCCGCGGGAGGTGATCATCTCGCAGACGTAGAGACCGGCGCCGAATTCCCGGCAGAGCTGCCGGAACGCCGCGTTGGTGATCCCTGCCATCGGCGCCAGGACTACCGGCGTATCCACGGCGATGTTGCCGATCTGCAGGGTTCGGGTGAGTTCCGGGCTGGTGATCATCAACAGCCGATCAGGCGGGTGGCCAGGTAGTCCTCAACCTTGTCCAGAGACACGCGATCTTGCTGCATCGAGTCCCGCTCGCGCACGGTCACCGCCTGGTCGTCGAGCGTGTCGAAATCCACGGTGATGCAGTACGGCGTACCGATCTCGTCTTGCCGGCGGTACCGCCGGCCGATGGCCTGGGCGTCATCGAAATCCACGTTCCAGCTTCGACGCAACGCGGCGGCAAGATCACGAGCCTTGGGGGACAAATCCTCGTTACGGGACAGCGGTAGCACGGCGGCTTTGACGGGGGCCAGCCGGGGGTCAAGCCTCAGCACCGTCCGCTTGTCCATTCCCCCCTTGGTGTTCGGCGCCTCGTCCTCCACGTAGGCCTCCACCAGGAACGCCATCAGTGAACGAGTGAGCCCGGCTGCCGGCTCGATCACATACGGCAGATAACGTTCGCCCGACCCCTGGTCGAAATATGACAAGTCCACGCCCGAGTGCTCGGTGTGCGTACCGAGATCGAAATCGGTCCGATTCGCGATGCCCTCCAGTTCACCCCAATCACTGCCCGCAAATTGGAAGCGGTACTCGATGTCCACCGTTCGCTTCGAGTAGTGCGACAGCGCCTCCTTCGGATGCTCGAAGTGGCGGAGATTGTCCCGTGAGATGCCGAGGTCGACGTACCAGCGCGTCCGCTCATCGATCCAGTACTGGTGCCATTCTTCGTCGGTGCCCGGTTCGACGAAGAACTCCATCTCCATCTGCTCGAATTCCCGAGTCCGGAAGATGAAGTTTCCGGGCGTGATCTCGTTACGGAAGGACTTGCCGACCTGACCGATGCCGAACGGTGGCTTCTTGCGACTCGCGGTCACCACGTTGGCGAAGTTCACAAAGATGCCCTGTGCGGTTTCGGGTCGCAGATAATGCAGCCCCGACTCGTCCTCGACCGCCCCGAGATAGGTCTTGAGCATCATGTTGAAGTCACGTGGCTCGGTCCACTGCCCGCGGGTCCCGCAGTTCGGGCAGGCGATCTCCTCCAAGCCGCTCGGTGGCCGCGATTTGCGCGCCTCGAACTCCTCTTCGAGGTGATCGGCGCGGAAACGCTTGTGGCAGGACAGGCACTCGGTCAGCGGATCGTGGAAGACGCTGACGTGACCCGAGGCAACCCATACCTGTCGCGGCAGGATGATCGAGGAATCAAGGCCGACGACGTCGTCACGGGCGGTCACCACAGCTCGCCACCACTGCTTCTTGATGTTTTCCTTGAGCTCCACGCCGAACGGTCCGTAGTCCCAGGCCGACCGGGTGCCCCCGTAGATTTCCCCCGAGGGGAAGACGAACCCCCGGCGCTTGCACAGGCTGATCACATTGTCCAGACGGCTGGTCGCGGCCACGCGTACTTCTCCTCACTATTGACGCCATCCCCGGCTGGGATGGCGCTCAAGCGCTAAAGACTATCTTCGCGCGGGCAGCGGCCGCTCATCGTCGCATCCTGCGGCCAGCGGCCGCCATCATCGCCGTGCGGGCAGCTGTCACGCCGCTGAAACTCGCCGGAAATGCGCCGCTCATACGGTCGCCGTCGTGAGAACTGACCGCATGACGTCAGAATGACCTCACCATGCTCGAACATGTCGATCCCTTCATCGGAACCTCCGCCACCGATCTACCAGAGCCGCGTGGCCTGGCTGCGACTTGGTGGTGGCCCAAGCCGCAGGTCGGCAACACTCATCCGGGCGCTACGTATCCGTTCGGCATGGTCTCGGCCTGCGCCTACTCGGGTGCCTACCCCACCGGCTACGGCTTGTACGACCTCAACACCGAAGGTGTCCCACCGCAGATCTTCCAGAACCAGATCGCGTCCGGCTTCACGCACTTCCAGCAGTCCGGCACCGGGGCCATCCGGAAGTACTACAACTACTTCCGGGTGACGCCGATGCTGGAACCGCTCGACGCCCTCGGCACCACGTGGGATCTGCTCGACGAACACGCCGAGCCCGGCTACTACCGGGCGAAGCTGAGCTCCGGCATCACCTGTGAACTCACGGTGGGCCCGAAGAGCGCAGTCCACCGGTACACCTTTCCTGAGCATGCCGACGCGCGAGTAGTCGTCGATTTCTCGATGGGTGGCCTGATCATTCCTTACGGCTCCACAGTGCCCTTGCGCGCCCACCTTCAGTCGCTGGGACCGGGCGTCGCGCAGGCCGAGACGGTGGTCGAGGGCGCGCCCCTGGCTGCGCACCTCGAGTGCGAGCCAGGCGATTGGCGTCAGTTGTTGTGGTACGACCGCCGGTTGATGCACGGCGGCACGCGACTTGATCTTGACCGGATCCGCCAAACCACGCTGCGCCCGTTCGGCCTGATGTGGCGCGGCCGCTCGTCATCAGGTCAGGTGCTCGAGCTTCGGTTCGGTTTCTCACTGCGCGGCGTTGAGCAGGCGCGGCAGAACCTGCTCGCCGACTGCGCACCCGGCCACGCCACCTTTCAGTCCCGGCGCCACAAAACGTCCGGTGCCTGGAAGGCGCATCTCGGCAAGGTGGAGATCGAAACTCGGAACCCCACCAGGCAAACGGTGTTCGCGACGGCGCTCTACCACTCCATGATCAAGCCCTGCTTCGCCCCGGACGAGAGCCCGTTCTGGCCCGACACCGGTCCGTTCGTCTTCGACATCTGCACGATGTGGGACATCTATCGCACCCAGCTGCCGCTGATCACCGCCTTGTTCCCCGATCGGGCAGTGGAGTTGGCCAACGCGCTGCTCTCCATCTGTGAGGAGGAGGGCAACCTGCCGATCGGCTACCGGATGGCCAAGGGCGCCGACCGGTTCTTCCACCAGGGAAGCGCCCTTGCCCACACGTTGCTGGCGGACCTCTGTCAGCTGAACGTCTCCGACATCGACTGGGACTGGGCGCTGTGTCACATGGATGCGGACTTGCGACGCCAGTACGGAGAGCAGTTCCTGCGCCGAGGCGTGGTGCACCCCATCACCCACACCTTGGACCTGGCGTTCGGTTGCCTATGCACCGCTATCGTGGCTCGCCGCGTCGGCGACGGTCAGCTCGGCGCTCAGCTTGATCGCCTGGCTGACCAGTGGAGCAACGCCTTTGACCCGGGCACTGGTTTGCTGGTCGATTCGTCGTACTACGAGGGCGGCAGATGGAACTATTCGTTCCGCTTGCTGCCCGACATGGCTGCCCGTATCCGGCTGGCGGGCGGTGAGGAGCGGTTTATGCAGATGCTCGACTCGTTCTTCGGATACGGTGCCGAGCCGGTGCAGAAGCTGGGCGAGCGACCCAGCGTTGACGAACTGACCGACGGCTTCGCGCTCGATCGCTTTCAGGGCCTCAACAACGAGCCGGATATGGAAGCTCCTTGGTGCTATCACTACCTGGGTCGTCCCGACCGTACGGCCGAAGTTGTCCATGCAGCGGTGAACAACCAGTTCGGCCTTGGTCGTGGTGGTCTGCCGGGTAATGACGACTCGGGTGGACTCAGTTCCTGGTACGTGTGGGCGTCGCTCGGCTTGTTTCCGGTCGCAGGCCAAAGCGTGTACCTGCTCAACGCGCCATCGGTCCGCTCGGCACGTCTAGTTCTGGACAAGACGGAACTGGCGTTGGAGAGCAGCGGCTTCATCGAGCCCGAACTGGGCGGCCCCGTGCAGTACGTGCAGTCTGTGACGTTCAACGGTGAACCGCTCGATCGGGCATGGCTTGCGGCGTCGGACGTACACCGCGGCGGTGAGCTGCACTTTAAGCTCGGGCATGAGCCTTCGGACTGGGCCCGCTCGAACCGGCCACCATCGATTTCTGCACGTGAGGAGCCTGGATGACCGATCAGCGGCGACTGGTCCTGGTGGTCCGCGCCGACCCCGTTATTTGCGGTCACTCAGGGGAGGCCCGTAACCTCGCGGAGGCCGCGCTGTCCCGCGGCTTCACCCAGGTCCGGATCGTCACCTGGCCACTCGACATGCTGAGCCGATCGGGCCTGCCGCTCAAGCCGCTCGACGGGGTACTGCCATACAGCGAGGGCATCGAGGTCGAGCGACCTGAACCGGTCGGTGACTACAAGGTGCCGGACGGTCGCTTTCTGGCCGGGCTCACCGGACGACTGGTCGAGCTCTTCACCGACGGGGTGCCCACCGTCTGCATGTCGCTCTACCTGAGCCCGCATGCGACCGCCGTAGCGGAGGCCCTCCGGGTGGCCCGCAGCACCGGTCTGCCGGTTGCCGTGTCCACCATCGCCGAGGCCGTGGGATCTGACGTGACGAACGTCGTTCGCTCCAGTGTGGCCAAGGGGCAGTTCGGGGCTGCCGCGCATGTCTTGTCGTCCTATCTGGACAGCGACCTACCAGTCGCCGTCTCGGAATACACGCGCCAGCTGGTGATCGCGGCAGCGGAGGAGATCGACGCCCGGCACGCCACGCACTTCGCCGATCGCTGTCGCATGCGCATTGCCGTTTCCTATCCCGCCGTCAACACCGGGGCGTATCTGGGACTGCACCCCCGGAAGGTGGCTGAGCGACTAGCTACTCGGGGCCTGACACCCGGCCGCTACGTGCTTTACCTTTCCCGGCTTGCTCACGCGAAGGGCGTCGACGACGTGATCACAGGCTTCGCCCAGAGTTCCGGCTGCGCGGACCAGAGCCTGGTTATTGCGGGCGACGGCCCACAGTCTGCCGAGTTGAGAGCGTTGGCACGGGAGGGTCCGGCCGGGGATCGGATCTTGTTTTTCGACGACGTGAACGACGAGGAGAAACCGCACCTGATGGCAGGGTGCGCGGCCTTCGTGCTGCCGAGCAAACCGCGGCCGGAGTTCGTCGAGACCTTTGGCATCGCGCTTGTGGAGAAGATGCTGGCCGGTGGCGGACCGGTGATCACCACCGAGACCGGCGGCATCGGCGAGGCCGTGGGCGACACCGCCCTCTTCGTTCCGACCAGTAGCCCGGCCGCCATTGCCGCCGCCCTTGACCACGCGATCAGCATGCCGGATTCAGATCGGGCACGGATGGCCAAGCGGGCGCGAAGCCACGCCCTTCAGTTCGATCGGATCGAAGTGTTCGACCGACTGCTCGCCCGGATGCCCTCGACTCAAGAGCGGAGACTCACGCCGGCCGGCGGGTGACCGCGGGAGCGGATAGGTGACCAAGTTGACCGAGTCGCTAGTTCCAAATGATAATCGTTTTCATGAAGAGGCTGCGGGTGGGTCGAGCAGTCCTTGGTGCGGTCGCGCTGCCGTTGGCCTTGGTGGGCTGCGCCGCAACGAGCGGCGCCCGAGACTCCACCCGTCCGGAGGTCTTGCAGATCGTCACGGCGGCTTACCCGTTTGAATTCATCGCAGAGCGAGTCGCCGGTGCCCACGCGGACGTCAGCAGCCTTACCAAGCCCGGAGCCGAGCCTCACGATCTTGAGCTGACGCCGCGGCAGGTAGCCTCCATCGCCGGAGCAGATCTCGTTATCTATGAGCGGGGGTTCCAGCCGGCCGTCGACGAGTCCATTGCCCAGAGCCAGAATCCGCACGTTCTGGATACCACCACAGTGGTGCCGCTGCGGGTTCATGATGATGAAGGCGGTTCTCACGACGGTCATCGACATCAGGGGGAAGAACCCGGGCCTGACCCTCACGTGTGGCTCAACCCGCTTCACGTAGCAGCGATCGCGAACACGGTCGCTGATCAGCTGGTCGCCATCGACCCGGCCGGTGCCGCCGACTATAGAGCGAATGCGCGCCGGCTCGATCGTCAGCTGACTGACCTTGACGCCCGCTTCCGCGCTGAACTGACGTCCTGCGAGCGCACGGAATTCATCACCGCGCATGCCGCCTTCGGATACATGGCCGAGCGCTACGGGCTGACGCAGATCTCGATCAGTGGCCTGAGTCCCGATGACGAGGCATCCCCAGCCCGGATTGCGGAAGTTCATCAGGAGGCGCAAGCGCACGGCATCACCACAATCTTCTTCGAGACCCTGGCCTCCCCCGCGGTGGCGGAATCGGTGGCAGGTGATCTCGGCCTGGTCACTGACGTCCTCGATCCGCTCGAGGGCATCACTGCCGACTCGAGAGGCACCGACTACCTCACGGTGATGGCGGCCAACCTGGCAGCGCTGCGAAAGGCGAACTCATGCCGGTAGCGGCGCCGCTGGAACGCATTGAGGCTATCGGCGCCGAAAACTTGACGATCCAGCTCGGTGGTCTTCCTGTCCTTCGCGGCATCGATCTTCACGTTCATCGAGGCGAGGCAGTGGCGCTGATGGGCGGCAACGGATCGGGCAAGTCCACCCTGATCCGATCGTTGGTCCGCCTACTTCCCTATCAGCGGGGTGACGTACGCCTATTCGGTACGCCGCTCAACAGCTTTCGAGCCTGGGCCAGGATCGGCTACGTCCCGCAACGCTCACCGACGGTGCTGCGAGCAGCCAAGGTCAGGGAGGTAGTCGCCTCCGGTCGACTTGCCCGACGCAAACCCTTTACGCCGTTGCGAGCGAACGATCGGAGCGCGGTATCCAACGCGCTGGCCGCGGTCGGCCTGGCCGACCGGGCGACGGCTGAGATGACGAGGCTCTCAGGCGGTCAGCAGCAGCGGGTGCTTATCGCTCGAGCGCTGGCCGGCGAGCCGGAGCTGCTGGTGCTGGATGAGCCGACCGCCGGAGTCGACCTGGAATCCCAACATGGCTTGGCGGAATCGCTGGCCGAGCTGGTAGCTGCCGGCGCCTCGTTGTTGGTCGTGCTGCACGAGGTCGGCCCGCTGCGACCGGTGCTGGACCGTGCCGTCGTGCTGCATGAGGGCAGGGTTGTTTCCGATGGTCCTGTTGCGGCGTCGGAGGATGTTCGGCGGGTGGGCAGGCACGAGCATGACGAGCAGCGGCCCGTCAGTGACCAGCCCTGGCTCGGTGGGGCGGTCGAGCGTTGATCGAGCTGCTCCAATTCCCATTCATGCAACGGGCTCTGCTCGCTGCCCTGCTGACCGGACTCATGGCTCCGGCAATCGGAACCTACATCGTGCAACGCCGGTTGAGTTTGCTTGGCGACGGGCTGGGGCACGTCGCGATCGCCGGCGTCGGGTTGGCCTTGATCACCGGTCAGGCTCCTATTCCGGTCGCCGTCGTGGTTTGTGTGGCGGGAGCAGTGCTCGTGGAGACCCTCCGCCAGCTCGGCAAGGCGAGCGGCGACGTCGGGCTGGCGATCTTGTTCTACGGCGGGCTGGCGGCCGGTGTGCTGATGTCCGGCATCGCTGGATCCGGCGCCGCTGCCCTGTCGGGCTATCTGTTCGGCTCGCTGACCACCGTGACACGCGGCGATCTGATCATGGTGGGCGTACTGGCTTTGGTCGTCCTGGTGCCCGCCGTCGGCTTGGCCCCGCAACTGTTCGCCGTCTGCACTGATGAGGACTTCGCTCGGGTGCAGGGCCTGCCGGTCCGGTTTTACAACATCATGATCGTGGCGCTGGCCGCGATCACGGTCACGCTGGCCATGCGTACGGTCGGTCTCCTCCTGGTGAGCGCCTTGATGGTCGTGCCAGTGGCTGCCGCATCAAATCTGGTGCGTGGCTTCTATGCCGCGCTCGGCTGCGCGATGGTGCTTGGCGTCCTGGTGTCGCTTGGTGGTGCGGCCGGCGCCTACTACGCCGACACCGCTCCTGGTGCACTCATCGTCGTGCTCGCCATTGCGGTCTTCGCCCTGACGCTGCCGGTCTCGGCGCTGTTGCGGCGCCGTCACGAGGAAGAACTGGTGCTGCCGGAGTCGGTCGACGACGAGAACGTCGTTCTGCCTCACGTCGACACAGGCGCTCATCCGCATCAGCACGGGCCTGGCTGTGGGCACCCGTACGTACAGCACGGGGACCACGCCGACTTCATCCACGAGGGCCACCGCCACGCCCAGCACGCCGACCACTACGACGAGCACTAACGGACGAAGGCCGGGCCCAGGGCGGCCCAACCTGGCACCCCTCCCCAAAAACTTCGACTTTGAGCCCGGCAGGTGCTCCTTGAGCCCGATGCTTGGGGCTCGACGTGTGCCTCCGGGGCTCAAAGCGGAGCCTGAAACACGGCTCAGGTGGCGGCATTCGGGATTGCGCCGCCGTAGCGGCGGTCACGATCCGCGTAAACCTCGATCGCTCGCCACATGTCCCGGCGGTCGAAGTCCGGCCAGAGCCGGTCGAGGAAGACCAGTTCTGCGTACGCGCTCTGCCAGAGCAGGAAGTTGGACGTACGCTGCTCACCCGACGAGCGGATGAAGAGGTCGACGTCCGGAATACCGGGCTCATCGAGGAAGTGCCGGAACCGCTCCTCAGTGAGCTTCCTTGGATCCAGCCGCCCCGCGGCGGCGAGTTCGGCGATGCGGCGTGTGGCGTCGACGATTTCCGCGCGCCCGCCGTAGTTGACGCAAAATTGCAAGGTCAGCACGTCGTTGTCCAGGGTCCGCTGCTCGGCATCCACCAGCTCGTTGATCACACTGCGCCACAATCGCGGCCGCCGGCCGGCCCAGCGGACCCGTACGCCCATGGCGTCAAGCTGATCACGACGGCGCCGGATGACGTCTCGGTTGAAACCCATCAACCAGCGCACCTCGTCGGGAGAGCGACTCCAGTTCTCGGTCGAGAAGGCGTACGCCGAAAGGTACTTCACGCCGATCTCGATAGCGCCCTCGATAACGTCAAAGAGCGACTCCTCGCCCCGCGCGTGACCCTCCGTGCGCGGGAGGTTGCGCGCCTTCGCCCAGCGCCCATTGCCGTCCATGACAATCGCGACATGGGCCGGGAGCCGGTCGACCGGGACTTGCGGCGGCCGAGCGCCACTGGCGTGCGGCGTCGGGGACCTGGGCGGAGGCCGAGCCTCCATCCGCCTGGCCGCGCTCCGGGAATTCCTTGGCATGTCGGGGACAATATCGAGGTGCCGACTTATCGCGATGATGCGATCGTGCTGCGCACCCACAAACTGGGCGAAGCCGACCGGATCATCACGATGCTGAGCCGACGGCATGGCAAGGTGCGCGCGGTCGCCAAGGGAGTGCGGCGTACGTCGTCGAAGTTCGGCGCCCGACTGGAACCGTTTTCCCACATCGACCTGCAGTTCGCCACCGGCCGCACGCTGGACGTGGTAACCCAAGTGGAGTCGTTGGACGCCTTTGGGGAGCCATTGACCGACGACTATCCCGCCTACACCGCGGGCCAGGTGATGCTGGAAACCGCGGACCGGCTGGTCGTCGAGGAGCGTGAGCCGGCGTTGCAGCAGTATCTGCTGCTCGTCGCCGCCCTCCGAGTCTTGAACTCGGGGACTTCCGATGGCCCGCGGCCCGCGACGTTGATCTTGGACTCCTACCTGCTCCGGGCGCTCGCCGTTGCCGGCTACGCACCGTCGTTCACCGACTGCGCGCGGTGCGGGGTGGAGGGACCGCATGACGCCTTCTCCCCTGCCTCAGGTGGCGTCGTGTGCGGCGTATGCCGGCCGCCTGGATCAGCCCGTCCCGCTGCGGAGACGCTGCTTCTCCTCGGCGCCTTGCTCGAGGGCCGCTGGCAGGACACACGCGACGTGCCTGGTCCGGTTGCGCGAGAAGCCAGCGGGATCACGTCGGCGTTCGTGGCCTGGCACCTCGACCGAAATCTAAGGTCCCTCGCGCATGTCGAGCGTTAACCCCGACTGGCCGCCCCCCGATCCCCGGTCCGTTGGTGGTCGCCAGCCCTCTCGTGCGGCATACGTGCTGCCCATCGTTCTGCCGCTGATCTTGGTCTTCTTGCTGGCTGCACCTGTGGCAATCGCTCTGGGCCTGCGGGCGAGTTCGTCGACCGACCGCGAAGCCGGGTCCGGCACCGGCTCAGCCGGAGAACCCGGCGTCGGTGATCCTTACTTCCCCGACGCCGGCAGCAGCGGCTATGACGTGATCAAATACGAGATCGCGATCGACTGGGATGCGAATTCCGAAAGCATGCGCTCGACGACCAAGATCACCGCCCGCGCCAGCCAACCGCTCTCGTCGTTTTATCTCGACCTTGCGCTCCAGACAGACAAGGTCGAAGTGAACGGCGAGGATGCCAGCTTCGAGAAGCGGGACTTCCAAGACGTCCGGGTTGTTCCGGCTGCTCCGATCACCCCCGAATCAACGTTCGAGGTGGTGGTCGATTATTCGGGCGCACCGGGGCGGCTCAGCCGGGACAAGGTGCGGCCATGGTGGAGCAGTAATCAAGAGTGGACCGTCGCGGGGGAGCCGGAAAGCGCCGCGTGGTGGTTTCCCTCCAATGATCATCCGTCAGACGTGGCACTGATGGACATCTCGATCCGCGTGCCAGCTGATCTTCAAGCGATCAGCATCGGCCGCCTGGAGTCCGCGGACACAGGTACGGAAAGCGACTTCGACACCTGGCGCTGGATATCGCGACAACCGCTGGCGACCTACCTTGCTTTTGTCACCATCGGGAAGTATCAAATCGAGCAAGGCGTTGTGGACGGTCGCCCGTACGTTTACGCCGCCTCCATGCAGCTGTCGGCAGAGCACCGAAGTCGTGTTCTGGAGCAGTTGCGAAAGTCAGCGTCCACGATTCGCGTCCTGGAGCAGATGTTCGGTCCGTATCCCTTCACCGAAATCGGTGGTGTCGTACCCGCTCATCGGCTCCAATTTGGTGGCTTGGAGACCCAGACTCGGCCGGTGTACAACGCCACTTCGATACTGAACGACAATTACGCGCCAGTGCTCATCACTCACGAGCTCGCTCACATGTGGTTCGGCGACAACGTGACCCTCCTCGAGTGGAACGACATCTTCAACAATGAGGCGTACGCATCGTGGGCCCAGTGGGGATTGGCCGAGCGAACGGGCGGCCGCAGCGCCAACGCGGCTCTGAACGCCGCCTACGAGCGGACCAAGGACGAGGGTCGCTTCTGGCAGGTCACGATGATCGACCCAGGTGCCGACGACCTGTTCAGCACGGTATACGTCCGAGGTCCGATGGCGCTCCAGGCGTTGCGCAATGTGATTGGCGACGAGGCATTTTTCGCCCTGGCCAGGGACTGGAGTCAACGCCCGGGGAGCCGCAGCCTGGAGGACTGGATGGCGGCCGCTCAGTCGCACACGACCATCGACCTGCAGCCATTCTTCGACGCCTGGATCTTCGCCCCCGTAGCCCCCGAGAGAACCGCCGCCAACGGTTTCAGGGACTAGCCCTGCCCTGGGCGTCCGTCGGCGGCGCTGGTTGAGCAACAGCCGGCTAGCCACACCACTCCACCGCATCACTTCACCGCACCGCACCGCCCTGCCTTCATCCGCACTTTGAGCCCCGTCGGCGTTCCTTGAGCCCGAAGGACAGGGCTCGGGGCGTGCCGGCGGGGCTCAAGGTCGCGAACGAGCGAAGGCCTGGCGGAGACGACTGGCAATCTCATGGGGCCGCGCAAGGTCGGCCCAGGTCCATCGAACGACCTGCCACCCGGCGCCGCGCAGCGCATCTTCCCGTAGCTTCTCCCGATAGACCGCGTCATCGGGCGCCTCCCCCGGTTTGAGTAGGCGCCCGTACTTTGTCCTGCCGTCGAATTCTCCGAGGGTGTGGAACTGTTCCCAGGCGAAGTCCGTACGTCCAATGGCCCGGCCGCGCTCGTCGAAGACCTCGTGCTGCGGCTCCGGTGCCGGTATGCCCGAAATGAAGAAACCCACACGACTTCGGGACTCACCCGGACTCTCGCTGCGTCCGTCAAGGAACCGGGTGACGCGCCGGGCTTGGATAACTCCGGGCCATCGCCGCATGCGCGCCACACAATGCTCAACTTCGCCACGCTGAAGGCCTAGACGCAGCGCCGCGTCACCGGTGACCACCGCCGACTCGAACGACAGGGATCGCGCCAAGTCAGCAACCGTACGCGCCAGGGTTGTCACGGCTACCCCATCGATGACAACCACATCGCACGCATCCAGGGGCGCAGCGTGCAGCTGGATCGCCGATCGTGCCTTGCCGCCTGGAATCTCGCCGCGCGTCAGCTGCACCCGTCTCATTGAGGTAGCAAACAACGGCAGACCGTGGAGCACCGCTGCTGACGCATGGCTGGCCACGGCGTCGGGCGCGAGTAGCGGGAACGTGGCATGCACGAGACGGCGATGCTGCTCGATTGGGTCCAACGATTCAGTCGCCGGCGGTCCGTAGGCTCCACGCCTGATCCGCGTCAGGTCGCCTTTCCGTACCAGCCTGGACAGCTCACCAGGCGTGTATCCGACATCACGAAGCTCGCTGGTTCGTCGCAGTAACTCCACGTCTTAACGCGACCACGAACATGGCCGCCTTTGGAGCCTGTCAGCGGGATCTGTGGATGGTGGTAGTAGCGCCAGGCCATCCTGTGGATAGCGGAGCATCACCTACCGCGAGCATCCCCGACTTTGAGCCCGTTCGGCACACCTCGAGCCCGTTCCTAGAGGCTCAACGAGTGCCGGCGGGGCTCGAAGTCGGGCTATTTAGGAGCGGTGAAATTGAACG
>OCZS010000174.1_pt1 | contig 20528 bp, 20 predicted proteins | sample 1539071 | NCBI WGS metagenome assembly OCZS01 (sample SAMEA3113584, study PRJEB22503) | soil metagenome
CGGCGAGCACCTCGTCGAGCAACAGCTGCAGGGCCTGCGATCGGACGGCGTTCGTCGCCACGAGCTGGTGGGCGCCATCGACCCGGGTGCCGGAGGCGACGAGGTGGAGCAGGGTCTGCGCGTCGACGGCGTAGCGGGTCACGACCTCACCGTACGAGCCGGCGAGGTCGTCCGGGGGGTCTCAGCCGGACTCCACCGTCTTCTTCAGCGCGTCGAGCATGCCCTGCCAGTTCGCGCCGAACTGCTCGGCCTGCTCCGCCGAGTCGTTCCCGTCCTGGCTGAGCTCCACCGTCGTCCGGTCACCGTGCGCCGAGAGGTCGTAGGTGACGGTGTGGTAGTTCTCCGGCTCGTCCGCCCCGCCCATGAGGGGGCTGTAGTGCGTCATCGACAACCGGGTCGGCTCGTCGGCGGCGAGGATCTCGCCCTTGTCCTCGTACGCCGTCCCGTTCATCTCGCCGCGCCAGGTGATCGGGCTCCCCACCCGCCAGTCCGTCGACACCTCCGTGCCGGCCATCCATCGGGCGACCTGCCTCGGATCCGTCAACGCGTGCCAGACGGCGGTAGGGGCGGCCTGGATCTCGACTCGTGCGTGTGCCACATGATCAGCCATCCCCCCATGGAACCACCGGCGCCTCTCGCGCGGCGGCTGACGTGACGTCGTTCCTCGTGGGCCGGCGCGGGACCATGCAGGAGACCCGTCAACCGCCTGAGGACTCCCGCACCTCTGCCTGGTCGTAGTCGTCGTCGACGAGGTCCTGGGCGGCGCGTACCAGCAGGGGGTGGAGGTCCGGGTCTCCCGAGCGGACCCGGGCCGCCAGGTCAGCCCGCATCCGGGCCTCCCAGAACTTGCGGATGTGGGTTGCGATCTCGTAGGCGGCCTTGTCCGGCCCCAGCGGCTCGAAGTTGCGGACGAGGTCGTGCCCGAGACGCACGACCGGTGGCACGTCGTGGCTCATCGGCGGCGCGCCATCGCCTCGGCCGCCGTGGCCAGAACGTCGTCTGGCACGCGCTCACCGCTCCTCCCGCGGACCGACGCCTCCACGGACTCCAGGGATGCCGCCCTCGCCGCCTCCGTCGTCACCGTCACCTGGACGGCGGTCACCTTGTACTCCGGGCAGTTCGTCGCCCAGTCGGAGTTCTCGGTGGTGACCACGTTGGCCCCGGTCACCGGGTGGTGGAAGGTCGTGTAGACGACGCCGGCCGGCATCCGCTCCGACACGACCGCGGTGAGCTCCGTCCTCCCCACTCGCGACGACAGCTCGACGACATCACCCGACGAGATCCCCCGTAGCTCCGCATCGGAGGGGTGGATCTCGAGGACGTCCTCGGGGTGCCACGTGTCGTTCGGCGTGCGGCGGGTCTGTGCCCCCACGTTGTACTGCGACAGGATGCGCCCGGTCGTCAGGACCAACGGGTAGCGGCGGTTGGCCCGCTCCGTCGTCGGCACGTAGACCGTGGGCGTGAGCTGCCCCTTCCCGCGCACGAACGACCCGACGTGCATGGTCGGCGTCCCGTGCGGAGCGGCATCGGTGACCGGCCACTGCATCGAGCCCTCGGCGTCGAGTCGCGCGAAGGACACTCCTGCGAAGGTCGGTGTCGTGGCCGCGATCTCGTCCATGATCTCGCTCGGTGCGGCATACGACATCGGGTAGCCCATGGCGGTCGCGATCTCGCAGACGACCTGCCACTCGTCCTTGCCGACCCGTGACGGCATGACCGGTCGGACCCGGTTGATCCGGCGCTCGGCGTTGGTGAAGGTGCCGTCCTTCTCGAGGAACGATGCGCCCGGCAGGAAGACGTGCGCGAAGCGGGCCGTCTCGTTGAGGAAGAGGTCGTGCACGACGACGAGCTCCATCGCCCGCAGCGCCGCCTCCACGTGCTGGGTGTTGGGGTCGGACTGGGCGATGTCCTCGCCCTGGACGTACAGGCCCTTGAAGGACCCTCCGAGGGCGGAGTCGAACATGTTGGGGATCCGGAGCCCCGGCTCCGCCTGGATCGTCACGCCCCAGAGCGACTCGTAGATCTCCCTGACCTCGGGTCGGGACACGTGCCGGTAGCCGGGCAGCTCGTGCGGGAACGAGCCCATGTCGCACGAGCCCTGGACGTTGTTCTGGCCGCGCAGCGGGTTGACGCCGACGCCCTCGCGCCCCAGGTTCCCGGTGAGCATCGCGAGGTTGGCCATCCCCATGACCATCGTGGAGCCCTGGCTGTGCTCGGTGACCCCCAGTCCGTAGTAGATGGCCGAGTTGGGGCCTGCGGCATAGAGCCGTGCCGCCCTGCGGAGGTCGGATGCCGGGATGCCGGTCTCGCCCTCGGTCGCCTCGGGTGAGTGCTCCGGGCGCGCGATGAACTCGAGGTAGCGGTCGACGTCGTCGCAGCGCTCGCGCAGGAACGCCTCGTCGTACAGGCCCTCGACGGCGATGACATGGCACATGGCGTTGACGAACGCGACGTTCGTGCCGGGGCGGACCGGCAGGTGCAGTGCCGCCTCGACGTGAGGCGACCGGACGAGGTCGATCCGCCGAGGGTCCGCGACGATGACCTGGGCGCCTCCTCGCATGCGCCGCTTCATCCGCGAGGCGAACACCGGGTGGGCGTCGGTGGGGTTCGCGCCGATGACGAGCATGACGTCCGCCGAGTCGACCGACGGGAAGTCCTGGGTGCCGGCCGACGTCCCGAAGGCGTGGTTCAGGCCGTACCCGGTCGGGGAGTGGCAGACCCGCGCGCACGTGTCGATGTTGTTGTTGCCGAACGCCGCTCGCACCATCTTCTGGACGACGTAGACCTCCTCGTTGGTGCACCGGGAGGAGGAGATGCCACCGATGGCACCGGCTCCATACCTCTCGCGCAGCGCAAGGAACCCGGACGCCACCCGGGCGATCGCCTCCTCCCATGACACGACACGCCACTCGTCGTCGATGGAATCCCGGACCATCGGCTCCATCTGCCGGTCTCGGTGTGATGCGTATCCGTAGGCGAAGCGGCCCTTGACGCAGGAGTGCCCCTCGTTGGCGCCGCCGTCCTTCCACGGCACCATCCGCACCACTCGGGTGCCGTCTCCCGTTCCCTGGACCTCGGCCTTGAACGAGCAGCCGACCCCGCAGTAGGCGCACGTCGTGATCACCGAGCGCGACGGCATCCCGAGCGAGACCACCGACTTCTCGGTGAGTGCGTCCGTCGGGCACGCCTGCACGCAGGCCCCGCACGAGACGCACTCCGAGGAGAGGAAGTCGGTGCCACCAGGGGTGATCCGCGCGTCGAATCCGCGCCCCTCGACGGTGAGCGCGAACGTCTGCTGGATGTCGGAGCACGCGCGCACGCAGCGGGAGCAGACGATGCAGGCCTTCGGGTCGTAGGCGAAGTAGGGGTTCGACTCGTCCACGGGCTCCGAGAGATGTGACGCCCCGCCCAGCCCGTAGCGCACCTCGGCGAGCCCGACCTGGTGTGCGAGCTCCTGCATCTCACAGTTTCCCCGAGCGCAGCCGGGGCAGTCCGCGGGGTGGTCGGACAGGTAGAGCTCCATGACGCCCCTGCGCAGCTGTGCCACCTGGTCGGTGCGGGTGGACACGACCATCCCGTCGACGCACGGCGTCGTGCACGAGGCGGGTGTTCCCTTGATGCCCTCGACCTCGACCAGGCACAGCCGGCAGGAGCCGAACGCCTTGAGCGAGTCGGTCGCGCACAGCTTCGGGATGTCGACGCCGACCAGCTTCGCGGCTCGCATGACCGACGTGCCGGGCGGAACGAGAACCCCGATGCCGTCGACGGTCACCTGCGCGGTCGCCTCGCCGCGGACGGTGGGAGTGCCGTGGTCCGGCGTCTCGAGTGCGGGTTGGTCGAGGAGCGTCATGGCCGGACCCCTTCCGTGGTGGACGCCGGGAGGCCGAAGTCCTCCGGGAAGTGCTCGAGGGCGCTGCGCACCGGCATCGGGGTGAGCCCGCCCATCGCGCACAGAGACCCCTTCGTCATCGTCGTGCAGAGGTCCTCGAGCAGCACGAGCTGGGTTCGCCGTACGCCGTCGTCCTGGGCCGCTCGGATGCGGTCGAGAACCTCCACCCCGCGCGTCGAGCCGATCCGGCACGGCGTGCACTTGCCGCACGACTCCTTGACGCAGAACTCCATGGCGAATCGCGCCATCCGTGCGGCGTCCATCGTGTCGTCCCAGACGACCACCCCGCCGTGTCCGACCATCGCGCCGGCATCCGTGAACGCCTCGTAGTCGAGCGGGAGGTCGAAGCGCTCCGGCGGGAGGTACGCGCCGAGCGGTCCGCCGACCTGCACCGCCTTCACCGGCCGCCCGGACGCCGTGCCACCACCGAAGCCTTCGACGAGATCCCCCAGCGAGATCCCGAAGTCGGCCTCGACGATGCCGCCGCGCGCGACGTTCCCGGCGAGCTGGAACACCTGGGTGCCACGGGAGCGGCCGGTGCCCAGGGCGGCATACGCCTCGCCACCGTCGGCGAGGATCATCGGCACCGAGGCCAGCGTGAGCACGTTGTTGACCACCGTCGGCCGCCCGAACAGGCCCTCGAGGGCGGGGATCGGCGGCTTGGCCCGGACCTCGCCGCGACGGCCCTCGAGCGACTCGAGCATCGAGGTCTCCTCGCCGCAGATGTACGCGCCGGCGCCCACCCGTACGTCGAGGTCGAACCGTCGACCGCTGCCGAGCACCGACTCGCCCAGCACGCCGTGGGCGTAGGCGATGTCGATGGCGCGGCGCAGCGTCCGGACGGCGCGTGGGTACTCGCTGCGCAGGTAGACGTACCCTTCCGTCGCGCCCACCGCGACCGCCGAGATCGCCATGCCCTCGACGAGGGTGAACGGGTCTCCCTCGATGAGCATGCGGTCGGCGAAGGTTCCGCTGTCCCCCTCGTCGGCGTTGCAGCAGACGAACTTCACGTCGGCGGATGCCGTGCGCACCGTCTCCCACTTGATGCCGGCGGGGAAGCCGGCACCACCACGGCCACGGAGACCGGAGGCGGTCACCTCGGCGACCACCTGCTCGGGGGAGAGGGTGAGGGCCCGCTCGAGTCCACGGAGCCCGCCCAGCTCACGGTATGCCGCGAGGTCGGTCGGCTCGATGACACCGACGCGCGCGAACGAGACGCGGTGCTGGGCTGCGAGCCACGGGTGCTCGTCCACGATGCCGACGCACTGCTCGGTGGGGTCCAGGGCGCCGGCGAGCAGGGCGGGCACGTCGGCCGGCGAGACCCCGGCGTACCCGACCCGGCCGCGAGGGGTCTCCACCTCGACGAGGGGCTCCAGCCACAGCATTCCCCGTGAGCCGTTGCGCCGAACCGTCACCCCCGCCGCAGTGAGCCGGTCCGCGACCTCGTCGGCGCCCACGGAGAGCGAGGCCGCGTCGCACGGAACCCATACGGTCGTCATCTCGGCCACCCCTCGGTCAGGCCCGCCAGCCGGTCGGGCGAGAGTCGGCCGTGCAGGGTGCCGTCGACTGTCCCGGCGGGACCTAGCGCGCAGTTGCCGAGGCAGAAGACCTCGGCCACCTCCACGTCGGGCGAGGCGGACCAGCGGTCGGCTGCGACGGCATACGTCTGCTCGGCCCCCCGCGCCTGACAGGCCTCACCTCGGCAGAGCGAGACGCGGTGGTCGGCCGGGGGGGTCCGCCGGAAGTCGTGGTAGAAGGTGACGACCCCGTGAACGTCGGCGCGCGAGAGGTTGAGCACCTCGGCGATGACCGGCACGTCGTCCTCGTGCACGAACCCGAGGGTCGTCACCACCTCGTGCAGCACCGGGAGGAGAGCCCCTCGGACACCCCGCAGCTCCTCCGCTATGACACGGACCGACGCGGCTCGCCCCGGGTCGGCCGGGGCGGGGGCCGGTGGTGGACCCGGGCCTCGCTGGCGCACGTCGTCGGACCTCTCTGCGGTGAGTGGTGACCTGGCTCTCAACTCTACGCGCGGAACCGTACGTGGACTCAGCGGCTGGCGAGCCAGACGACGAGCGCGGCCACCAGCGTGACGGTCACGAGGAGACCGACCGCCACCAATCCGCGGCGCCGGCGGCGCGCACCTGTCGGCTCCGGCACCGGGCCCCGGCCAACCGACGCCGGGTACTGACGCAGGAACTCCCGAGCCTCGGCCTCCGAGTACACCCGAAAGCCCGACTCGCGGGCAGCGGCGTCAGCGTCGGGTGATCGTCACCCATGAGCTGAGGCCCGACCCGGGCGCCGCGCCAAGCTTGGATTAGGGGGGAGGTCGGCGCGCTGGTAATCTTGCACACTGCCGTGAGAACCGGCCGCGGATCCAGAGAGCCCCGGTGAACCAGCCCGGGAGCGCCGCGCAGCGAAACCACAGAAGGAGAGTCGTCGCCCCATGCCCCTGAGCACGGACGTCAAGAAGCAGATCATGAGCGAGTACGCCACCACCGAGGGCGACACCGGCTCCCCGGAGGTGCAGATCGCCCTGCTCACCCAGCGCATCAAGGACCTCACGGAGCACTCCCGCGAGCACAAGCACGACCACCACAGCCGGCGCGGCCTGCTGCTGCTGGTCGGCCAGCGCCGGCGCCTCCTCCGTTACCTGGAGAGCGTCGACGTCGAGCGTTACCGCTCGCTCATCAAGCGCCTCGGCCTGCGCCGATAAGGACTTCCGCGAGGGGCGGTCCTCACGTCAACCGTGAGGGCCGCCCTTCCGCGCGAGGGGTGGTGCCCCGGCACCACCCGTTGGACAAGCCCGTGCACAACGACGATGCACGAGGGCTCACGGACACAAGAGAAAAGGAGGACCCATGGAGGGTCCTGAGATCACAGTCGCCGAAGCCGTTCTCGACAACGGCCGCTTCGGCACCCGCACCGTCCGGTTCGAGACCGGTCGGCTCGCGAAGCAGGCCGGCGGCGCCGTCGCGGCCTACCTGGACGAGGACACGATGCTCCTCTCCACCACCACCGCCGGCAGGAGCCCGCGCGAGGGTTTCGACTTCTTCCCCCTGACCGTCGACGTCGAGGAGCGGATGTACGCCGCGGGCAAGATCCCCGGCTCGTTCTTCCGCCGTGAGGGCCGTCCCTCGACCGACGCGATCCTCACCTGCCGCCTCATCGACCGCCCGCTGCGACCGACCTTCACCAAGGGCCTGCGCAACGAGGTCCAGGTCGTCATCACCGTGCTCGCCCTCAACCCCGACCACCAGTACGACGTGCTCGCCATCAACGCGGCCAGCGCGTCCACGCAGATCTCGGGGCTGCCGTTCTCCGGGCCGATCGGTGGCGTCCGCGTGGCGCTCATCGACGACCAGTGGGTCGCCTTCCCCAACTTCTCGGATGCCGCGCGCTCCACGTTCGACATGGTCGTCGCCGGCCGCGTCGCAGGGGATGACGTCGCCATCATGATGGTCGAGGCCGAGTCCACCGACGCGACCTGGGACCTCGTGAAGACCGAGGGCAAGACGGCACCGACCGAGGAGGTCGTCGCGGAGGGCCTCGAAGCCGCGAAGTCGTTCATCCGGGCCCTCTGCGACGCGCAGGCCGAGCTCGCCCGGACGGCGGCCAAGCCGGTCGAGGAGTTCCCGGTCTTCCTCGACTACGAGGACGACGTCTACGCGGCCGTCGAGGCGGAGGTGGCCGACGAGGCCGCCAAGGCGCTCTCCATCCCCGGCAAGCAGGAGCGGGAGGACCGTCTCGAGGAGATCAAGTCCGCACTGCACCTCACGCTCGTCGGTGACGCGGACGGCATCCACCACGGTGGCGCGGAGGGGCCGTTCGCCGGCCGCCAGAAGGAGGTCTCGGCCGCCTTCCGCTCGGTCCAGAAGAAGCTCGTGCGCGAGCGCATCCTGCGCGACAAGGTCCGCATCGACGGTCGTGGCCTCGCCGACATCCGGGCGCTGTCCGCCGAGGTCGAGGTTCTCCCGCGCGTCCACGGCTCGGCGATCTTCGAGCGTGGCGAGACCCAGATCATGGGCGTGACGACCCTGAACATGCTCCGCATGGAGCAGCAGCTCGACACCCTCTCGCCGGTCACCCGGAAGCGCTACATGCACAACTACAACTTCCCGCCCTACTCCACCGGTGAGACCGGCCGGGTGGGCTCCCCGAAGCGTCGCGAGGTCGGCCACGGCGCGCTCGCCGAGCGGGCCCTCATGCCGGTCCTGCCGACGCGTGAGGAGTTCCCCTACGCCATCCGACAGGTGTCGGAGGCGCTGGGCTCCAACGGGTCGACGTCGATGGGATCTGTCTGCGCGTCGACCTTGTCGCTGCTCAACGCCGGTGTCCCGCTGCGAGCCCCCGTTGCCGGCATCGCGATGGGCCTCATCTCGGCCGAGGTGGACGGGCAGATGCAGTACGCCGCCCTGACCGACATCCTCGGCGCCGAGGACGCCTTCGGCGACATGGACTTCAAGGTCGCCGGAACCCGCGAGTTCGTCACGGCCATCCAGCTCGACACCAAGCTCGACGGCATCCCCGCCGACGTGCTCGGCAGCGCGCTGACCCAGGCCCGCGACGCCCGCCTGCACATCCTCGACGTCATGAACGAGGCGATCGACGCACCCGACGAGATGAGCCCCTTCGCTCCTCGCGTCATCTCGGTGCAGGTCCCCGTCGACAAGATCGGCGAGGTCATCGGGCCCAAGGGCAAGATGATCAACCAGATCCAGGACGAGACCGGCGCGGACATCTCCATCGAGGACGACGGCACGGTCTACATCGGGGCGACCGACGGCCCGTCGGCCGAGGCGGCCCGCGCGATGGTCAACGCCATCGCCAACCCCCAGATGCCGGAGATCGGCGAGCGCTTCCTCGGGACGGTCGTCAAGACGACGACCTTCGGTGCGTTCATCTCGCTTCTGCCGGGCAAGGACGGGCTTCTCCACATCTCGGAGGTGCGCAAGCTCGTCGGAGGCAAGCGGATCGACGCCGTCGAGGACGTCCTCGCCGTGGGCCAGAAGGTCCAGGTCGAGCTCAAGGAGATCGACCCGCGCGGCAAGCTGTCGCTCGCAGCGGTGCTCGCCGAGGGCGAGACCGGTGACGAGCCGGCCTCGCCCGGGCCTGCCGAGGACACCGGTGCCAGCGAGACGCCGGCACTCGTGGTGGACGCCGACAGGCCGCCGGACGCCCCCGTCGCCGAGGGTGAGCACGAGGAGCGCGGCGAGCGCCGCCAGCGGAACCGCCGTCGTGGTGGCAACCGCGGACGTGGTGAGCGTTCGGACGCCGAGAGCGCGTCGACGGACGCCTGAGCCGGCGTCGGCGTCACCGCAACCGCACGACGAGGGCCCCGCACCGACAGGTGTGGGGCCCTTCGTCGTCCCCCGCCGCGGTCCGGGCTCTTCGGCTCGCCCGGGGTTCGGTCAGGCGGAGTGACTCGGCACCACGGGTACGGCGCTCCAGCGCATCTCCATACGCACGCGACCGTCGTCCGCGGTGACGGGGACCCAGCGCACGGACATGCCGGTGCGGGTGGTGGTGGAGTGAACCTTCTTCATGGGGAAGCCCTCAGGGTCGTCGTCGTGGAGTGTGGCCCATGGTAACGGAAGGTGTCGGGAAGGTGAACGGCAGGTGAACAGCAGCGCCGTGACTACAGTTCGCTGCATGAGCACGATCAAGGTCTCGGTGGTCGGCGCCGGCGGCCGGATGGGGTCGACCGTCTGCGGGGCCGTCGAGGCCGCCGAGGACCTCGAGCTGGTCGGCCGGTTCGACGAGGGGGACGATCTGGGGGACCTCGCCGGGGCCGACGTCGCGGTGGAGTTCTCCGTGCCGGACGCGTCTCCGGGCAATGTCGCGCACTGCATCGCCCGGGGCGTCCATGTCGTCGTCGGCACGACGGGGTGGAGCGCGGACCGTGTCGACGCCCTGCGTGCGCAGGTCGCCGGAACCCCGCTCACCGGCGTGCTCATCGCGCCCAACTTCGCGATCGGCGCTGTCCTCATGATGGCCTTTGCCGAGCGCGCCGCCCGGTTCTACGAGTCCGCCGAAGTCGTCGAGCTGCATCATCCCGACAAGGTCGATGCCCCCTCCGGCACGGCACGCCGGACCGCAGACCTTCTCGGCGCTGCCCGGGAGGATGCCGGGCTCGGTGACGTCCCGGACGCGACCACCGCGGACCCGGACGGGGCACGCGGGGCCCGCGTGCACGGCATCCCGGTCCACTCCGTACGGCTGCGCGGGCTCGTCGCCCACCAGGAGGTCCTGCTCGGGGGACCCGGTGAGCTTCTCACGATCCGGCACGACTCCTTCGACCGGGCGTCGTTCATGCCCGGCGTGCTCACGGCGGTCCGCATGGTCGGGAGCCACCCCGGGGTGACCGTGGGGCTCGAGCACTACCTGGGGCTCGGGGGCTGAGCCGGGCGTGACGACGCTCGTCGGGGTGGACCTCACGGGGCGGCGGGTCGTCGTCGTCGGAGGGGGAGCGGTCGGGACGAGGCGAACCGCTGCACTCGCTGCCGACGGTGCCCACGTCGTTGTCGTCGACCCGGCTCCCTCGGACGACGCGCGGGCGCTCGTGTCCTCCCCCACGGTCGGCCGCGTGGAGCTTGTGGAGCGGCCGGTCACCGAGGCAGACGTCGACGAGGCATGGCTCGTCGTCGCCGCCACCGCCGACGAGGCGGTCGACGCCGCGGTGGCGCAGTGGTGCCTGGAGAGGCGCACCTGGTGCATCCACGGCGCGGCCGGCACGGCACGCTCGGTGGCGTCGAGCCGGCACGGCGATCTCCTGCTGGGCGTCGTGTCCACGGGGGTCCCCGACCCGCGCAGGGTCGCGGGCGTGCGCGACGCCCTCGCGGAGCATCTGGCGTCCGGCGCCGTGGACCTGCGGCGACGACGTCCCCACGAGGGGCCGACCACCGAGGCCGCTGATGGGTGACCGCCGGCCGGCACTGGTCCTCTGCGCCCACGGGACCCGCGACGCCGTCGGCCGGGAGACGGTGCAGGGCATCTGGTCGGCGGTGGCCCGGCGGTTGCCAGACGTCAGGGTCCTCGAGGCGTACGTCGACGTCCACGGCCCCGAGCTCGACGAGGTCGTCGAGGGGCTGCCGCGTGCCGACGGCAGCGACCTGAGCGGCGTGGTCGTCCCGCTGCTGCTCGCCGCTGGGTACCACGTACACGTCGACATCGCCCGGGCGGTCGCGACCCGCCGCGACGTCCTGACGTCCTCGGCGCTGGGACCCGACGACCGGCTCGTCGACCTCGTCGTGGACCGGCTCCGCGAGGCCGGGGCGCCGGCGGCCACCCCCCTCGTCCTCGCCCCCGCCGGGTCGAGCGACCCTCGGGCACAGGCGGACAGCGCCGAGGTGGCCCGCCGCCTCCAGGTGGTGTGGGGAGGGCCGGTGACCCTGGGGTATGCCGCCGGCCCGGCGCCCACGGTGTCCGATGCCGTCCGAACGGTTCGCCTCGCGCGGGGCGGCGCCGTCGCTGTCGCGTCGTACCTGCTCGCGCCAGGCTTCTTCCAGCGGCGCCTGGAGGAGTCCGGGGCCGACGTCGTGAGCCGCCCGCTGGCACCTGATCCGCGGATCGTCGATGTCGTCGTCGAGCGCTACCGCACGACGATCGCTGCGGCGACTGGCACCCGCTAACCCCACCCGACCGCGCGCACGAGGGCCGCGACGGCGCCGGCGGCCAGCACGACGACGAGGAAGTTCGCCCGCAGGAGGAGCAGCCCGACGGCCACACCCACGGCGACCACCCTTGCGTCGACCACCAGCTGACCCCCCGGACCCGCGACCGTCTGCACGACGACGAGCCCGGACAGGAGCGCCACCGGCAGCAACGTGGTGATGCGTCCGCTGCGCTCACCGGACACCACGCGCTCGGGAACCAGGTAGCCCGCCAGCTTGAGGAGGTAGCAGGCGACGCACGCCGTGACGACCACCAGCCACATGGTCACGGCGTGGGGTCCGATCCGGTGAGGATGCCGTCGCCGCCCTCGAGCGGCCGCTCGTGCCGCCCTGGGTGCCGCAGTCCCACGACGACCGCGGCGACGGCGGCGAGGACCACGGGAATGCCGGCCGGCACCAGCGGGGCGCTGACCAGTGCGACGAAGGCGGCGAGCACGGCGGTGGCCGCGGCGTCCCGGCTGCGCAACCGCGGCCACAGGAGGGCGACGAAGGCGCCAGCGGCCGCGGCATCCAGCCCGAGCTGCCGGGGGTCCGCGAAGGCGTTGCCGAGGAGGGACCCGAGGAGAGTCGACGCGTTCCACAGGACGAAGACCGCGATCCCGGTCTGCCAGAAGCCGAGGCGCTGGGCCGGCGGCTCCGGCTGGGCGATCCCCACGGCGGTGGACTCGTCGATGGTCAGGTGGGCGGCCGCGAGACGCCTGAGGCCAGTGGCGCCGAGCATGAGCGAGGTCTGCAACCCGTACAGCCCGTTGCGCAGCCCGAGCATGGACGCGGTGGCGACGGCTGCTGGTGCCGCAGCCAGACCCCCGGCGGCGAGGATGCCGACGAGGGCGAACTGCGACGCCCCGGTGAACATGAGGAAGGAGAGTGCCTGGGCCTGCCAGACGTCGAGCCCGGCTGCGACCGCGAGGGCGCCGAACGACACGCCATAGGCCCCGGTGGCTCCGCCGACGGACCACGCCTGGCGGATCACCTCTCGCCGGCGGGCGGCCGGCAGTGGAGTCTCCTGCCCCTTCCCGGTTCCCGCGTTCCGCGCTGGTCCGGCCTCTGTCACTCGGTCGAGCCCTCCACGAGGCGCGCGGTGAGGCGGACCTCGCGGAGCGTCTCCCCGGAGGGCGAGACGACCCGGTCACGGAAGGCGCCGTCCGGGCCGAAGCCCGAGGCGGTGAGGAACCCTCGTGCCGCCTCGTCGTCGGCGAGCAGCCAGCAGCTGACGAGCTCCGCTCCGGCATCGCGCAGGACGTCCACGCTGGCGTTGAGCAGGCGTGACCCGTGCCCCTGGCGGCGGGCGTCCGGGTGGACCGCGAGCACCGTCACCTCCGCCGACGTCGAGCCTGCGTCCCGGTCCTGCGAGGGCCCGACCGCGGACAGCCCGACCACCTGCTCGCCGGCGCAGGCCACGAGCAGGCGGTGCACTCCCGCCGGTGGATCGAGAAGGCTCTCGCGCCAGGCTCGGGCGAAGGCCTCGGGGTCGAACAGGGTGACGACCTCGTCGGGCAACCGTCCGGCGTACGCCTCACGGAACACGGTCGCCTGCACGAGGCCGACGGCCGGGGCGTCGTTGGGCCGTGCTCGGCGCACGCTGGCATCGGCGACCGGACCCGGGTCGCGGTGATGGGCGTGGTCGTGCGGATGACCACCGCCGGCGGTCGTCATCGACGCCCCGTGCAGGGCGGCCGGCGGTCGTCGAAGGGGATGGGCACGCGCACGACCCTACCGATCGGAGTCCGCACGTTTTCGGAGCCCGGGCTCTGGGCAGATGGGGGCAAAGGAGACGACCATGAGACCCCGCAGTTCGCACCCCAAGCCCCATCAGTCACAGCTTCGGCCGGACGGGACGACGTTTCCTCCGGTGACGCCCGATCCTCCTCCGCCGCCGGGCTGGGTCGAACCGTTCACGGACCTCGAGCGACACGGCGAGCGGGCGAGGCCCGAGGACGGCGACCGCGGCGACACACCGCACCCGAAGTCAGCGCGCGGCCCCGGTGACCGGGACAGCCGGGTCGAGTAGCGGGACTGCCGTGCGTGTCGCGATCCTGTCGACCTACCCGCCCAGGCGCTGTGGGCTGGCCACCTTCACGGCCGACCTGCGCAGCGCCCTGGTGTCTGCCGACAGCTCCACAGAGGTGGTCGTCGCGGCGGTGCTCGACGAGGAACCGGCGGAGACCGCTCCCGAGGTCTTCCTCACGGTTCGCCAGCACGAGCGGGGCGACTACGCGCGGGCGGCACTCGCATTGAACGGCAGCGGGGTGGACGTCGTCCTCGTGGAGCACGAGTACGGGATCTTCGGCGGCGACTTCGGCGAGTACCTCGTCGAGCTCGTCGAAGCGTTGTCCGTGCCCTACGTCGTCACTCTCCACACGTTGCTCCGCGAGCCGGGCCCACAGCAGCGAGCCGTGCTTCGCAGAGTTCTCGAAGGCGCCTCGCGAGTGACCGTCTTCACGGCGATGGCGCGCGACCAGCTCGTCCGGAGCGGACTCGCGACGTGGGACCGCGTGGCGGTGGTGAACCACGGCGCACCGGAGCACCTGCTGCCCGTCAGGCGGGCCGAAGGTGCCCGGGGAGCCAGGCAGGGGACCGAAGCGGCCGGGCTCCCCGAGCTGGGCGTGCACACGGACCGGCGGGTGCTCTCGACGTTCGGCCTGCTGTCACCGGGGAAGGGGATCGAGGTGGCGCTGCGCGCCCTCCCGTCCGTGGTCGAGAACCACGAGGACGTGCTCTACGTGGTGGCCGGTCGGACGCACCCCGACGTCGTCCGCCGGGAGGGCGAGCGGTACCGAGCGATGCTCCAGGACCTCGTCGCCGACCTCGGCCTGCAGGATCACGTCCTCTTCGTCGACCGCTACCTGAGTGACGAGGACATCCGCGGGCTCCTGCATCGCACCGAGCTCTTCGTCACTCCCTACCGCTCGGAGGACCAGGTGGTCTCCGGCGTGCTGACGTTCGCCCTCGTGGCCGGGTGCCCCGTGCTGTCGACCCCCTACTTCTACGCCACCGAGGTGCTGTCGACGGGGGCCGGCCGCCTCGTCGGCGTCGACGACCACGAGGCCATGGCCGCTGCCGTGTCGGAGTTCCTCGGCGACGAGGCGTCGCTCGAGGGTGCGTCTCGGGCGGCGCTCGAGCTGGGCACCCAGTACACCTGGCCGGAGGTGGGCCGCGAGACCCTCAAGGTCATCGGCGAGGCGGCTCGAGGCCTGGACGGTGGCAGAGCGGGGGGAGGTGCTGCGCCGACCCTTCGGCTCACCCACCTTCGACGGATGGTCGATCCCGGCGGCATCGTGCAGCACGCCGTCGGGCTTGAGCCGGACCGGTCCACGGGGTACTGCGTCGACGACGTGGCGCGTCTGGGCCTGGTGGCTGCCGGGCTCGCGCGGAGGGACCCCCGTCACGGCGCCTGGACGGAGGTGGCCTGCCGGAGTGCCGAGTTCCTGGCAGAGGCGTGGCAGCCCGGACGTGGCGCGATGCGCAACTTCCGGGCCGTCGGCGGCGGGTGGCTCGACGAGCCACATCACGGAGACCACGTCGGCCGGGCCATCTGGGCGCTCGGCGAGATGGGGCTGGGGTCGAGCGCACTCGCCCACGGCTGCAGGGCCCTGCTCCACGACGTCGTCGTGGCCGACCCAGAGCTGAGCAGCCCCCGGTCGGCGTCCTTCGCGATCCTCGGGCTGGCTCGGCTGCCCGTCGACCTGCTGCCCACGGAGGAGCGCCACCTCCTTCGACGCCTGGGCGGGCACCTCGCGTCGCTCTACGAGGCGCACGCCTCGGCGGAGTGGCAGTGGTTCGAGGACGAGCTGACGTACGACAACGGCAGGCTGCCCCAGGCGCTCGTCGCGGCCGGGGCCTCCCGGCGGGATGCCGACCAGGTGCGCCTGGGGCTCGAGGCGCTCGAGTGGTACTGCGGCCAGTGCGCAGCCGACTCCGACGCCGTGGTCCTCGTGGGCAACCACTGGCGGCATCGCCACCCCGCACAGGGCACACCCGAGGGGGACGAGCCCGACCAGCATGCCCCGTCCCGCGGACGCGACGAGGGCGACGAGCAGCCACTGGACGCCGCGGCCCTCGTCGAGGCCTGTGTGGAAGCGTTCCGCGTGACCGGCTCACCCACGTACTGCCAGCGGGCGCGGAACGCCTTCGCGTGGTTCCACGGCCGCAACCGGTGGGGCCTCAGCCTCTACGACGAGGCCAGTGGCGGATGCCGCGACGGTGTGGGCCCGGACGGTCTCAACCCCAACGAGGGAGCGGAGTCCACCCTCGCCTACCTCCAGGCGTGGCTGGCCCTGGAGTCGGTCGGCCTGGGCCAGTGAGGAGGACGGCGTGAAGGTCGGCATCCTCGGGCCGATCACGTGGCGCACGCCGCCGGAGCACTACGGCCCCTGGGAGCAGGTGACCGGCCTCCTCGCCGACGGCCTCGCGGACCGCGGAGTCGACGTCACCCTCTTCGCGACGGGCGACTCACGGACCCGCGCCAGGCTCGACTCCGTCATCCCCCACGGTTACGCCGAGGACCCCGAGCTGGACGGCCGGGTGTGGGAGGCGTTGCACGTCGGCCACGCCCTGGCGCGGTCGGGGGAGTTCGACCTCGTCCACAACCACCTCGACTGGCTCCCCCTGTGCTTCTCCCACCAGTTCGCAGCGCCGCTCGTCACGACGATCCACGGGTTCTCGGGACCCGGCATCCTTCCTGCCTACCGGCGGGCCGCGTCGTCGTACGTCGCGATCTCCGACTCGGACCGATCCCCGGAGCTCGAGTACCTCGCCACCGTCCACCACGGCGTCGACGTCGACGCCCTCCCTTTGGGCGCGGGGGGTGAGTGCCTCGTGTCGCTGGGCCGGATCCACCCGGACAAGGGCACCGCGGAGGCGATCACCATCGCGCAACGCGTCGGCAGGCGTCTGGTGCTTGCTGGGATCGTCCACGACCAGAGGTACTTCGACGAGGAGGTCGCCCCCCACGTCGACGGAGACGGTGTGGTGTACCTGGGCTCCGTGGATCCCCGGGAGCGTGGTCGTGTGCTCGGTGAGGCGGCGGTGCTCCTGCACCCCGTCGCCTTCGACGAGCCGTTCGGGCTGTCGGTGGTGGAGTCGATGGTGTGCGGCACCCCGGTCGTGGCCTACCGCCGGGGGTCGATGCCCGAGATCGTCGACGAGGGGGTCACCGGCTACCTGGTGTCGGATGCCGATGCGGCAGTCTCCGCCCTGGATGCCGCCGCCGCCCTCGACCGATCACGGTGTCGCGAGCGCGCCGTGGCCCGCTACAGTGCGGCCCGGATGGTCACCGACTACCTTGACGTGTATGCCGGAGTCGTGGCACCCAGGTGAACAGAGGGTCTTCCGCAGGGCCGTCGCGAACCCGTTGCTCACGGCCGACGACTGGCCGTACCCGGTCAATGCGGTGTTCAACCCGGCGGTCGCGCACGACGGCGAGCAGACCGTCCTCGTGTGCCGGGTGGAGGACTTCCAGGGCCGCAGCCACCTGAGCGTCGCGCGGTCGGCGGACGGCCTCAACGGCTGGTCCATCGACCCTGAGCCGCTGATCTACCCGTCCGCCGACCACCAGGCCGAGATGTGGGGTGCGGAGGACCCCCGCGTCACCCGGGTGGACGAGCTCGGCGTGTGGGTCATCGCCTACACCGCCTACGGACCCACCGGGCCGGCGGTCTCGCTCGCGACCACCGTCGACTTCAGCACCGTGGAGCGCATCGGGGTGGTCTGCCCTCCGGACGACAAGAACGCCGCGCTCCTTCCCCGCAGGATCGGGGAGCACTTCGTGCTGTTCCACCGGCCCCGCACGGTCGTCGGAGGACACGCCGACGTGTGGATGTCCCGCTCGCTCGACCTCCGGAGCTGGCTGGCTCCCGAGCCGGTGTTCCGGGCCCGGGCGGGACAGTGGGACAGCGCCCGCATCGGCATGGGGCCACCACCGCTCGAGACGTCCGACGGCTGGCTCGTCGCCTACCACGGCGTGCGCGACACCGTGGCGGGAGAGCTCTACCGCGTCGGCCTCGCCCTGCTCGACCTCGAGAACCCGCTCAAGGTCCTTCGGCGGTCCCCCGAGTGGTTCCTCGGCCCGGCCACGTCGTACGAGCTCCAGGGGGATGTGCCCGGGGTGGTGTTCCCCTGCGGCTGGTTGCACGACCCCTTCACCGACTCCTTGCGGCTCTACTACGGGGCAGCGGACTCGGTGGTCGCCATGGCGGAGTCGTCGTTGAGCGAGGTGCTGGACCGGCTGTCGAGGTGCGCGTAACCCGACGATCGTCCCGGCGAGACCCGCAGGCCTCGCCGTGTCGGTGATCCCGCCGAACTACGGTGGGTCCATGCCGCTCCCGCTCACCGTCGTCCCCATCCCCGGACCGGGCGCGGAGGACGTCCTCGTCGCGGCGGATGGTCGGGTCTGGACCGGAACGGAGGACGGTGGCATCCACGTCCACGACCCCGCTGCCGCCACGACTCGGACGGTCGCGGCGACCGGCGGCCGCCCGCTCGGTCTGGAGCTGCTTCCAGACGGGCGGATCCTCGTCTGCGACGCCCATCGGGGGCTCCTCATCCTCGATCCGGCGACCGGGGACCTCGAGACCCTGCTCACCGAGGTCGACGGGCATCGGCTCCTCTTCCCCAACAACGCCGCGGTGGCGGCGGACGGGACCATCTGGTTCTCGGACAGCAGCCGCGTCTGGACGGTGGAGGAGTGGAAGAGTGACCTCCTCGAGCACACGTGCACCGGCCGGTTGTTCCGGCGTACGCCCGCGGGCCGCGTCGACACCGTGCTCGACGGCCTTGCCTTCGCCAACGGCGTGGCTCTGACGGCGGAGGCTGGCGCGGTGCTCGTGGCCGAGACGGCCACGTGTGCCATCCGCCGCGTGGAGCTCGTCGACGGTGAGCCGGGGGAGTCCTCGCTCTTCGTCGAGCACCTCCCCGGCCACCCCGACAACATCGCGCTCGGCAGCGACGGACTGGTCTGGGTGACGGTCGCGTCCCCGCGCGTCAGGGCGCTGAGCGTGCTCCAGCGGAGCCCTCGGGCGGTCCGCGGCCTGGTGCGCCGGGCGCCGTCGCGGCTCACGCCGGCGCCGAAGCACACGGCCCGGGTTCTGGCCCTCGATGAACGAGGCGCGACCGTGCACGACCTCGACTTCGACGCCACCCACTGGCACCTCGCCACCGGGGTTCGGGAGCACGAGGGCCGGGTGTGGCTCGGGAGCCTCGTCCAACCGGCCATCGCCGTCGGCAACGTGCCGAGCCGCTGACCGGGGTCCCGCGAGAGCAGGGTCAGACCCGCTCGTAGACGACCCGCGACCACCCGTCGTGGTCCTCGCGGGACTCCTCGGCCCAGGAGGCCCGGGGCCACGGGGGGAAGTACGTGTCGCCCGCCGGCTCCGCGTGCACCTCGGTGATGACCATGCGATGGGCGAAGGGCAGTGCTTCGGCGTAGATCTGGGCACCACCGGCGACGAACACCTCGTCGGCCGGTCCGGCGAGGGAGACCGCCTCTGCGAAGGAGTGGGCGGTCTCGACCCCCGGGTGCTGCCACTGCGGATCGCGGGTCACGACGATCGTGCGGCGTCCGGGCAGCACCCGTCCGATCGACTCGAACGTCCGCCGGCCCATGACGAGTGGGTGCCCCAGCGTCGTCGCCTTGAAGTGCGCCAGCTCCTCCGGGAGGTGCCACGGCAGGTCACCGCCCTTGCCGATCACGCCGTTGCGCGCCACGGCCGCGATGAGCGAGATCCGAGTCATCGCGCCCTCTCCCTGACGTCGCTGGTCCTCGTGGTGCTGAGGGCCACTCTGCCGTATGCCGGCAACCCGCCGGAGTCGGGAGCAGCGGCGGCTTCAGACGGCGATCGGAGCCCTGATCGACGGGTGTGCCTCGTATCCCACGAGCTCGAAGTCGTCGAGGTCGAAGTCGTCGATGCCCTCCTTGGGCGCCACCGTCATCGTGGGCAGCGGCAACGGCTCCCGGGTCAGCTGGAGCCGGGCCTGCTCCACGTGGTTCGAGTAGAGATGGGCGTCCCCGAGGGTGTGGACGAAGTGCCCCGGCCGCAGTCCGGTGAGCTGAGCCACCATGGTCGTCAGGAGCGCGTAGGAGGCGATGTTGAACGGCACCCCGAGGAAGACGTCGGCCGACCGCTGGTAGAGCTGGCAGTCGAGGAGGGCGGGACCGTCGTCGGCCGAGGGCCGCACGTAGAACTGGAACATCGTGTGGCACGGAGGCAGGGCCATGTCGTCCACGTCGGCGACGTTCCAGGCCGAGACGATGTGCCGACGCGAGTCGGGGTTCGTGCGGATGGCGTCGATGACCTTCGCGATCTGGTCGACGCGGCGGCCGTCCGGGGTCGGCCAGGAGCGCCACTGGTGCCCGTACACGGGTCCGAGGTCGCCCTTCTCGTCGGCCCACTCGTCCCAGATGGTGATGCCGCGCTCCTGCAGCCACCTCACGTTGGTGTCGCCGCGGAGGAACCAGAGCAGCTCGCCGATGATGGAGCGCAGGTGCAGCCGTTTCGTCGTGACGACGGGGAACCCGTCGGTGAGGTCGAAACGCATCTGGTGGCCGAACACGCTCCGGGTCCCCGTGCCGGTACGGTCGGCCTTGTCGACACCGTGCGTCATGACGTGGTCGAGCAGGTCGAGGTACTGGCGCACGCCGGGAGCCTACCCTCGCGACGCACTACCCTTGGGCGCATGACGAGCTCCCCCTTCGGTCGTGTCCTCACCGCGATGGTGACCCCGATGTCACCGGACGGCGAGGTCGACGACAAGGGCACCGACTCGCTCGTCGACCACCTGCTCGGAACCGGTCATGACGGCATCGTCGTCAACGGCACGACGGGGGAGTCGTCCACCCTCACCGACGACGAGAGCATCGCGCTGGTGCGCCGCGTGAAGGACCGGGCGGGGAACCGCGCGGCAGTCGTGGCGGGCGTCGGGTCGAACGACACGCGCCACGCCGTGGACATGGCGCGGCGGGCAGCCGC
>OCZS010000175.1_pt1 | contig 20468 bp, 24 predicted proteins | sample 1539071 | NCBI WGS metagenome assembly OCZS01 (sample SAMEA3113584, study PRJEB22503) | soil metagenome
ATTAGAAGCGAGATCAGCGAGCCGGCACCGACCACGATCGCACCGACCCAGATAGCCGGCGTGAGGCCGTCCACGAACGACTGCGGCGTGCCGTAGCCTCCGTACGAGGCGAACACCGAGGCGAGGACGGCGACGCCGAAGACGCCTCCGACCTCCCGAATCGCATTGTTGGTGCCAGAGGCCTTGCCTTCCTGCTCTGGGCGCACGGCCGAGAGGACGACGTTCGCGACAGGTGCGAAGAACATCGCCATCCCGGTCCCGCTCAGGATGAACGGGATCACGAGCTGCGTGTAGGGGACGGTCGGTGTCGAGACCGCGGCGAGCCACCCGAGACCGATTGCCTGCAGCGCGAGCCCGACGGCCATCAGCGGCCGGCCGCCGATCCGGTCGGAGAGCGCGCCCGCAATCGGGGCGACGATCATCGGCATCGCCGTCCACGGGAGCACTCGGAGTCCGGCGCCGAGCGGCGAGTGTCCCTGCACGGTCTGCAGGAACTGCGTCAGGAGAAAGATCGACCCGAACATCCCGAAGTACATGAGCAGCGACGCGCCGTTCGCGGCCGCGAACGCGCGGTCGCGGAAGAAGCGCATCGGGAGCATCGGGGCGGGCGTGCGCAGCTCCCAGGCCACGAAGGCGGCCGTGAGGATCGCACCGACGGCGAGGGAGCCGACGATCTGCGGGCTCGTCCAGCCGTCGCCGTTCCCGTGGATCAGGCCCCACACGAGCCCCAGCAGCCCGACGCTCACGAGCGCAAGGCCGGGGAGGTCGAGGCCCCTGTCCGGGCCGTACGTCTCACGGAGGAACCGGAGGGCGAGCGGCACGAGCAGGATCCCGATCGGGACGTTCAGCCAGAAGATCCACTGCCAGGAGATTCCGTCGACGACTGCGCCGCCGACGAGCGGCCCGGAGGCAACTGCGAGACCCGCGATCCCGGACCACGCACCGAGCGCGAGGCCGCGCTTCTCCTTGGGGAAGGCGTCGCTGAGAATCGTCAGCGTCAGCGGCGTGACGATCGCCCCGCCGATTCCCTGGATCGCGCGGGCGGCGATGAGGGCGTCCATGCTCGGCGCGAGCGCAGCCGCGGCAGACGCAGCGGTGAAGAGGGTGAGCCCGGCGGCGAAGACTCGCCGGCGGCCGAAGCGGTCACCGAGCGCGGCGCCCGTGAGGAGGAGAACGGCGAAGGTCAGCGTGTAGGCGTTGACCGTCCACTCGAGCTCCTCGAGCGAGGCGTCGAGGTCAGTGCGGATCACCGGCAGCGCGGTCGAGACGACGAGGTTGTCGAGCACGACCATGAAGAGGGCCAGTGACGTGATGACGAAGGTCCAAAGCGTTCTCGGGGTTTCCATCTCCTTCCTCCTTGCTAGTGACTCATCACTTACTGGGCGGCGAAAAAGAGAGCTCACACGTCCTCCCTGCATCCCTGCACCAGACGGTCGGCCCAGTCGAAGCCGGCGTCCTTGACCTGCATCGCCGCGAGGACGTTCGTGAGCATCCCTTTCCCGAAGAACCGGGAGATGCGGCCGGGGCCCGCGCCGGTCCGGTCCTCGACGAACCTCACGAGCTCGCCGTAGCCACTCTGCGCGACTTCGCGGATCTCGGGCTCGGCGCAGGCCGCGTACATCTGCATCTGCAGCATCAGTCGGCGCGGTTCCGTCGCGAGGTAGTCGATGTACGCAGCGCCCATCGCGTGGAGCGCCTCCTCGCCGTTCTTTCCGTCTGCAGCTGCCCCCATCGCGTCTGTGACCTCCCGCATGCAGCGCCGGCAGGCCTCGGCGAACAGGCTCTGCTTTGTGCCGAAGAGGCGGAAGACGTACGGCTGGGAGATCCCGGCCCGCTTGGCGATGTGCTCGGTCGAGGTCCCGTGAAGGCCCCTCGCGGCGAACTCGATCAGTGCTGCGTCGAGGATGCTCTCGCGCCGTTCCTCCGCAGACTGTCGGGCGATCGTGGCGGCAGACACGCTTGTAAGTTACTACTCACTTACAAGCTCGTCAAGACCGCGGCGACGCGATCGAGGTCGCTGCCCGTGAGGCGGTTGTGGAACGGCAGCGCGAGGGCGCGGGCGAATGCGGCATCGGCGCCGGGGAAAGGCCCCTGGTCGGCATACGCGCCGAGGTGATGCAGGGCGTAGGTGCCGATCTGCCCCTGGATTCCCGCTCGGCCGAGCGCCTCGAGCGCCTCCTGCCGCCGGTCGACCTGGACCACGAACGCCTGGAGCCCGTGGCGGTCGCCCTCGTCGGCGGCCGGCAGCCTGACCGAATCGCCCAGGCGCTCGGCATACTCCGCAGCCAGCCGCTCTCGTTCCTCCAGCAGCTCCCCCAGGCGGCGCATCTGTGTCGTCCCGATCGCGCAGAGGATGTCCGGCAGGCGGTAGTTCAGGCCCGCCGCACGGATCTCGAAGTCGCCGGACGGCTCGATGCCGTGGTGGCGGAAGCGGCGGATCGCGTCGACGATCTCCCGATCGTTCGTGGTGACCGCGCCGCCCTCTCCCGTCGTGACGATCTTGCGCGGGTGGAACGAGAGGCAGCCGAGCCGCCCGAGTCCCCCGCACGCGTGTCCCTGCCGCCGCGCGCCCAGAGCGCCCGCAGCGTCCTCGAGCAGCGCGACGCCGTCCGGGACCGCGGCCCCGAGCTCCTCCCACGGAGCAGGACGGCCGAAGAGGTGGACGGCGAGCACGGCCCTCGTCCGCGGCGACAGCGCCGCCACGACCGTCTCGGCCGTCACGTTCATCGTCTCCGGGTCGACATCCACGAGTACCGGCCGTGCTCCGGCAAGCGCGACGACGTTCGCGGTCGCAGGAAAGGTGTACGCGGGAACGATTACCTCGTCGCCCGGCCCGATCCCGAGGGCCAGCACGGCGAGGTGCAGCGCCGCCGTGCCCGAGGACACGACGACGGCGTGCTCGACCTCGCACGCGGCAGCGAGCGCGCTCTCGAACTCGTCGACCCTGGGACCCATCGTCAGCTGGCCGCTCCTGAAGACCTCCTCGACCGCCGCCAGCTCCTCGGCGCCGAGATCCGGCCAGGCGAGACGGATCACGCCGGCGCCGGCTGGCGCTCTCGATACCACGCGATCGTGCGGGCGAGACCCTCGTCGAGATCGACCTTCGGCTCCCAGCCGAGCAGCTTGCGGGCCTTGTCGATGTTCGGGATCCGCATTTCGACGTCGGTGTAGTGCAGCGGCCGATGGGTGATGTCGACGTCGGCCTCCATCAGCCGCCTGATCCGGACGGCCAGGTCGAAGACGGTCACGACCGAGCGCGGGTTCCCGACGTTGAAGACCTGTCCCACGGCCTCGGGTCGCTCGAGTACGAGCATGAGGCCGTCCACCATGTCGTCCACGTAGCACCAGGCCCGGATCTGGGAGCCGTCGCCGTGGATCACGAGGTCGTCGCCCGCGAGAGCAGTCTCGATGAAAGCGCGGATTGCGCCGCCGCCGATCTGGCCCGGCCCGTAGACGTTGAACGGCCGAACAGAGACCGTTGGCAGCCCAAACTCGTCGTGGTAGGCGTGCGCAAGGTGCTCTCCCGCCAGCTTCGACACCGCGTAAGTCCACCTCGCCTCCCCCACGGAGCCCTGTGCCGTCTCGTGAACCTCCTCGACCTTGTAGGCATGCCGCCCGAAAACCTCGCTGGTCGAGAAGTCCACGAGCCGCTCCACCGTCTCCGCCGTGGCCTGCGCCGCCTCGAGCACGTTGTAGGTGCCGATCAGATTGACGCGCATCGTCCGCACCGGGCTCTCCAGCACCGTGTCGACTCCGGCGATTGCGGCAAGGTGGACGATGTGCGTCGCGCCCTTCGCCGTCTCCGCGATCAGCTCCGCGTCCAGAACGTCGCCCTGGACGAACGTCATGTTCGGATGGTCGGCGAGCTCCGTGCCGCCCATCGCGTCCCTGTGGAGGTTGTCGTAGACGACGATCTCGTTCTCGTCGATGAGCCGACGGCTGAGTGTCGTGCCGATGAAGCCCGCCCCGCCCGTCAGAAGAATCCGCTTGCCTTGAAGTGGCACGCGGCGAGTCTAGTGACGGTTCTCGCAGTACTGGCCGGATGCGGAGGCGGCGACGGCACGCCGGATCAGCCTGCCACCGAGCTGGACATCACCGTGTGGGCCGGCGGACGATCAGGCGATAAGGATGAAGCGAGCCTTCGCTGCGGTCCTCCGGGCGGATCCCTCGCGAGCCCGGAGGAGGCCTGCCGGCGGCTCGACCAGATGAAGCGTCCGTTCGCCCGGCCGAGCGGCCAGGTTGTCTGCACCGAGATCTACGGCGGCCCCGCGCTCGCCGAGATCCGCGGCACCTTCAAGGGCGAGGAGGTGGACACGACCTTCGCCAGGACGGACGGCTGCGAGATCGCTCTTTGGGACCGGCATCAGTTCCTGTTTCCGGTGCAACCAGCCTCGCCCTAGCGCCTAGCTCAGGCGAATCCTCGGATCGATGACCGCATAGAGCAGGTCGACGATCAGGTTGCAGATGATCACCGCGATGGTCGCGAACACCGTGATCCCCATCACCGTCGGGAGGTCGAAGCCGTCCAGCGCCAGGATTGCGCTCCGGCCGAGCCCCGGTAACCCGAACACGGTTTCCGTGAAGATCGCGCCGCCGAGCAGGAGGCCGATGTCGAGCCCCAGCAGCGTCACGATCGGCAGCAACGCGTTGCGGAGGATGTGCGACCGCATGACGAGCCACTCGGGGGCTCCCTTCGCACGGGCCGTCCGGACGTAGTCCTCGTTCATCGTCTCGAGGACCGTCGCCCGGATCATGCGGGTGTAGAGGGCCGCGTAGAGCAGCGCGAACGTCACCCAGGGGAGGACGAGCGAGTGCGCCCAGTCCACCGGCCCTCCGCACTCCGTCGCCGGATCGAAGAAGTCGCAATAGCCGCCAAGCGGAGTCAACCCGGCCTTGTAGCCGACGAAGTAGATGAGGATCAGGCCGATCCAGACCGGGTGCGCCGAGATCCCGAGTAGCACGAACCCCATCGCGGTCCGGTCTAACAACGACCGTGGCTTCAGCGCCGAGAGGATCCCGATCGGAAGCGCGACCAGCATCCAGAGGAAGACGCCGCCGATGATGATGCTCGCCGTGACCGGTGCGGCCTCCTTGATGATGTCCGTCACCGGCCGGCGCGATGCGTACGACCGGCCGAGCGATTGGTGCACGACGATGTTCTTGAGGAAGTCGCCGTACTGGACGTACACCGGACGGTCGAGCCCGACTTCCTTCCGGACGCGCTCGACCTGGTCGGGCGGGCACTGCGCGCCGCAGATCAGGCGCGCCGGCTCGGCAGGTACCAGGAAGAAGATGATGTACGACACCATGGTCACGGCGACGAACAACACGCCGGCCCACAGCAGCCGTCTCACGAGATACCTGAACATCTCTCTCCGAACAGGTGAGACTCGGCACAAGGGGCCGGGTTAGAGGTGATAAGGAGCGCTAATCGTCCTCTCGCGGATGCGAGCGTCCTCTTCGTCGGCGCGGGCCGCCATCAGCGCCGCGCGCTCGTGCGCCTTCGGGAGTTGGGCGTGCGGGTCGTCGCGGTCGACCGGAACCGCGACGCGCCGGGCCTCACGATCGCCGACGTCGGTGAGGTCGTTGACCTCCTCGACGTCCCTGCCGTTATCGAGGCTGGGCGCCGGCACGGCGTCGACGGAGTGATGACGTACGCTGCGGATCGCGCGGTGCCGGTCGTCGCCGCGGTCGCCGAGGCGCTGGACCTGCCGGGGATCGGTACCGAGACCGCACACCTGATGACGAACAAGATCGCGATGCGGAGGCAGCTCGCCGACGCCGGCGTCCCGCAGCCGCGCTTCGCCGCCGTCCGGACCTTGCACGAGGCCCGCGCCGCCGCTGGGGCTGTCGGGTTTCCCGCTGTGCTCAAGCCCGCGGACTCGGCCGGCCAGCGCGGCCTCTTCCTGTGCGAGTCGCTCGGCGATGTGGAGCGCCACCTGCACGCCTCGCTCGTACAGTCGACCGAGCAGGAGGCGATTCTCGAGAGCTATCACGGGGGCCGGGAGGTGAACGGCCTGCTCGTCGTGCGCGACGGCGAACCCACGGTCGTGACGCTGTCCGACCGGCGCCGGCCGCCCGGCCGCGGCTTCGGGGTCGCGATCGCGCACGTCTACCCGTCGACGCTCTTCGGAGACGCGCTCGAGGAAGTCCGCCGAACCGGCGTCCATACGGTCAAGGCGCTCGGGCTCCGCGAGGGCGTGGCCTACCCGCAGGTGCTCTGGAGCGAGGACGGCGTCGCGCGGCTGATCGAGGTCGCGGCGCGCATCCCTGCGGGCCAGATGGACTCGGTGGCGCGCTACGGCGTAGGGGTCGACCTGATCGACATCGCGCTCCTCCAGTCGCTCGGCCGTCCGGTCACTGATGAGATGGTCGCGGCGAAGATGGAGCAGCCGATGGCGATCTCGTTCCTCACGGCGGAGCCTGGGCCGCTTCCGACCGGCAAGCTTGTCCGCTTCAGCGGCCTGGAGCGGGTGCGCGCGTTCCCCGGCGTCGTCGAGGCGGAGCTCTACTTCCAGGACGGCGAGACGATCCGGCCTGTGCAGCTCGACGGCGACCGACGCGGCTACGTGATCGCACTGGGCGGAACGAACCTCGAGGCAGTCGAGCGGGCCGAGTCTGCGGCGCGGCTGCTCGACGTCGAGGTCGAGGCGGCGTGAGCTGCTCGTTCTCCCTCGAGCACTATCGAGACCTGCTCGTGGCCGCGAACGACAGCGGCTACCGCTGGACGGCCTTCGGCCAGGAGGAGCCGCAGCCCGGCGACCTCTTCCTGCGGCACGACGTCGACCTCTCGCTCGATGCGGCGCTCGAGATGGCCGAGCTCGAGGCCGAGCTTGGCGCGCGGGCCACGTACTTCCTGATGACGCAATCGGTCTTCTACAACCTCGGCTCGTCCGAGGGCCGCCGGGCGCTGAACCGGCTCCGTGAGCTCGAGCACGGCGTCGGGCTCCACGCCGTCTGGCCCAACGTCGAGCTCGACGACCGCTTCGACGCCGTGGTCGCCTGGCACAACCCGGACCCCGACTACATGTCGGAGCCGGTCGACGGCGCCGTCAACGTGATGCAGCGGCCGTTTTTCGACCCCGACCACTACCGCTCGGATTCGAACCAGCACTGGCGGCACGGCTGCCCGCACGAGGATCTCCGCAAGGGCCGATTCGAGTGGCTCCAGCTCCTGATCCACCCGGAAATCTGGATCTACCCGGGCGAGACGATGGGCGAGACGATGACAGCGATGCTCGACGCGGAGCGAGACCGGCGCCGAGCCCTGCTCGCGGAAGACCGCATCGACCTCTCGTGATCGGCCGGCGGCTCGGCGAGCTCGCCCGCCACTCGGCGGTGTACGGGCTCGGATCGCTCGTCTCGCGATTCATCGCGGTCCTGCTCCTGCCGATCTACACGCGCTACCTTTCGCCGGCGGACTACGGGCTCATCGAGACGCTGATCGCGCTCTCGGCGGTCCTCACCGTGCTCCTCGCGGCCGGCGTGAAGAGCGCCTTCTTCCGTTTCTACTTCGACGAGGCCGACGAGGCCGGGAAGCGACGCGTGATCCGCACGTCGTTCTGGTTCACGATGGCGATGGGCACGGCGGGGCTCCTCGCCGGCCTTGCGCTCGCGGGCCCGATCTCGGAGCTCCTGTTCGACACGAGCGACCACGCAGACCTCGTGCGGGCGGCATTCGTCGGGCTCTGGGCGCACGTGAACTACGCGCAGATGACGTCGCTCTTCCGGGTCGAACAGCGCTCGACGGCCTACCTCTTCGCGACGCTCGTCAACCTCGGACTGACCGTTGCGGCGACGCTGCTGCTCGTCGTCGTGTGGGAGCAAGGTCCGATCGGCGTCATCGTCGGGAACTTCACCGGGACGCTCGCCGTCTACGCCGGCCTGCTCCTCTACCGCCGAGAGCAGCTCGGCTTCGAGTGGGATCGCCCGCTGCTGCGGGAGATGAATCGATTCGGCATGCCGCTCGTCCCCTCGGCCTTGTTCCTCTGGGTTCTGAACTTCAGCGACCGGTTCTTCCTCGTCAGGCTGTCGGGGCCGCGCGAAGTCGGCCTCTACTCGATCGGCGTCCGGATCGCCTCCGCGATCATCCTGCTCCTTGCGGCCTTTCGCACGGCGTGGCCGGCCTTCGCCTACTCGATCGAAGACGACCGCGAGGCGGCGCGGACGTATGCGTTCGTCCTGACGTACCTCGTGGTGATCACGTCGTGGATGGCGCTCGCGCTGGGCGTGCTGGCGCCATGGCTCGTGCAGCTCCTGACGACGGAGGCGTTCTACTCGGCCGAGCGCGTCGTCGCCCCGCTCGCGTTCGCCGCCGCCGCCTTCGGGGCCTACATCGTGGTCGTGATCGGGATCGGGCGGGCACGCCGCACCCGCTCGAACTGGATCATCACCGGCGTCGCCGCCGCCCTGAACGTCGCCCTCAACCTGCTGCTGATCCCGGAGTTCGGGATGATGGGCGCCGCCGCCGCCACCGTCGGTGCGTACGCGACGCTCTTCCTCGGCATGGCGTGGAAGGCACAGCAGGTGTTTCCGGTGCCGTACCAGTGGCGGCGAGTTGCGACAGCGTTCGGAACGGCAATCGCGTTGTGTGTCATCGGCCGATCGTTCGACCTGCCGCTGGGCGCGGCGATCGCGCTCGTCGCCGTGTACCCGATCGTGCTCTGGCCGCTCGGTTTCTTCCTTCCGGAGGAGCTGCGGCGGCTCCGGCTTCGTAGAATCCCGGCATGAGCATCCTCGAGCGCATCAAGCGCATCTTCAGCGGCGAGGACCGGACGGTGGACACGCAAGACCAGCGCATCGACCAGCTGACGTCGAGCCGCGAGAGCCAGGCGCTGACGCAGAGCGAGGGCGGAGGAATTCCGCCGGGATATCTGCCCACCGGCGTCGACGAGGGCCGGCCCAAGAAGTAGGGCCACTTGTACGATCCGCCGCGGCGTGGAAGCGGCGGCGACAACCGAGGACGAGGTCCGCGAGAGCGGGCTTGTCGAGCACCTCGAGGAGCAGGCGGCCCACTTCTGGGACGTCGTCAAGGGTGAGACACAGCGGGGCCACCGCTACAACACGGGCCGGGTCACCGGGCGCGACGGCTACGACGAGGGGCTCCGCCTCTACCGGCTCGTGCGTGAGATGAAGCCGATGGTCGCCGTCGAGACCGGGGTCTGCAACGGGGTCTCGACCGCGTTCCTCCTCCTGGCGCTCGAGCGGAACGGCACCGGCGAGCTGCACTCGATCGACCTGCCGGAGGTCGCGGGCGAGGAGTACGAGCCCGGAACGTTCTGGGACGGGAAGGGTGGCGCCGTCATCCCACCGGGCCGTGATCCGGGCTGGATGGTTCCCGACGATCTCCGGAGCCGCTGGAGCCTCGTGCTCGGCCGAAGCCAGGACGCCTTGCCGCCGCTCCTCGACCGGGTCGGTTCGATCGACTTCTTCATGCACGACAGCGAGCACTCGTACGAATGCATGTCGTACGAGTTCGAACAAGCCTGGGAGGCGATGAACGACGGCGGCGCGCTCGTCGCCGACGACGTGAACGTCAACAGCGCCTGGGACGAGTTCACCCAGCGCGTCGGTCGCCGGTCGCAGCCACTCGGCTCCAAGCTGTCGCTGATCGTCAAGTGACCACCGTTCTCGTCTCGGCGGCGGGGGCCCCTGGGACCGCCGCGCTCGTCCACGCGCTGCGGGAGAACGGGGAGCGCGAAGTCCGCGTGGTCGGAACGGACATGGCCGACCGCTCTGTCGGCCGCCACATCGCCGACACCTTCCACCTCGTGCCTTCGGGGTCGGATCCGGGCTTCGCCGACGCGATGCTCGACGTCGTCGAGCGGGAGAGCGTGGACGCGATCCTGCCGCAGTCCTCGTTCGACCTGCTCGGCCTCGCCGAGGCGAAGGACCGGTTCGAGGAGGTCGCGGTCATGGTCTCGTCGCCGGAGGCGATCCGCCGCTCGAACGACAAGGCCGAGAGCTACGCCCTCCTGGACGAGATCGGCGTCCCGGGACCGCGCTGGCGCCGCGTCGTCGGCGGCGATGGGGTCGCGGAAGCCGCCCGCGAGCTCGGCTATCCCGGCGAGGACGTCGCAATCAAGCCCGCGTTCTCATCTGGGTCGCGCGGATTCCGGATCCTGTCGGCCGGCGCCGACCGGCGCGAGCAGCTGCTCAAGAACCGGCCGGGCGTCGCCGAGGCGCTGCGCCTCGAGGAGCTGGTCGAGCTCCTCGGCGACGACGAGACACCATTGCTCGTGATGGAGCTCGCCTCCGGGCTCGAACGAACGATCGACGGGATCGCGGAAGGGGGCCGCATCCTCCTCGGCCACCCGAAGACGCGCGAGTCGATGCGCGCCGGGCTCGCGATGTACTTCGCGACCCTCGACGACCCCTGGCTGATGGAGATCTCGTCCAGGATCGTCGAGGCGCTCGCCATCGACCACTTCTTCAACATCCAGCTCGTCGGCGACAAGGTGATCGAGGTCAACCCGCGGATCTCGACGATCGTCTACCAGGAGGACCTCAACCTCCCCTGGCTCGGCGTCAAGCACGCACTCGGGGAGATCTCGGCGGAGGAGCTCGGCAAGTACCAGGCGCGCGTCCGGCCGACCCGGCGCGCGCTGCGCTACTTCGACCAGGTCGAGTGGGACGACCCCGAGTAGTTCACACCCCGCTCAACGTGGCGGGAATCCCGTGGACGAACGTGCAGGCGCTCCGCCGGAAGGGCGTAGACGCGCAGCTCGTCGTCGTCGAGCGGCAGAAGCTCCACCCGGAGGCCGACCGATCGCTCGACCGCCCGGCCGGGTTCTGGGGACGTCAGGCGGTGCAGTGGCCCGCGTTCATGCGCCTGCTGCCTGGAACAGACGTGTTCCACTTCTACTTCGGCTGGACGCTCGTGCCGCGGAAGGCGACCTGGCCGATCCTGAAGGCGACTCGGCGCAAGTCGGTGCTCCACTTCCTCGGCTCCGACATCCGCGGCAAGACGCCCGATGAGCTGCGGTACGCGCGCGGCGCGGATGCGCGCATCGTCGGCTCGTACGACGCGCTCCGCTGGGTTCCGGACGCCCATGTGGTGCCGCCCGGGCTGGACCTCCGCCAGTACGACCCGCCGCAGCCGGAGGAGCGCCGGCACCCCGTCGTCCTCCATGCACCGTCGAGCCGGCGCCGCAAGGGCACCGAGCACGTCGTCGCCGCCTGCGAAGGCCTCGACGTCGAGCTCGACATCGTCGAAGGGCTGCGCCACGACGAGGCGCGGCGCCGGTTCGGGCGCGCCGACATCGTGGTCGACCAGCTCAATGCCGGCTGGTACGGGATCTTCGCGCTGGAGGCGATGGCGCTCGGCAAGCCCGTCCTGAGCTACCTCCGGCCCGAGGCCGTCCAGGAGACCGAGAGCGCACTCGGCGTCGACGTGCCGATCGTCCCGGTCGCGAAGGAGACGCTCCGCGACCGCATCGCGGAACTCGCCGCGACCCCCGAGGAGCGGCGCCGGATCGGCGCCGCTTCCCGGAGCTACGTCGAGCGGGTGCATGACGCCGACAAGGGCGCCGACCGGCTCATCGAGATCTACTCGTCTCTCTAGGGCGTCATCATGTTCGCCGCCTCCCGGGTGACCGTCGCGAGGATCGTCTCGGATGCTCCGCCCGAGCTGGGAATCCGTCGCGCCACCCGCGCCAGGGCTCGCGCAACCTCGGTGCCATGTCGGCACAGCGTCGTTACGCTGGCCCGGTCGGCATGACCCTCGCCGGGCTGAACGCCGCTCTCACAGACGCGAAGCGCCGACAGCACGCTGCTCGCCTCGCCTGGCGCATCGCGGCCGAGCGCCATCCGAAGGGCGATCCGCGCATCCGGGAGGCGCTCCAGCGCTACAAGCGGGCGAAGGCCGCCCGGCAGCTCATCGACCGGCAGATCGCTCGACTCCAGGCCCCCAAGAAGGTTTCACCCAAGGGCCTTGCGTTCCTGATCGCCGAGGAGGGCTTCATCCCCCACGCCTACAACGACCCGGCGAACCACGCGACGTTCGGCGTCGGCCATCTGCTCCATCTCGGACCTGTGACGGCTGCGGACCGCGCCCAGTGGGGCTCGAAAGCGCAGCCAAAGCCGCGCGCGCTCGTGGAACGGGTGCTACGCGAGGACCTGGCGAACCGCTTCGAGCCGGCGGTCCGGGACGCCGTCAAGAAGCCGCTCAAGCAACACCAGTTCGACGCGCTCGTTTCGCTGGCCTTCAACATCGGCACGGGCGGCTTCAGGCGCTCGACCGTGGTGAAGCGTCTCAATGCCGGCGACTTCCGCGGCGCGGCCGACGCGATCCTGATGTGGGACAAGCCGTCGATCCTGATCCCGCGCCGACGGCGAGAGCGCGAGCTGTTCCTGAACGGGACCTACCGCTAGCGGCCGACGAGCTTGAAGACGCGGCGCCCGGCCCGCTCGACCGGGCCCGGCAGCCAGCCGCGCCGCTTCTTCAGCACCCGCGAGACCGAGCCGAAGATTGCCTTCGTCGCCTGAACTCGGCGCGCGTGGAGCCGGTCGTACGGCGTGTTGTGCGCAACCTTGGACGCGATCGTCGTCGAACCGATCACGAAGCGGACGTCGCGGAAGTTTCGCGAGCCATAGATCTTCTCCGCAACGACCTTCCGGACGCCTGGATGCCACGTGGTGTCGTGGAACGCGACCGTGCCGCCGTCGACGACTTTCGGGACCCAGGTGGCGAAGTCTTGGCGCACGTCCTCCTCCTCGTGCGACCCGTCGACGAAGAGCAGCTCGATCGGCTCGTCGAAGTCGTCCACGACGTCCCGCGACAGCCCCTTCACGGGCGTGACGAGATCGGCGATCCCGGCCCGCTCGATGTTCTCCTTGAACTCGCCGTGGCGGTAGTCCGCGTGCGGGTCGACGGCGAAAATTCGGACGCCTTCACCCGCGCGCGACCCGAGACCGAGACAGATCGTCGACTTGCCCTTCCAGGAGCCGATCTCGACGATCACCCCCCTGCCCGTGCACTCCTGCGCGAGCTCGTAGAGCGCCTCGCCCTCCTCGTCGGAGAGCCAGCCCGGAACGTCTTTGATCAGCTCCTTGACAGGACCGAAGTCGCTCACGGCTCGCGATCCCAATAGTCCACGTGGCTCTCGCGCCGGACGAGGATGTGGTCGTCGCGGAAGTCCGGTCCGGGCCAAGCGCCGATCTTGTCGCTGTCCGGGTAGACGGCGAGCGACGGATCGACCTTCGTGGAGAGCAGCAGGACGCGGACGGTCTCGTCCGTGGTGTTCGTGAACTTGTGCGCGCCGGCCGGCCCGTTCGGGAAGCAGACGACGTCCATCGGCTCGACCTGCTCCTCGCCGTCGGGGTGGCGGAGCGTCGGCCGACCCTCCAGGACGATCGCCCACTCCTCGTTCCCGTACTCATAGTGATACGGGCAGATGCTCTGGCCGGGCGGGAGCTCGTAGACGCTGCCGCCGAGCATGGAGGCGTCGATGGAAGGGCCGAATCGGGCCATGCCCGCCCTGTACCCCTCCGGATCCTCGGCGTCGGTCTCGAGCTCGAGCGCGTTGAGATTGACCTTCTTCACGCGCCCGACGCTACCGCACCATGAGGTCGTCGGCGACAGCACGCCCGCGGTCTGTGAGCGCCAATGCGCCGTCCTGCTGGACGACCAGGCCGCGGCGCCGCGCCTGCCGCACGACCTTGGAGGCGAACTCCGGATCCCAGCGCAAATGGCGGTTGAGGTGCTCGACCTCGCTTTCCTCGGCCGCCTCCGGCTGGTTCTCGTGCTGGAGCAGGTGGATGGCGAGCGCGCCCTGGGCGAACTCCCACCGCTGTCGGGCACGCCGCCGCGCCAGCGAAACGAGGCCCCGCTGCGGCGCGGCGAGCCAGGCGGCCGCGAACGCGACGCCGGCGACCGCCGCCATCGACCCGGCGATCGACATGTCGAACCAGTGCGCGAGCCAGTAGCCGCCGATGCCCGCTCCCGCTCCGATGAGCGCCGCGAGACCGAGCATGATCGGCAGGCGATCCGTCAAGAGGTAGGCCGTCGCCGGCGGCGCGATCATCAGCGCGACGACCAGGACGGAGCCGACCGCGTCGAACGCTCCGACGGCGGTGATCGAGACGAGCGCCATGAGCGTGTAGTGGACGAGCGCAGGAGAGAAGCCGAGCGCGAGCGCGAGCCCGGCGTCGAACGTCGCGAGCTTGAGCTCCTTGTAAAACGCGATGATGAAGAGCGCGTTCAGGGTGAGGATGCCGCCCATCAGCCAGAGCGCGGTGGGGCCGAGGTCGTAGCCGGCCACGGTCCAGCGGTCGAACGGAGCGAAGGCGAGCTCCCCGAGCAGCACGGCGTCGACGTCGAGGTGGACGTCGTCGGCGAAGCGCGCGATCAGTACGACGCCGATGCTGAACAGCACCGGGAAGACGAGGCCGATCGCGGCGTCCTCTCGCACCAGCCCGGTTCGCTCCAGGAGCTCGACGAGCACCACCGTAACGAGCCCCATCCCCGCCGCCCCGATGACGAGTAGCGGCGAAGAAAGGTCCTCGACGACGAAGAAGGCAAGCACGATGCCCGGCAGGATCGCGTGGGTGATCGCGTCGCTGATCAGCGCCAGGCGGCGGAGGACGAGGAACACGCCGGGCAGCGCGCAGGCGACCGCAACGACAGCGGCGATTGCCTGGATCTCCAGCTGGGCGGACGTCACAGCGCCCCCGCCTCGTACCTGAAGCGCCGCTCCGCCTCGTCGCGGCCGGCGCTCGTCAGCGTCCACGTGTCGTCGTCTAGCCGCCGCACGAGCCCACGCCTCTCGAGCTCCTCGAGGCTGCGCCGGACGCCTCCGCGGACGTTCATCGCGGCGATCGTCGCCTCGGAGTGTCCGTGCTCGAGCGTTCCGTGCTGTCGCGCGAGCGCGTAGAGGTCGGCAAGCACGGCGTCGAGCGCGAGGCGGCGCCGGTTGTGGCCCTCTCGCAACCAGCGCCACGCCAGTCCCCGGCGCGAGGCGAAGAACAGCGAGACGAGGACGATGGCGCCCGCGCAGAGCACGATCGTCGGCCCGGCGGGCATCCGCGTCGCGGAGCTGGAGACGACCGCCCCGCTCACGCCGGCGAGCGCACCGAACGCGGAGGCGAGCAGCACCATCACCGCGAGACGGTCTGTCCACTGACGCGCCGCCGCCGCGGGAGCGACGACCATCGCGCTCATCAGCACCACGCCGACGGTCTGTAGCCCGACGACGATCGCGATCACGAGCAACCCGGTCAGCGCCACGTCGAGCGCCCGGACGGGAAAGCCCAGGCTCGCGCCGAACTCGGTGTCGAAGGTCAGCAGCTTGAACTCCTTCCAGAGCACCACCGTCGCGAGGAGCGCGATCGTGGCGAGCGCGGCCATGACGTAGAGATCGCGCTCGAGCAGCGAGGCGGCCTGCCCGAAAAGAAAGCGGTCGAGACCAGCCTGGCTCGCATCGGGCCGCTTCTGGATCAGCGTCAGCAGCAGCAGGCCGATGCCGAAAAACACGGACAGGACGATCCCCAGTCCGGCGTCGTACTTGATTCGCGTCGTCCGGACGATCGCCATGACGACGAGCGTCCCGATCCAGCCGGCGATCGCCGCGCCGAGCAAGAGCGGCAGCGAGGCCTTGCTCTCGGTGAGCAAGAACGCCAGCGCGACACCGGGGAGCGCCGCGTGCGACATAGCGTCGCCGAGCAGGCTCTGACGCCGCAGCACGGCGAAGGACCCCAGCGCGCCGCTGACGATGCCGAGCGTCGCCGCTCCGAGGGCGACGGTGCGGAGCGTGTGGTCGAAGAAGAGGTCGTGCAGGACGTCAGGCATCGACCTCCGCCCGCTCGCCCGCCGCGCGCCGGCCGTTCTCCCCCAGGAAGCTGACGAGGCCGCCGTACGTCAGGCGCAGGTTCTCCTCCGTGAACACCTCCTCCACCGGGCCGCTCGCGATCCGGCGGACGTTGAGCAGGGTCGCCCAGTCGAAGTACTCGGCGACCGTCTGCAGATCGTGGTGAACGCAGACCACCGTCCTGCCCTGGGCGCGCAGCCGCCGCAGCAGGTCGACGATCGTGCGCTCGGTCGTCGCGTCGACCCCCTGGAACGGCTCGTCCATCAGGTAGACGCGCGCGTCCTGCACGAGTGCGCGCGCGAGGAAGACACGCTGCTGCTGGCCGCCGGAGAGCTGGCTGATCTGTCGATCTGCAAGCTGCACCATCCCGACCTGCTCGAGCGCTTCGAGCGCGAGCGTGCGGTCGCGGCGTCCGGGGCGTCGCAGCCACCCGAGGGCGCCATAGCGCCCCATCAGCACGACGTCGAGGACGTTCGTCGGAAAGTCCCAGTCGACCGTCCGCCGCTGGGGCACGTACGCGACGAGGCGGCGCTGCTCCTCGTACGGGCGGCCGTGGATCAAGACTCGCCCTGCCGCCGGCCGCACGAGCTCGAGGATCGCCTTGATCAGCGTCGTCTTGCCGGCACCGTTCGGCCCCACGATCGCCATCAGGACGCCCGGCGGCACGGTCAGGTCCACGTCCCAGAGCACCGGCGTGGCGCCGTAGGCGACCGTCAGGTCGGTGACCTCGATCGCCGGCGTGTCAGCCACTCCCCACCTCCCGCGTCAATCCCTGGACGATCGTGTCGACGTTGTGGCGCACCATCCCGACGTACGTGCCCTCGGGCGTATCCGGGTCACCCATCGCGTCAGAGAAGAGGCTCCCGCCGATGCCTACGTCGAAGCCGCGCGCCCGGACCGCCTCCTGGACGGCCTCGATCATCCGCGACGAAACCGACGACTCCACGAAGATCGACGGGATCCGGCGCTCGACGATGAGGTCGGCGAGATCCCTGACGTCACCCGTCCCCGCCTCGGTCACCGTGCTGATGCCCTGGAGCCCTCGCACCTCGAAGCCGTAGGCCCGGCCGAAGTAGTTGAAGGCGTCGTGCGCAGTGATGATGACGCGGCGGCCGCGAGGAACTTGGGCCGCGCGCTCGCGCACGTACCCGTTGAGCTCGGACAGCTCGCTCTGGTACCGCGAAGCGTTGGACCGGTACGTCGCCGCGTGCGCCGGGTCGAGCGCGACCAGCGTGTCGCGGACCTCCCGCGCCGCATCCATCCAGAGGCGGACGTCGAACCACACATGCGGGTCGTAGGCGGCGCCGAACGCGGTGGAGGCGATCAGCCGGTCTCGCGGCATGCCGTCCGTGACCGCGGCCGTCCGGACCTGGCCTCCCATGCGCTCGAACACCTCGGCGAGCTTCGCCTCGAGGTGAAGGCCGTTGTAGAAGACGAGGTCGGCGTCGGCCAGACGGATCACGTCCCCCTCCGTGGCCTTGTAGAGGTGCGGGTCGACCCCCGGCCCCATCAGCCCGTCGACGTCCACGCGGTCTCCGCCCACGTGCTCGACGAGGTCGGTGATCATCCCGGTGGTGGTCACGACGCGCAGCTCGCGCTTTCCCAGGTTCGGGTCGACGCTGCCCGCCGCCACCTGTCCGCACCCCGCAAGGAGGAGCGGCGCCGCCGCAAGCGCGAGCAGGCGCGTCCCCAGCTGCTTGCGCAGGAATTTAGCCATGTCTAAACTGTAACTGAGACAAGGCGCACATGGAACTGACGGACGCGATTCAGGACTACATCAAGGAGATCTACAAGCTCGAGTCCTCGGGCCGGCGGGTGACGACCTCTGCCCTCGCCCAGCAGCTCGACGTCTCCGCGCCGTCGGTCACCTCGATGCTCAAGAAGCTCGCTTCGCTCGGGCTCGTCGAGCACGAGCGCTACCGCGGCGCCCGCCTCACCGCGCACGGTGAGCGTGTCGCGCTCGAGGTCATCCGGCACCACCGGCTGCTCGAGCAGTACCTCTCCCAGACGCTCGGCCTGCCAATCGACGCATTGCACGACGAGGCCGACCGCCTCGAGCACGCGCTGTCGGAGGAGCTGGAGGCGCACATCGACCGCAGCCTCGGCTACCCGACGCACGACCCGCACGGCGATCCGATCCCCGGCCCCGACCTCAAGCTCGTCGTCAGCCAGGCGATGCCGCTCTCCGCGCTGGAGCCGGGGTCGAAGGCCACCGTCTCTCGAGTCCCGGACGGCGACGGCGAGCTCCTCCGCTACCTGTCGGAGCTGAAGCTGACGCCCGGGAGCCGCATCGAAGTGCGAGAGGCTGCGCCGTTCGAAGGCCCGCTCACCGTGCGCGTGGGCGGCGCGGACCACGCGATCTCGCGCGAGCTGGCCGCCCGGATCGCCGTGAGTTAGTCCGCTTCGGGCATCACATACCGCAGCCAGCGCACCCGTCGCGCGCCGTCGGGCACGTCGGACTCGGACCGGGTGACGTACGGCTCGAGCAGCTTCTCCATCTCCCGGTCGAGGGTTGCGGCCTCCTCGACCGTCATCGCCATCCGGGCGTTCGAGAGCCCGGAGACCCGCCGCCACTCCCCGTCGAGGCGAGGCTCGTCCTCGGCCAGCCAGCGCCTTGGAAGCACATCGGTGCGCAGGAACAGCTGGTTGGCCAGCGCCTGGTAGGCGGCCTGGCTCTCCTCGTCGGCGGCCGGCTCGAAGCGAATTCCGGTCCCGAGCGCCGTCCAAGCGCTACCCGTCCTGGTGACAAGGCCCAAGTCAGCGAGCCGGCGCAGGTGCCGACCGGCCGCGGAGGGAGTCGTTTGCACGGCGGTCGCAAGGTCGCCGGCCGTGGCCGGACCAGCTCGCTGAAGCCGTTCCAGGATCGTCATCCGGACCGGGTGCGCGAGAGCCCGCATCGCCTGCGGGTCGGTGATCTCGACGTCTCCAAGCTCGTTGACGCGAGGCATCCACCTAAGCGTAAAGAACGTAACTTGACAGTTACGTAACTGTTTGGTTACTCTCTTGCGGTGAGTGCACTCGAGGCTCTTGCGGATCCGACCAGACGGCGCATCGTCGAGCTCGTCTCGGAAGGCGAGCGCTCGGCCGGCGAGATCGCGTCCGCGTTCTCGATCTCCCGGCCCGGCGTCTCGAAGCACCTCCGTGTCCTGCGGGAGCACGGTGTGATCCGCTCGCGGTCCGACGGGACCCGCCGCCTCTACTCGCTGGACCGCACGGGCCTCGCGGAGCTGGACGACTGGATCCAGCGGTTCTGGACGAACCGGCTGGACGCCCTGGAAACCGAACTGAGGAGAGGACAGCGTGGTGGAGGGAAGGCTGAGAGCTGAGGGCAACCGAGCCGGTGTGCGGTTCGAGCGCCGGTATGACGCGGCGCCGGAGGAGGTCTGGTCCGCGCTGACCGAGCCGGAGCGGCTCGGGCGCTGGCTCGCGAACGTCGTCGAGTTGGAGTTGCGGGTCGGCGGCCGCTTCCTGCTCGTGTGGAAGGAAGACGACGGCGACCAGCGCACGGACGGACGAGTCCGCGCGCTCGAGCCCGGCCGCGTGCTCGAGCTCGACTGGACCTACCCGGGCGAGCCGGACAGCGTCGCGCGGTTCGAGCTGCGGCCGGACGGAGACGGCACGATCCTCGTTCTCGACCATCGCGGGCTCCCGCCCGGCTCGATCGCGGGCTACGGCGCCGGGTGGCACTCACACCTCGACTCGCTGGAAGCGCATCTCCAGGGCGGCGAGGCCGACTGGACGGCTCGGTTCCAGGAGCTCGGGCCGTCCTACGAGCGAGAGGCGGCGGTGATCAGCGGTTGGCAACCTGCCGGGTTCGGCCGGCGCTCGACGGCAGCTGGGCATCCTTGCTCACCGCGGGATCCTCACGCAACAACCCGGTAGACCTCGAAGACCTCGGCGTACTCGCGATTCACGTTGATCCCGTGCGTTCGGGCGACGTTCCAGATGTACTCGGGGTCGGAGTACCGGCGGTGCTGCTGCGACTCGTATTTCGCGAGCGCGCGCACCTTCCGCTCGACATGCTCCTTCTCGAGCGCGACGTATGCCTGGTAGTCGAAGTTGAAGTTGTTCCAGGGGATCTCGTAGCCGAGGATCGTCGTCCGTTTGAAGGCACGCAGCCCTTCCGCGGCGATGACCTGGTGATCCTGGTGGATGTCGCGCAGGCTCGGCTGCAGCACCGCGTCGGGCTTCCAGTCCTCCCACATCCCGATCAGGAGCTCGAGGATCTGCTGGCGATGCTCGGGGAAGGTGCGCACCTCGAAGTCGTGGACGTCGAGACGACCCTCGGAGATGCCGAGCTCGGCGATCGCCTCACGCACCTCGCGCGCGAGCGTGTCGGGCGGGAAACCCTCGGGCAGCGACCGGGTCGCGATCGAGAAGGCGACATAGCGGACGTCCGTCCCGCCGTCCACCAGGCGCGCGAGCGTGGCGCCGCATCCGAACTCGCCGTCGTCCGTGTGCGGCGCGAGCACGAGGACGCGCTTCCAGGCTGTGATCACGAGTGCTCCGTCCAGTGATGCCGGCGAGCTTCTGGGTCGCGAGCACCAAGCCAGAGGCCGCGATCCGACAAGCCAAGGTCCGAAGACCTTGGCGAGGAGGAGGGTGGACTCTGGCGCCGCGTGATCGCGGGCCAGAAGCCGGCATGTATTGCTGGGCGGGGCA
>OCZS010000176.1_pt1 | contig 20423 bp, 21 predicted proteins | sample 1539071 | NCBI WGS metagenome assembly OCZS01 (sample SAMEA3113584, study PRJEB22503) | soil metagenome
CCAATACCAGTGGCTATGGCGACGCCGAGGCGTTCCCGATCCACCGGGTTGTCCTCCTTCAGCCCATAGCCGGCGTCCTGCCAGGCCTCCATTGCCGCGATCAGCCCTAGCTGTGCGGAGCGGTCGAGCCGGCGGGCTTCCACTCGGTCGAGGACGTCCGACGGGTCGACCGCGATCTGGGCCGCGATCTTGACTGGTATGTCGTCAGCCCATTCGGCGTCAATCCTCCGGACGCCGGACTTGCCGGCCAGCAGAGCCTCCCAGGTGCTGGGCGCATTGCTCCCCAGCGGTGTGGTGGCCCCAATACCAGTAACGACTACCGGGATTCGTGACATTCTGAGCACTCCTTGCGGGATGCGGTGCTACGTGGAGATTGGGGCGGGGGAGCCGTACGGAGCTCGGCCATGATCGACAGCTCCCGGCCCTTCGCGATCTACGACGCTGCGCGCTCGATGTAGGCGACCGCGTCGCCCACCGTCTTGAGATTCTTGGCCTCTTCGTCCGGGATGCTGACGCCGAACTTCTCCTCGGCGGCGTAGATGATCTCGACCATAGACAGCGAGTCGACATCGAGGTCGTCGGTGAACGACTTGTCGAGCTGGACGTCGTCGGCCGGTACGCCGGCAACCTCATTGACGATCTCGGCGAGGTCGGTCCGGACTTCTTCGGTGGTGGGCATGAGCAGGACTCCTTCAGGGATGAACGGGATCAGATTGCGCGAAGAGCTTAGGGAAGGACGATCACCTGACCGGCGTAGACCAGGCCGGCCCCAAAGCCGATGATCAAGCAGGTCTGACCGGACTTGGCCTCGCCTGAATCGAGCAGCGTCTCGATGGCGAGTGGAATGGACGCTGCCGAGGTGTTGCCCTGGTAGGCGATGTCGCGACCGACCACGACCTTCTCGGGCAGCTTGAGTGCCCGGAACATGGCGTCGGTGATTCGCATATTCGCCTGATGCGGCACGAAGACATCGAGATCATCGGGACTGACCCCGGCCGCATCGAGCGCCTCGGCCGCGGTCTTGGACATGGTGTAGGCGGCCCATTTGAAGACCGGGTTGCCGTCCATCCGGAGTGTGGGCCAGTGCCGACCGGAGGCGTCGGCCTTGTCGAGGACCCGGTCCCAGGGTTCCGTCTGCTGGATGAGTGGGGCTTGCTCGCCGTCCGAACCCCAGACCACCGGGCCGATGCCGGGCTGGTCGCTGGGCCCGATCACGGCCGCCCCCGCGCCGTCAGCGAAGAGGAAGGCGGTCGAGCGATCATGTTTGTTGGTCATGTCGCTGAGCCGTTCCACACCGATGATCAAGACGTATTTCGAGGCGCCAGTGCGGACGAATGAGTCGGCCATCGCCGTGGCGTAACAGAACCCCGCGCAGGCAGCGGATATGTCGAAGGCGGCGGCACCGGTGGCGCCCAGCTCGCTGGCGATCGTGGTCGCGACGGCTGGCGTCTGGTAGAGGTGCGTGACGGTCGAGACGATCACCGTGTCGATCTGGGGTGGCTCGACTCCGGCGCGCTCCATCGCACGGCGAGCGGCGCTCACTGACATCATCTGGACGGTCTCGTCCTCGGCTGCCCAGCGCCGCTCGATGATTCCGGAGCGGGTGCGGATCCACTCATCGGATGAGTCGATGTAGGTGCAGATCTCGGCGTTGTCGACACCCGCCGACACCGAGAATCGCAGAGAAGGGTGCCCCTGTGCTGACAGCGAGATTCATCGGGTGACCTCCGTGGCCTCAGACGTTTCGACGTTGGGATACAGGCGCAGGAGCGGTTGGCCTGGAGCAACCGGGTCGCCGTTCTCCACCAGCCACTCGACCACAATGCCGCCGTGCGGCGCGGTCACCGGAATCTCGTCGCGGCGGTCCGGGTGAATTGCCCCTTGCCTGGCGAGACGACGAGCCGCCACGTGGGGTTGCCAGAGATCGGCGAGGCCAGCGCCGGCCCGCCGTGCTTTCGGACGAAGTCCATCGCCTCTGGCAGCTGGTCGGGGGTGTTGAGAGCGAAGAGGTCGACGCCCTTGAGATTGCGTTTGGCGATGCCGGTGAGGGTTCCGGCCGGCGGCATCTCCAGCAGCCCGGTGACGCCCAGATCCGCCATCGCCGCCATGCAGAGATCCCAGCGGACCGGAGAGGCGACCTGAGCAACAAGGCGCTTGAGAACCTCGCGACCGGAATGCACGACTTGGCCATCGGCGTTGGACAGCAGCCGCGTACGCGGATCGTGGGTCGTGATTGCCCGGGCCAGGGCGGCAAGCTCGGCAACCGCCGGCTCCATGTGCACGGTGTGAAACGCACCGGCCACGCTTAGCTCCACTAGCCGAGCCCGGGCGGGTGGCTGTGCGGCGAACGCGGCGAGCTGTTCCTTGGTGCCGGCCGCCACGATTTGTCCGGACCCGTTGTGATTCGCGGCTGTCAAGTCGTAGGCGGCGAGGGCCTCCAGCACCTCGTCGGCGTTGCCGCCGACCACGGCGGTCATCGAGGTGGGTGTTGCGGCGCTGGCCTCGGCCATGGACCGGCCGCGTTCTCTGACGAAGACCATGGCCTGTTCAGCCGACAGCACCCCGACTCCCGCGGCGGCCGTGATCTCGCCGACAGAGTGCCCGGCCGCCACACCGATCAGTGGATAGGCGTCCGCGGGGTGCGGAAATAGTTCAAGGGCTGCTAGCAGGCCAGAGGCCACCAGCAGTGGTTGGGCGATCGCGGTGTCACGAATGGTATCGGCGTCGGCGTCGGTGCCGTAGTGGCGTAGATCGAGGTTCGACACCGCGGACAGCCACCTGAGCCGATCCGCGAATGTGGATTCGGTCAGCCACGGGCGCAAAAATCCGGGTGTTTGCGCACCCTGGCCGGGTGCCACGATCGCCAGCACCCCTCAATCGTTTCGGAATCTGGTGGGCGATGCCGTTCGGGGACGTCACGAATCTTCGGACGTCCTATTGTTCACCTCCTACAAAGCCGGAACACCCGTTACCTCTGCACTTTGAGCCCGATAGGCAGTCTTCGAGCCCTGTGCTAGCGGTTCATGCGCTCCGGCGAGGCTCAAAGTCGATGCGGTGCACGTGACAGAGCCATTGGGTCGCGGCGTTCAGGTTTCCGGGGCGGCGTCGGCGGGAGTGCGTCTGAGCAGCCGGCCCAGCGTGAGGGCGAGGCGGAGAGCGTACGCGTCGCGTGGGTCGGTCGGGCTGTATCCGCTTACCTCGTGGATTCGGCGGAGCCGATAGCGCACCGTGTTGGCGTGGACGAATAGCGCCCGGGACGCGGCTTCGATCGAGGAACCCTGGTCGAAGAAGGTGACCAGGGTCTCCAGCAGGCCGCCGCCTGAGGCAAGAAGCGGGTCGTAAAGGTCACGGGCCAGCTCTCGACGCGCATGGCCGTCGCCGGCCAAGGCACGTTCGGGCAGCAGATCCTCTGCCGTGACCGGGCGTGGTGCCTCCGGCCAGCCGACCGCGGCACGGAAACCTGACAACGCCTCACGGGTGCTCGATGCGGCCTCCATGAGGTGCTCGACCGGTGGTCCGACGACGATCGGTCCGGGGCCGAAGTCGCCGGCGAAGGTCCGTACCACTTCCGCCGCCGAATCGGCGGAGGTGAAGGCGCTACTCCCCAGGACGATGATCATGCGATCACCCTGGACGGCACCTAGCATGTCGGCGCCGCGAATGACTGACGCGTGACGAATGGCTTCCAGGGCCAGGGCCGGTTCCAGTTCGGGGGCGGAGCCGACCACGACCACGACTGGTGCCGCCGAGCGCCAGCCGAGGGTCGACGCGCGAGAGAGAACCGTCTCGTCGGTCTCCCCACGCAGCACCGCGTCGACCACGAGCGCTTCCAGACGCGCATCCCAGGCACCGCGAAGCTCTGCCGCGCGGGCGTAGATCTCAGCGGCGGCGAAGGCGACCTCTCGGCTGTACTGAACAATCGCCGCGTGCAGAACCGGCCGGTCGCCTTTCGGCATGAGTTCGTCGATCTCGGCTTCCACCACGTCGATGGTGGTGCGAACGAGTTCGACAGTCTGGTGCAGGGAGATCTTGCGGGTCAGCTCTCGGGGTGCGGAGCTGAAGACCTCCGACGTGGTCGGACCGCGCGGATCAGGGTCGGCGAACCACTTGACGAAGCCGTCGATACCTGCCTGGGCTACCAGCGTGATCTGGGAACGATGTTCAGCGTCGAGCCGCTGGAACCACTGATGCCGCGACTCCATCTCAGCGATGGTGGCCGTGGTCATCGCCCCTGTGACAGAGGAGAGTCGCTTCCCGATGGAGGCCCGGCTCCTAGCGGAGGGGAGCAGGGACTTGGTGATCCCTCGCGTGCTCGCCGCCATAGGCTGACACTTTAGGCGTTCCTGGTTTGGCTGCGCGCCAGCGGGAAGGATGGTTCCTGAGTGAGTGATCTTGATCTTCGGCCACAGGAGATCGTCTGTGGATCGGTTGCCCGTCCCGAACCCGAAGAGCTGCTGCTGACGGCGCGACGGGTCTACCTCGGCAAGACCACCGAGGTGGCGCGCGCCTTGCCGGACGCCCAGATCCGGATGATCGGCGCCTGGTGCTTTCTTGATCATTACGGGCCCGAGAGCGTCCGCGACTCACAGGGCATGCAGGTGTGGGCGCATCCACACACCGGCTTGCAGACGGTGAGCTGGCTGTTGGAGGGAGAGATCGAGCATCGTGACAGCCTCGGCTCACAGGTGATGGTCCGCCCGCAGCAGTTGCACATCATGACGGCCGGCGGCGGCATCGTGCACAGTGAGATGTCCCTGGCCAGCAAACCGCCGACCCTCCACGGAGTGCAGCTGTGGGTTGCGCTACCCGACTCTGATCGAGATTCGAGCCCTCGCTTCGATAGTCATGTCGAACTGCCCGTCCTGGCTGTTCCAGGGTTGACCGGTACGGTGCTGATCGGCGAACTCGGCGGGGTGCGTTCTCCGGCGGGAGGCCACACGCCGCTGGTCGGCGCCGACCTGACAGTGGCGCCGGGTGTTCCAGTCCGGCTCGGGGTAGACGAGGCATTCGAGTATGGAGTCTTCGTGGTTCAGGGCGATGTGACGGTCGAATCCACCCGCGTCGGAGTTGATCAACTTCTCTATCTCGGGTCTCAGCGTCGCTCCATCGGTCTGTCCAGCGACCGTGGCGGTCGCGTCATTCTGTTGGGCGGCGAACCGTTTACCGAGGAAATCGTCATGTGGTGGAACTTCGTCGGCCGTGGCCATGACGAGATCGTCGCCTTCCGGGACGCCTGGGAGCGCAGGGAGGCGAGGTTTCCGCCCGTCGTCGACCGCACTGAGAAGGTGATGGAGGCTCCGGCCATGCCGACCGTGCAGCTCAAGCCCCGTCCTCGGCGGGCCAGATGATGTCGGTGTCGGCGCCATGAATCCGGTCGAAGCCTTGCGCGAAATCGGCTTTCTGCTGGAGCGCTCGCGAGCCGACACGTATCGCGTCCGTGCCTATCGTGGCGCGGCCGATGTCATTTCAGGGCTCGGTGAGGAAGAGCGTCAAGCGCACCAAGAGCAGCGCACCTGGGGCAAGGTGCAGGGGGTCGGTCCCAAGACAGCAGTGGTGATCAGCCAGGCCATGGCCGGTCAAGTGCCGGAATATCTCCAGAAGCTGCGTGACGAGAAGCGGCCGCTCGTCGAGGGTGGCGATGGCATGCGAGCCGCGCTTCGAGGAGATCTGCACTGCCATTCGAACTGGTCCGATGGGGGCAGTCCGCCGGAGGAGATGATGCTAACCGCGCGTCAGCTGGGGCACGAATACTGTGCGCTCACGGACCACTCGCCGCGGCTGACAGTGGCCCGTGGGCTCACCGCGGAGCGCCTCCGTACGCAGATGGAACTCATCGACCGCCTCAACGAGGTGATGGCCCCTTTTCGGATCCTGCGAGGGATCGAGGTCGACATCCTCGAAGATGGCGGCCTTGATCAGCAGGACCACCTGCTCGGCGAGTTGGACGTCGTGGTGTCGAGTGTGCATTCCAAGCTCCGATCCGATTCGGAAACGATGACGCACCGCATGGTTGGCGGTATCTCGAACCCGCGGACCAATGTGCTCGGACACTGCACGGGGCGGCTGATCGAAGGGGAGCGGGGCCTGCGTCCCCAGTCTGTATTCGACCCGGAGGTAGTTTTCGAGGCCTGCCGGACCTTCGACGTTGCGGTAGAGATCAACTCACGCCCGGAACGCCGGGATCCTCCGACTCGGCTGCTGAGCATGGCGATCGAGATGGGCTGCCTTTTCTCAATCGATACCGATGCCCATGCGCCAGGCCAGCTGGAATTTGTGGCCTATGGCTGCGAGCGCGCCGAAGCGCTCGGTCTTGACCCTGATCGGGTGATCAACACCTGGCCCCTGGACCGCTTGTTGGCGTGGTGCGACAAGGATGGACGCTAACCTGCATCGGTGAACGACTACGACCTGGCCGCTGATCTTGTGCGGTCTGCCGGAACGCTGGCGGCCGACATGCTGGCCGGGGGTCTGGAAACGCGGTACAAGACGTCGATCTCCGATGTCGTGTCGGGCGCTGACGAGGCTGCTGAGAGGCTGGTGGCCGACCGGCTCGGTGAGGTTAGACCCGATGACGCGGTGGTCGGCGAAGAGGGCGCCAAGCGCCCAGGAGGGCGCCGAACCTGGTACATCGACCCAGTCGACGGCACCTACAACTTCTTGTCCCGGGTCCCGTACTGGTGCTCGGCGATCGGCCTGGTCGACGAGGCCGGGCCGGTCGCCGGAGCGGTCTACTACCCAGGTGCGGATGAGTTGTGGGTGGGAGGTCCGGCTCAGCCCACCACCCTGGACGGCGAGCCCGTTCCAGAACTGCTCGATCAACCCTTGGCCGCCGTCTCGATTGCCACCTACCTCCACCCTCGATATGTCAAGGATCACCAGCGGGTCGACCCGTGGCTTGCCGCGGTAAGTGCTGCCGCCACCTTGCGGATGCTCGGTTCCGCATCGGTCGACCTCGCGGGGGTGGCGAGCGGACGGCTCGGCGTGTTCCTGCAGGCGAACCTCAGCCCGTGGGATTGGTATCCAGGAGCGGCCCTGGTGATCGGCGCCGGTGGGGTTGCTGAGACACTGCCTGTTGGGGGCAATGTCTGGCAGATAGCCGGCAACCGGCAGTCCGTTGCTGAGACCAAGGCGGCGCTTCAGGGGTGATCGGCGAACGCGGCGCGAGTTCGGGCCGCTTGGGGTTCCGCTCGGCTGGAGGCTCTGGCAGGCTTTCCCCAACAAGTCGTAAGTGCAAATGCGGTGGAGGTGAGTTCGACGGCGGGACCGGAGGAGCTGAAGGCTCCCGCGGGCAATAAGCTCTCGCTCGCTTCTGGCATGGTGATCCAAGAGCTCGGCTGGGACTCCGACGTCGACGACGACGTACGAGCCATGATCGAGGACTCGATCGACGGTGAGTTGATCGAGGAAGCGGTAGAAGCGGTTGACGTCGTGCTGCTGTGGTGGCGAGACGGCGATGGTGATCTGGTTGACGGGCTAGTCGATGCGCTGACCGATTTGAGCGACACGGGATACATCTGGCTGATGACGCCAAAGGTTGGTCGCGACGGTTACGTCGACGCGGCTGATCTTGCTGAGGCAGCAGTGACGGCGGGCCTGGCGTTGACCAACAGCGCCTCGGTGTCGGCCGACTGGGCAGCCACCCGGCTGGTGCGGCCCCGGGGTTCTCGCCGGTGAGCGTGCCGGCGAACGGCTCGCCGGCGCCCGACTTCACCGCCCGGAATCAGCATGGGGAGTCGGTCAGGCTTTCCGCACTGCGTGGCAACCCAATAGTGATCATCTTCTATCCATGGGCTTTCTCTGGGATCTGCCGTGGCGTCAGGCTTTCCGCACTGCGTGGCAACCCGGTAGTGATCATCTTCTATCCATGGGCGTTCTCGGGGATCTGCCGTGGCGAGTTGGCGGAGGTCCGTGATCATGCCGACGAGTTGTCGTCGGTGGGAGCTCGGGTTCTTGCTGTCTCCTGCGACGCGATGTTCACGCTGCGGGCCTTCGCCGAGCATGAAGGGCTGAACTTCGATCTGCTGAGTGATCATTGGCCGCACGGGGTAGTCGCTAGACGGTACGGGGTGTTCGACGAAGACCGAGGCTGTGCGGTGCGCGGCTCGTTCGTTCTCGACGATTCCGGCATGATCACCTGGCAGGTGGTTAGCGAGATCGGAGAAGCTCGACAGTTGGCTGACGTGATTCGCACGCTGGCGGCCTGAGCACTGAGGAGGAAATCATGCCGCTGACAGGTGAGTACGAGCCGAGTCCGCAGTCTTGGGTTCGAGACCAGGTCGAACGCTACGAAGCCACGGATGGGCGGGAAGGAAACACGCTGCGCGACACCGGCCTGCCGGTGGTGGTCTTCACGATGCGCGGCCGCAAGAGCGGCAAGATCAGGAAGATTCCTCTGATGCGGGTTGAGCATGACAGCGCGTACGCTCTGGTGGCCTCGCAAGGTGGCGCCCCTGAGCATCCCAACTGGTATTACAACCTCAAGGCGGATCCCGATGCTTTGATGGTCCAAGACGGAGCAGACCGATTCGATGCCCACGCACGCGAGCTCGAGGGCGAGGAACGAGAGATCTGGTGGCAGCGCGCAGTTGCGGCGTACCCGCCGTATGCGGATTATCAGAAGCGCACGGAGCGCCTGATCCCCGTTCTGTTGGCCGAACGCCGGGCCTGACCCACTGGAGGCACAATGGCAGCCATGATCCCTGTTCTGGAGTTCGGACGTACCGGACACAACAGCACCCGCGCCATCTTCGGGGCCGCGGCTCTCGGTAACGTCACGCAGGCCGAAGCAGATGACCGAACGCCGGGCCTGACTCACAGGAGGCACAATGACTGCCATGATCCCTGTTCTGGAGTTCGGACGTACCGGACACAACAGCACCCGCGCCCTCTTCGGGGCCGCGGCCCTCGGTAACGTCACGCAGGCCGAAGCGGATGACACGATGGAGCTGCTCCGCCAACACGGCGTCAACCACATCGACACGGCCGCAAGCTACGGCGATGCAGAGCTCAGGATCGGGCCGTGGATGGAGACGCACAGGTCCGACTTCTTCCTAGCGACCAAGACCGGAGAACGGAAGCGTGACGACGCGTACGCAGAAATCTCGCGGTCGCTCGAGCGGCTTCGTACCGATAACGTCGATCTGATTCAACTGCACAACCTCGTCGACGAGTCGGACTGGCAAACAGCCTTCGCTCCCGGCGGTGTGCTGGAGGCCGTCGTGCGCGCGAAGGATGAGGGCCTTGTTCGCTTCATCGGAGTGACGGGCCACGGCATCACTGTCGCGGCCCAACATCTGCGATCACTGGGCGAATACCCGTTCGACTCGGTACTGCTGCCCTACAACTACCCGATGTCGCGAAACACCGCCTACATGGAGGATTTCGAGGCCCTTGTCGAGGTCTGCGAGCAGCGCGGCGTGGCCATCCAAACGATCAAGGCCATCACTCGGGCGCCCTGGGCCGAGCGGCAGCAGACTGCCAACACCTGGTACGAACCGCTCACCGACCAGGCGGCCATCGATCTTGCGGTCAGCTGGGTCCTTGGTCGTGATGGTTTCTTTTTGAACACCGTTGGCGACATTCACATCCTGCCCAAGGTGCTCGATGCGGTCGAGCGCTTCTCCGAGCGCCCCTCGGACGAGGCGATGGACGAGCTGGACAAAGCCTTCGGCCTGGAGCCGCTCTTCGTCTGACGCCACGTCACAGCGCTGAGGGAGCCACACCTTCTTTAGGGTGAGGGCCTGCGCCAAAAAGGAAACGGCCCCCGGCTGATAAATCCGGGAGCCGTTTCCTCTTACTGCTGAATTGAGCTTCGCCGCTTCGACAATGAGGTCACCGGTTGGAACGGCCGTCTTTGATATCCGTGTCGATCTGTTCCTTGCGGACCTTTTCGGAAACCGTCTGCTGATCGGTGACCGTCTCAGTACCGAGACGGACCCGCTCGACCGGAACCGCTTCCTTCTCCACGACGGGCCGCTCCTCGCGGAGGATCACCTCATGCTCCTCCTCGCTGATGTCCGGTCCTGAGCGAGCGGCACCCACGTTCTTATCGGTGATCGGCTCACGCTCCACCCGGACCTCCTCGCGGCTGACCGGTACCGTCTGCGTGACGTTCTCCGTTACGACATACTTTCGCAGCCGTGCCCGGCCAGCTTCCTGGGAACGGGTGCCGACCTTGAGTCGCTCCTCTGACCGAGTCATCGCGTCGTCGGTTGTCGGACCAGAGGTGTCATAGCCGACAGTGTCGCGGTCACGGTCGCGGTCGTAGTCGACATCACCAGCGGTGTAGCCCGATGACCGGGCACGGCCCGACCTCCTTGTCAGCCCATAGTGGTCGTACAGCCGCTGCTCTTCCTCGGGCGTGAGATCGCCATCTGCGTCGATGCGGGGCGCATCCTTGACGACATCCTTGTCGTAGTCGACCTCGATGTCGTTTCCCACGACATCGGCCCCCCTGAGGGGTACGAATGACTGCGAGGCACCGAACAGCCCGGTCTTCACCGTGACCCATTCCGGCTCGCCAGTCCTATCGTCGAGATAGATGGTGCCGATCGCACCGATCTTCTGGCCATCATTGTTGACTACGTTGCCGTTCGACGTGACGAGACCGTTTAGCTGGTCTTTGCTAATAGGCATGGAACTCCTCCCAATCGTTTGGCGGTTTGGCGCCGGTTGCCCCCCGGTTTACGTTGTAAACTCACACTACGCCCGGTTGTTTACTTTGTAAACCTGCCAAGGGCTTCCGCTTCGGAAGCAACCGCGGCGGCCACGGGAAGGGGGGCACTTCCCCGCGACCACCACGGCTCCTTGCGAGGGGCTATGTCGCCGCTCGGCATCGAACCACCCTCTTGGCAACCCCCGCCATCGCTGGCATCGAGGCTCCCCATTGGCTGCTCCAAGAACGAAGACGAACCAGATGTGCGCCCATGACGCGAGGACCGAGAGATGATCGCGCGGCCCTTCTGGAAAGGACGCCGAAGATCAGCCGCCCAGCGCCGCCCCGAAAGCCGCCACGTTGTGCCGGGCCTTCTTAGGGTGCGAGATGCTGTCGCCGTACTTCGCCACCCACATGGCTTGGCGCTCAGCCGCGGTGGGAGCGATCAAGACGGCCCTATGCGCTACCAACCACGCGAGACGGGCTGGCGGATCGTCGGGCCATGGCGGGCGCCGACCAGCGGCCCCGCTCCAACGCCCTGACCTCCGCCACACTTGATCTTGATTAGCCATCTCCCGAAACTCGCCTGTCTCATCGGACCCGGCCGGCACCCCGAGCGCATCCCATCCGGTGCGGATCACGCGATAGCGCGTTGCGCACTCCTCAAGACTGACCCAGGCCTGCCGCTGAACAGCCGGAGCCGTCAACGAGGGCGCACGAAAGTTGACGTGATCCGGGAGGACGCTGATGACCTTCTCCACCTGGCCGACTACCTCGGCGAGCGCAGGCTGCAAACTGCGGGTGATGATCACATCCTTTTGATGGGCGATCACCGCAGCCAGCGTGCGCTCAAGTTCCTCGGCGACCTCGCTCCGCATTCTCTGCGAAGCCTCCCACCGGGCGAGCGCAGCACGCGCCTCTTCTATCGGCGTTAGATCCGGCAACTCTGACTCGCCAGCGAGAAATGCGGCGACGGCTCCGGCGGCAATCTTCCTCCACACGGCCTCCTCCGCCGCAGGAGGCGGCTCCACCGGCAACGCTGCAATCCGATCGGCCGCAGCTCGAACCTGCAGGATCAGCGCCGGCAGTCGGTAGGCCTTTTCATCGTGGCCGGCCAGCAACCGGCTCAACTGCCTACTACGGGTGGGAACTGTCATCTTTCTTGATGCTCTCTTTGTGCGGACGGAAGTACCGGAACTCTCAACACCAGTTCGGGATCGATGCCGTTCCGGATTGCTCACGAACCCAGCAAAGACTGCAGACGCCAGAACCGTCTCCGCGGACCGCCCACTTCGCCAACAGGTCGTGCGATCGGTTCAGCTTGCGGTAGATGAACGATCGCCCGGGACGCGCAGGGCCAGGGATCGGACCGTCGCGCCAGCGATGCGCAGGAAACGCAGTGGGAGGCGTAGCCGCCAGGTTGGCCGTTCCGGCCGGTCGAGCGGCTCGACCCACATCCATACCGAGACGACCAGCATGACGGCCACGTGCCATGCCGGCGCGAGCAGCGACACGAGCATCAGCGCCCAACACGACCCGAGGCACCACGCGGCGTGCGTGCTGCCGAAACGAAGTGCGTCGCGGTCGGCGGCGCTGCCGAAGGACGAGATCGGTGGATGCGCACAGTGCATGTTGAGGCAGTGCTGCTTGAGCGGTGACAGCTGCCAGGTCAGGGCAGCAATGAGGCCGAGCAGCATCGCGAGGTCCGCGTGCCCAGTGACCGACCGCAGCGCTGACGCAACGGCGAGGAGGACGATGCCTCCGACCGTCCAGACCGCTGCGTGTGCCACCGTCACGAGGCTCACTGCGCGCCAGCGACGACTCCGCAGGCTCCGCGCTCGGACGTGCCGCAAGGCCGGGATCAGTAGCGGGGCCATCATCGCGGTCAGCATCAGTGCCCAGCCGATGAGGAGCCCGACGACGTTCTCAGTCGACGGGTGCGACGCTGGCAGCCCGGTGTCCACGACCGCGTGATGGGCGTGACCAGTGTGCGCCAGCCTCGCCTCGAGGGCCGCAGCAGCCGGACCCTGCCCGGCCGCGGACGCAGCCCCAGACCCGGACGCGGACCGGAGTGGGTCCGCGAGCAGGGTCACTGCCCACGCCACGGCAGTAACGGCCAGGACGGGCCTCCGGATCCGCCGACGCTCGCGAGCTTCGGGCGTCATCGCCGGATCCGGATCAGCGGCCCTGCCGGAAGATGCTGATGCGGCCGATGCTCAGCTCGGACTTCCTTCCGATCGGACGCACCGGGACGATCCGCACCGGCAGACTGTCGACGTCGAACTCGCCCTCGAGATGGAGCTGGTCGACGACGTCGGTAATCTCGAGCACGAACGTCAGACCCTGCCCGGCGTGCTCGTCGTCGAAGTCGCTCGCCTGGCTAACGCCGAACGGCGCGATGCTGCCGGCCAGCCGTTCGGGGTGCTCAGCCGGGTCCTCCTCGTCGCCCACGCCGAGGTACACGCTGAACGCGGTCGCGTCGGACTGACCGCGAACGTTCTCGAGATTGAGGAACACCCGGTCGGGTGCCGCCACTCGCTCGACATCACCGGCGGACGACGGGGCAAGGCTGTCTGCCACCCTTTGTCGTGCGGGGGCATCGAGCCGGACGCGGGTCCGGCTCTCGCTGCCCACCACCGGCACCGTCTCGTCGTTGGCGCCGACAAGCTCGACGTTGGCGTCTTCTGGCACGGCTACACCTTCTTCTGCCGTCCGCTCGGCTGGGACCTCGAACCCGAGCCGGTCGAACCTGTCCTGCAGTAAGAGGACCGGGGCGACCGCCGGAGTGAGGTCGTCGTACTCATAGCCGAGGTCCTCGAGGTTCATCATCCCGCCGGGGGTGTACGTGAACGTTGTGCCGTCCGGCATCGGTGCGCAGAACGCGCGCCCACCGACGCTGGCCGGGCCCTGGAGCCACGTCGGCTGGGACGGGTTGAGGTGAGCGGGGTCGGCGGCCCAGCTCGCCCACAGCCTGTCGATGTTCGCGTGGTGCAGCCAGAAGATCGGGTCGAGGCCCGCCGTCCTCGGGTCCGACATGGCGCCGACCGTCTCCGGTGGCTGCGCGTCCTCGCCGCCCACGAGGCCGTGCACCCAGTCGTGCGGCTGGGTCTCGATCCCACCGTGCACTGGGCCGTTGTGCGAGAAGCCCGTGTCGACCCCACCGAACCCGGGGCTTCCTCCGCTGGAGACCCCCGTGAAGTCTGGGTCACCCAACGCGTTGAGGTTGACCAGGTTGGTCGGCACGAACACGTCGCCGTCGCCGTTGGGGCCGTACCGCTGCTCGACGAACAGCGGGTTGTCGCCCACGCCGTCCGGCCAGTCCGGCGAGGCGAAGGCCGGAGGTAGCGCCGCCTGGTCGGGCGCGAAGTAGTTCCAGTAGGGCAGCGCCCAGTCGTCCGGGCCGTTCAGCGCGACCACCTCGGCTCGGATGTTCGCCTCCAACGCCAACACGTAGCCCCGGTGCCATGGCAGGAAGTACCAGCTGCCGTGTTGGCACTGTCGCCAGAACGTACTGAACTGCGCCTGACTCGGCGGCTGGTCGGTGGGAGAGAGGTAGCCGAGCTCCTGCCACCGCGACGCGTTGAACCCGTGCATCCCGGCATAGAAGCGCCAGCTCGTTGGCGTGGCCAAGGGCCGGACCTTCATGGCGGCCACCCCCCGGGCATACCAGAGGACCTCGTCAGCCCAGTCGCCAGCCAGCTCCCATACGTTGCGTCGGATGAACGCCATGTATCTCCAACCTCCGCGCGCCCGCGATGCGGTCCCCGCCAGACCGACGGGTGTGCCGGTCAGTCGTGGCCCTGTGACCCGCATCACATCCAGGTCAACGGTAGCGCTGTCAAGGCGCTGGTCGGAGTACTCGTCATGTATTTGGTCGAGAGCCGACGCTCGCAAAGCGTTGTGTGAAACAAAAGATGCGTCACAGATAGAAATACTGGTGTGTGCCAACCGCGCACGAAATCGATTCGGGGCGCTGGCTTGGTATTTTCTCTGGTGGGAGCAAGCAGACTTGAACTGCTGACCCCTTGTTTGTAAGACAAGTGCTCTAACCAACTGAGCTATGCTCCCGAGTGACTACCTGCCCTAGTCGGAGGCCTGTTAGCCGTAGACTTCGGGTTCTCGATCAGGGGCACACCGCCTCGGGTGTGTGCACCATGTGTGCAATCAGGTTAGCGGCACCGTTCACGGTGTCCGACCCCACCGTTCCGATGAGGGTGGCCGTAACATCGCCGGTGATCGCGATCGACGCGTGACTGAGAAGCTTGCTCACCACCGGGATGTCAGCGCCGGATGACAAACATGAGCGATGGCGCACAGTGCCGCAGGCGCTGGAGAGTGAGAGGCCGCAGTTCCCGTCCGTGCCGTTGCGGAGCGTCTGGGAGAGGGGGCAAGAGGAGTGAGGTGACCGCTCAGCCGACACCCACGGTCAACACGTGGCCTTAGGTCCGCCAGGCGTGCTGGGCGGCCTAGCTTCTTGGGCCCGCCTTAGGTCCAAGGCGAGCATTCTCGCCAAGGGCGAAGTCCGCCAGCGGCATCCTGCGAAGGCCCGCCTTGGTTGTGGTGGTCTTCTGCTCAACTACCTGCAAGCATCGCGCCGGTTGACAACCCGTTACCAATCTGCCCTAGACTGCGCAGCGGCAGATAACGCTTTGGTCACAATGCTCGGGGGAAGTGATTACACGTGGCTCAACCCTGTCCGCGTCCGGCGATGCAGCCACTTGTTCCGGTGCGGGGCAGCACGAATGGCGCTTTTCGCGGCACGGCTAATCGGAGCTCGGCGGACCCGGCGCTATGTTGAGCATCGTTCTGACCGCCAAACACATGGACCACCTTCACGTCCGTTTACGGCAATACGGTGCCGACGGGTCGGGCATTCCAAACAGTCTTTGCACAACAGTCTTCTGACACGGGGGATGTGGCATGGTTCCAGGTGAGCCTCGGTTGGCACTGCGCCGCCATCGCAAGGTAATTGTGGTCCTCGCGGTCAGCATCGCCCTCGCACTGAGCAGCCTCGGCATAGATTCCGCCTCGGCTTCGACAAGGTCAAGGCTGGCTCTCAGCTTGAATCCGGATCGGTCAAACGCGGTGCGCCTCGATGGCTCGACGGTGAAGGGACAGATCTACGTCTTTGTGAGGGACGTGGAGACCCTTAACAAGGTCGATTTTTATCTGGACAGCTCGTGGCGGACGAGGACACCGGTTCGAACCGACACAGAGCCACCATTTGACTTCGCGGGTACCGCCGCTGACGGCACGGCCGTTCCGTACGACACGAAGAAGCTCGCCGATGGATCGCACGGCATCAAGGTCGTATTGACGTGGTCGGACGGCACCACTTCCAGCCGTCGGGCGAACTTCACAGTCGCCAACGGCGTAACAACCACACCCACCACCGCACCGTCGGCAACGACGACCGCTGCGCCGACAACCACGCCCACCACCGCACCGTCGGCAACGACGACCGCTGCGCCGACAACCACGCCCACCACCGCACCGTCGGCAACGACGACCGCTGCGCCGACAACCACGCCCACCACCGCACCGTCGGCAACGACGACCGCTGCGCCGACAACCACGCCCACCACCGCACCGTCGGCAACGACGACCGCTGCGCCGACAACCACGCCCACCACCGCACCGTCGGCAACGACGACCGCTGCGCCGACAACCACGCCCACCACCGCACCGTCGGCAACGACGACCGCTGCGCCGACAACCACGCCCACCACCGCACCGTCGGCAACGACGACCGCTGCGCCGACAACCACGCCCACCACCGCACCGTCGGCAACGACGACCGCTGCGCCGACAACCACGCCCACCACCGCACCGTCGGCAACGACGACCGCTGCGCCGACAACCACGCCCACCACCGCACCGTCGGCAACGACGACCGCTGCGCCGACAACCACGCCCACCACCGCACCGTCGGCAACGACCACCGCTGCGCCGACAACCACAGTCGCCGGCTCAAACGCGCCCATCGTCCGCGGCTTCATGACCGCCAAGCTCGGCCAGGTCACAAATACCATGCTCTCTGATATGAAGAGCGTCTGGGGCGCCAACGTCATCCGGTTGCAAATGTATCCCCGCGAAATGGCCAGCGCCCAAGGCAAGACCCTCGAGCAGGCCTGGCCGTCCATCCTGACCACGCTGGATGACACGGTGTCGCGGGCCAACGCCGTGGGCCTAAAAGTAATCGTCGACATGCACCAGGCGCCCTTCCCATACCCCATCAGTGAGCGCACGACCGATCTTTGGAACTCGCCGGACCTCGAGCCCTACTTCGTCGATGCCTGGAACCGCATCGCCACCAAACTCAAGCCTCGCAGTGCCGGTATCTGGGGCTTCGACCTCTTCAATGAGCCGGAGATCATCGGGCAATCCACCGCCCCCGCTCAATGGCGGCCACTGGCGACCAAGCTGACCCAAAACATCCATGGCATCGCGCCGGACATCTGGGTCATCTGGGATCCGGGCCCCAACGGCCAGGCCAAGGGCTACGTCAACCTGACTCCGCTGCCGGACAGAAAGGTCATTTACACCGCCCACGACTACCGGCCCCACGAGTTTACGCACCAGTGTCTCCGGGGCTGGCCCTGCCCGGCAAGTTACCCCTACAACGGCTACAACAAGACGTCGCGTATCAACCAGCTCAAGCCCATCCGCGACTTCCAGCTCAAGTACAACGTGCCCATCCTGATTGGCGAATTCAGCGTGATCCGCAACGCACCGGCTGCCGACGCCGTGCTCTGGCTCACCGAAGCAGTTGAGATGTATGAGGCCAATGGTTGGTCATGGGTCTACCACGCCTTCCGCGAATGGAACGGGTGGAGCCTCGAGCACGACAACAACCTCAGCAACACCACGCCGGTCAGCGCCACGACGGACCGAGGCGCAGTCATAAAGTCCGCGATGCAGAAAAACAACAAGCAGTAAGGGCGCTTACCAGCGGGGGTGTGGTGCCAGGCTCGTCCGTCCAGTTATGGCTGGCTCCAGGATCGGGCACCCCTAGCCAACGTGGACCTGAGGCCGTCGAGGGCCGGCTGGTGGGTATGGAGGCTGAACAACCCCCAAACCCCAGATGAGGCAGCCGGCTTCCCAATTCGTAGCGATGCTGCCGACGCACAACCTCTCCAACCATGCGCCGCAGCCGCCCAGACCAGCCGCTGCCATGATGGCCGTCCAAGGCGGCACCAGATCGGGAGTACGTATGCCGAACAGCATCCTGAGGCTTGCGATTGGTGCGACCACCGGGGCCGTGGGCCTGATCGCGATGATCCGGCTGGTGTCGGGTGCATTCAGCGGCAGCATGACCGGATTCGCGTGGATGGCGATCCTCCTGGCCATGCTTCCGTGGATGGGGTATTGCGCGTGGCGAGCGTGGCGTGCGAATTTGTCGTGGCGAGGCACGGTGGCCCTGGTCGGACTCTGCCTCGCCGGTCTTGGCGTCGTGTGGATATTGACGTTGGGCCCAGTAGTCGCTCTGGCGTGCTCAATGGTCGCCTTCAGTGTCATCTGGGTGAGCGATTGGCCACCCCGGCGGCCAGGTGGCGCTGACACCTTTGTCAAGGTTGAAGAGCTGAAGGCTCAACATCTCGAGTGAGCCGCTCGTCGCAATCTCTACAACAGATGTTGAAGTCTTCGACCGGGTAGCAGCGGTCGACACGTTGACGATCTTCGTGGAAGTCTGTCGCAGTAGAGTGGGCGTTTGTGGCTGGACCAGATTTTTCGACCGCGCTGGCGGAACTTGACAAGGCGCTGACCTCAATCGAGGCGGTTGTCGACCCCGCAAAAAAGGCCGAGGAAATCGCTGAACTAGAGAAGCAGGTTTCCGCACCGGACCTGTGGGACGACTCGGACAACGCCCAGCGCGACCTGTGGGACGACTCGGACAACGCCCAGCGCGTCACCTCTCGGCTGTCGGTCGCTCAAGCCGAGGTCGATCGCGTCAAGGGATTGCGGTCGCGGCTGGACGATCTGGCGGTGTTGGTTGAGTTGGCCCAGGACGAGGCGGATGCCGCCAGCCTGGCCGAGGCGGACGCGGAACTGAACTCGCTGCGTACAGCGATCGACGCGCTCGAGGTACGGACGCTGCTCTCCGGTGAGTACGACGAGCGGGACGCGCTGGTGACAATTCGATCCGAAGCCGGCGGCATCGATGCGGCGGACTTTGCGGCAATGCTGCTGCGCATGTACCTCCGCTGGGCAGAACGGCACAACTATCCAGCGGAGGTGTACGACACCTCCTACGCCGAGGAGGCGGGCATCAAGTCCGCCACATTCCAGGTACGAGCGCCGTTCGCCTACGGCACCCTGTCGGTCGAGCAGGGCACCCACCGCCTGGTACGGATATCTCCCTTCGACAACCAAGGCCGACGGCAGACCTCGTTCGCCGGTGTCGAGGTGCTTCCCGTGACGGAAGCCGCGGATCACATTGACATTCCAGAATCCGATCTGCGGATCGACGTCTTCCGTTCGTCCGGCCCTGGCGGGCAGAGCGTGAATACGACCGATTCAGCGGTCCGCATAACGCACCTGCCCACCGGCATCGTGGTCTCCTGTCAAAACGAGAAGTCCCAACTGCAGAACAAGGTGGCCGCCATGCGCGTGCTTCAGTCGCGGCTGCTGGAACGGGCCCGGCTTGAGCGTGAGGCAGAGCTCAATGCCCTTCGGGGTGATGGCGGCAACAGCTGGGGCTCCCAGATGCGTTCCTACGTGCTGCACCCGTACCAGATGGTGAAAGACCTGCGTACCGATTACGAAGTGTCCAACCCTGATGCAGTCTTCGACGGCGACATCGACGGCTTCATCGAGTCCGGAATCCGCTGGCGCAAGGTGGGCCACGGCGACGGGACGTGAGAAGCCGACCTAGATCCAGCAGGCCGCCGCGCGTCGAATTGGCGCTCGACCCCCCCAATTCACCTAAACTCGACGCTGGCCGTGGGGCTGGCGCACGCGTCTGGACCCCGACGTCTATCCGGCCAGGGCTGAACTGTGATTCGTTTTGACCACGTGACCAAGACCTACGACGGGCAACGCCGGGCGGCACTTTCCGAGATCGACGTCGAGATCGAGAAGGGCGAGTTCGTCTTCCTCGTCGGCGCGTCGGGATCGGGAAAATCCACGTTTCTGCGGTTGATCCTGCGTGAGCAGCGGCCCACCAAGGGGAAGGTGTTTGTGGCGGGGCGGGAAGTGGACAAGCTCGCCTCCTGGAAGATCCCCGCCATGCGCCGCCAGATCGGCACGGTCTTCCAGGACTTCCGCTTGCTGCCCAACAAGACGGTGACGGAGAACGTCGCCTTCGCCCTGCAGGTCATCGGCAAGCCCGCGTCGACCATCAAGCGGGTCGTGCCTGAGGTGCTTGAGCTGGTTGGACTCGAGGGAAAGGGCCGACGGCTTCCCGAAGAGCTGTCCGGCGGAGAACAGCAGCGCGTGGCGATCGCCAGGGCGTTCGTGAACCGGCCCATGATACTCATCGCCGACGAGCCGACCGGAAACCTTGACCCAGCGACCAGCGTGGGAATCATGAAGCTTCTCGACCGCATCAATCGTGCGGACACCACCGTGTTGATGGCCACACACGACTCCACCATCGTCGATCAGATGCGCAAGCGCGTGATCGAACTTGACGACGGATCTGTCGTTCGTGATCAAACCCGCGGCGTCTACGGCTACCAGTAACCAAGTCCGCTCGACAATCTCCGAGGCAAGGACCTGAATGCGTTTCCGCCATATCCTCTCCGAGACCCGCGCGGGGTTGCGGCAG
>OCZS010000178.1_pt1 | contig 20260 bp, 21 predicted proteins | sample 1539071 | NCBI WGS metagenome assembly OCZS01 (sample SAMEA3113584, study PRJEB22503) | soil metagenome
TTCGCGACATCGCCGATCGTGGACTCCTCCGCCGTTCTCGGCGAGATGAGGGGCAGGTCGGCCACGTCGTCGGCCGAGGTCAGCCGCTTGCCGACCGTCACACTCAGGTCGCGCCGGCCGTCGACCAGCGACCCGGCGGAGATCAGGGCGCCGCTGGATTGCAGCGCTTGGGTCACCTCGGCGGCACTGACCCCGGCGTCGGTGAGCTTGTCGGCGTCAAGCTCGATCTCGACCCGAGGCTCCGGTTCGCCGGCCAGCGTCACGGCGCGTACGCCGGGTAGCTTTTCCAGCTCCGGGATAGTGGCGGTCTTCAACCGTGCTGCCAACTCGCCAGGGTTGCGATCGTTGGCCACGCTGAGCTGCAAGACCGGGAAGTCGTCGAGGCTCCCGGTGATCACCTGAGAGTCGGCCTCATCCGGCAGCAGCCCTTCGATGCGGCTGATCGCCGCCTGCAGATCCTGCTGGACCACCGACATGTTCGTGCCGTACTGCATGTTCACGATCACGATGGAGTTGCCGGTGCTGGAGGTAGAGCTAGACGACTCCAGACCCGAAAGGCCAAGGACTGCCTGCTCGATCGGCACCGTGACCCGCTCCTCCACCACTTGCGGCGAGGCACCCGTGTAGGTAGTGAGCACCACCGCGGTCGGGATGGTGAGCGAGGGAATGAGCTCTTGTTTGAGCTCGCGGGCGGTGATGACCCCGAAGATCATCACGAACAGCGTCACGAGTGCGATCAACGCCCGGTTGCGGAGGCTGAGGTTGGCCAGCCTGCCCATGGGCGTGGGTTCCTCTCGCTGCTGTACGCGCTTGACTCATGCCGACGGCATGCAGCACCATCCTCCCCGAGTGATCAAGGACTGCCTGGGTAGGGTGTGTGGGGTCGAGGCAAGGAGGCTGAAGTGAGCAATTCCACGCTGGACAACTTGCTGCAGGAGGACCGCCGATTTCCTCCGCCCGAGGACATGGCATCGAACGCGAACGTGACGGCGGAGACGTACCAACAGGCCGAAGCGGACTTCGAGGGTTTCTGGGCTGAGCAGGCGAAACGGCTGAGCTGGGGTCGCGAACCGACCGAGGTGCTCGACTGGAGCAATCCGCCGTTCGCCAAGTGGTACGCCGACGGGACGCTGAACGCCGCGTACAACTGCCTTGACCGGCACGTCGAGGCAGGTCACGGCGACCGGGTTGCCTTCTACTTCGAGGGCGAGCCCGGCGATACCCGGACGATCACCTATGCCGAACTGACCCGCGAGGTCAAGCGAGCCGCCAATGCCCTGCTCGAACTCGGGGTTTCGGCCGGCGACCGGGTGGCCATCTACTTGCCGATGATCCCTGAGGCCATCGTCGCCATCTTGGCGTGTGCCAGGATCGGCGCGCCGCACACCGTCGTCTTCGGCGGGTTCTCCGCCGACGCCCTGACCACCCGGATTCTCGACTGCGGCGTGGAGGTTGTCATCACGGCGGACGGCGGCTTCCGGCGCGGCGCGCCGTCGGCTCTCAAGCCTGCGGTCGACGAGGCGATGAAATACTGCTCCACCGTCAGGCATGTCCTGGTTGTCCGCCGCACGGGTCAAGACGTCGAGATGAAAGACGGCCGTGACCTGTGGTGGGACGACTTCGTTGGCAAGCAGTCCGATGAGCACGAAGCTGAGATGTTCCCCGCCGAGCAGCCGCTCTACATCATGTACACCTCAGGCAGCACCGGCAAGCCGAAGGGCATCCTGCACACCACAGGTGGCTATCTGGTCGGCTGCGCCTACACCCATTGGGGGACCTTCGACCTCAAGCCAGAATCCGACGTGTTCTGGACGGCGGCCGACATCGGCTGGGTGACCGGGCATTCGTACCTGGTCTACGGCCCGCTCGCCAATGGCGCCACCAGTCTGATGTACGAGGGCACCCCGGACACCCCGCACCGCGGCCGGTGGTGGGAGCTGATCGAGAAGTACAAAGTAACGATCTTGTACTGTGCCCCGACGGCGATCCGAACGTTCATGAAGTGGGGCGCCGAGATTCCGGCACAATTCGATCTCAGCTCACTGCGCCTCCTCGGCTCGGTCGGCGAGCCCATCAATCCCGAGGCCTATATCTGGTACCGGGAGAACATCGGCGGTGACCGTACGCCGGTGGTCGACACCTGGTGGCAGACCGAGACCGGGATGCACATGATCTCCCCGATGCCCGGGGTGACCGAGGGCAAGCCGGGGGCGGCGATGCGGGCGGTGCCCGGGGTCAGCGTCGAGGTGGTCAACGACGAGGCGCAGCCGGTGGAGAACGGGTCGGGCGGCTACCTGGTGGTCACCCAGCCCTGGCCGGCCATGCTGCGCACCATCTGGGGTGACGACCAGCGCTACGCCGACACCTATTGGTCGCGCTTTCCGGGCCTGTACTTCGCCGGCGATGGGGCCAAGAAGGACGAGGACGGCGACCTCTGGCTGCTCGGCCGGGTGGACGACGTGATGAACGTGTCCGGGCACCGGATGTCGACCACCGAGATCGAGTCGGCCCTGGTCTCCCACCCCAAGGTCGCTGAGGCGGCTGTGGTCGGCGCGACCGACGACACCACCGGACAGGCGATCGTGGCGTTCGTCATCCTGCGCTCCGAGGCCGGCGACGGCGGGGAGGATGTTGTGGCCGAGCTGCGCAAGCACGTGGCCGACGAGATCTCCCCGATCGCCCGGCCCCGGCAGGTGATGGTGGTCGAGGAGCTGCCCAAGACCCGCTCGGGCAAGATCATGCGCCGGCTGCTCCGCGACATCGCCGAGAACCGCGAGCTGGGCGACGTCACCACGCTGACCGACTCGACGGTGATGGACCTGATCAAGGACAATCTGGCCACCAGCAAGGCCGGTGACGAAACCTGAGGCGACCGGGGATATAGGGTCGCCGTGAGCGAAGGGAGCTGATCATGACGGACCTGCCGGTGGGCGATCTCATCAAGTCCATCTCCGACGACGTCAAGCAGCTGGTGCGCGACGAGGTCGCCCTGGCCAAGGCGGAGCTCACCCCGGCGGCCAAGAACGGCGGCATCGGCGCCGGCCTGTTCACGGGCGCCGGATACTTCGCCATCTCTGCGCTTTCGGTGCTCTACCTCGCCGCCGGCTTCGGCCTGGCCGAGCTCTTCGACTGGGGCGTCTGGCTCGGCCTGCTGGTCGTCGGTGTCGTGCTGTTCCTCGTCGCCGGAATCTGCGGCGGGATCGGCTACATGCTGGTCAAGAAGGTGAAGCCGCCGGAGAAGTCCATCGCCCAGGCCAACCGGACGGTGACCGAGGTCAAGGTCGCTGCCCAGCAGGCGCTCGCCGCAGCCAAGGCGCCGCAGATCGAGGGCGAGGTCGTGCGCGAGCCGAGGGCGTTGCGCTGAGCCGTGCCTCGGGGCACAAAGTGACCGCCGGCGTACGCGGTCTCGGCCTCGAGGGCCCCTGGCGCCACCGGGACATCGCGGCCAATGGCATCCGCTTCCACGTCGCCGTCGGCGAACACTTCACGCCCGCCCGCGACCTGATCCTCCTGCTGCACGGGTTCGCGGAGTTCTGGTGGGCCTGGCGGCACCAGATCCCCGCGCTGGACGCAGCCGGTTTCAGTGTGGCGGCCATGGACCTGCGCGGTTACGGCGCCAGCGACAAGACCCCGCACGGCTACGACTCGCACACCACCGCGTACGACGTGGCCGGGGTCATCAAGAGCCTGGGCTTCGGCTCGGCCGTCGTGGTCGGCCACGACTGGGGCGGGATGGCGGCCTGGGCCACGTGCGCGTACGCGGCTGGTCCGGTCCGGGCCCTGGTCAGCGTGGCGGCGCCGCACCCGCTGGCGTTCCCGTGGCGGGCCAGCCTGGACGGCCTCCCCGTCGCCGGGTTGCCGCTGCTGGCCGAGCGCCGGATCATGGCCGGCGATGGCGCGTTCGTCGAACGGCTGCTGCGCGGCCGGGCGTTCGACGGGGCAGGGCTGATGACCGCGGAGGAGGCACGGCACTACCGCGATGCGCTGCGGCAGTGGCCCAGCCCGCAGTGCGCGCTGGAGTACCAGCGCACCTTCGTCCGCAACCAGGTGCGAGCCAGCGGCTGGGAGTACCGCCGGGCCCTGCGGCAACCGGTCCGGGTGCCGCTGCTGTCCATCCACGGCCAGGCGGACCGGCTGGTGCCGCTCGCCGCGATGACCGCGGCCGACCGCTGGCTCGACGCGCCGCACCGGGTGGTCGACCTTCCCGAGGTCGGCCACCTCCCCCACGAGGAGGCGCCGGAAGAAGTGACCCGGGCGATCCTCGACTGGCTCGGGCTCGCGTAGAGGCTTCCGCGCCGACGAGCCGGAGAATCCGTTCCGCTCCTGTCACCCCGAAGGCATAGCCTTCGTGCCGTGGTGCAGACCTCCACGACGGTACGTCGGACCTACTACATCCTCACCGCCGGCAACACGCTGGCCGCCTCGCTGATCTGGGGGATCAACACGATCTTCCTGCTCGACGCCGGCCTGTCCAACTTCGAAGCCTTCGCCGCCAACGCCTTCTGGACGGCCGGCATGATGCTGTTCGAGATCCCGACCGGTATCGTCGCCGACTCCCGTGGCCGCCGCATCTCGTTCCTCTGGGGCACGGTGACCTTGGCGGTCGCCACCGGGCTCTACGTCCTGCTCTGGCAGCTCGAGTCGCCCTTCGTCTGGTGGGCGCTGGTGTCGGTCATGCTCGGACTGGGCTACACCTTCTTCTCCGGAGCCACCGAGGCGTGGCTGGTGGACGCCCTCGCCGAGACCAAGTTCGACGGAATGCTGGAGACGGTGTTCTCCCGCGGCCAGGTGGTGTCCGGGGTCTGCATGCTGCTCGGCTCCGTCGCCGGCGGCTACCTGGCCCAGCTGACCAACCTCGGCGTGCCCTACGTCGTCCGCGCCGGGATCCTGCTGGTCATGTTCGGAATCGCCCTGATGCTGATGCATGACCTCGGATTCACCCCCGAGCGCGGCAAGTCCGTGGGCGCCGAGATCAAGACCATCGTGGGCAACTCGGTGCAGTACGGGCTCAAGGTGCCGGCCATCCGAGCCACCATGCTGTCCGGCTTCTTCCTCGGGGGCGTCGGGGTCTACATCTTCTACGCGCTGCAGCCCTATCTGCTCGAGCTGTGGGGCGACCCAGAGGCGTACGGAGTGGCCGGGCTCGTCGCCGCGATCGTCGCGGGAGCCCAGATCGTGGGCGGGCTGATCACCCCGCTGATCCGCCGCTGGTTCCGCCGCCGCACCTCGGTGATGATCATGATGGCCGCTATCGGTGTGGTACTGATGACCGGAGTCGGGCTGGTGGCCGACTTCTGGGTCGCGGTCACGCTGATCGTGCTCTGGGCGTTGACCGACGCCGCGGCCGAGCCGATTCGCCGCGCCTACCTGAACGCGATGATCCCGTCCCAGCAGCGGGCGACCATCCTGTCCTTCGACTCGCTGGTCGCGAGCGCGGGCGGCATCGTCGCCCAGCCCGCCCTCGGTCGGGTCGCCGATGTCTACAGCTACCGCATCTCGTACCTGTTCTCGGCGGTCGGGTCAGCGCTGGCCCTGCCGTTCCTGCTCCGAGCCCGGGCGGCGAAGGCGCCGGCCGACGAGGAGACCACCGCGCCTCCGGAGGAGGCAGGTCAGGCGTCAGCGACGCAGGTAGACGCGTGACTCCCAGGGCGCCAGGTCCGGTGAGCTGGCTCCGGGGTGCGTGGCCACCAGCACCTGGGCTCCGCGCACGTCGGGCAGCGCGCCATCGGGCACGGTGACCGGCATCGACGAGCAGTTGGCCACCATCAACAGCAGCTGGTCCTCGAGCGTCCGGGTCAACGCCCAGATCTGCTCGTGGTCAGGGAGCAGCAGCTCGAACTGCCCGTCGACCAGGACGGGCAGCTCGCGCCGCAGGGCGATCAGCCGTTTGAAGTGGTGGAACACCGAGTCCGGGTCGGCCATCGCCGCGGCAGCGTTGATCGTCACGTAGTTGGGGTTGACCGGCAGCCACGGGATCCCGGCAGTGAAGCCGGCGTGCGCGGTGTCGTCCCACTGCATCGGCGTACGCGCGTTGTCCCGGCTCTTCACCGACAAGGACCTGAGGACCACCTCGACCTCCATGCCCAGACTGAGCGCACTGGAGTGGTAGTTGACCGACTCGATGTCGCGGTACTGGCTGATGTCGGCGAAGTAGGTGTTGGTCATGCCCAGCTCTTCGCCTTGGTAGATGTAGGGCGTGCCCTGGTGCATGTGCTGCACGGTGGCCAGGGTCTTGGCCGAGTTGACGCGGTGCTCCGGCGAGTCGTCGCCGAACCGGGACACCGCCCGCGGCTGGTCGTGGTTGTCCCAGTAGAGGGAGTTCCAGCCGACCCCGGCCAGACCGACCTGCCAGTCGGCCAGGTTCTGCTTGAGCTCCGGGAGGTAGAGGTCCTTGAGGTCCCACTTGCTGCCCTCGGGCATCCGGTCCAGCCGCACATGCTCGAAGGTGAAGACCATGTTCAGCTCGCGCCGCTCCGGGTCGGTCACCCGGCGGGCCAGCTCGATGGTGGAGCTCGGCATCTCCCCCACGGTGAGCAGGTTCCGGGCCGACAACCCGACGCGTTCGTTCATCTCGGCCAGAAACTCCTCCAGCCGAGGCCCGTTGACGAAGAACTTCTCGCTGTCGGCGTACTTGTGTCCGGGGAGCGGGTCCCCGTCCCGCAGCTTCGGCGGTTTGGAGATCATGTTGATCACGTCCATCCGAAACCCGTCGACACCGCGGTCGACCCACCAGTTCATCATCGCGTAGACGGCCTCGCGGAGCTCGGGGTTCTCCCAGTTGAGGTCCGGCTGCTTGGGCGAGAAGGCGTGCAGGAAGTACTCTCCGCTGCGCTCGTCGAAGGTCCAGGCCGAACCCGAGAAGAACGACACCCAGTTGGTCGGCTCCGCACCCTCGGTGCCCGGGGTGAAGCCCTTTCGGGTGGGGCGCCAGAAGTACCAGTCCCGCTTGGGCGAGGCCGGGTCGCGGGACTCCACAAACCACGGATGCTCGTCGGAGGTGTGGTTGACCACCAGGTCCATGATCAGCTTCATGCCCCGGGCGTGCAGTCCGGCGATCAGCGCGTCGAGCTCCTCCAGGGTCCCGAACAGCGGGTCGACGTCTCGATAGTCGCTGATGTCGTAGCCGTTGTCGTCCATCGGCGAGCGGTAGATCGGCGAAAGCCAGACCACGTCGACGCCGAGCTCGGCCAGGTAGTCCAGTCGCTGGACCATGCCCGGGATGTCACCGGTCCCGTCGCCGTTGCTGTCGGAGAACGACCGCGGGTAGATCTGGTAGACCACCGCGGTCTTCCACCAGCCGTCGGGTCGATCGACGGTCACCGCGGGCTGCTGTTTCGTCTCCACGCTCACGCAATCGATCCTTCCACGGGGCCCAGGCGTTCGATCAGGGCCTGCATCTCCCGCTCCAGGTTGGCGCGCGCTGCGCCGCTGAGGCGGCGACCCTTGCCCGTCCGGAACAGCTCACGGTCGGCGAGCGCGGACAGCACCCGCAGTCGACCGGCCAGGAACTGCTCCTCCGGCACCGCCGCGTACTCCTCCCGGATCTGCTCGACATAGCGGTCGTACGCCTCCGGCTCGGCCGCCAGGATGGCCAGGTCGGCGTCGCACAGCAGCTCGCCCTCGGGGTCGCGGGCACCGGGCACATGGGTCTCGGTCAGCCGGACCAGGCGGGCGACCTGGGTCAGGTCCTCCTGCTCCAGACCGACCCGGGTCAACGTCCGGATGGCCAGCCGGGCGGAGGCCTCCTCGTTGGTGACCTGTCCGGCCGGGACCGCGTACACCGCGTCGTGGAACCAGGCCGCCAGCCGGACCAGGTACAGGTCCTCGCGGCCGGTGGCGAGCTCGTCGATCCGGGCCAGCACGTCGGCCAGGTGGTCGACGGTGTGGTAGCGCCGGTGCGGTTCGGCGTAGCGCCGGAGCAGGTCCTCGCCGATCTCGGGATGGCTCGGCAGTACGGCCGCCCAGCGTTCTTCCATGCGCGCTGAGCTTGTCGAAGCGTCGAACTCGGGCCCTTCGACAGGCTCAGGGTGCATCGGCTCAGCCGAAGCTGATCCCGGCGCCTGGTTCGGGTTCACGGCTCTTCGTCCGTCGTCGGCACGGCTTCGTGCGGTGACTCCTCCGGCAGGTCCTCGCCGGCCAGATGCCCCGAGTCGTTGAACTTCACCAGCGTCCACTTCTCCTGCTGGTCGGCCCCGCGCTCGTGACGCCAGTACGTGATGCTCGTGTTGAGCGGCGCGAAGGCCACCCGGGTGCCGGTCCCGCCGATGCCGAAGGCCAGGAAGAACGACGCCTCCAGCACCCCGCCGTGGCAGACGGCGACCACGGTCTCGTCCTCGTGCCGCCGGACCAGGGTGGCCAGCGCCCGCCCGGCCCGGACGAGAAAGGTGGCCCAGCTCTCGCCGCCGGGTGAGAACGGCCGGAAGGGGTCGGTGGCCGATGATCCGTCGGGGACGCCGAACCGACTCTGCCACTCCTCCACCGACAGGCCGTCAGCCTCGCCGGGACGCAGCTCCTGGAGCTCGTCGTCCGGCTGCATCGGCACCTGGAGCGCGCGGGCGACGTAGGCGCCGGTCTCCAGGGCTCGGGGCAGCGTGGAGACGTAGAGCTGGTCGGCGCGCATGCCGTCCGCCCGGAGCCGCTCCTCCAACAGCTTCGCCTGTCGGCGGCCGCGGTCGGTCAGGCCGGTGTCCCCGTGCATCCCGCCGATGATCGGCTCGACGTTCGCCACCGCCTCGCCGTGCCGGATTAGATACAGGTCTGTCGTCATCGGTTCTCCTTCGCATGCGGGCTGAGCCGGTCGAAGCACCCTTCGGCAGGCCCGGGGCGCATCAGATCAGTGGGCATCGGGTCCTCCGCGGTCGGGGCGGCCGGTCAGGTACCGGGCCGGGATCTTCACTCGCCGTTCGAGGTCCCACGGCTGCTGCCAGCCGGCGAGATCGAGTACGCCGTCCAGCAGATGAGCGGTCAGGCCCCAGATGAGGTGCCCGTCGATAGAGAACGCCGGCCCGGTGTAGCCCGACGGGTGGTGCACCTGGGCGCGGTTGGCCGGGTCGACCAGCCGGGCGACCGGGACCACCAGCACCGACGCCACCTCGCGGGCGTCCACCGCGCTCACCGGGCTGGGCTGGGCCCACCAGCCGACCACCCCGGTGACATCGAACCCGCTGACGGCGACATGGGCCGGCGGAAGCTGGCCGAGGATCTCGATGCCGGCCGGGTCGACCCCGGTCTCCTCGTTCGCCTCCCGGAGGGCCGTGGCCGCCAGGTCCACGTCGCCCGGGTCGGCGGCGCCGCCCGGGAAGGCGATCTGCGCGGCGTGGGTGCGCATGGTGGTCGGCCGTTCCACGAACAGAACCTGCGGCCCATCCCCGATCAGGATCAGCACCGCGGCCTTCCGCGCTCCGACCTCGGGCCGGACGGCGACCACCGGGGTCAGTCGGGCGGGGTCGGCCAGCGCCTCGGTCAACGGCTGCAGCCAGTCCGGCCGGGCCGGCGCCTCCGTCACAGCGTGACCCCCAGATACTCCTTGGCCTGGGCCCGGATCTGGTCGGCGGACCGGAAGGGGCCGACATGCCGGCCCGCGATCGTCCCGTCGGCGCGGACGAAGAAGGTCTGGGGCGGACCGGTGATCTGCAGCGGCCCGGCCAGGACCTTGTCCTGGTCCACCAGCTGCGGGAACCGCCACTCCAGCACCCGGGCGAACTCGATGGCCCGGTCCGGCCGCGGGTCCTCGTAGTCGACGCCCAGGATCATCAGGTCGGTGTCGTTCCCATTCGCCACCTCAGCGATGTACGGCGCCTCGTCCTGGCACGGCTGGCACCACTGGGCCCAGATGTTGATCATCATCGGCCGGCCGCGCAGCCCGGCCAGCCGTACGTCACGACCGCCGCCGAGGCAGGACAGGACCAGGTCGGGCAGCCCGGAGCTCACCGCAGCGACGGCGGGGTCGGACGTCGGGCAGTCCGCGATCTTGGCGTCCTGCTTGGCCCGCCGCAGCTCGTCGGAGTTGTTCGCCGGCGCAGTCGGTTCCGGCTGCGTGGGCTCCGGCGTCGGCGCGCCGCCGCACCCGGCCAGGACCACCGCAGCCAGGAGGGCCGCGAACACCGTCCGGACTTTCATCCGCGCGGCTCACGGACCAGCTTGGCCGCCTTGACCGGGTTGGTCTCGCCCTCGCCGTACGACGGGCACCAGCGGGCGACCGGGCAGGCGCCGCAGGCCGGGTTGCGCTGGTGGCAGCGCCGACGGCCATGCCAGATGACGTTGTGGCACAGCTGGGTCCAGTCCTTGGGCGGGAACAGCTCGCCGACCTCGCGTTCGACCTTGTCCGGGTCGGTCTGGGTGGTCCAGCCGAAGCGCCGGACCAGGCGGCCGAAGTGGGTATCCACGGTGATGCCGGGCACCCCGAACGCGTTGCCGAGCACGACGTTGGCGGTCTTGCGGCCCACCCCGGGCAGCGAGTCGAGCCCCTCCATCGTCGCCGGCACCTGGCCGTCGAAGCGCTCCACCAGCGCCGCGCCCAGCTTGATCAGGCTGTCGGTCTTGGCCCGGAAGAAGCCGGTGGGCATGATCAGCTGCTCGAGCTCCGTCCGGTCGGCGGCGGCGTACGCCGCCGCGTTCGGATAGCGGGCGAAGACCAGCGGGGTGACCGTGTTGACCCGTTTGTCGGTGCTCTGCGCGGACAGGATGGTGGCGACGAGCAGCTCAAGCGGCGTGGTGAAGTCGAGCTCGGTGTGCGCATCGGGGTAGGTCTCCGCCAGCACCCGGTTGATCGTCCGAGCCCGGCGGACCAGCGCTGTCCGGGACTTGTCGTAGTCCGTCGGGACGGCGCTGACCGGCATGGGTCGACCCTACCTAGCGGGGTGGATGTGACCCCTGACGTGGCGGGTGGTGGAGAGTAGCTTTGCGAATGCCGCGAGCGTGATCAGGAGGTACGCGTGGACCCGGATGTCCTGAAGAAGGCGCCCCTCTTTGCCCGGCTCGAGGACGAGGCCGCTCGGGCCCTCTCCTCCGCCATGGGAACGCTCCGGCTCAACAAGGGTGAGGTGCTGTTCCGCGAGGGCGACCTGGAGGACCGGCTCTACATCGTGGTCAGCGGCAAGATCAAGCTCGGTCGCAGCGGTTCGGCCGGCCGGGAGAACCTGCTCGCCGTGCTCGGTCCCGGTCAGATGTTCGGCGAGCTGTCGGTCTTCGACCCGGGGCCGCGGTCCAGTACGGCGACGGCGGTGACTACCTCCGAGGTCCGGACCCTGGAGCACGAAGAGCTGATGACCTGGCTGACCGGACACCCCGAGGTGGCCCAGGGGCTGCTCGGCCAGATGGCCGCGCGGCTCCGGCGGGCCAACGACGTTGTCGCCGATCTGGTGTTCTCCGACGTGCCCGGCCGGGTGGCCAAGCAGCTGCTGGAGCTGGCCAAGCGCTTCGGCGACCGGGCTGACGACGGCGTACACGTGCACCATGACCTGACCCAGGAGGAGCTGGCCCAGCTCGTCGGGGCCTCCCGGGAGACCGTGAACAAGGCGCTGGCCGACTTCGCCGCCCGCGGCTGGATCCGCCTCGAGCCGCGCTCGGTCACCATCCTCGACGTCGAACGGGTTCAGCGGCGCGCTCGCTGAGCTCACCTCGCTCGACCGGAGGCGCAGGACTGGTCGGGCGGGGCCGGTGGTCACATGTGTGCCGGAGCCCAGTTCCACCGTGGTCGGTTTTCAAGATCTTTAGCCCCGCCCCACCAGTCCGGCGCCTCCGGACTCGCTTTCACTGCGCGCCGGTGGACCCTTCGGCGTCGGTCTGGGGCCGCCAGCGCGGCCCCAGTCGGGTCGAGCCGTCGGTGCGGCTCCGACATCTGTAGTGCCTAGCGTCCCTTCCGGGGTACTAGCGCGTCCCGAGGGTGACCGTCGCGGTCTGCGGGTCGCTGTTGCCGCGGGTGTAGGTCACGGTCACCTCGGTGCCGGGGGCGTAGAAGCGGACCGCGGCGATCAAACCATCCGGGCTGGTGGTTTCGAAGTCGTTGAGCTTGGTGACCACGTCGCCGGCCTGCAGCCCGGCCTGGTCCGCCGCCCCACCCGCCGTGACGTCTTGCAGCGCGACCCCGGTCGAGGCGGCCGAGGAGTCGTTGCCGCCCACGTTGACGCCGAGAGCTGAGTCGGCGGAGCTGCCGTCGGCGATGATCTCGGTGGCCACCCGGATCGCCAGGTCGGACGGGATGGCGAATCCGATCCCGATGTTGCCGGACTGGCTGTTGCTGGAGCCGGTGGTTGCGATCGAGGAGTTGATGCCGATGACCGACCCGTTGAGGTCGACGAGAGGTCCGCCGGAGTTGCCCGGGTTGATCGCCGCGTCGGTCTGTACCGCCAGGTAGACCGCATCACCGTCGGTCCCGGAGCGCACCGGCCGGGCGGTGTTGGACACGATCCCGCTGGTCACAGACTCGGTCAGTCCGAGCGGGGCCCCCGCGGCGACCACAGCCTGCCCGACCTTCAGGTCCAGCGACTCACCGAAGGTGGCCGGCACCAGGTCGGACGACGCCTCGACCTTGATCACCGCCAGGTCGTTGCTGGGCGAGGTCCCGACCACCTGGGCCTCCGCCGTGGTCCCGTTGGCGAACGCTACCGTGACCGTGCCGGACGAGCCGGCGCCCTCGACCACGTGGTTGTTGGTCAGGATGTGACCGTCGGCGTCCAGCACCACACCGCTGCCCACGCCACTGCCGTTGCCCGCCTGCACGCTGATGGTGACCACCGAGGGCTGGATCTTGGCGGCAGCGGCGGCGACCGTCCCGTCCAGCACCGGCGTCTGTGAGGCCGGCGCGGTGTTCACGCTGATCGGCCCGGTTGTCGGTCCACGGTCCGCGACCAGGGTGGCGTACGACCCCACCCCGGCGCCGGCCCCGATCACGGCCGCGAGGGCCGCGGCGGCGACCACGGTGCCGAAGCCCCGCCGCTTGGGCGGGACCGTCGCCATCGGAACAGGCGAGGCCGGGTACGCCGGTGGCACCGTCTCGGTGGCCAGGGGGACACCGGCCGGTGCCGGGAAGTCGGCCGCCGAGTAGCCGGCCAGGCGGCCGTCGGCGGTGAAGTTCGGCCGGCCGGTGGTGGGGCTCGGACCGAAGGGCGGGGTGTTGGGTCGGGACTGGTCGTCGGTGGTCATGCTTCGAAGGTGCCGCGCCTGCCTGTGCGCTACCTGTGCGTCCCGCCTGAATCCTCTGAGCGCTCGAGATAGTCGAGCTGCGCGCGTACGGACTGCTTCGCGGCGGGCCACACCCGACGGTCCACGTCGGCGTACACCTTGGCCACCACCTCGGCCGGCGTACGCGCCCCCATCGCCAGCGCGGCCCGTACCTGCTCGAGTCGCTGCTGCCGGTGCTCGACGTAGTAGGCCAGCCAGCCGGCCGGGTCGGTGACCGTCGGTCCGTGACCGGGCAGAATCTCGGCGACCCCTCGCTCGGCGACCAGGTCCCGCAGCCGGGTCAGCGAGTCGAGGTATGCGGCCAGGTCGCCGTCCGGAGAAGTGATCACCGTCGTCCCCCGGCCGAGCACGGTGTCGCCGGAGAGCAGCCGGACGACCCCGTCGTCACCGGCCACCAGCAGCGAGACCGAGTCGCTGGTGTGCCCCGGAGTCGTCACCACGGTCAGCGTGGCCCCGGCGACCTCCACCTGGTCGCCGTCGCCCAGCCCGTCCGGGCCCACCCGCACCGCCGGGTCGGCCGCTCGTACGCCGCACCCGGCCCGCTGGGCCAGCTCCGTCGCGCTCTCGGAGTGGTCGAGGTGGCGGTGGGTGAGCAGGACGCCACCGATCCCTCTGGGCGCCGCGGCCTCGATCGCCTCCAGGTGGGCGGCGTGCAGCGGCCCCGGGTCAACGACCACCAACGGGCCAGCGGGCTCGCCCAGCAGCCAGGCGTTGGTCCCCTCCAGGGTCATCGGGCCGGGGTTGGGAGCGCGGACCAGCCGCAGGTACGACGCGCTCATTCCGGCTCCGGGCCCGCGACCCGGGGGTAGTCGAACCGCCAGCCGGCGCCGGCGCGAACCAGCCGCGGCAGCACCCGCTCGATCACCCGGTCTTGTGCCGCCTCCCGGACGGCCGCCAGCGAGCCCAGATCGGCGAGCTCGAGCAGGATCGAGAGCGTCGGGGGCATCAGGTTGATCCGTCCCGCCTGCTCGTCGGCGAGCGCCGCCGCCGGGGCCGACCACTCCGCTCGATCGGTCTCCCCGGACCGGTCGTCAGCCTGCTGACCCGGCGGCAGCTCGGCGACATAGAAGAAGGTGTCGTAGCGGCGCGGTTCCAGCTCCGGCGTCACCCAGTGCGCCCAGGGCAGCAGCGCACCCGAAGCGAGGCGCACCCCGGTCTCCTCCTCCGTCTCCCGGACCGCGCAGCGCCGGATCGGATCCGGATCGGCCCGATCGGCGGGATCCAGACGGCCGCCGGGAAAGACCACCATCGACGCCGCGAACACCATCCGGGCGTGCCGGTGCAGGAGGTAAGTCTCCAGCCCGCCACCGGTGTCCCGGAGCAGCACCACGCTCGCCGCAAGGCTGGCCTCGACCGGCATCGATCCCTCCGTCCACGCCGCCGCCCGCTCAACCAGCTGGACGGGCACCTGCGGCGCAAGCCGAGCCAGCACGTCGAGGGAGTGCGACGGCATGGCGTCGGCTAGAGCTGCTGGATCGTCGGGTGGGCGCCAACGGCGACGACCAGCTCGACCTCGACCGGCGCGCCGAGCGGCAGGCTGGCCACCCCCACCGCGCTCCGGGCGTGCTCGCCGGCCCCGCCGAAGATCTCGCCGAGCACATCGCTGGCACCGTTCGCCACCTGCGGATGTCCGGTGAACCCCGGCGCGCTGGCCACGAACACCACCATCTTCACGATCCGGGCGATCGCGTCGATGTCACCGGCCACCTCCGCGACGGCCGCCAGCGCGTTGAGCACCGCGACCCGAGCGCAGGCGTACGCCTCCTCCGGATCCACCTCCGCGCCGACCAACCCGGTCGCCCGCAGTTGGCCGTCGACGATCGGCACCTGGCCAGAGGTGAAGACGAAGTCGGCGACCCGAACCGCGGGCACGTAGGCAGCGACCGGCGCCGGCACCGGCGGAATCGTCAGGCCGAGCCGGGCGAGCTGCTCCGAGGCCAGCGTCACGACGCGAGCGGCCGCTTGAGGTAGGCCACCAGGTTCTCCGGGTTGAGGCCCGGCACCACCTGGACCAGCTCCCAGCCGTCCTGGCCCCAGTTGTCCAGGATCTGCTTGGTCGCGTGCACCAGCAGCGGCACCGTCACGTACTCCCACTTCGTCATGGGCTCAGGCTATCTATCCAATTGGGCTCGTCTCGCACCCGTCGCGCCCTCAGAGCTGCCGTCGTCGTCCGTCTTCGCGAACGAAAAAGCGTGTTCGCTCATCCCTCCTCCGATCGGCACCCGTGCGCACCTGGCGATGCCCGACGAGCAGGCGCGTTTGGATGATGTCCATGAGTGTGAGTCAGCGGCAGAGGCAGAACGGATGTCCCGACGGGTCGAGGTAGACCCGGAAGCTATCCGACTTCTCTGGTCCCTGGACCGGCCGTGCCCCGAGGGAGATCGCGTAGGCCTCGGCCGCGTCCAGGTCGTCGACGGCGAAGTCGAAGTGGAACTGCTGGGGCACCTCGTTGTCCGGCCAGGTCGGCGGGCGATGGTTCAACGCCAGCTGGAACGCGATCCGGGCGTCGCCGGGACCGCCGATGGTGATCCAGTCGTCATCCCTGCGCTCGATCTCCCAACCCAACAAGGTCGTGTAGAACTCGGCCAGCCGAGGTGGGTCGTCGGTGTCCAGGACGACTATGTCGAAGCCGATACGCGGACGCGTAGATGTGGAATCGGTCATGGCTCAAGACTTACCGCAGACCACTGACAGCCGGGCCGGCGAGACGCCGCCACTACTATCGGGCCCATGACCATCGGCATCCTGGGTGGTACGGGACCCCAGGGCCGAGGTCTCGCCCGGCGGCTCGCCGCCGCCGGTCACGACGTCGTGATCGGCAGTCGGTCACCCGAACGGGCCCAGGAGGTCGCGACTGCGTACGCCGCCGTCGGTTCGGTCCGGGGCGCGGACAACGCCGAGGCGGCCAGCGCCGACCTGGTGATCATCACCGTGCCCTACGAAGGGCACGCCGACCTGCTCCGCTCCCTGTCCGCCGAGCTGACCGGCAAGATCGTCGTGGACTGCGTCAACCCGCTCGGCTTCGACAAGCAGGGACCCTTCCCGCTCCAGGTTCCTGCCGGGTCCGCCGCGCAGGAGGCGCAGCAGATCCTGCCGCACTCCACCGTCATCGGCGCCTTCCACCACGTCTCCGCGGTGCTGCTCGACGACCCGGAGATCGACCAGCTCGAGGGCGACGTGATGGTGCTCGGCGAGGACCGCGATGCCGTGCAGGAGGTCTGCGACCTGGCCACCGTCATCCCCGGCGCCCGCGGAATCTACGCCGGCCGGCTGCGCAACGCCGGCCAGGTCGAGGCGCTCACCGCCAACCTGATCGCAATCAACCGCCGCTACAAGGTCCACGCGAGCATCGCGGTCACGGATCTCCCGTGAGCTCGTTGACCGATCCTTCGACAGGCTCAGGCATGACTCGTGAGTAGCCCGACCGCTGTGCGCCAGGTTCAGACTGCGGCGCCGAGTCCACCGAAGCACACGCTGCACATCGTCAGCGGCAAGGGCGGAGTGGGCAAGACCACCGTCGCCGGCGCCCTGGCCTGCGCCCTGGCTATCCGCGGTCGCCGGGTCCTGCTCTGCGAGGTAGAGGGCCGCCAGGGCATCGCCGAGCTGTTCGCGGTGCCCGACCTGGTCGACGCCGAGGAGCGCCGGGTCAGCCGTACGCCTTTCGGCGGCAGCGTCTTCGGGCTCTCCGTCGACGCGGAGGACGCGCTGCTGGAGTATCTCGAGACCTTCTACCACCTCGCCATCGCCGGCAAGGCGCTGGACCGGTTCGGGGCGGTCGACTTCGCCACCTCCATCGCTCCGGGGCTCAGCGACGTGCTGCTCACCGGAAAGGTGTACGAGGCGGTCAGGCGGGGCGAGAAGCGGGCGGCCAATGCGTACGACGCCGTGGTGCTGGACGCCCCGCCGACGGGGCGGATCGCTCAGTTCCTCAATGTCCACCAGGCCGTGTCCGGCCTGGCCAAGGTCGGTCCGATCCGCAACCAGGCCGACTCCATCATGCGGGTGCTTCGCTCGGCGACCACGGTGGTGCACCTGGTCACCCTGCTCGAGGACATGCCAGTGACCGAGACCGAGGAGGCGGTGCAGGCACTGCAGCCGACCCACATCCGGGTCGGCACCGTGATCGAGAACATGGTCATCTCCTCGCCCTTGGCGCCGGACGAGCTGGCCGCCGCCGCACGCGGCGCGGTGAGCATGGACGTGCCCGGCCTGACCCCGAAGCAGAACTCCGCGCTGGCCGCCGAGTTCGCCCTGGAGGCCGCGCGGACTCGGCAGCAGCAGCTGCGACACCGCCGCCTCGTCGAGCTCGGCCTGCCCATCGCGGCGGTCGACTTCGACCCGGAGGGGATCGACGAGGGCGCAGTTTTCGTGATCGCCGAGCAGCTGCGGGAACAGCTCACCCTGGAGGCCGGATGACGCAGGAGTGGCTGGATCTCGACAAGGTTCTCGATGATCGGGAGACCAAGATCATCATCTGCTGCGGCGCCGGCGGCGTGGGCAAGACGACCACCTCGGCCGCCATCGCGGTCCGGGCCGCCGAGGCCGGCCGCAAGGTCGTAGTGCTGACCATCGACCCGGCCCGCCGGCTGGCCCAGTCACTCGGTCTCGGCGAGCTGGACAACACCCCACGCCCGGTCGCCAAGATCGACGCTGCGGCCGGCGGGAGCCTCGACGCCATGATGCTGGACATGAAGCGGACCTTCGACGACGTGGTGATCGCGCACTCCACGCCGGAGAAGGCCGCGGCCATCCTGGCCAACCCGTTCTACGAGGCGCTGTCGTCGTCCTTCTCCGGGACGCAGGAGTATATGGCGATGGAGAAGCTCGGCCAGCTGTACACCATGGCCGAGGACGATGGCCGCTGGGACCTGATCGTGGTCGACACCCCGCCGGCGCGGTCCGCCCTGGACTTCCTGGACGCGCCGGAGCACCTCAGCGCGCTGCTGGACGGACGGTTCCTGCGCCTGCTGCTCGCCCCGGCCCGCGGACCGCTGCGGCTGATGAGCGTCGGCTTCACCATCGTGTCCGCGGTGATGACCAAGGTGCTGGGAGCCGGGGTCATCGGCGACGTCCAGACCTTCGTGACCGCGTTCGAGGCGTTGTTCGGCGGCTTCCGGCAGCGCGCGACGAGCACGTTCGCATTGTTGTCGTCGCGGCACACCACGTTCCTGGTAGTGGCCACGCCGCAGCGCGACACGCTGCGCGAGGCGGCATATTTCGTCGACCGGCTGACCGAGGAGCAGATGCCGCTGTCCGGCCTGGTCCTCAACCGGGTCCACGCCGCCACGCTGGACATCTCGCCCGAGCGCGCACTGGCGCTGGCCGAGGACCTCGACCCGACCGCGTACCCGACCGAGATCGAAGCGTTACGCCGCCACGCCAGCCTGATGCGGCTGATCGCGGCGGAGGCCCGACAGATGGGTCGGTTCAGCGCCTCGCGTCCAGGTGTCGCCCAGACGCAGGTTCAGGCGTTGCCGACCGACGTCACTGACCTGACCATGCTGCGTCGGGTCGGTGTCCTCTTGGCCGACAAGGACTGATCCTTGTCGTCGGCCTGGTGGCCGGCTTTCGGCATCAGGACCGCGCTCCAGGAGGTGACGTCCGGACGTTGGCGCAGCAACAGCCTGCGCTCCCGTTCGGTCATCCCACCCCAGATGCCCCACTCGATCCGGTTGTCGAGGGCCTCGGACAAGCACTCAAAGCGCACCGGGCAGCCCGAGCAGAGCAGGCGAGCCCGCTTCTGGTCCGAGGCTTCCGGAAACAGGGCATCCTCCATGCCCCTGCACTTTGCGCGCATGGTCCAGTCGTCATGTTGTACTGCAGTCACGCTGCTACTCCCCTTGAAACGAACAGATCGCCATGCCGGGCATTCCCCGGCCCTGATGGCACGGCACTGGGAATGCTACGAAGAGGTGTTCGGAGCTGGCTAGGGTTCGGAGTGCGATATTTTCCGATTCGTAACCAAACGGGGAACGAATCGCCTCGAAGAGGGGCCCGCCGTAGCGATTCTGGTATAAACCAGCAATTCGGCAGGGTCAGCGGCCTCCCGTACTCTGGTGCGCATGCCGTTCACGCCCAAGCGCCTGGGAAGCGTCGCGTACTCGCTGGTGATGTTCGTCCTCGTCAGCGTACTCGCCGGAGTCCTGGTCGCTGGACTGTTCATCCCGTTCGCCGGCATGGCCGGCGTGACCGGCCGGGCCGCCGCATCGGAGCTGGACAACCTGCCCGCTGAGCTGCGTACGCCGGCCCCGGCGACTCGGTCCAAGGTGCTGATGGGCAACGGCGAGCTGCTGGCCCGCTTCTACGACGAGAACCGGGTGCCGGTCCCGCTGGCCAAGATCGCCCCGGTGATGCGGCAGGCCCAGATCGCGATCGAGGACCACCGCTTCTACGAGCACGGCGCCCTGGACTTCAAGGGCACCCTACGGGCGCTGATCCGCAACACCACCAGCGACGACGTACAGGGCGGGTCCTCGATCACCCAGCAGTACGTGAAGATGGTGCAGATCCAGGCCTGCACGGCCAAGGGCGATACCGAGTGCGTCAAGGAGGCCCAGGAGACCACCTTGGAGCGCAAGATCCGGGAGCTGCGCTACGCGATCGCGCTGGAGAAGAAGTTCACCAAGGACGAGATCCTCACCCGCTACCTGAACATCGCCTACTACGGCAAGGGCGCGTACGGGGTCGAGGCCGCCGCGCTGTACTACTTCGGCGTCAAGGCCTCGAAGCTGGACCTCCCCCAGGCGGCCATGCTGGCCGGCCTGGTGCAGAACCCGGACTCGGTGAACCCGGTCCGCAACCCGAGCGCGGCCCTGGACCGGCGGGACGTCGTGCTCAACCGGATGACCGAGCTCAAGCTGATCACGCCCCAGGAGGCCCAGAAGGCCAAGAAGGTCGGCTTCGACCCGAAGAAGATCCGGCCGGTGCCCAACGGTTGCGTGGCTTCGCGGTACCCGTTCCTGTGCGACTACGTCTACAAGTCGCTGCTGAAGACCCCGAGCCTCGGCAAGACCGAGGAGGACCGGGAGAACATGGTCAAGCGGGGTGGCCTGACCATCCAGACCGAGATCGACCCGAA
>OCZS010000180.1_pt1 | contig 20217 bp, 21 predicted proteins | sample 1539071 | NCBI WGS metagenome assembly OCZS01 (sample SAMEA3113584, study PRJEB22503) | soil metagenome
ACGCCGGCTCGCCGCCATCCACCCATGCGGTCCTCCGGCCAGCCGACGTCCTCCATCCACTGTCGCACGGACCACTGAGATTTCGCTGAGCCGGCGGCCGATCCGCTCAGGCCGGCTCGCCGAGGGCGCGGGGCAGGGCGCCCTCGTAGGCGTCGCGGAGCTGGGAGAGGGGGAGGTCGAGGAGGCCGGGAACGACCAGGCGGTCGCCGCCGGTGGCGCCCAGGCGGGTGGCCGGGACGCCGGCCTCGGCGGCCAGGGTCGACAGGTCGCCGGACGCCTCGGGGGCGACCGCGACGAGCACCCGGGAGGCCGACTCGCTGACCAGGGCGGCCAGCGGGGGCAGGCCGGGCGGCAGGGCGACCGTGGCGCCGACCCCGGCGGCCAGGGTGGCCTCGACCAGGGCGACGGCCAGGCCGCCGTCGGAGAGGTCGTGGGCGGCGGCGAGCAGGCGGCGGCCGGCCAGGCCGGTCAGCAGGCGGTGGAGGCTGGCCTCGGCGGCCAGGTCGAGGATGGGGGGGCGGCCCTCGAGGCGGGCGGTGGTGAGGCGCTGCCAGGCCGAGCCGCCGAGCTCGACCCGGGTCTCGCCCAGGAGCCAGACGTCGAGGCCGGGCCGGGGGAAGCCGGAGGGGACCGCGGTGGCGGGGTCGGCGAGCAGGCCGAGGACGCCGACGATCGGGGTGGGGTGGATGGGGCGGCCGGACGACTCGTTGTAGAAGCTGACGTTGCCGCCGGTCACGGGGAGCCCGAGGGCCTGGCAGGCGGCGGCCAGGCCGTCGACGGCGGCCGCGAACGACCCCATCACCTCGGGCCGCTCGGGGCTGGCGAAGTTGAGGCAGTTGGTGACGGCGACCGGCTGGGCGCCGGTGCAGGCGACGTTGCGGGCGGCCTCGGCGACGGCCAGGGCGGCCCCGGCGGCCGGGTCGAGGGCGGCGTGGCGGCCGTTGCCGTCGGTGGCCAGGGCGACCGCATGGCTTGTCCCGGGCACCCGGAGCACGGCGGCGTCGCTGCCCGGGCCGGCGACCGTGCCGTGGCCCACGAAGCGGTCGTACTGCTCCCACACCCAGCGCTTGGAGGCGCAGGTCGGGTCGCCGGCCAGGGCGAGCACGGCCCCGGCCGGGTCGGCGTCCAGCGGGACCTCGGCCCCCGGACCGGCGGGCGGCGGCGAGGGCGCGGCCATCGGGCGGTGGTACACCGGCCCGTCGTCGGCCAGGCTGGCCGCCGGGACCTCGGCCACCACCTCGCCCCGGAACCGCACCCGCAGCGTCCCCCCGGAGGTCATCTCCCCGAGGACGTTGGCCAGGATCCCCCAGCGCCGGCAGACCTCGAGCACGTCGGTGAGCCGGGCCGGGTCGACCAGGGCCAGCATGCGCTCCTGGGACTCCGAGACCAGCACCTCCCAGGCCTCCATCGACGGCTCGCGCAGGGGCACCGCGTCCAGGTCGACCTCCATGCCCATCCCGGCCCTGGCCGCGACCTCGGCGACGGCGCAGCTGATCCCGGCCGCGCCCAGGTCCTGGAGCCCGCGCAGCAGCCTCCGCTCCCCCAGCTCAAGGCAGGCCTCGATCAGCAGCTTCTCCTGGAACGGGTCGCCGACCTGCACGTTGGGGCGCTTGGCCTCGTCGCCCTCCTCGAAGCTGGCCGAGGCGAGCACGCTGGCCCCGCCGATCCCGTCCCGGCCGGTCTTGGCCCCCATCAGCACGGCCAGGTCGCCCGGCTGCTCGGCCCGGCCGCTGAGCAGCCGGTCCGCCGGCATGAACCCGATGGTCAGGGCGTTGACCAGCGGGTTGCCGGCGTAGCAGGGGTCGAAGACGACCTCGCCCCCGACCGTTGCCACCCCGACGCAGTTGCCGTAGTGGCCGACCCCGGCCACCACCCCCTCGAGCAGCCGCCGCTGCAGCGGCTCGGCCGGGTCGCCGAACCGCAGGGAGTTGAGGCTGGCCGCCGGTCGCGCCCCCATGGCCAGGATGTCGCGGATGATCCCCCCGACCCCGGTCGCCGCCCCCTGGAACGGCTCCACGAACGACGGGTGGTTGTGCGACTCGATCTTGAACACCGCGGCCACCCCGTCCCCCAGGTCGACCACCCCGGCGTTCTCCCCCGGCCCCTGCAGCACCCGTTCCCCGGCGCTGGGCAGCCGCCGCAGGTGCACCTTGGACGACTTGTAGGAGCAGTGCTCGCTCCACATCAGCGAGAACATCGCCAGCTCGGCCCGGCCCGGCTCCCGCCCCAGCACCCCGAGGATCCGCTCGAACTCCTCGTCGGTCAGCCCGAGCTGCCGGTGGAGGCCCTCGATCAGGCTAGACACGGGCCGTCAGGACCGACTCGAACAGCCCGCGGCCGCCGGTGGGGCCCAGGAGGGGGTCGACGGCGTGCTCGGGGTGGGGCATGAGGCCGACGACGTTGCCGGCGGGGTTGCGGACGCCGGCGATGTCGGCCAGGGAGCCGTTGGGGTTGTGGCCGGGGGCGTAGCGGAAGACGACCTGGCCGGCGGCGGCCAGGGCGGCGGGGTCGTCGTGGACGTAGCGGCCCTCGCCGTGCTTGACCGGGATGGTGAGCGAGGTCCCGGGGGGGCAGGCCGAGGTCCAGGCGCTGGCGGTGGACTCGACGGTGACCTCGACCTCGCGGCAGACGAAGCGGAGGCCGGCGTTGCGCAGCAGGGCCCCGGGGAGGAGGCCGGCCTCGCAGAGGACCTGGAAGCCGTTGCAGATGCCGAGGACCGGCCCGCCGTCGCGGGCGAAGCCGGCGACCGCGCCCATCACCGGGGAGAACCGGGCGATCGCTCCGCAGCGCAGGTAGTCGCCGTAGGAGAAGCCGCCCGGGAGGACCACCGCGTCGACGCCCCGGAGGTCGCCGTCGCCGTGCCACAGGGCCACCGGGTCGCCGCCCATCGAGGCCACGGCCGCCCGGGCGTCCCGGTCGTCGCAGGACCCCGGGAAGGTCACCACCCCGATCCGCAATTCGGCTCCTCGCCTCGGCCGTCCACCTGGCCCGGAGGCTACCAGGTCACCCCGGTCCACCGGGGGGCTAGGCTTGAGCCCCCCGGGCCCCCCCGGCCGGCAGGCGGTCGGACCAGGACGGCCAGGTGGCCATCGCCCACTTGCCGTCGTCGAAGTCGCGGTCGGTGACGGCGGCGGCGGCCAGGCCGGCCTCGGGGTCGACCCAGAGGAAGCAGCCGGTGGCCCCGAAGTGCCCGAAGGCCGACGGGGAGCGGCGGTCGCCCATCCAGTGGGGGCGCTTGCCGTCGTGGAGCTCGAAGCCGAGGCCCCAGTCGCAGGGGTCGAAGCGGCCGACCCCGGGCACCAGGCCGGCCAGGCCGGGGAACTGGACCGAGGTGGCCTCGGCGAACAGCTCGGGACCGACGACCGGGGCGCCCTGGTCGAGCAGGCAGCGGGCCAGGCGGACCAGGTCGTCGAGGGACGAGGCGGCCCCGGCGGCCGGGTCGCCGTCGATGCCGCGGCGGTGGACGAGCCGGGTCGCGGACATCTCCAGGGGGTCGAGCACGCTGGTCGACAGCCAGCTGGCGAAGGTCGTGCCGACGGCGTCGGCGACCGCCTCGGCCAGCACCCGGAAGCCGATGTTGGAGTAGATGCGGCGCTGCTCCGGGGGCCGCTGGCGGCCGGGGGGCTCGAAGGGGAAGCCGGCGGCGTGGGCCAGCAGGTGGCGCAGGGTGACGCCCTCGCCGGCGTCGGCGACCGGCTGGTCGAGCTCGATCCGGCCCGACCCGACCGCGGCCAGGGCGGCCAGCGAGGTCATCAGCTTGGTGACCGAGGCCACCTCGAACTCGTCGCCGCCGTCGACCCCGCCGAGGAAGGCCGTCTCCACCTCCGACGGCCAGACCACCGCCACCCCGGCCCGCCCGACCGGCCAGTCCAGCTCCGGAATCATCGGTACCCTGCCTCCTTCAGCTTCCGGGTCGCGGTGGCGTCGTCGGACGAGAGCAGGGCGGCGGCGTCGGCGCAGCCCCGGCTCGGCTGGGCCTCGCCGGTGAACAGGCGGGTGCAGGCCTCCAGCTCGGCCGTGCGGGCGGCCAGCTCGCCGGCCGCGTCCGGCGGGCCCCCCTCGGCGACGTGGGCGCCCTCGTGGGCCAGCACGACCGCGACCCGGTCGGCCGCGGCCTCGCCCTCCTGGAACTTGGCGTGGACCAGGACCTGCGGCGGCCCGGCCCCGAAGACGGTGGTCGACTCGTTGATGGTCAGCTCGAACCTGGCGAAGGCGACCTCCGCCCTCGCCTCCTGGAGCCCGGCCCGGGCCCGCTCGATCGGCGGGGTCGAGCGCAGGGCGCACAGCCTGGCCGCGGCCGCGTCCAGCAGCACCACCTCGCCGGCCGTCCCGACCAGGGTGACCTGATCGAGCCGGGCGCAGCCGGCCTGGCGGCGGACCAGCCGGTCGCGGTTCTCCGGCTCCATGACGGGGACGCGGAGGTCGCCGACGCCGTGGCTCTGGCCCGCGGCCGGTGGGGAGCGCCTGGCCGCCACCGGGAGCTGGTCGGGGACCGACCCGAAGATGCCGGCCGCCACCACCACCATGGTGACGGTGGTGACGGCCACGGCCAGCCACAGCCACCAGGGCAGCCGCGGCCAGGGACGGGCCTTGATGGCCGCCACCTCGTCCGGGGTGAGCCGGCGGGGACGGCCGATCAGCTGACGGGCCACCTCGGGCCGCTCAGTCGGGCAGGAGGCGCACGGAGAACTCCTCGATCACCGGGTTGGCCAGCAGCGCCTCGGCCACCTGGCGGGCCGCCTGCTCGCCGTCGCCGTCACTGACGGTGAGCTCGACGTGCTTGCCGATGCGGACGTCGGAGACCCCGGCGAAGCCGAGCGACGGCAGGGCCCGCTCGACCGCCTGGCCCTGCGGGTCGAGGATCTCCCGCTTCAGCATCACGTCCACCGCCACCCGCGGCATCCCGACCCACCTCCCGTGCTCGCCTGCAGGGTGAGGCTACACCGGAACCGCGGGGTGTGACCGGGGTGACTAGTCCGCAGGGCCGGGCGTAACCGTCCAATCGGGTGATGAGGCAGCCACGGAGAGTGGTCGAGACCTCAGCTATGACGCCCGAGCGCTCCACCAGCGAGGACCAGCTGGTCCGTACCCATCTCCAGCTGGCCAACCAGGCGGTCAACGAGCTGGCCCGCCGGCTGCCGTCCCATGTCAACCGCGACGACCTCTCGTCGGCGGCCATGCTCGGCCTGGCCCAGGCGGCCAGGAGCTGGGACCCCGACCGGGGGGCCAGCTTCGAGCGCCACGCCGCCACCCGGATCCGCGGCGCCCTGCTCGACGAGCTGCGCGACTCGGACTGGGCCAGCCGCTCGGTCCGCTCGCGGGCCCGGCGGCTCCAGCAGGCCGGTGAGGAGCTGACCGGGCGGCTCGGCCGGGCCCCGACCCAGGCCGAGCTGGCCGCCGAGCTGGGCACCGACGCCCAGGCGGTCCACAAGCTGGTCGGCGACGTCCACCGGGCCACGGTGCTGAACTACGAGTCGATCGTGGCCGATGGCGAGGCCGACGACCTGCTGCCCAGCGCCGACCGGGCCCCCGACCACGTGCTGGTCGACCGGGAGCGGCGGGCGTACCTGTCCGACGCCGTGCTCGCCCTGCCCGAGCGGCTCCGGGCCGTGGTCATCGGCTACTTCTACGAGGAGCGGCCCATGCTGGAGATCGCCGGCGAGCTGGGGGTCACCGAGTCGCGCGTCTCCCAGCTCCGGGCCGAGGCCCTGATCCTGCTCCGGGACGGGCTCAACGCCCACCTCGACCCGGACACCCTCCCGGCCGAGCCCCGGCCCGAGGGCCGCCTGGCCAAGCGCCGGGCCGCCTACCACGCGGCCATCGCCGCCTGCTCCGACTTCCGGGCCCGGCTCGACGCGGCCCCGCGGCCCTTGCTGGAACGTGCCGCCGAGACCGGTTCGGCGGCGCCTTCACCCGCCTGAATCCCCGTTCAGGCAACGGATTCGCTTGATCAGGTCATGGCTGCATAACATTTCCAGGATCTCCCCCGAGCTTCCCCGTCTTGTTCCCTTCCAGACGGTATGCTCCGTTCGCACCAAGGCTCGAACGGTTGGAGGGTGACTCTCGAATGACGGACCCCATGCTCGTCCGACGGCTGGCCCTCGACCTTCGCAACCTCGCCGACAAAACGCTCGAGCTGCGCGGGGTCGTCGAGGACTACCGTCACGATCTGGTCCGCACCATCGAGGACGACTGGTGCGACCCGGACGAGCTCCAGGCGGTGCACCGCCAGATCCAGGAGCTGTGGGAGTCCATGGACCGGGCCGAGGCCAAGCTGCGCAGCGGCTCCCGCCGCATGTCGCCGCTCCTCTGGCTCGAGTAGCGCTCAGCTCGGGCCCTCGGCTGCCGACCGTAGGATCCATGATCATCGTGACCCGCCTGCACGGCGCCAGCGTGGCGGTGAACTGCGACCTGATCGAGCGGGTCGAGGCCGCCCCGGAGACGGTGGTGACGCTGGTCGACGGCAGCCGCTACGTGGTCAGGGAGAGCGTGTCCGAGATCGTCGACAAGATCAGGGCCTTCCGGGCCTCGGTGGTCCTGCTGGCCGGCCGCCTCGACGAGCGCAGCGCCACCGGCCAGCAGCGGCTGCACCTGGTGCCCAGCCCCGACCCGGAGGCCTAGACCGTCCGGAGGGCGTCGGTCGGGGCCAGGCGGGCGGCCCGGAGGGCCGGGTAGAGACCGGCGACGGCGCCGATGGCCAGGGCGGCGAGCAGGCCACCGGCCATGGCCGGGGCTGGCACGACCACCGACCAGCCGCGCCCGAGGGCGTACACGGCGGTGACGGTCGCTCCCAGGACCACCCCGGCCAGGCCGCCGGCCAGGGCCAGCAGCAGCGCTTCGGCCAGGAACTGGGCGCCGACGTGGCCCTTGGTGGCGCCGAGGGCGCGGCGCAGGCCGATCTCCGAGCGCCGCTCCAGCACCGAGATCACCATCACGTTGGCGATCCCGACCCCGCCGACCAGCAGGGCCACCGCCCCCAGCCCGAGCAGCAGCGAGGTGAAGGCGCTGTTGGCGGCGGCCCGGGCGGCCAGCGCGTCCGACGGCCGGCTGACCCGGACCTCGTTCGGGCTCGCGGGGCTGGCGGTGGCCGGGAGCACCTCGCGCACCGCCTCCACCTGGTCGGGGTCGGCCCGGACGTAGACCGTGCCCGGCGACCCGTCGGTCCCGAGCAACGCCTCGGCGGCCGGGAACCCGACCAGGGCGGCCCGGTCGATCTCGGGGGCCAGGGTCACCGGCCGCAGGATGCCGGCCACCGTGAACCAGCGGTCGCCCAGCCAGACCTGGCGGCCCACGGCGGTGATCCCGAGCCGCTCGGCCGCCTTGGCCCCGAGCACCACCACCGGGTAGCGGGCGGTGGCCCGGTTCAGGAACCGCCCGGCGGCCAGCTCCCCGCCGAGGGTGCCGAGCAGCTCCGGGTCGGCCGCGAGCACGCTGATGCCGCCCGTCTCGGCCTCGGGGATCCGGTCGCTGCGGCGCACGCTGGCCCCGGTGTTGCCGGTGGCCGCCACCCGCTCGACCGGCCCGACCCGGCGCAGCATGCCGACCGACTCCTTGGGCAGCTTGGCCTCGTCCCCGAAGAAGGTCTCGCCCGGGGTGACCCGGAGCAGGTTGGTGCCGAGGGCGTCGAGCTGGGCCAGCAGGTCGGCCCGGCTCGACTCGGAGATGCCGAGCACGGCCACCATGGCCGCGATGCCGATGGCGATCCCGAGGGCCGACAGGGCGGCCCGCAGCCGCCGCGTGCCCAGCCCGGACCCGGCCACCCCGAGCAGGTCGCGGGGCCTCATGCCGGCACCCCGGCGACGACGTCCCGCTCGATCCGGCCGTCGCGGAGGTCGACCCGCCGGGGCAGGCGGGCGGCGATGGCCGGGTCGTGGGTGATGACCGCGATCGTCGAGCCGTCGGCGTGCAGCTCCTCGAGCAGGTCGAGCACGCCGGCCCCGGTGGCCGAGTCGAGGTTCCCGGTCGGCTCGTCGGCGAGCACGATGGCCGGCCTGGCCACCACCGCCCTGGCGATCGCGACCCGCTGGCGCTCGCCGCCCGACAGCTCGGTCGGCCTGTGGGCCGTCCGGTGGCCGAGCCCGACCCGCTCCAGCGCCTCGGCGGCCCGCCGCCGCCGCTCGGCCGTGGGCACGCCCCCGTACAGCAGGCCGGTGGCCACGTTGTCGAGCGCGCTCATCCCCTCCAGGAGGAAGAACTGCTGGAAGACGAAGCCGATGGTCCCGGCCCGGAAGGCCGAGAGGGCCCGGTCGGACAGCTCGCCGACCTCCTGGCCCGCCACCAGGACGGTCCCGCCGGTCGGCCGGTCCAGGGTGCCCATGACGTGCAGCAGGGTCGACTTGCCGGACCCGCTGGGCCCGGCGATGGCCAGCAGCTCGCCCTCCTCGACGGTCAGGCTCACCCCGCGCAGGACCTCCACCTCGGGCGGCCCGGTGTAGCGCTTGACCACCTCGCGCAGCTCGATGGCGGGTTTCATACCGGCACCACCACCCGGTCGCCGGCCCGCAGGCCACCACCCTCGACCTCGACCTGGCCGTCGGCGAACAGGCCGGTCTCGACGCCGACCAGCTCCAGGCGGCCCTGCCGCTCGACCTCGACCGCGTAGCCGCCCTCGGCCAGGGCGAGCAGGGCGTTGACCGGGACCGCGAGCACGCCCTCGCGGACCTCGGTGGTGATCGAGGCGCCGACCGGGGCCTGGTCGAGGCGGCCGGTGGCCTTGGGGTCGTCCAGGGTGACGACCAGCTCGACCGTCGGGTCGCCGTCGCCGCCTCCGTCCCCGGCGGGGACGGTGGCCACCTTGCCGACCGAGGCGACCCGCCCGCTGGTGGTGCGGCCGCCGGGCAGCTCCAGGTCGACCCGGTCGCCGGCCCGCACGTACGGCTGGCGGCTGGCCTCCAGGTCGACCAGCACCTGGCGCTCGGTCCCGGTGACCTCGAGCAGCTTCGAGCCGGGGCGGGCGCTGTCGCCGACGGCCACCTCCAGCTGACCGACCCGGACCGGCCCGGGCTGCCAGACGGCGTCGCCCGGCGCGAAGGTCCCGGTCTCCTCCAGCCCGTTGGCCTCCTGCCAGCGCCGCACCGCCGCCCTGGTCGCCCAGGTGAAGTGGTGGTCGACGGTGATCACCCGGTCGGGGTCGTAGCCGAGGGCGACCAGGTTCTGCTCCAGCTGGCGCACGTCGGGGCCGTCGTCGACCCCGGCCGACAGGGCCCGCCAGGCCGGCAGCCGGCCGTACAGCAGCGGCACCGGCTTGCCGTCGACCCGGTACAGGGCCTTGCCCCGGGTGACCACCGCCCCCTCGGCGGGCAGGGCGGTGATGGTGCCCTGGCGCTGGTTGGCGACCGCCCGGGCCTCGCCGTAGCCGAGGGTGCCGTCGACCTCCTCCTGGGCCCGCAGGGTGCGCCTGGCCACCTCGGCGGTGGTGGTGGCCACCTCGCCGCCTTCGCCCTCGCCGCCGGCCTGGCCGCCGGCCCTGGCCCCGGTCCACCAGGCGGCCCCGCACAGCACCACCCCGGCCGCGGCGGCCACGGCCAGCCTCCGGGTCAGGCGGGCGCTCACCCCTGGCCTCCCGACCCGGCCTCCGGCCGGCCGAGCTCGGCCAGGTGGTGGTCGCAGGCCTTCTCGGCCTGCTGGAACTCCTCCGACTCGGGGTCGGGGCCGCCCTCGCCCCGGCGCATGAGCAGGCCGTCGCCGGTCGGGTCGGGCATGTCGACGCCGTGCTCGCGCATGCACCTGGCGAAGCTGACCATCGCGTCCCGGGCCGCCGGGTCGAGCTGGCCGGGCCCGTCGCCGCCGCCCATCAGGCCGCCGCAGGCCTTCTGGGCCTCCTCGAGCTTCTTTGGGTCGGGCCGCCGGCCGTTGCCGCCGGCGCCGATCCGGACCCTGACCCGGCCCTGGTCGTCGACCTCGGGGTCGGGCATGTCGACGCCGTGCTCACGCATGCACCTGGCGAAGTCGATGGCCTGCTGCTGCGGGTCCTTGCCGTCGTCGCCGGTGCCCTTGGTCGTGGTGGTGGCGTCGCCGCCCGACAGGCTGGCCACCTGGTCGCCGTCGGCCGGGGTGCCGCAGGCGGCCAGGGCGAGGGCCAGGGCCAGCCCGAGGCCGAGCAGGGTCACGCGTCGCATCACTGCTCCGCTCCTTCCTCCTGGGCGCTCCTGGGAGCGTCCGTCGCTTCCGACAGCGCCCAGCCTCCGCCGCCGGCCCTAACGCCTCCGTCTCGCGAATGCCTTACGCAGGCGTTACGCCGCCCTGGGCAGGCTGGCCGGGCCAGGGACAAGCCCAGGGAGGAGCGGCGTGCGGGTGCTGGTGGTCGAGGACGAGGCCGTGCTGGCCGCCGCCGTCGCCCGCGGCCTGCGGCACGAGGGCATGGCCGTCGACGTCAGCCACGACGGCGCCGACGCCCTGGCCAAGCTGGACCTGAACCGCTACGACGTGGTCGTGCTCGACCGCGACCTGCCCGGCGTCCACGGCGACCAGGTCTGCCGCACCCTGGCCGGCCAGGCCACCCCGACCCGCATCCTGATGCTGACCGCCTCGGGCACGGTCGACGACCGGGTCGACGGGCTGACCCTGGGGGCCGACGACTACCTGGGCAAGCCGTTCGCCTTCAGCGAGCTGGTGGCCCGGCTGCGGGCCCTGGCCAGGCGGAGCCGCGACGCCCTGCCGCCGGTGCTGGAGCGCCACGGCGTGCGCCTCGACCCGGCCCGCCGGGAGGCGACCAGGGGCGGCCACTTCCTGCGCCTGACCCGCAAGGAGTTCGGCGTGCTCGAGGTCCTGCTGGCCGCCGACGGCGCCGTGGTCTCGGCCGAGGACCTGCTGGAGCGGGTCTGGGACGAGCACACCGACCCGTTCACCAACACCGTCCGGGTGACGATCATGAACCTGCGCCGCAAGCTCGGCCGCCCGCCCCTGATCGAGACCGTGACCGGGGTCGGGTACCGGTTATGACGCACCTGCTGCCGAGCGTCAGCGTGCGGCTGAAGCTGACCCTGCTCTACGGGGGGCTGTTCCTGCTCGCCGGGGCCGGGCTCCTGGCCGTCAACTACGCCCTGGTCAGCTCCCGGCTCGAGCTGCCGTTCGGGGTCCGGATCGAGAACCGGCGAGCGCCGCTGCCCGACCCCATCGGCCGGGGCCCGGGGCTGCTGATCGTGCGGGCCGAGGCCGGCGAGGGCGGGGACACGTTCATCGCCTCCGCACCCTCCCCGGAGGCGGTCCAGGCGGTGCGGCAGGAGGCCGAGGCCGTCCGGCGGGAGCTCCAGATGGCCACCCTCCAGCAGCTCCTGGCCCAGTCGGGCGTCGCCCTGGCCCTGATGGCGCTGGTCTCGGTGGGGCTCGGCTGGCTGGTCGCCGGGCAGATCCTACGACCGCTGAGTGCCATCACGGCCACGGCCCGGCGGCTGGAGGGCAGCACCCTGCACGAGCGCATCAACCTGCGCGGGCCCAAGGACGAGCTCAAGGAGCTGGCCGACACCTTCGACCAGATGCTGGGCCGCCTCGACGCCGCCTTCGAGACCCAGCGCCGGTTCGTGGCCAACGCCTCCCACGAGCTGCGCACCCCGCTGGCCATCGCCCGCACCGAGGTCGACGTCGCCCTGGCCGACCCGGGCGCCGGCCGGGCCGAGCTGCGGGCCATGGCCGGGCGGGTGCTGGAGGCCAACCAGCGCAGCGAGCGCCTGATCGAGGGCCTGCTGACCCTGGCCCGCAGCGAGCGCCAGCTCCGCTCCAGCGAGCCCATCGACCTGGACCTGGCCGCCGCCGACGCCCTCTCCGAGGCGGCCGGCGAGGTCGAGCGCCTCGGCCTGCGGGTCAGCTCGGTCCTCGGCCGGGCCCCGGTCGCCGGCGACCGCGCCCTGCTGGAGCGCCTGGTCGCCAACCTGGTCGAGAACGCCGTCCGCCACAACCACCCCGGCGGCTGGGTCGAGGTCGACACCGGCCGCGCCGGCCCCCTGGCCGTGGTCCGGGTCGCCAACAGCGGCCCCCCGATCCCCCAGGACCAGGTCACCACCCTGTTCGACCCCTTCCGCCGCCTCCACCCCGACCGCACCGGCTCCGACCACGGCGCCGGCCTCGGCCTCTCCATCGTCCGCTCCGTGGCCACCGCCCACGGCGGCCACGCCACCGCCAAGGCCCTCGGAGCGGGCGGCCTGGAGGTGACGGTGGAGCTGCCGGTCGCCCCCGCGGGCTAGTAGAGGAACATCGGCTTTCCGTCCACTTGGCGGATGAGTGGTCTATAGCGCTTCTCGTCATACAGGGCGTCGACGTCGACCCGCTTGGTGCCGGACATCATGGTGTCGATCGGGACCGAGGTGTAGGTGCCGCGGCGGAGGGCGACCATGCTGCCGGGGGTGTCCTGGTCGATCAGGGTGATGGCCATGTTGGCGAAGTTGACCGCGACCATCAGGTCGAGGGCGTCGGGGGCGCCGGAGCGCATCAGGTAGCCGACCTGCTGGTAGACGATGTCCTCGCCGGTGAGCTGCTTGAGCCGCTCGCCGGTGACCAGGCCGATGCCGCCGAGCTTGCGGTGGCCGTAGGCGTCGGCCTCGCCCCGCTCCAGGATCTCGCCCTCGAGCATGCGGGCGCCCTCTGAGACCGTGACCATGGCGTAGTTCGAGGGGTTGGCCGCCTTGTCCTCGAGCAGGTAGTGGGCCAGCAGCTCGACGTCGAAGGGGACCTCGCAGATGATCGCCCGGTCGACCCCGGCCAGGTAGGCCGAGAGCAGCGAGGTCTCGCCGCAGTTGCGGCCGAACAGCTCGACCACGGCGATGCGCTCGTGCGACCCGGTCGAGGTCCGCAGCTGGTGGATGAACTGGACGCTGCGGGTGACCGCGGTCGAGAAGCCGATGCAGTAGTCGGTGCCGAAGACGTCGTTGTCCATCGTCTTGGGCACGGCCAGGACCTTGACCCCCTCCCGGGACAGCCGCTCGGCGTACGACAGGGTGTCGTCGCCGCCGATCGCGACCAGCCAGTCCAGCCCCAGGCGCTCGACCACGGCCAGGCAGTGGCTGGTGAAGTCGAACGGCCCCTCGGACTCGAACTGGCCCTGACCGGCCAGGAACGGGGGGACGTCCTTGGGCGCGACCTTGCCCGGGTTGGTCCGGCTGGTGTGCAGGAAGGTGCCGCCGGTGCGGTCGATGGTCCGCACGTCCCGCTTGGTCAGCGGCTGCACGCAGTGGTCCTGGGGCTTGTCGTCGTCCAGGTTGTAGTCGAGCAGCCCGGCCCAGCCGCGGCGCAGCCCGACGACCTCGTAGCCCCGGTCGGCGGCCGCGTACACGAGCGTCCTGATGCAGGGGTTGAGACCGGGGACGTCGCCGCCGCCGGTGAGCACGCCGATCCTGGTCATGCGCATGCCTCCAACAAGTGGTGCCGAGGGGAGTTGGGCATCCTTGCCCAGATCGCGGCCGGGACCGGTCGCGACCAGTAAGGATACCGTCGGCGGGCGCCGGCTGCCCGTCAGCCCGGCTGCCGCTCCCTCGCCGGCGGGCGGGGGACGCCGGTGTCGGCGACCACGGCCCGGGTCGTCGGCAGGTCCCGCGACGCCGCCTCCCACTCGTCGGCCGGCGGGCTGGCGTAGATGCCGGTCTGCTCGACCGCGGCCATGGTGACCTGCTCGTCGCGGAGGAAGCCGAGCTGGGCCACCTGGGGCGGCATGGCCCAGTCGAGCAGCCAGTCGAGCGAGACCCGGATGCGGTTGCCGTTGCCGGGCAGGGCCAGCAGGTGGTAGCCGCGGGTCGCGACCAGGCCGGGCAGCCCGCCGAGGGAGACCCCGAACGGGGAGGCGACCGCGTCGAAGCCGCCCAGGTCGACGGCGAAGCCGAGGTCCCGGTGGCGGTAGTCGACGGCCTTGCCGTAGCCGAGGGAGGCGGCCACGTTGCGGGCGGCGACCTTGCCCTGGCGCTGGGCGTGCTGGGCGGTCTGGCCGGTGAGCTTGCCCGGCTGGGTGAGGTCGGGCACGGCGGCGGCGTCGCCGAAGGCGAACACCCCATCGGCGCCGGGCACCTTGAGGTCGGCCCCGACCCGCAGCCGGCCCCGCTCGGTGGGCAGCCCCAGGGTCTTGATCAGGGGGCTGGGGGTGACACCGGTGCACCAGACCAGGGTGTGGGTCTCGATCGTGTCGCCGTCCGAGAGCCGCACCTTGCCCTCGGTGGCCTCCTCGACGGTGGTGCCGAGCCGGACCTCGACCCCGCGGCGGCGCAGCACCTCCATGGCCTCGTCGCCCATCCGCTGGCTCAGCTCGGGCAGCACCCGGTCGGCCAGGTCGACCAGGACCCAGCGGATGTCCTGCGGCCGCAGCCGCGGGTACTCGGCGGCCGCCCTGGTGGTGATCAGCTGCATCTGGGCGGCGGTCTCGGTGCCGGAGTAGCCGGCCCCGACGACCACGAAGGTGCAGCAGGCGCGCCGGTGGGCCGGGTCGTCGGCGGCGTCGGCGTTGTCGAGCTCGCGGAGCACGTGGTCGCGCAGGTAGGCCGCCTCGGCCAGGGTCTTCAGGCCGAGGGCGTGCTCGGCCACCCCGGGGATGTTGAAGGTGCGGGTGACCCCGCCCGGCGCCAGGACCAGCCGGTCCCAGGCCAGCTCGCGGTCGGTCCCGTCGGGGCGGCGCAGGGTGGCCGTGCGGCCCGGGATGTCGACCGCGACCACGTGGCCGACCAGCACCTTGGCCCGCCGCAGGGTGTTGTGCAGGCCGACGGCGATATGGCGCGGCTCGACCACCCCGGTGGCCACGTTCGGCAGCAGGGGGCTGTACAGCAGGTAGTCGGCCGAGCTGGCCACCAGCAGCTCGGCGGCGTCAGGGGGCAGGTGCTTCTCCAGCCGCCGCATGCAGTGGAACCCGGCGAAGCCACTGCCGACGACCAGGACCCTCGGGGGTGTTGTGCGCTCATGGGAGGTCATGGGTAGATGACTAGCACGTCGGCCAAGGAGGAATCCATGCGCGACTACCGCACCCTTCGCCCCGGGACCTACCAGGAGATGACCTCGGGCTTCCGTTGGGAGGTCCCGGCCAGCTACAACCTGGCCGCCGACGTGCTCGACAAGCACGAGCCCGACCGCCCGGCCATGCACTTCGTGTCCGACGAGGGACGCGACGAGCGCTGGACGTTCGGCGACATGCGGCGGCTGACCGACCGGACGGCCAACACCCTGCGGGGGCTGGGGGTCGGCAAGGGCGACCGGGTGGCGGTGATGGCCCCGGCCTCGCCCGAGATCGCGGCCAGCTTCCTGGCCACCTACAAGGTCGAGGCGATCCTGCTCTCGATGTCGGTGCTGTACGGCGACGACGCGATCGTCTACCGCCTCAACGACGCCGAGGCCAAGGTGCTGATCACCTCGGCCGCCCACCGCGACCGGGTGGCCGCCCTGCTCGGCAAGGCGCCCTCGGTCGAGCACCTGGTGGTGGTCGGCGGCGCGGGCGCCGAGAGCTTCGAGGAGCTGACCGGGGCGGCCGCCGACCGGTTCGAGACCCCGGCCACCGACCCCGACACCCCGGCCCAGCTCTACTACACCTCGGGCACGACCGGGATGGCCAAGGGGATCCTGCACGCCCACCGGTACCTCCTGGGGCACGAGGAGTTCCAGCTCAGCCACGACGTCCGGGTAGGCGAGCTGTTCCACTCGACCGGCGAGTGGGCCTGGATCGCCGGGATCGTGCCCGGCATCCTCGGGCCCTGGCGCTTCGGGGTGGAGACGCTGGTCCACGGGCGCAAGGGCGGGTTCGACCCGGGCAAGGCGCTGCGGCTGATCGCCGACCACGGGGTCGGCAACCTGTTCACCACCCCGACGGCCATCCGGGCCATGATGGGCGTCTCCGAGGCCTCCAGCCTCGACTTCGGGGTCCGGCTGGCCTGCTCGGCCGGCGAGCCGCTCAACCCCGAGGCGATCGCCTGGTGGAGCCGGACGGTCGGCTGCCCCATGCTCGACTACTACGGCCTGTCCGAGAGCTACCCGCTGTGCGCCAACTACCCGACGGTCGAGGTCCGGCCCGGCTCCATGGGCCTGCCCCTGCCCGGCTGGGAGGTGGCCATCCTCGACCCCGACGAGCAGCCCGTCCCCCAGGGCGAGCCGGGCGAGATCTGCCTCAGGGCCCGCTCCAACCCCCACTACCCGCTCGGCTACTGGAACCGTCCCGAGGACTCCGAGGAGGTCTTCGGCGGCGACTGGTTCCACACCAAGGACACCGCCCGCCAGGACGAGGACGGCTACGTCTGGTACTCGGGCCGGGCCGACGACGTGATCATCTCGGCCGGCTACCGGATCGGGCCGTTCGAGGTCGAGAGCACCCTGCTGGAGCACCCGGCGGTGGCCGAGTCGGCGGTGGTGGCCAGCCCCGACCAGCAGCGTGGGCACGTCGTCAAGGCGTTCGTCCGGCTGGTCCCGGGCACCGAGCCCAGCGACGAGCTGGCCGGCGAGCTCCAGCGGCACGTCCGCGAGCGCCTGTCGGCCTACGCCTACCCGCGCAAGCTCGAGTTCGTGGACGACCTGCCCAAGACCCTCACCGGCAAGATCCGCCGCTCGGAGCTGCGCAACGCCGACAGCGGGGACGGCGAGGAGGCCGGCTGAAGTTGAGCCGGGCGTGGGGCCCGGGGTAGCGTCTGGCGCCATGTACGACACCCGCTGGCCGCGGCCGGGGCCGGCGATGGCGGCCGTTGCCGCCGTTCTCGGCCTGGTGGCCGGGGCCATCCTCGGCCTCTCCTCCCCCGGTGCGGCGCCCTCGGCCCAGGCCAGCGCGCCCCCGGAGACCACTGTCGCGCCCACCACCACGACCCTCCCCGAGGAGTTCGAGACGGTGGTCCTGGGCAGCTTCAACGACCGCGCGGGGGCCGAGGAGCGGCTGCGGCTGGTCAGGAGCCAGGGGGTCAAGGACGCCGACCTGCTCGACGATCAGCAGTGGGACCTCGGGACCAGGTGGGCGGTGTACAGCGGTATCTTCAAGACCGAGGACGAGGCCGAGGCGCACATGCAGGAGCTGAGCCAGCTCGGGATCACCGAGCGCTTCGTGAAATCGGTGAAACAGGCCGATTGAGCGGGTAGGCAAGCTCCCGGGAGGTGATGTGCCGATGCCGATGTCCGCCAGAGAGGTCCGCCAGACGCTGCACGAGCTGGGGGACCTGCGCTTCGCCGCCGGGAACCTCGACGACGCCCTGCGCCGGATCGTCCACGCCACCCACAAGCTGTTCGCCGTCGACGGGGCCGGGCTGATGCTGATCGACCCCGACCAGCTGCTGCGCAACGTGGCCGACTCCGACGGGCGCATCGACCACCTCGAGGAGCTCCAGATCGACACCGGCGAGGGCCCCTGCATCGACGCCTTCGACGACAAGTCCCTGGTCCACGCGGCCGACCTGGCCACCGAGGAGCGCTGGCCGAAGTTCAGCCCGGCCGCGGTCGACCGGGGCCTGCGGGCGGTGCTGGCCAGCCCCATCCCCTACAACCAGATGGCCATCGGGGTGGTGGCGGTGTTCTCGTCCAAGGTGCGCCCCTGGTCGCCCGAGGGTGAGCTGGCCCTGATCGCCTTCACCGACCTGGCCGCCCTGACCATCGCCAACACCATGCAGAGCGAGGAGCGGGGCGAGCTGGCCGAGCAGCTCCAGCGGGCGCTGGACGCCAGGGTCATCATCGAGCAGGCCAAGGGCGCCCTGTGCGCCCGCGACGGCGTCACCGCCGGCCAGGCGTTCGAGCAGATGCGCCGCCGGGCCCGGGCCGAGCGCCGCCGCGTGGTCGAGATCGCCCAGGAGATCATGTCCGGCGCCGCCAGCCCCTGAGCCCACCGTCACAGGCCCGGGCGACGATTCCCCCATGACCACCGACCCGCTGGAGGCCCTGCGCCGGCTCTGCCTTGCCCTCCCGGAGACGACCGAACGCCTCAGCCACGGCGAGCCCACCTGGTTCGTCCGCGGCAGGACGACCTTCGTCACCTACGCCGACCACCACCACGACGACCGCCTGGCCTTCTGGTGCGCCGCCCCACCCGGCACCCAGGAAGCGCTGGTCGCCTCCGCCCCCGACCGCTTCTTCCGCCCACCCTACGTCGGCCACCGCGGCTGGCTCGGCGTCTACCTCGACGTCCCCCAGGACTGGACCGAGCTCGCCGAGCTGGTCACCGACGCCTACCGCACCGTCGCCCCCAAGCGCCTGGTCCAAGAGCTCGACGCCGCCCCCTAGATCTGGCCGGCGTAGAGGGTGGCGGTCTCGGCGGCGATGGCGGTCCAGCTGAACTGCTCGACGGTGCGGCGGCGGCCGGCCTTGCCCATGCGGTCGGCGAGGGCGGGGTCGGCGAGGACGCTGTTGAGGCGTTCGGCGATGTCGGCGGCGAAGCGGTCGGGGTCGCGGGCGCCGCCGGCGCCGTCGCTCTCGAAGGGGACCAGGAGGCCGGTCTCGCCGTTGACCACGACCTCGGGGATGCCGCCGGTGGCGGTGGCGACCACGGCGGTCTCGCAGGCCATGGCCTCCAGGTTGACGATGCCGAGGGGCTCGTAGACCGAGGGGCAGACGAACACGGTGGCGTGGGTCAGGAGCTGGATGACCTCGCGGCGCTCGAGCATCTTCTCGATCCAGACGATGCCGCCCCGCTCCTGGCGGACCTTCTCGACCTTGGCGGTGACCTCGCGGCCCAGCTCCGGGGTGTCGGGGGCGCCGGCGCAGAGGATCAGCTGGGCCGCCGGGTCGATCGACAGGGCGGCGTCGAGCAGGTGGGGCACGCCCTTCTGGCGGGTGATCCGGCCGACGAAGATCACCGACGGCCGGTCCGGGTCGACCCCGTAGGTCTCGAGCACGCCGGTGCCGTGGTCGGGCTGGTACTGCTCGGTGTCGATGCCGTTGTGGATCACCTGGAGCCGGGCCGGGTCGACCGCCGGGTAGACCGAGAGGATGTCGGCGGCCATGCCGGCCGAGACGGCGATCACCCGGTCGGCGGCCTCGATCGAGGTCTGCTCGCACCAGCGGGAGACGTGGTAGCCGCCGGCCAGCTGCTCGACCTTCCAGGGGCGCAGCGGCTCGAGGCTGTGCACGCTGACCACGTGGGGGATGCCGTAGAGGAGCTTGGCCAGGTGCCCGGCCAGGTTGGCGTACCAGGTGTGGCTGTGGACCAGGTCGACGCCCTCGACCCCGGCGGCGATCGACAGGTCGGTGGCGACCGTGCGCAGGGCCCCGAGGTGGCGGCCGTCGCCGTCCAGGGCGTCCCAGGTCCCGTGGGCGATCACCTCGGGCGAGCCCGGCGGCCCGGCCGGCCGGGGGGCGCCGAAGCAGTGCACCTGCAGGTCGACGAGCTTGGCCAGCTCTCTGCCCAGATACTCGACGTGAACTCCGGCACCGCCGTACACATCTGGGGGATACTCGCGACTGAGCAGGGCCACGCGCACGGGACGCTCCTTCCGATCCAAGCGGGAGGCTGATGCTAGCGCGTTGACACCCCGTGAGGGCGTAGCCCAGACTTGACTAGCTTGTGCATATTGTCCCGATCCTCGGCCGAAGGTGGGGCAGACGATGGGAACCGCCGGTCGCTCGGCGCCGCTGCGCAGGGCGGGCTCGCTGCTCGGGCTGCTCGCGCTGGAGGTGGGGGCCGTCCTCGCCCTGCACTGGCTGGGCCGGTTCCCGGGGCTGCGGATCCGCTGGGACGAGCCGGTCCCATGGGTGCTGTCCAGCCCGGTGCAGGAGGTCATCGGGGCCCTGCTCCGCACGGTCGGGCTGGTCATGGCCTACTGGCTGCTGGCCTCGACCGTGCTCTACCTGCTGGCCAGCCTGACCAGGCTGCCCTCGGCCGTCCGGGCGGTCGGCTGGGCCACCTTGCCGCTGGCCCGCCGGGTCGCCGACCACGCGGTGGCGGTGACCCTGGCCACCTCGATGGTCGGCGGGAGCACCCTCGGGGTGGCCGGCCCGGCCCTGGCCGCCGACCGGGGCGGGGCTGGCCCTCCGGCCAGGAAGCCGGTGGCCGCGGCCCAGGCGACCGGGTCCTCCGGCCAGCAGGAACAGCCACCGTCGACGCCGTACGTTCCCGAGCCGGCCGGCCAGGTCCCGACCTCGGGCAGCGCGACGACCGCCCCGCCGACCAGCGCCCCGGAGGCGACCGAGCCGCCGGCCACCCCGTACGTTCCCGAACCAGCGGATCAGGCCCCGCGCCGCCTCCCGGCCCCCGAGCAGGCCGCCCCCACCACCACCGAGGCCCCGACCACCACCGAGGCGCCCACCACCGAGGCGCCGGTCACCACCACGACCGAGGCCCCGACCACCGCCGAG
>OCZS010000181.1_pt1 | contig 20196 bp, 8 predicted proteins | sample 1539071 | NCBI WGS metagenome assembly OCZS01 (sample SAMEA3113584, study PRJEB22503) | soil metagenome
TCATCTGTGCCGCCCGCGCCGGCCCGAGCCGCTGCTCGTAGAGCTCCCCTGGGCCGCCCCAGAACGCGTCGAAGGCAGGCTGCAGGCTCGCCGTCACGCCATACTCGGCGAGCGCCGCGAAGTCGGCCTCGGCGGCCATCTCGATGTGCTCCAGCCGGTGTCGGCAGCGACGCAATGCTTCCAACCCGACCACAGGCACAGCCCGGCGGAATCCCCCGACCGCGGCCGCTACCGCCTCATCACCGATGCAGTGAAAGCCGGCCCGGACGCCGGCCCGAGTGCAGTCGATGATGTGGCCGCTGATTTCGTCATCGGTGAGGTAGCGAACCCCCCGGCCGCTCCCAGTGGCAACCTGATCGCGATAGGGCTCGAACAGTGCCGCCGTGTGGGAGCCGATCGACCCGTCGATGCACAGATCGCCGGCGAGCCCGGCAGCGCCGACTGCTCGGGCCTTCTCCAGCGCCTCGGAGCTGGCCAATTCGCCCCAGTAACTCACCAGGCCGATGCCCAGTTCATCGGCCACCTCACGTACCCGGATCAGGTCTTCGACCGGCCCGAGATGCGGCCCACCCAGCTCATGGACCGCTCCGACTCCGAGCGACGCCGCCTGCAGCAGCGCAGTTCTGGCGTCCGCGCGACGCTCCGCATCGGAGAACAGCCGATCCATCCGCTGTCGCGCCAGGTGATGAGCATGGCGGGTCAGCAGGCCATCGGCCCGGTAGCCCTCCGCGGTTGTGATCGCCGGCAGTTCATCTTGAAGTGCCGTGGACACGACGGCTGAGTGGACATCCACCCGGGCGAGATAGACGGCCACGCCGCTGGCCGCGCGATCAAGCTCAGCGCGAGTCGGCGGGCTTGGGTTCGGCCAGTTCCGTTCGTCCCACCCCTGGCCGACGAGGATTCGGCGGCCGCGATGTCTGGACGCGTACGAGCTCACCATTGTCAGTACCTCGTCGCGGCTTCCGCAGGTGTGCAGATCCATGCCGGCGATGAGCTGACCGGTCTGAATAACATGCAGATGCGCGTCCACGAACGCTGGCGTCACCAGTCGGCCGTTCAGATCAACTTCGGGTGCTCCGGACGCCACTGCTCGTGCTCCGGCGTCGTTGCCGACGTAGCTGATCCAGTCGTCGATCATGACCAGCGCCGTCGCAGCCACCGCCGGAGGCGAGTAGATGAGACCGTTGCGCAGGATCGTGACGGTGGGCTGGCGCTCGGCCGGGGCAGCTAGGGCAGCCATCGCTGGGGCTAGACCTGAGGACGGTCCTCGAAGGGCACGGAGAGAACGGTGGTGGTGTGGGTCGAGACCTTGCCGTCTGACCGGATCCGTGCCAGCAAGGATTCCAGCTGCGACATGTTCTCGACCTGAACCTTCAGCAGATAGCTGGGGTCTCCGGCCACGGAATAGCAAGAGATGATCTCGCTGATGTGCTGCAGCCGATCCGGCGCGTCGTCGGGCTGGCTTGGATCGAACGGTTTGATGGCCACGAAAGCGGTCACCATCAAGCCGAGCTCTCCGGCCTCGAGTACCGCTCGATACCCTTTGATCACCCCACGCTGCTCGAGACGCCGTACCCGCTGCTGGGCCGCCGAGGTGGACAGTCCCGTTTCCTTACCGATGTCGGTGTAGGACATCCGACCATCGCGCGCCAACAGCGCGAGGATTCGACGGTCGAGCTTCTCCATGGGCGCTATCGTGCCAGGATTCGCCTGTGGGTGAACGCAAGATAATGCTTCTGGACACGGCCTCGTTGTACTTCCGGGCCTTCTTCGGTGTCCCCGACTCCTTTCGTGCGGCCGACGGGACGCCGGTCAACGCCGTGCGTGGCCTGCTCGACTTCATCAGCCGGCTGGTCGCCACCTACTCCCCCAGCCACCTCGCCTGCTGTTGGGACAACGACTGGCGGCCCGCGTGGCGTGTGGAGCTGATCCCGTCGTACAAGGCCCATCGGGTCGCTGGTGCCGGCCAGACCGTGGTTGCCGAGATGGCCGCCTCATCCGATACCAGCGGCGAGCAGGCTCCAGATGATCTTGCCGTCCAGGTGCCCTTTATCCTGGCCGTCTTGGAGAGCCTGGGCATCGCCGTGGTTGGCAAGGACGGCTACGAGGCTGACGACGTGCTGGGCACGTTGGCCAGCATGTCTCCGATGCCGGTCGACGTCGTCACCGGTGACCGGGATCTCTTTCAGCTGGTCGATGACGCGCGTTCGGTGCGCGTCCTCTACATCGCCCGTGGCGTGGGCAAACATGAGCAGGTGGATGAGTCCTGGGTACGGGCACGGTACGGGATTCCGTCGTCGGCGTACGTGGATTACGCGATCATGAGAGGCGATGCCTCCGACGGCTTACCGGGTGTGGCGGGAATCGGCGACAAGACCGCCGCCGGCTTGTTGAACTCGTACGGCAGTCTCGACGGCATCCTGGCGGCCGCGAGTGATCCCCACACCAAGATCAGCGCTTCGGTCCGGTCGAAGCTTGGTGCCGCGATCGATTACCTGGCGGTGGCGCCGACGGTCGTCGCTGTGGTTCGCGATCTTGATCTGGACGTCGACTGGGATGATTTGCTGTTGCCGCAGGCGCCCAAAGACCCAGCGCGCTTCACCGAGCTGGCGGAATTGCTCGAGCTTGGCGGCAGCGCCGATCGGATTTTGGCCAGCCTCCGTGGTGACCGCTGACCGGATCGGGCGGCTCGCAGGACGGCAAGCGCATCCGTCCGCGATCGTGCTCGGTCCAGGGCCTGACCCCGCCGCGCTGATTGCGCTGCTGAATCCGGTTGATCATCCGGCCGTGCTGTGGGGCCGATGGTTCGGAGGAGGGGTTGTCGTGATGCGTTCGCCACTGCGCACGATGACAGCGGCGAACGTCGGCGAGGTTCTGGCGTTGATCGACGGCCAACCGACCGTCGTGGACGACGTTGTCGAGAGGTCAGAGCCCGTCGCGGTGATCGGTGGGGGGTGGCTCAGCTGCCTCGGTTTCACGCCGGGGGTGAGCGCGGCCTGCTTCTACGACTCGCTACTCCGCTGGCAGCCGGACAGCGGTTGGACGTTCGAGACCCTCGGCCTGGCCGGACGGGAGAGCGAGGTGAGCGCCGAACTCCAGGCCTGGCGGCGGCTCATGCACAGCGCCGTCGCCAAGACTGCGCCGCCAGTGTCGGCCGCTCGCTTCACGACACTGACGCCGCCGGCGAGCACGCGGCTGACCTACCTCGCCAGCATCGATGCCGCGATCGGCCGGATCCACGCCGGCGAGTTCTACCAACTCAATCTGTGCACTCGGCTCGTCTCATCGTCGGCAGACAGCGCGGCTGCGCTCTTCGCCCAGCTTGCCGCGCAGCTCGATCCGGCGTACGGCGGGCTGTTGATCACTATGCCCGGTGATCAACAGGTCGGCCTCCCGGCCCGAGCCGTGGTGAGCATGAGTCCGGAACTGTTTCTCCAGGTGCGGGGCTCGACGGTGACCAGTCAACCGATCAAGGGCACCGCGACCCGGGCCCCTGGCGATGCTGACTCTCCGCTGCTCAGGGCCTCCGCCAAGGACGCGGCCGAGAACATCATGATCGTTGATCTGATGCGCAATGACCTGTCGCAGGTATGTCGACCGGGCACCGTGACGGTGGATGATCTGCTCGAGCTCCAGGCCCACCCGGGTCTCTGGCATCTGGTGTCGACCGTCTCCGGGCAGCTCACTGACGGCGTCACCACCGGCCGACTGCTCAGGGCGACCTTCCCTCCCGGCTCGGTGTCCGGTGCTCCGAAATACTCTGCCCTGACTGGGATCGCGGATTTGGAGCCGCTCGCTCGCGGCAGCTACACCGGGACACTCGGCTTCAGTAGCCCCCTGGCCGGTGCCGACTTCAACGTCCTTATCCGCACGCTGGAGTGCAGCAACAACCAGATCGAGCTGGGCGTGGGCGGCGGGATCACCGTGGACAGCGTCGCCGTCAAGGAATGGGACGAGTGCCTGGCCAAGGCGGCTCCTTTGGTCTCGGCGCTGGGCTCGGACCTGGATCCGGAGCTGCAACCTTCGCCACCCTGGGTCAGCGACTGGCAACGATCCGGCGGACTGTTGGAAACGATGCTGGCGATGGGTTCATCCGTGCGCCGGCTGGCAGCCCACCTCGCCAGGCTCGACCGCTCCTGTCGCGAGCTGTACGGCGAAGGGATTCCCGATGATCTTGCCGGTCAGATCACCACCGCGGTGACGGGCGTAGACGCCGGCTCCGTCGCGCGCCGCGTCATCCGGTTGGTGGTCCGGCCGGAGGTCACAGGTCTGGCCTTTGACGTCTCTGTCGCGGCCCTGGGACCGCGGCCGAGTGGCTCAAGCTTGGCCCTCGCTGCACGGCCCGAGCGGTGCTGGCGCCACAAATGGGCGGATCGCCGCGAGCTCGAACGCGCGGAGCAAGAGCAGGGCCGACACCTGCCCTACTTCCTCACCCCCGCTGAACAGGTCGCGGAGACATCACGCGGCAATCTCTTCTGTCAACGGTCCGACGGGGTGTGGCTCACCCCGCCGCTGGACGACAACCTGCTGCCCGGCGTGACACGGCGGGAGGTACTCGACCTCTTCGTTCGGGCCACCATTCCATTGTCGATCGAGTTCTTTTCTGCCCAGACGCTCCGGCGATCGGCGGCCGCGTTCTGGACCAGCAGCCTCAGCGGAGCAGTACCCGTGACGGCGGTCGACGGCTTTCAGCTGTCGGAACCGCAAGCTGTAGTCGCCATGCTCAACGCGGAGCTGGGAATCGACTAGTCTCCGTCGGCGCAGCTTCCGTTGGGCCAGCTTCGGTCGACACCGGTCGGCCGAGCGACGGCGGCGGCGCCGCCATGCCGTCACCGTCGATCACCCCTCGCGCGGCGATCAGGAACGCGTCCGCGTAGTGCGCGTCGTCGAAGGCGCCGAGGTAGTAGACCTTCGTCTCGCGACGCACCTCAGCAAGCGGATCTCGCCACAACAAGTCGGTGCAGACCTCCTCCAGATTGCTCAGGTCTTGCCGTAGGACATACGCCGCCCGGGCCGCCGGCACGGCGGCGAGCAGTTCGTTCGGCGTCCGACCGACCGATGCGATGGCCAGCGGCTTCTCGGAGTACAAGAAGTCCGTGACCACCGCCGAAACATCGGAGATCATCGCGTCGGCGGCGTTGAAGCATTCCTCGATGCTCATCTTCTGTTCCGCAACGGCTCCCCACAGATGCCGCTTCCCGTTCTTCGCCCGGTCGTTCGCCAGCAGCCGGGTGATCTCTTCGATCATCGCGACGCACGGCCGGTAGCGGCGGTTGAAGGGATGTGGCCGGAAGATCACCCGGACCCCACGCTCCAGCAGATGCTCCACGATCTGGCGACCCAGCGGCAGTGAGTACACGCGCGTGTCGGCGTATGGACCTTGCCAGGTCGGCGCGTAGAGGACGATGGGCGGCTGTGGTTGTTGCGTTATGGGTCCGCGCGCGACTTCGATCGATTCCACCTGCGGCCGACCAACGATGCGGAACTTCTCGGCTGGGATGACCGCGCCATGGCGGGCGTAGCGGTCGATGCCTGCCTGGCCCCCGACGAAGATGAGGTCATAGATGGCGTGCACGGGATTGTAAGACGAGGGCTTCTCCGAATCACCATGATTGAGCCAGACGTGGGTCAGCTCCCGCCGCTCAATGAGATGTGTGTTGCGTACCGCATTGTTCACGTAGAAGGCGGCACGCATGGACGGCACGACCGCCTCCTCCAGGCTGCGCAAGCTCGACCGGTTCACCACCGGCACGGTCACCCCCAGCTGTCGAACCAACCGAGCCATCTCTTGGGCGACCGCCACTGAGCGGGTCAGGATCACAAACGGCCGGCCGATCCGTACGAAATAGGGCAGCCACATCCCGACCTGGTAGGTAGCGCCGACGCCTGCCGCGAAGTAGACCACGAACTGCGGCGCGTACGCGGTGAGCGCCTCCGCCACCCGGCTGTCTGCCGCGAGGACCCGATGCGCCCGGATCAGCGCTCTGGTCGCCCCGTCCACGACGAGCAAGAACAGCATCGCGGCCGCACCGGCGGTGGCCCATCCCGAGAAACCCAGTGCGACTTCCAGGCTGGCGATCAGGATTACCGCCCAGGTTCCCAACGGGACCAGTCCCCGCGACATCGGTTCCTTCACCGCCGCATTGATGCCCGGCAGCCCGGATACCTCGAGATCGAGCCCGCCCCATGCTTCCGCGACGTGCGGTTCGACACTGAGGCCGATGGCCAGCACAACGCCTGCTGCCGCGATCCAGATCGACACTCCGGCGGTGCCGCTCGCCATCACCGCGATCGTGCTCAGGAGCAGCGCTCGAGTGGCAGTGAAGCGGCCGACCAGACGCTCCCACCCGACAAGGCTGCGCACATCCGGGCCCACCGACTGCAGGCTGGCCAGGATGGAGACCGTCACTACGGCCGCGGTCAGCGGCTTGGGGCCGGCGAACAGCGCACACGCCAAGGCGATGGCCGCCATTGCGGTGCCCAGCAGGTCCAGACCGATGCTCATCACCAACGGCTGATATCGGCGCAATGCGCCCGGCTTGGGCGCTCGGTCGTCCTCCGGCGGCTCTTCATCCACCGCCTCCTCGTCCTCCTCCACGGCGGCGACCTTGCTTGGGATTGATCTCACCGCCTCCACGAAAGCGGAGGCGTAGCTGTCCGGCGGGAAGTCGCCCAGGTAGTCCACCCGGGTGGCCTCCCGTTGAGCGGCGAGCAGCTCGTCGCCGAGCAGGTCGTCGAGGGCGGAACCCAGATTGCTCAGGTCACCCCGGATGACGTACGCGGCCCTGGCCACCGGATAGTCCTCAACGAACCGGGCAGGTTCGGACGGCACGGCCACCATGGCGAACGGTTTGCCGGAGAAGAGGTAGTCCGAAACCACGCTCGACACGTCGCAGATCATTGCGTCCGATTGATTCATGCAGTCGAGGATGGTCTGGTTCGTCTCCGCCGCGGCTCCCCACTGGTGGGCACGCCCAGTGGCTCTCGCGTCGGCGGCGAGGAGCGTGTGGATCCGCTCGATTGCCTCAACGTCCTCAGGGAACTGGCGGCTGAAAGCATGCGGCCGAAAGATCACGGTGGCGCCCCGCTCCAGCAGCGCAGCCACGATCCGATCACCCACCGGCAAAGAGTGCAGCAGCGTCTCCTGCACATGACCTCGCCAGGTGGGCGCATAGAGCACCACCGGGTGAGCGATGTCAGCGATGGAGCGCTGCGCGCGCGCGACATCCTCCACCTGCGGCCGGCCGACGATCGTGAACTTCTCCGGTGGGATCGGCACCCCGTGCGCGGCATATCGGCGGGTCGCGGCGGGGCCAGCGGCGAAGATCACGTCGAACATGGCGTGGGTCGGGTTGTACGACGTTGGCTTGTCGGAGTCGCCGTGGCCCAAGAAGACATGGGTCAGGTGCTGAAATCGGACCAGGTAGCCGTTGCCTGACGAGGCATTGACGTAAAACGCTGCCTTCACCGAAGGCTGAAGCAGCGCTTCGAGGTCCGATATCCGCCGAGCCTCCACCACCGGCACGTCGGTGAGCTCGGCCAGGGCCTGCGCCGGAAGGGCATGCCGAGTGATCACCAGGAAGCGGCGACCGGCCCGCTTCAGGTACGGCAGCCACATCGTGACCTGGTAGGAGCCATCCTCCGGCCATGCGGTGTAGACAACGAACTCCGGCGCGTAATCGGCTACCGCGCGGCCCACCCGCTTAGCGAAGCGCCGGGTGGCCTGGATCCGAGCTCGACCACCCACAGCGACGACTGCAGCAGGCACGGCGGCGACCAGGCACACACCGACCCAAATCCACGATGAACCTCCGACTGCGGCCAGAACCAACCCGGTCGCACTGGCAACCAGACCAGCGCCGACGACAGCCGTACTGAGGTCTTGAGCAGGCTGAGCTCTCCGGACACCGGGAAGGTGGGCGACCACGGGAACCTGGAAGCTTGCCACCCGCCCCAGCAGTGGCTCCGCGGCGATCACGCCACTCAGCAGAAGGACTGCCAGCCCGGTCGGTAGTACCGCGGCTCGCCCGACGTCTGCGGTGTACAGAGCGACAGCCGCACCGGCCGCCACGAGACACCGCGGCGCCATAGCGGTGCCGAGCAGCAAGACGTCGGCCAGGCGCCATCGCGAGGCAGTACGGAGTGCGGCACCGAGCACGGCGAGGCCGAGAGAGCTCAAGGCGAGCCCTGGGGCATGGTTGAGCGCGGCGATGGTGCCGAGGGTGGCAAGGACGGCAGTCAGCACGTCGCCCGCCAGCAGAGCCCCGCGACGCAGAGGCAGGTTGCGGCCTGCTTCGGTCGCTGACGGCATCGACAACATCCTCATTCGATGGGCAGCGGTGCTGACGATCCGCTACCGCTGGCAAGACGGCCCGAGTCTAATGGCGCCTCTGTGGCGCGGCCCTTTTCTACGCCCAGCGAGGTGAGATATCTAAGGCATACTGTCCGCGTGGTCGGGCGGGCAAGGCTGTCGAGCACCGCAGCGCGGCGTACTGTCCGCGACCTGATGGCCCGGTCACGGCGGATCGCGCCGGCTTTGTTCCTGCTCGCTGCGGCCGTCGCGATCTGGCGCTCCGGCCCAGCCGGACTCGCCCTCCTGCTGCCCGCCATTCCAGCCGCGCTGCGTCCCGATCCGGACCTCAGGCCGTCGTACGCCATTGGCTTACCTGGCGTCCCCGACGGACCACCCGTCAAGTCGAGGGTGCCCGCGCGGCTCTACTCGGCAGTCGGCATCGGCGGCGGTCTCCTAGCGCTCGTGGTCGCCGCCCTGCGGGTGCCGGCGATTGTGCTCATCGGGTTGGCGGTGCTTCTGCTGGCCCTCTATGTCATTGCCGCAGATGTGCTGGTGCGCTACTTGACCGGCAATCTCAGGCTGGAGCGCGCCCTGCGGGCGTACGCCCCGACCATTGGGATGGCTTACGCGGGAAAGACGGGCGGCTCGTGGCAACTACGGATGTGGGAGCCGTACCTGCTCCGCTCCGGCGAGCGCTGCGTGATCATCAACCTGCATTCGAAGTACGTCGAGCGCATCCTCACCGGCCAGCCACCCCTGCGATCGCCATTCGTGCAGCTGGGCTCCCGCGGCGCGGCGCACCTCCGCCAGGTTCTTGTGCCGAGCCTCCGGACGCTCTACTACGTCCAGAACGCCTCAGCAAACCTCGGCTTTCTCAAGCACCGACACATCACCCACGTCTGGCTCAACCACGGCGATTCCGACAAGCCAGCCGCGTTCCACCCGCGCCATGCCGATTATGACCGGCTGGTCGTGTCGGGTCAGGCGGGCATCGACCGGTATGCCCGTCACGGCATCGCGGTCCCGGCCGAGAAGTTCGTCATCCTCGGCCGTCCTCAGGCGTCGGACATCGAACCTGCTCGGGGCCCCATCGCCGAGCAAGCCCCCCTGAAGGTGCTCTACGCCCCGACCTGGCAAGGGATCAACCCGGAGGTCGACTTCTCGTCGCTCAGCCGCGGCCCCGACATCGTGCGGGGTCTGCTCCGCCGTGGAGTGACGATCGTCTTCCGCCCGCACCCTCTGAGCTATAACAAGCGCAGCTACCGCACCATCGTGCGCGCCATCGGCAAAGTCCTGGCTGCGGACAAGAAGCGGACAGGCCGCGAGCACATCTGGGGCCAGCAGGCCGACAAAACGTGGAGTGTCGTCGACTGCGCCAATCACGTCGACGCTCTCATCTCTGATGTCTCCAGCGTCGTGTCGGACTTCCTTCAGTCCGAGAAGCCTTACGCCATGACGTCGATGCGAGCCTCGATCGAGGAATTCCGCAGGGAATACCCGGTGGCCCGAGGCGGATATGTGCTTCTGGGTGACCTGTCGAATCTCGAGGATGTGCTCGACCAGATGCTCGGAACGGACCCACTGGCCAACGCCCGGTCCGAACTCAAGCGCTACGTCCTTGGCGACTTCACCGACGGTGAGTCGGCCGAGGCATTCGCCGCTTTCGTCCGCGAGCTGGCCGGTGAGCCAGCTGAGGTTGTGGCGCCGTCAAGGCTCCGGGCGGTGACCGCCCGGAGCTGAGCGCGCCTGCAGCCGACGCGGCGCCGGAAAGTCGAAATCAACCGCTCACGATGTCCTGTTGTAACCTCGTCGCCGAGTGGCGGGGGTCATCGACGGGCGAGCGCCCAAGCAACGAACGAGGTCAGCATGTCGACAAACGTCCGCAGCACGGCTGCCCGTCTGGCGCGCCAGGCGCTGGACAGGATGCCACCGAGACTGCAATATCTGGCGCGGCGGGGCGCTCGCCAATCTCGGATGCTAGGTCGGCGTTTCGGTCGCCGATCTCCCCTGGTCAGCCTGATTGTCCCCGTCTACGGTGTGGAGCGCTACCTTCCCGCTTGCCTGGACAGCCTGATCGAGCAGACGCATCCCCGGCTACAGATCGTCCTGATCGATGACGGGTCCCCGGATCGATCGATCGACATTATGGAGGCGTACGCACAGCGAGACTCCCGAATCGAGATCATCCGCCAAGCTAATGCCGGTCTAGGCGCGGCCCGCAATACCGGCGCGCGGGCCGCCCGCGGCGAGTTCCTGATGTTCGTGGACTCCGACGACACACTCGAGCTGGATGCCGTCGAAACCTACGTCCGCAGTTTGCGGCGTACCGGCTCCGATTTCGCGGTCGCGTCCTACCAGCGACTGAGCTCGGCCGGCACCTGGCCGGCTGCTTGGTGGATCCGCGCAGCGCACCGCCTGTCCCGGCCAGCCGTGACGCTTCGCGAGTACCCCGATATCCAGGTCAACGCCGTGGCGTGGAGCAAGTGCTATCGCCGCAAGTTCTGGCAACGCAACCAGATGACCTTTCCGGTTGGCGTGCTCTACGAGGACCAGGCGGTGTCCTCGCGTGCGTATGTGCGAGCCTCATCCTTCGACGTCTTGCCCCGCGTGTTGCACAACTGGCGCGTTCGCGACGATCGCACCTCCATCACCCAGCAGGCCGCCGAGGTCAAGGATCTTCGGGCGCGGCTGGATGCGGCTCATGCATCGCTGGCGGAGCTGGACCGGCCAGGGTTCGAGAGGCCACGCGAGGTGCGGCTCGCTCACTACCTCAGCAACGACTTTCCGCTGTCGATCAAGGCGGCCCAGCACGGCAACGACGAGTTCTGGGAGATGCTGCGGGATGGTCTCACCAAGCTCACGGCGGAGATCACTCCCAGCGTCTGGGAGAGAGTGTCCGCTCAGAATCGCGTCGCCACCGAGCTGGTCATCGAGGACAAGCGCGCCGACGTCGAATGGTTCATGGGCCTGGGTCACAGCAATCCGAAGAGCTCACCCACCGTTACCCGCGACGGCCGGGTCTATCTGGACACCCAGGTCCGCCACGCGCTCGGCATGCCGCTGACCGACCCACTGCTCGCCCTAGCCGACCACCAGCTCGGACTGATCACTGCCACCCGACGGGCCCACTGGACTGCCGACGGCAGGCTGGAGATTGAGGGCTGGGCCTACATCGACAACCTGAGCCTGGCTGACGTAGGTACCACCATCCGTGCCTGGTGCCAGGAAATCGACGGTCTACGTCAAGTCCCCCTTGAGGTACAACCTCGCCCGACTGTCGAGGTCACTGCCGCGTCCAAACACCGCTACGCCGACTACGAGAAGTCCGGCTTTGTCACCTGGGTAGATCCGCACGTGCTGTGGGAGCGCCATCGGTCCGCAGATCGCGTGGACTGGCAGCTGATGATCGAGGTGACGTCGGCCGGCATCACCCGCGACGGTCTGCTTCGCGGCATCGACAGCTCAAGCTCCGCTGGACGCCTAGCGGCACACTTCTTCGGCAGTCACCAGGCCGTCCCCCGCTACACCGGACGTGATGGCTTCGCCATCGCCATCACCCCGATCCGGTGCACCCTTGATGAGGCACGAGTCGAAGACCGAACGTTGAGCGTTGCCGTCTCCGGCACGGACGGCTTCACGCCGTACGAATTGGAACTTCGCGATCCGGCAGCCGATTTCTGGGTCCGCGAGCCGCTCCGTCGGTTGCCCAACAACAAGGGTGACGGCAGTCTGGTCATTCCAATCTCGATGCCGGACGGGAGCGTCGAGTTGGCCAGTTCGGCATGGACCGCTCGAGTCGTTTCGCTAGCCGGCACCCGGGCGCCGGCCGCGGTGGTCGCCGACGGCGCGATCACCTTTCCCCCAGCGACCAGCCCCTACCCCGGCCGTACGCTCCACCGGAATCTCTGCATCTTCGACGAGCCACGAAGCGTCTGGGTCGAGTCGGCGATCGTCAATGAGGACGGTGTGCTGCTGATCAGCGGCGGACTGGTCGGCGTTGTGGCCGAACGCTTGACGTTCTCAGTGGCAGCGCCGCGGGCCCAGGCGGCGGCCACAGCGACGGCGAGTGGGCCGGGCCGGTTCCAGGTCGCCATGTCATTGCGCCACGATCCCTGGCAACTCGGACCGACCGTGTTGCCAGTCGGAATCTACTTGCTGCAGTGCACTGAAAGCGCCGGAGGAAGGGCGACGGTAGCCGTGCCTGTTCATGCCGAGCAGGCGGTGATTGACACCCTCCCGGGTTTTTTTGCCACCGGCAACCTGCGGGGCCATCTCCGGCTCGCCAAACCGGACGGACTTCAGCTGGTGCTGGAGGCGCCGCTCACGGACGACGAGCGGGGGGCTCGACAGCAGGAGCGCCTGCAGCTCGCACTCAAGAGCCGCTTCTCCAGTCCCGACTACGAGCACGGTTCGGTGCTCTTCCGGTCCTACTTCGGCGAAGTCGCCGCGTGTAATCCCCTGGCGGTACATCACGAGTTGCGCCGCCGCGGCACCCAACACAGGTTGTACTGGGCCGTGGCGGATTACTCTGTCGCGGTACCGGAAGGTGCCATCCCCGTTCTCCATGACAGCGCCGAGTGGTATCGACTGCTGCACGAGGCGCACTTCTACATGGACAACATGCACCAGCCGATGTATCACAAGAAGCCGGCGCATCAGATCCAGATCCAGACATTTCACGGCTACCCGTTCAAGCAGATGGGACTGTCGCACTGGGCGTGGCAGAACCGGGACAAGGTCCACATCCAGTCCTACCTGGACCGAGCCAAGGATTGGGACTACCTGGTCTCTCCCGCGACGTACGGAACCAAGGCGCTCTGCGAAGAGTTCGGCTTTTCCAACGAGGTCCTGGAGATCGGCTATCCGCGGAACGATGTCTTGTTGAGCGCGGAGGCATCGCAGATATCAGCCAGCGTGCGGAAACGGCTCGGCATCGGTCCCGAGCAGACCGTGCTGCTCTATGCGCCAACGTTCCGCGATGAATTGGCCCAGAACGACTTCAAGGCCTCGATGGTCGACTTCCTGGATATACCGCGCCTGGCGGCTGCGCTCGGTGACAGCTTCATGGTGCTGGTCCGCGGCCACGCCTTCAACGCCCGGGTCGAGGCTCGAGTGGGATCCCGCGGCAACGTTCTCGATGTCACCGACTATCCCAACGTGGCCGACCTGTGCCTGGCGTCCGACGCGGCGATCTTGGACTACTCGTCGCTGCGCTTCGACTACGCGTTGACCGGCAAGCCGATGATCTTCATGGTGCCAGATCTTGATCAGTACACCGAGACGTCGCGAGGATCCCTGTTCAGCTACGAGCCCACCGCGCCAGGGCCGCACCTCAAGACCACCACGGACGTGGTGAGTGCCGCTCGCGATCTGCCCGCTGTGCGACGCAACTACGCCGACGCCTACGCGGCCTTCACAGCGGAATTCCTTGATCTTGACGACGGGCATGCCACAGAGCGACTGGTCGACCGGGTATTCATCCGAGACGGCCTGGCCTAGCGTCCTGAAGTGTCTATGTCACTCAGTGTCGGCGAGTAGGGCATCGACAGCCCGCTCGGCCGCGTGCCCGTCATCGAGATAGTTGAACTTCTGCCGCCAGGCGGCGTAGCGCTCGGCATAGGACAGCTGGACTACATGGAGGTCGTGTATTGCCTCAATGACCTGGTCGGTCGTCTCGAGAACAGGCCCGGGAGCGTGGTCGGGAAGCGAGAAGTAGGCCCCTCGCAGTTCACCCGTGTAGCGGCTGAGGTCTGGCGCGAAGAAGATCAAGGGCTTCCCCGTGACGCTGTAGTCGAACATCGCGGACGAATAATCAGTGATCATCACATCGGACACCAGATACAAGTCGTTGACGTTCGGATAGAGGGTCACATCGATCAATCCCGGATGCTGGAGGGTGGAGTCGTGGCGCACGGTGTTTGCGTGGCCACGCACCAGCAACCGCGCCTTCCCACCTAACCCGTTCAGGAGTCGATCGAAGTCCAAGCCTCGGTAGACGACCTTGTCGTCCTCGCGCCAGGTCGGGAGATACAAGACGGCAAGTTCGTCCGGGCGCAACCCGATCCGGTCGCGCAATGTCCGCAACACATCCGTGTCCACAGGCTGGGCCAGCACGTCATTGCGCGGGTAGCCAATCTCCAACATTTGATTCTCGAACCCGTAGGCGCCTGCGAAAATCTCCGCGCTGTAGTGGTTCTGGGCGATCAACTGGCTCCACTGGTCGACCTCGCGCTTGATCTTCGCCGCGTATCCCGGGCGCTCGCCCCTCCCGAGCCGGTCCAGTCCCATCGCCTTGTACGGAGTCCCGTGCCACGTTTGCTGGACGCGCTGGTACGGCCGTCGGCGGAACGCGCCGGACATCCAGTAATTTGTGACCAGCAAGCGGGATGTGGCCAAAATGTTCCACCACTCGGCGGTGTGGATCAAGATCGGGATAGCACCGTCTGGCACCTCGACGAAGCAGTCGGCGACGCCCCAGTAACGGGTGACGTCTGGACGTCGACGGACCAGCTCGTCATGCACCGCCCTCGTCTGGTCGAAGGCACTCTTGCCCGCCCAGCTCTCGAAATAGGCAGCAGCGGCCGGTGCCGATGGAATGCGTCGGTATCTCAGTCGCAGTTGGCGACGCGCATACGCTCCGGTTTCGGCGAATGGTCGCGGTGCTCCCATGCGGACATGAAGGCGTCCACCCCGGTCAGCCTCCAACTGCACCTGGTGTGACGGCGTCCAGATCACGTCTGGCAGCCGATCCAGCAGATCCTGTGAAGGTTCGGCCGCGACGTCCCCCGCCGTACGCACTCGGTAGGCGCCGGAACGAAGCGGTCGTTCACTCGTTGCCCAAGTCTCTTGATGCACCAGCGGAAAAACGGCCGTGAATTCTCGGCCGGAGCTTTCAAAGTCCAGAGCCCGGACAGCTACCCGCCCGCTGTCCAGTGTGAGGTTCGCCAACGCGTCCTGATCGCCGTGGTAGCGCCCACGGATCTTCAACGCAGCAGACTCGGTCCTGAGGAGCTCGACGTCGTCCAGCAGCGGTCGGGGCGTGGCGACATCGAAGCGCACCACTCCACTAGGTGCGTTACGCACGGAGCACCGTGGCTCTCCCGGATACGCCCGGACCAGTCCGCGACCACCCTCCCCCGACCAATGCACCCGTCGGGCGACACGGTCGTCAAGAACGGAGAGGTACCACCGCTGGCGCCTCACCGGGCCCTCAAGGGAGCTGCTGCTCAGCAGAGAAGCCGCATCAACCCGGACAGCCAAGTTATGGCCGTCGGCAGAAAGCGGGACTTCCCGTTCTTCGCCCCCGTCATTTCGCAGCAGCGCCCGGCTGGGCTGGAAATCGCCGACGACCCGCAACCGCAGGTTCGCCGATTCGTCGGTGAGGTCCACCGCGACAGCCGCCACCGTGCGTCGCGCCGTCGTCAGCGTAAGACGGCCATTCGCCTCCCAGTTGGGACGTACCAGACAGCCGCCGACATCCTGTGCGCCGAGCTGACCGGCCGAACCCCACCGGAAGCGGCGGGAGAACGAGGCCCGATCTGACCGTCCCTCGCGGTTCAGCACAACGTTCACCGACCAGGTGCGGTTGAAGGTCGCATCCGCTCGCTCGGAGCCGATCAACTCGGTCGCAGCCAGACGTGCCCGAAAGGCTGCCCCGGAGTGATCGCGCGTCGCATCTCCGGCGACCGTGTTGACGAGCTCCGAGGACTCGCGGATCACCTCGAACTGCGCCGATCGACCACCAGAGGACGAGGCGAAGATTCTCACGTCAGCATCGTCAGGCCAGCCGACGTGATAGGCCCAGCCCGAGAGTTCCAACACGGAGTCGTACCACCGAACTGCCCGGAGGTAGGCCACCAGCTCAGGAGAGTCTGACGGGACGGGTTGCAGCGATTGAGTCGACCTGGCTGACGGCCCCGACACGAATCCGCGGATCCGTCCGCCCACCCCGACGATCTTCTCTCCAACCCGACCAAGACGTCGAAGGACTGCAGCAACGCGCCTGGACAGTGCTGGAGCCGTCAGACGCCGAGCGGAGACTTCACGGCGGATGGTTGACACACGATTCACGAGGCGCGAAGGGATGTCTGTGCCCGCGCTGACATGCTCGAACTCTACAGCGACGGCCTTGCCGAGACGGCTATCGTGTGGGCTTCGACCCGGAACCAGCCAGCGAAGGGAGCGGGCTGTTGGCCGCCGCCTCGGAACCGACGCTCATCGAGCTCTATCGCCATCGTGTTGACGCCGCCCAGGATGCTGCCTCAGACGTTGATCTTGAGCTTCCGGTCCTCGACCAGAACGACTGCTCGGGACCGGATACGGGGACTCAGGCCGACGATGGCGAAGAACAACGGCGTCGTGGCGGTTACCGAAGCCTTCGGCGGGCCGAGGAAGCGGCGGTCGTCGACCTTCAAGCGGTGCTCGACCGCTGCCCAGCGGGCAATGTTGCCGTCCTCGTGGACGATCGGCCCAGCGCACTGCCCCAGCTCGTCTCACTGGCTTACCCATATTCAGATCTACGCGAGTTTCACGCCGAGACGGAGAAGGGGCGCCTCCACGCGGAGCTGGCGGCGTGGGCTCCCTACGACCTGATCCTCGTTGATGCGGCTAACTCGTCGAACCACGCTGCTCTGTTCCGCAACGTCTTCTCTCATCTGAAACCTGGCGGCACCTTCTTCGTCCGGACGTTTCGAACGACGAACTGGTCCTCCGACGTACGACCGTACGACCCGCACCTGTGGCCGGTGCTGGCCAAATTGATGCCGGTCCGCGGTGCGGTCGAGGAACCGACGTTGTCCTGGACGCAAAGAGACCGCATCAACATGGCCGACGCCGTCGGGCGAATGGTTATCGACGAGGACCACCTGATCCTCACCAATCGAGTCGCCCGTTACGCCAAACTGCGCGACGAACAAATGAACGCCATTCTCGACATCCGAGGGGACGAGGTCGGCGTACTCCTGGAGCGGATGCCCTCGGTCAACTTCACGTCGCGGTGCGTGCTGCGGCGCAATGCCGAGCTGCTCAAGGGCCATCGTGAGACGTACTCGGTGCCACCCCTATCCATCCGCGAATACCGCCGGGCGGTCTGCCTACCATTCGGCATCGCGGTGCAGGACAACCTCGTCCTCCCGGAGACCTATCGTCACAATCAGTACACCCGGCTGTCGCGCACGTCATTGTCGAGCAAGTCACACTTCTTCACCGACGTTCCACCGCACGAGCCAAGCAGAAGGCTGGACGGACCGTATTTCAACCTGGCCTCGGAGTACCCAGGCCACTTCGGGCACGTCATGTCTGAAGTGGTCTCTCGGCTCTGGGGCTGGGCTCCGGCGAAAGAGCGACATCCTGAGCTCAAAGCTCTGCTCTCACGAACGCGAGGCGGCAAGATGCCTAGCTTCGTGTACGGCGTGCTGGCTGCCTACGGAATCGGTCCGAACGACATCGAACTCTACGGACGCGATGAGGCCGTCGAGGTCGACGTACTGATCGGCGTTACCCCGATGTACTCGATGCCGGATTATGTCCACCCGGGAATAGCCGACGTGTGGTCAACGATCGGTCGCAATCTCGTCACCGAAGCCGATCCTGCCCAGATTCCCGAGCGAATCTTCGTGCTGCGCCCACCGGACTCCGTTCGTCCATGCGGCAACGAGGCCGAGCTGACCGACCGCTTCATTCGGGCAGGCTTCCGCACAGTCCGGCCCGAAACCATGCCCCTTGCCGACCAAGTAGCCCTCTTTCGCGGTGCCGAGGTCATCGCCGGAGTGGCCGGAAGCGCGCTGATGAGTCTGCTGTACTGCGAGACAGGCAAGCGGGTGATTCTGGTCGGCTCGGATACCTACACATCGAGCAACGACTACATGATCGGGGCCGTCAGGGGGCACGAGATAGACCAGGTCCTCTCTGCGGCAGATATCCGACACCCGCCTGGCGGATGGTCTCGAGAAGCCTTCTTTTCGGGATGGAGCTTCGACTTCGAGCGGGAGGGACCGTTGCTAGACCTGGTGTTGGCCGACCTCGACGACCCGAACCCAGACCAGCTTGCAGCCGCGTACACCAGGTTTCGCAACGCCAGTCCTGGGGCTGACTCGGACTTGGTTCCCGGAGCCAAGGCGAGACCTCAAAAGTCTCGACTGGAACGAGCGGCGATCCGGATCGTCAAGCCGCATGTCGGACCGAGGACTTGGGCCCGCCTAAGGTCGCTGCGCCGGAGCTAAGGCGCCAGAAGTGCGTCCGCGGCGCGGACCGAGGCCTTCCCGTCATCCCAAGCGTTGAATTCTTGCCTCCAGGCCTCGTACCGCTCGGACCACTGCTGCCTGATCGTTGCACTGTCGGCGACGGCGTCGGCGAGGTCCTCCATCGAGGTCAGCATGGGCCCGGGGGCCCGATCTTTCAGCTCGAAGTAGACGCCGCGCTGCTCGTTCATATAGCGCTCATAGTCCGGCGTGAAAAACAGCAGTGGCTTCTCGGTGACGGTGAAGTCGAACATGACCGAGGAGTAGTCGGTGATGCACAGATCAGAAGCACAGAACAAATCTGAGGCCTCAGGATAAGACGTGACGTCGATCACGCGAGCAAGGCTGAGTTCGGCGTTCCGGCGCAAGGTGTTCGCATGCCCCCGAGCCAAGATCATGAACCCGTCGCCCAATCGCTCCGCGAGCTCCGCTAGATCCAGGTCGTTCGGGATGGAGCTCCGGTCGTCGCGCCAGGTCGGCGCATAGAGCAGCGCCTGTTGGCTGGGCCCAATACCCAGCAGCGAGCGCAGCTGGGTTCGCATGGCGGCCCCGGCGTCGGCGGTGAGGATGTCGTTCCGCGGATAGCCGGACTCGAGCACCTGACCGGAGTAGTCGTAGGCACGCCGCATCAGGTCGACGCTGTAGGCGTTCTCCGCCAGCAGCAGGTCCCACCGCCCACTCTCCTTCTGCACGGACCGGACGAATGATGAGCTGTCGCGCGCCTTCCATCGGTCCAGGCCGAGCAGCTTGAGGGCGGTGCCGTGCCACGTCTGCATCACCCGCTGGTGCGGCCGGTGCCGGAAAGTGTCATGCAGCCAGTCGTTGGTGACCAGGTATCTCGCTTGATGGCGGACCCGCCACCACTCGGCGCTGCGGATCGTCACTGCGGTGGCCTGGGCGGGAATCGGAACCGACAGATCCTTGACACCCCAGTAGAACCGAAGTCCGGTCTCTCGCCGACGGATCTCGTCGAAGATCGCTTTCGGGTTGCAAGCGCAGAACTTGCCGATGAAGCTCTCGAAGTAGATTGCGTCTTCGACCCCGACATCGCCAGGTCGGTGGTAGGTGGCGCGGAGTTGCTTGGCGGCGTAGGCGCCGATTTCCTTCAGTCGCCTGGGATCGTTGATGACCAGCCAGAGACCGCCGTCAGGGTGATTCTCGATCCGCACGTTGAACTGATCCGGGAACTCCCATCGGTACAGCTTCGCGATGGCCGACGTTGCGACGAGGCCGTGCTGCTGGTTGCCCCGAGAGTCCACCACCCACAGGCGATACTCACCAGGAATCGGCGCCAGTCGCGCGTTGCCCCACATGTCATCGCGCAGGAGCGGAATGGAGACGGCGAACATCCCCCCATCTAGATCTGCGGTTGCCGACGGCGTGTCTCGGGGACCCCTCAGCTCAAACTTGACTGGACCGCTCCATTGCCCCGCCAACGATCCGGACAGCACCAGTCGCGGGTCGGACGGGGAGACCAGGTGGATCTCTTCGACTTGCACAAGACGATCGACCGTTGCGAGTTGGAGACCGCCGCGCCGATCGGCCGATACCTGTACCGCAGTTGTGGTCGGCCCCTGGACCTTGACTGCGGGATGGTCCGCCAGAACCGGATGTGGCGTGTCGCCGCGCGCGTCAGCCCAGGCAAGCTGGCATAGCTCTGCCCCC
>OCZS010000182.1_pt1 | contig 20116 bp, 15 predicted proteins | sample 1539071 | NCBI WGS metagenome assembly OCZS01 (sample SAMEA3113584, study PRJEB22503) | soil metagenome
ATCCGGCCGACACGTCGACCTGCGAGCTGGTCGAGGTGGGCGGATACCTCGATCCGGAGGGCAACAACTTCTGGGGAGTCGAGACATTCGTCCGTGACGGTGAGACGATCATCCTCGCCAGCGATCGCGACTCCGGGCTCTGGATCTTCCGAGATCCCTAATCGAGGTCACTGCAAGAACGCGAAGAGGGCTCGTACATGCGAGCCCTCTCTCGCGCGCAAGGGCTTTCGCGTTCGTCTGTGTGCGAACGCCAAATCGCAAGACGGCGGTTACACCCTTGGGGCGCAAGCGGGCGAGACCGCGATCAGTCGGGTGGTCACCGCCGCCGGCTTTAGCCGGTTCCGCCGAGCGGCCGAGATCACCTTCAACCTCGTCTATGAAGCCCGGCCGGGACCGCAGCTACGCAGCCGTGACAGGCAGCCAGACTCGCATAGTGGCCGGGCCGCGGTTACCCCACGTGTGGTACGGCCGTAGGACGACATCGTGGGCGGGCTGTGATGCGGCTGGCTCGTCGGCCGCCGGATGCGGCCCTTCAGCTTTCGGGACCTTCCTCGTCGTCACGGGTGAATGACGGATGTAGCGCCAGGCTCCAGGCGTCTCGGGCGGCGTCATCGTCTGCATGGTCACGAGGACGGAGCCGTCGACTTCCCGTGGCCCTGCCGCCTCGTCAAGGCGAAGGAGGTCCACGTGCATCCGGTCGGGGGTATCGACCGACTCCAGGCACATGACCTCCGGGCCGCGTTCGACTGCGACGCAGCCCCGGGCTGCGTCCACGCGGGGATCTGCCGTGGTGAATCGCGGATTCATCGGGAGGAGGATCTCAACGGTTTCCCCGGGCTTGAAGTCGCGGGCGACGCGAGCATATCCGGCGGGCTGGACAGGTTGGGCGTCGCCGTTGACGATGACCTCGGCGCCCTCGGCCCACTGTGGAATTCGCACCGACAACGTCCAGGTGCCGACGCTGTCGCCAAGAATCCGCACCTCGATTCGCCCGTTCCGGGGATACGCGGTGCGGGTTTCCAGTGCCACGGCACGGCCGTCAGGGAGCGTCGTCCGTACGATGGCCGGCGCGTATTGATGGAGCTGAACACCGGTCGCGTCAGTGGTGGCGACGTAGCCGGCGAGGCTGGCAAAGGTGCGTGCCAGGTTCGTGGGGCAGCAAGAAACGCCGAACCAGGGGGCGCGCAAGCTTGAAGCCGCACGGCCGACAGCCTGCTGGAGATCGGGCACCGTGCCCAGTTCTCGCTGGTGCAGGGTGTTCGTGTAGAAGAAACTCCTGCCGTCGTTGGACGGTGAGGCGGCAATGACGTTGTAGAGAGTTCTTTCGATGAGGTCTGCGTAGCTTGAGTCGCCGTCGGCAAGCAGCAGACGCCAGCTGAACATCAGCGAGCCCACCCCGGCGCAGGTCTCGGAGTACGCGCGGTCGGCCGGCAGCACGAAATCCTCGCCGAAGGCCTCGTCCTGGTGGCGAGACCCCATGCCTCCGGTGATATAGGTACGGGCAGCGACGGTGTTGTCCCACTGGCGGCGGAGGGCCCGGAGCAAACCCTCGTCCTGAGTCTCGACGGCAACGTCGACTGCGCCGGCGGACAGATACGTGGCGCGCACCGCGTGACCGCGGAGCACGTTGGCATCGCGGACCGGGACGTCGTCTTGGTAGTAGGAGCGTCCGTACTCGATGTCGTCCAGGACCTGGTGGCCGCGCCGTTCGACGAACAGTCGGGCCTGGTCGAGGTAGCGTCGTTCACCGGTGACGCGATAGAGCTCGACCAGCGCCGGCTCGATCTCTGGATGACCGCAGACAGACTGGATCCCCTCCGGCCCGAAGACGTCGCAGACATGATCGGCGGCGCGGCGAACGGCGCGGACGAAGTCGTCGTCCTCACCGACCGTTCGGGCACGCGCGACACCGGCCTGGATGAGGTGTCCGAATGAGTACAGCTCGTGGCCCCACTCGAGGTCGCTGTAGCGCCGCGCCTGTCCGGGTCGGCCGAAGTTGGTGTTGAGGTAGCCGTCGGCCTCCTGAGCTGCCACGACGCGTACGGCGATCCGCTTGAATTTGTCGTTGATCCGCGGATCGTGCGTACGCCCGAACTCCCAGGCGAGTCCCTCGAGCAACTTGTAGACCTCTGTGTCGGCGAATTCGCGCCCGCGGCGGGCCTGCGGCAGCCGCCCCTCTACGGCGGCGTCGAAGTTGCCCAGCCAACCCTCCCGCTCCAGCCAGTACTCGATGTGAGCCAGGGAGGCGTCGCCGTTGCGCTGCTGGAGATGCCCGAGGAAACCGCCGGTGATGACGACCTCACCCAGTCCGAGCGGACGTAGCGTGCCGTGTGACGGGTCTACCGGTCGGCCGTTCGCACCGTCGGCGACCCCGTGGGCTGGTGGCATGCCCGTGTCGACGCTTCCAGTGGCGCCGGCCGGCTCGGAGCGAGTCATGGTCAGCCTTTCAGTGCGCCGGACATGAAGCCTCGGACGTAGTGACGTTGGAGGATGAGAAAGAGGATGATGCAGGGCACGGCGAGAACGACGACCCCAGCTTCGGTTGCGCCATAGTCGACGACGCCCATCACTTGGCCCCGGATATTGGCCACGGCCAGCGGCAGCGGCACTTTGTCCGGGTCGTTGATCAGAATCAGGGGGGCGATGAAGTCGTTCCAGGCAGCGAGGAAGGCGAAGAGTCCGACCGTGATGAGTCCGGGTTTGACGGCCGGTACCAGAACCCGCATCAGGGCCTGGAAAGTGCCGCAGCCATCGACGTACGCAGACTCCGCGAGCTCGCGTGGCACGGCCTCGAACGAGATCCGCATCATGAACGTGGCGAAGGGGAGCTGGAACATGGTGAGCACCAGTGCCAGCCCTATTAGTGAATCCTGAAGGCCGAGGCCATTGAGCAGCACGTACAGCGGTATCAGCAGGGTCGCGTACGGAACCATCAGAATCGCCAGCGTGGTCAAGAACAGCAGGTTCTTTCCGCGAAAGCTGAACATCGCGAACGCGTAACCCCCGAACAGGGACACGACAAGGGTGAAGACGACTGTCATCCCGGAAATCAGCAAAGAGTTCAGGATGTACCGGATGAGGCCGGCCTGGTAGCCGGCCAGCCGCGCGTAGTTATCCAGCCCCCAGCCCACCGCCTGGGCGGTACCCGGCTGTGGTGCGACCGAGGCCACAGCAGCCCAGACGAGGGGGACGAGGAAGATCAGCGCAAGCCCGCCGGTGAGAACGCGTTGCGTGGGTACGGCGAAGCTGCGCCACCAAGCGAGCACGGCTCAGCGCTCCTTGTCTCGAAGTGCGGTGAGTTGGGACGCGTTGATGATGATCAGGCCCAGAAGGACGACCAGGGATAACGCCGCAGCGACACCCAGGTCGTTGCGTCCCTGAAAGGCCACGTTATAGATGAGCTGCACGATGGTGACCGTGGTGTTGTCAGGGCCACCTCTGGTCAAGATGTAGAACTGTTCGAAAGCCAGCAACGAACCGGTGATGCAGAGGATGGTGCACAGCGCCAGCGACGACTTGAGGAGTGGAAGGGTGACGTGCCGGAAGGTTTGCCACCTGCCCGCCCCGTCGACCCGTGCCGCCTCGTATACGTCAGCAGGAATTCCCTGTAGGCCAACCAGGAGCAGCAGCATGTAGAAGCCGGCGAATCGCCACACGATCACGGCCACCGTGGACCACAAGGCGCTGTTCGGGGTGCCGAGGAGTGACACCGAACCGTTGCCGAACCCCACAAGTGCGAGCAGACCGGCGAAGGGTCCGCTCGGTGCGTAGAGCGCATAGAACAGCAGCGATGCAGCGGCCAGACCGAGGGCGCTGGGTACGAGGAACGCGGTGCGAAGCAAGGAGTTCCAGCGAGAAGCCTCCTGAACCAACAAAGCCATCCCCAGCGCCACCGCGATCAGGATGACGGTCGTAATCACTGTGTACTTCACGGTGAAGCCGACCGCCGGCCAGAAGAGCCGGGTGCCGACCGCGTCGACGTAATTCTCGGGAGCGTTGAAGCCGCGGTTGCCTGCAAAGAGGCTCCAGTCCGACAGCGACATCTGGAGCACGAGCAGTACCGGGACGATGAAGAACACGGCGACGAAGAGGGCGGTAGGTGCGGCATAGATCCAGCCCTGGTTTCGGTGAGAGATTCGCCGCCTCGGCGCCCGCCGCCGCTTGGCGGCGGGGTCGGACGCGGCGGGACCGCGGATGGACGGCCGGACCGCGGTCCGGCCGTCCTCCACTGGGGCGGTCATGAGCTGAACTCCTTACTGTCCGAGTACTTCGGTGATGGCCTCGTTGTCCGCGTCGACCGACGATCCGTCACCAAAGATCGCATTGCGGAAGAGAGTCACCCAAGGGCTGCCGGGCGCGTTGTACGCCTGCTGGAAATTCCTTGCCACCGGCGTGTGGCTGTCGGGGGCCCCTGCAATCTCATTGATGAGCTTCACGCGGGGATCGGTCGCGTACTTGTTGTCGGTCAAGTCGCTGCGGGAGACGGCGTTGTTCGTCTTGGCGAGGACCTCAACCTGCGCTGCGTCCGACATCAACCAGGCCAGGAAATTCCAGGCCTGATCGGTGACCTTCGAGTCCTTCGAGATGCCGATGCCGTCGCCCCCCACGAACGTTGACGCACCACCGTTGACGCCGGGAATCGGGGTGACGCCGACCTCGACCGTCTTGTCCGCGGTCTCTAGCAGGGTCGCCGGATACGGCATCACACCGATCTTGCCCTGTTGGAAGTCGCCGACCCAGGTAGCCCCGGTTTCCTCCTTGGAACCGGGCGCAACGGCACCGGCCTGCTGAAGCTCGCGCCACATGGTGTAGACCTCCTTGGCCGCGGCTCCGTTGAGGTTGGACGCCGTGCCTTCGGCATTCATCGGCTGTTCACCGCTGGCCCAGATCATCGGGAACCACGTGAAGACACCACAGCCGCCACAGTTGCCACCGAAGTAGGTGCCGTACACGCCTTTCTTGTCCAGCTTCTGAACGGCGAGGGCGTGATCCTTGAACTCCTGGAGCGTGGTCGGGCCCTTCTCCGGGTCCAAGCCCGCCTCCTTGTAGAGCTCCTTGTTGTAGAACACCACCGAGAGGTCGAGCACGAACGGCAGCACGTACTTCACACCTTCACGGGTTCCTGCCTCGAGGTGACCCTTGTTGATCTCGGCCGCATGCGGTAAAGCGTCTATCCGGCTTGAGATGTCCGCAAAGAGGCCGGCTTCCGTCCAGTTCGGGACGTAGACGATGTCGGCGGCGAACAGGTCAGGAAGGTTCCCGCTACCGGCCGCCGCCCCCACTCGGGCGACATAGTCGTCGTTGGGCGTGATGGTCAGCTCGACCTGGTTTTTGTGGGTCGAGTTGTATGCCTGGACCAGCGCCTTTGCCTGAGCCTCCAGTGGCGCTCGGGTCCAAAGCGTCAGCTTGGTGCCGTCATCGACGCCTTCGACGGAAGCCGTCGCACCGGCGTCTCCACCAGCGGCTGGGCCCTGACCATCGCCGCCCCCGCCGCCACAGGCGGCAGCGCCGAACAGTGAGACAGCCGTAAGGGCGATCACTGCTCGGCGAAACCCGCGAGCCCCGCTCCAACTCTTCATTGAGATCTCCTCAGTTCTGGGAGCACCTCGTGCGCCCCCATTGGGTTTGATGCCTATCCCGGGCTGAAGTAAGTGCCAAAAACGATTTCGAAAGTTGTTGAGCCGCGCCCTGCCGTAGGCATGGTCTCTACCCGTGGAAGCCTGCGATTTCGATGAGCGAAAAGCTTTTCGGAGCGTATGTGGATCTGGCTCGCCCGTCAAGGGCGGCGACTGTACTGTGGCCATTTGAACGACCCGGCCACAGCGTGAGTGAGGATGACAACCCAAGTGATCAAAGCGGTCTCGCGGAACGCGACACTGAAGGACGTCGCCCGGCTCGCCGGAGTCTCAGTTTCGACGGCCTCTAAGGCGCTCAACGGCCGCAACGATGTGGGCGAAGCGACTCGGGGGCGCGTGCTGCAAGCAGCCGAGCGGCTAGCCTTCTCACCCAACGCGCTCGCCCGGGGCCTGATCGCTCAACGCAGCGGAACCGTCGGCCTGATCACATCCGACCTCGAGGGGCGCTTCTCCATCCCGATCCTGATGGGAGCGGAGGACGCGTTCGGTTCTGACACAACCTCGGTCTTCTTGTGCGACGCTCGCGGCGACAACATCCGCGAGCAGCACCACCTGAGGTCGCTCCTCTCGCGCCGCGTGGACGGCCTCATTGTCGTTGGCGCTCGACCCGACGTGAGATCATCGCTCGGACAGGGCCTCGGCGTACCCGTTGTATACGCCTATGCCGCCTCAGAGGACCCGAACGATCTCTCGCTGGTCGCTGACCAGCGTGGTGGCGGCGAACTTGCCACTGACCACCTTCTAGCTTGTGGTCGGTCCAGGATCGCCCATATCACCGGCGACCCCTCCTACGGTGCTGCCCAAGACCGGGCCCGCGGCACTATCGCCCGACTCGATCAAGCGGGCTTGGAGCTGGCCGGAGGGCAGGTTTTCTTCGGTGCCTGGTCAGAGGCGTGGGGGCGCAACGCCACCCGAGAACTTCTTCGGCGTGCCCCCGACGTCGACGCGATCTTCGCCGGGTCAGACCAAATCGCCCGCGGAGTCATCGACGTCCTTCACTCGGAGGGAGTCTCCGTGCCCTCGCAGGTGTCAGTCGTTGGCTTCGATAACTGGAAAGTGCTCGCCACAGAATCCCGCCCGCCACTTACTACCATCGACATGAACCTGCAACAGCTGGGCCGTACCGCCGCCCGACGTCTCTTCTCAGCTATTGCAGGGGAGGCGAAGTCTGGCCTCGAAACGTTGCCGTGCCGCTTGGTTCCGTGCGAGTCTTCATCCAGGCCAGATTGAAGCCCGCCGACGGGACTACATGGCGGATGTCAAGCACGTCGTTGTGTCCGCGTGAGCCCGGGTTCGCCGCTGCAGTTGATTGCCGAACCAACTAGCCATCGGAGAATGACAGCCGGGGCCGAACGAAGTCCAGTCGACGCAGGACGCCCAGAATCAGATTGAGCGTCATGAGCGTTCCCAGTCCGGAAGCGACGATCATCACCGAAATCTCGTGGGCAAGCACCGACCAGCTAAGCCAGATGCCCTGATTCACAACGCAATAAACAAGCCACCACAGCGAGACCCCCTCGATGCTCCGCGACACGACAAGCGAACGCAACTGGGCTAACTGAGACAGTGCAGCCGGTATGAAGGCGATAACGGCGAAGGCAACCGGTCCAGCGAACACGTCCACGGCCACCATCAGCGTTGCCAGGAGAACCCCGGGACCAAAAAGCCGCCAGCGGCGAATGCCCCGGTGACGCCCAAGCAAGATCAAGATCGTCGACGTGCACAGCAGGTACACCGCGTTTGACACCAGGATGTTCGGGTGGTGGGTGATCAGGCCGTGTGTCATCCACGCCAGGTTGACTCCGAGCAGTGGCTGCCAGGTCAGTGCCGAGACACCGGCTATCGCGCCGGTCCGCAGGATGCGGACGACCTGTGGCAGGGCGACCAAGGCACCCGTGACAGCACCAATCCAGCCGAGAATGTCAACGAACACAATCAAGGACTTTCTGCAGCTCAAATACAGCCGCACATGAATCAAGAAGTCAGGCGGGACAAAGTCACCAACCTGCGCGGCCCGCCTTTGGACCGCCGGACTGAGAAGTCTGTTCTACATCTTAGCTTGTTTTCAGCTCACTCTCGCGCGGCCTCAGTTCGCGCCCGGGCCTTCCGGCCGTGTGATCATCAGCAGCTTTCTCTAGCCAAGCGATTAGGACATCAGCCCGTGCTCATGGGCGTAGGCGGCGGCAGCGGTTCGAGACGGCACGTCGAGCTTGAGAAAGATGTTGCTCAGATGTCGCTCGACTGTTTTCTGGCTGAGCACCAGGACACGGGCGATGTCGGGGTTGCTCCGGCCTTCGGCCACCAGTCGCAGCACCTCCACTTCACGCTCGGTGAGACCGGCGGGGCGGGATCGTCCGAGCAGCGTGTCGATCTGCTGGACTCCCGGCGCCGCGCCCAGCCGGGCGAAGGTGCTGCGGGCGAGGGCAAGTTCCCCGGTCGCCGAGTCTTGGTCACCCATCGCATGCAGTGCACGCGCGAATACGACGCGGGCCCGGGCAGCCTCGTACGGCGACCCGAGTTCGTTCCAGAGGCGAGACGACTCCCGTGCGTCGCTGAGCGCCTCCTCCGTCTCACCGGACGCCAGGTGGACGGTTGCCGCCGCGTATGTCGCCATCGCCCGAAGCGCAGTGCTGCCGAACGCCGACGCGATGCCGGTGAGCTCGTCGGAATTCTGGCGGGCCTCATCAACCAGTTGTGCCGAGACCAGGACCTCCACGGCTGCGGGCAGCATCCAGGACCGCCGAACCGGGTCGTGCGCCTCGGCGAGCAGCCGGCGGACCGCCGAGATCGCCGCCGTGGTGCGCCCACGCGCCAGCCAGGCGAGCGCAAGTCCGGGTTGCGGCTCGTGGCCGAACTCGGCCGCCTGCCGGTATGACGCCTCGGCCTCGTCGAGCTTTCCGCGTATCCGCAGCACGTCACCCTGCTCGGTCAGCGCCATCCCGGCCGGTGCCGCCGTACCCTCCTGCTGGTAGCGGCGCTGGGCCCGGGCAAATTCAGCAAGCGCCTCGTCGTAGGCCCCCCGTAGCCGCATGATCTGGCCCCGATGCAGCGAGCACTGACCGGTGTACGGAACCAGTCCCGGCTGCGCGTCGCACCATCGAGTCAGCGCCGTGGTCCACGACACCGCGCGGGAGAAGTCCGACAGCTCCTGGCACGCCTCGATCAGCGAGCAGTACGCCATTCCGGCGATGATGGGCGAGACCTCTCCAGCAGAGAGCCCAACCATGGCCTCATCCAGCAGGGCAAGCCCCTCGGGCACCCGACCGGAGTAGATCATCATCCTGCCCTGCATCATCAAGCCCTGGGCGATCAGATCGTGTTCGGTGAAGCGGCGACCCGTCTGGAGAACACGGGCAGCCGTCTCGGCGGCCCTGCCAAGATCCCCACGGCCGAGATGCTGGAAAAACTCGTGGGCCAGAAGGTACCCACGTTCCACGACGTCCTCGGTTTCAGTCTCGAGCAGCCGCTGCGCCCGGGCTACCCAGCCGCCTCCGACCGCTGTCTCCCCTCGGACGTTCAGCAGCAGGCCGAGCCAGGAGGCAAAACGCACCGCCCCGAGCGAGTCCCCACTGCGGATCCTGTCCTGGTATCCGGACTGCAGGGCACGGACGGCGTCGTCCACATTGCCCAGCAGATAAGCAGACGTCGCGAGTGCCAGGGTGTCATCGGGAGCAAGATCGCCCGCTCGGTGCAGACCGTCGAAGGCATGCACCCAGTCGCGCCGCGCGTACGCGTCGCGGGCCTGCCGTAAGACGTCGATGGTCTTGTCCTGCTCGGCGTCGACCTCCTCGTTTCGCTCAGGTTGATCGCGCCGCAAAGGCGATGGTGTCGTCACTCTTCGCGAGACGAGGAACGTCCTTCGCTCATCACTCCTCCGGACATCGCACGCTATCCAACCCACCCGTGGCACATGCTCCAGATCAGAGGTTACGCGCGACCAGACTCAGGCTGCCAGCGCGAGGGATTCTTCGACCCGGGCTTCGATCTGCTCTGCGACATAGGCGGCATCTCTGCCAACTCCTGCCAGCACCGTAGAGCTGAATGCGTACTGGAACGCCAGCCCGCAGAAGAACAGCCCCGGAGCATCGGGCACGACACCGCGCATCTCCCGCGGCCAACCGTCGGCTCCGAAAATCGGCAGGTCGATCCAGTCGAACACCTGCCGGAAGCCGGTGCACCACACCACGTTCGCAACGTCAAGCACGCGGCCATCGGCCAGCATGGGGCGCCCGCCCTGCACGTCGGTCACACGATCCAAGACCCGCTCCACACCACGATCTCGCAAGTCGGACCGCTTGACCCGGATATTCGGTCCGCCATGGAACCGCACCCCCTCAAGAGCCTTGCGGCCCATAGGCGTCCGCCGAGTGAGCACATGACTACCGAGGAACACGACGGCAGGAAAGAGCAGCCGCATCGTCCAGCGGTCCAGCCGTACCGGCACCTGACCGGTGTCACGACCGGCCAGCACGGTCGGGTGGGTGCCGGCAACTTCCAGGGCGATGTCGGTCCCTGAATGGGCGGCCCCGACGACGAGCACACGACCAGGGTTCAGCTGCGCCGGATTCCGGTATTCACTGGAATGCAGTTGTCGAATTGACGGGTCAAGATCCAACGCGAAGTCGGGAATATTCGGCGTACGGCCGAATGTCCCGGTCGCCACCACGACGTTGTCGGCGATGATGCGGTCAACCCCGAGCTGCAGCACGTACTTCCCATCCACGGCGTGCAGCCGGTCGACTCTGCTGAGTGTGCGCACGGGCAATCTGAACCGTTGTGCGTATGCCGACAGGTAGGCGGCGACCTCGTCCTTGGTGGGATAGGACCATCGCGGACTGGGGAACGGCAGGCCCGGCAGGCCGTCGTACTGTGCAGGCGAGTAGAGGCGCAGGGAATCCCACTGGGCGCGCCAGTTGTCGCCGACCTTGTCGTTGCTGTCCAGGATCAGGCAGGAACGTCCTCGCCGCTGCAGGTGGTATGCAGTCGCTAAGCCGGCTTGACCGGCTCCGATGATCGCTGTCTCGACATGTTCGATCGTCATGAAAACCTCCGGTAGAAGAAGGGGCGCCGTCGGACCGGGATGCGCGCCTGGCGTAACGGAAGTGCCAGATGAGCATCAGACCCGAGGTGACGACATAGAAGGAATGAAGGACCCAGATGGGGCCGGCCGGCAGGTGCAGGACGTAGATGCTGTGGACCGCGTTGCCTACATTGGCCAGCACAAGGTTTCCGCGGCTGTAGGAGTTGAGCTCCTTGGTCCGCGCGGCCTTGATCAACATGGGCAGGGTGCTCACGGCGAACAGGACCGTCGAGACCGATCCCGCTAGCACCGCCACACTCGCCATGTCGAGGACGCTACGGAGCACATGCCTCGGCACGCGTCGGGTCGGATACCCATCTTGCAGAAACGCGTGATGGGTGAATTCCCGCAGCACCTAGCCGCGAGAGCCGGCGCCACTAAACTGTCGGGCGCAGGTGCTGCTCGTACTTGTCGCCCATTTCGTCCATGAAGGATCTCCCATGAGGCGCCGCACGGTCGATCTTTGGTCGCCGGCGATCGGAGCGGCCGGCACTGTTGTTGCGTACGGACACTGGGGTCGTCCAGTCCTTGTCTTCCCGCACGAGATGGGTGGGGCGGAAGACTTCGAATCGTGGGGCATGGTCGATGTGGTGGCCGATCTCATCGACGGCGGCAGAGTCAAGCTCTTCTGCGTGGACAGCTACGACGCGGAAAGCTGGTCCAATCGGCGCATACCCCTAGATGAGCGCGCTCGTCGACACGGTGCGTACGAGTCGTGGATCATCGATCAAGTCGTGCCGTGGATTTTCGATGACTGTGCAGGGCCGGCGGACATCCTGACAACAGGCACCAGCATGGGTGCCTATCACGCCGCTAACTTTGCCCTGAAGCGTGCCGATCTCTTCCCGCAGGCGCTGTGCATGTCCGGAATTTACGACCTCAGCGCCTTGCACGGCTGGGGCGATCGCGGCGAGGCAATGTACTTCAACACTCCGCTGAGCTATGTGGTCAACATGCAAGGCGACCACCTCGACTGGTTGCGATCGCGAGTGTTCCTGCTCCTGGTGTGCGGACAAGGGATGTGGGAGGACACCACCGGCGCCCTGGTAAGCACCAAAGCTCTGGGCGGGGTGCTCGCGGACAAAGGCATCCCTTATGAGGTGGATTTATGGGGCCACGACGTAGCGCATGACTGGCCGTGGTGGCGGCGACAGTTCGGGCACCATATGCCACGGTTTTGTTGACCATAACAAGGAGGCTGGCATGGACAAACACTTGATCGGGCTATTGCTTGGCACCGAAGAGGACTGGCCGGCCGCCTTCGAAACGTTGCTACGCCGATTGGGACCAGTGACGGACTCGGCAGGACACGAACACGCGTACGACGTCGAACGAATAACGATCGAGCCATTCGACCTGCGCTACAAGCCTCGGTATGAGCTGGTCATCGACCGGCTGGCGTATTGGTACTACCACCCGCGCGAATGGCTGAAGAAGATCGCGCTCATGGACGACGTGTACCTGATGAACAGCCCCTTCACCTTCCAGTCGATGGAGAAGCACGCGGCGTACTGCGCGATGATCCGCCTAGGACTCAAAGTGCCGGACACCGTCCTTGTGCCCTACAAGAATCCACCGGATCACGCCAAGTGGGCGTACACCGCCAGTCGCTACAACGAGCCGTTCGACCTCGACGCCATTGCGGAACAAATGGGTTATCCGTTGTTCATGAAGCCGTACGACGGCGGGGCTTGGGTTGGAGTGACCCGAATCCGGAACCGCGACGAATTGCACGCCGCCTATGACACATCGGGTCAACGGCTCATGCACCTGCAAAAGTCGGTGGAGGGCTATGACGTATTCGCACGGTCACTGTCGATCGGCGCGGAGACGTTGGTCATGAAGTTCCGACCGGAGCTGCCAATGCATGACAGATACGAGGTTGTCCATGGGTTCCTGACGCCGACTGCTGGCCATGAAGCGGTGACGATTTCGCGGCTGGTCAACGCGTTCTTCAGGTGGGAGTTCAACTCCTGTGAAATGTTGGTGCACGGGTCGGACCTCTATCCGATCGACTATGCCAATGCATGTCCCGACGTGGCGTTGACCTCATTGCACTACTACTTCCCGTGGGCCATGAAGACGCTATTGAAGTGGACCGTGTTTTGCACCGTCACTGGGCGGCTTCCCCAGTACGACCTCGATACGCGCCGCTATTTCGACATCGCGGACCGCGAGGATCTGTCATACGAAGACAAACTGGAGCGCTACCGGCGGCTGGCGGACGAGTATTTCGAGACCGACCGCTACCTCGACTTCTGCGCGAGTCGGCTGTCGCATCTCGACGAGATCACCTTCGACTGGGTGAACAGTCCAGACTTCGATCAGCTGCTTATCGACATGGTCCGCAGCACGTATCCTCCAGAGGAGCACGACCGGTTCATCGAGCACTTCCGCGGCCTGCTCGAGTTGTGGATTCGCGATGAAGGAGCCCTGGCAGCGTCAGCACAGTAGGGTCTCGGGCGACTTCCGGGTGGACCGTGGTGGCCGGGGGAACCGGTCAGCCTGCGTACATGTGAACGTCTGCGGCGAACCGCTCCGTCATGTCGATCACCCGCTGCAGCTCTGGATGCCGGACGATGATCATTCCGTCGCTGATGAGCACGGCCCGCCAGTCACGACGCTGGGCACCGACCGGGAGCAGGTCGACAAGCACCACATCCTCGCCATATTCGGCCAACAACACATCCAGCCCCTCCACGTGGGTGATTCGACCGACCCCCTTGGCCCGCTTGAACACACAACCGGAGTTGTACCGGCGCTCGAGTGGTTGTGGCAGCCGGCCGTGAACCGCAGCTTCCGCCCAGGCGACGTACAGGTCCCCGTCGGTTGCGTAGTTCATCAGATCAACCACTCGGGCGCCCGGTGGCCGCCCTCCGATCTCACCGAAAACAGCCTCGCCGTCGGACTTGCGGTACCACTCCATGTGGGTGAACCCGGTACGGAAGCCCAATGCGGAGAGAACTTCAGCGCCCATCTGACGGCCGCCTTGGAGGTCCGGGACGGTGAGGTCACGCAGCACGATCGACGCCGGGCTGATCCATTCGTGCATCTTCATCTGCAACGGTCGCGGGCGATACCACATGACGTTCTCGAACAAGATCGATCCGTTGGCACAGACCGTGTCGAAGGTGAACTCTTCCCCATCGATGAACTCCTCCACGCTGACCTCCGGCACGTGCCGAAGCAAGGGCAGCACCTCGGCCAGCTCCTGGGCGGAATCCACCCGATAGGTGTCGGCCGAGCCAGCACCGGCGATCGGCTTGACGATGAGTGGATAGCCAACCCGCTCCGCTGCCTCCCACACCGCCGCGACAGTCGTCGCGCTGACATGCCAGGGGGTACGGATCCCGGCTGCGTCGATGGCTTGTTTCATTCGTTCCTTGTCGCGGAACGGCACAGTCTGCTCGACCGTCATTCCGGGCACCCCGAAAGTCTCGCGGACCCGCGCGGCGAGGAGCATGTACGGCTCCCACAGGCACTCGCCCTGGTCGATGGAGACGTGCCGGGCGAGACCATGGAGCGCGCCTAACACGGCACCCTCATCGCTGAGCGTCACGTGCTCGTAGTGGGCAAGTGCACCTCCGGCCACGTCCGGCAGCGCCGACGCCGGCTGGTCACCGATTCCAATAACCGTCGCACCAACGGCCGAGAGCGCTCGAGTGAAATACGCCATCTCAACCGGGTAACCGGGCGAGATCATCACAATGTTCACTGCGCCTCCACCAGCTCCACCCGGATCCCGCTGACGATGCGGCGCAGGGCATCCCGGACGACCTCGGTCTCCGGATCCCGCACGATGACGTACCCCTCGCCTTCATAACCTGACGCGGCGGGTTGCCCTACATCCGGCAAGCGCGCCTCGACGACGAGCTGCCCAATCTCGCGCTGCAGCTCGTCGGCCCCATGAACGGCGCGGACCCGGCCGCGGCCCTGACCACGCAGGTACGCAGTCCCGGCGGCGTAGTGGCGTTCGGGCGGGTCGAACCTGCCGAGGATGACCAGCTCCGCCCAGATCCGGTAGAAGTCCACGTCGTGCACGTACCCCAGCATCGACGTGATCTGCGCACCCGGCGGCCGTGCCGCGACCTCCGAAACAGCAACTGAACCGTCCGGCCGGCGAAACCACTCCATGTGAGTCAGCGCGTCGCGCACACCAAGGGCCTGTAACGCTGCAGGCCCGATCTCCCAGATGCCGTCATACCGTGGATCGTCCAGTTGGCGTGGCAGAAGCACGGTCCACTGAATCCATGGTTGGCGCAGCACCTCCAGCGGCGTGGGCAGGTAGTCGGCGATCGAGGAGAACACGGTCTGACCACCGACCGTCACGCTGTCGAACGTGTGCTCCTCCCCGACGAGGAACTCTTCGAGTAATCCCGGTGCATCCGCGCGCGGGGGAATCGCCTGGAGCCAGCCCATAAGGGCCGTCGCATCATCCAGCCGGTACGTCGCCTGCGCCCCGGCACCGGCCGGAGGTTTCGCCACGAGCGGGAAGCCGACCGCATCGGCGAACCGGAACGCCTCCGAAGGCTCGGTGACCAGCTGATGCCGGGCACAGGGTATGCCTGCGGCACGAAGCACGGTTTTCATCCGGGATTTGTCGCGTACGTTGAGCGCCGTCTGCGTGTCCATGCCGTCAAGGCCGAGCTGCTCACGGGCGTACGCCATAGGCACCTGCAACTGCTCGAGGGCTCCGACCAGTCGCTCCACCGGACCCACCTGCTGGCTGAGGCCGCGTACGGCTCGGATGAGTTGCTGAGGGTCGAGGGCGTCGTCGACCCGCCAATGCCCGTCCAGGTGCTCTTTCAGCTCGGGCGACAGCCGCTCGACGGGCTCTGTCGTGATGACCGCGAGGCGAACGTCGGGCAGTTTGGCCGCCGTCGCCACGAACCGCGCAGTTGCCGGCAGCAGGAACGGCGCAACGAACGCAGCGACCACCATGCGACGGACGCTACTCGCCTTGAGTCGGGGTGGTCTGTCAGGCAACAGGTAGCATGCCGGAGCGTGAATGTTGTGTTCGTCGAGCCGTCTTTTCCACCGACGCAGCGCAATTTTGTGCGGGGGCTTGCCGAGGTTGGCGCAACGGTCATCGGGATCAGCGAATCATCCACCGAAGCGTTAGACGAACAACTCAAAAGCTGGATGACCCACTATCACCAGGTGCCGTCGGTGGTCGATGTGGGAGTCATGACCGACGCGGTGCGTTGGATTCAGGGCAAGGTGTGGGTTGACCGGCTCGAGGCGACGATCGAGGCCCACACGCTCGCGGCCGCCCAGGTACGGGAGACCTGCACGATCCCGGGAACATCGGTGCGTACCGCCTGGCTGTGCCGGGACAAGCCGTCGATGAAGGAGGCGCTGCGCGCAGCAGGTGTCCCCACGGCAGCGTCGACGGCTGCGCACAACGCCGCTGAGGTCTACGAGTTCGCCGACGCCGTTGGCTATCCACTGATCCTGAAACCACGCACTGGTGCCGGTGCCCTCGACACGACACGCGTGGACAGCAAGGCCGAACTCGACTCTGCGCTGGGCCGGTTCGGCGGCCAAGGCGCCGCATCCATCGCTGTCGAGGAGTTCGTCGAAGGCCACGAAGGCTTCTACGACACGGTTTGCGTCAACGGGAATGTGTCGCTGGACTTCGTGTCGCATTACTTCCCCAACGTGCTGGAAGCGATGCGGACACGGTGGATCTCCCCGCAGTTCATCGCCACGAATCGCGTCGATTCGGTGTCGGATTACGCCGAGCTGCGTGAGCTTGGCGCCCGGGTCAACGAGGCTCTTGGCATCGGGACCAGCGCTACGCATATGGAGTGGTTCTTCGGCCCGAAGGGACTGCGGTTCTCCGAGATAGGCTGCCGCCCGCCCGGAGTCGGGGCATGGGATTTGTACTCGATCGGCAATGACGTCGACCTGTATCGCGAATGGGCGAACGCGATTGTGCATGACCATATCGCCGCCCGTCCGTCCCGGCGCTACGCCGCCGGCATCGTGGCACTGCGGCCCGATCATGACGGCCACATCACCGGTTATTCCGGTGTGGACGAGATGCAGGCTCGGTCCGGCGAGTGGGTCATCGACGCACACCTGCCTCCGCCGGGTACCCCAACGCAGCCGGTGGAAGCGGGGTATATGGCCAACTCATACGTCCGTATGCGTCATCCCGACTACGACGCGCTTCGCGGCTTGCTCGACGATGTCGGCCACACCATTCACGTGTACGCGCAGTGAGCAATGCCCCCGGGCGTCGCCATCGGTGGTCGGCCGGAAGCGGCTCCAGTCGGCTCGCCATCAATCAACTGCAGCAAGGCTTCGTCGACGAAGCCGCGATCCACCGGTTTCTTGCCGGCCGAGAAGTACCCATCGTGGAGGGCCGCGACTGCACGTTCCTGTTCTGGGGAGAGGCCGACGAGGTATATCTGGCCCAACGCATTCTCGGCCTACCGGGTCGATTACCGATGCGGAGAGTTGCCGCGACAACGTTGTGGTACGTCGTGCTCAAGGTGCCTGAAAAATCCCGGATCAACTACCAGATCGAGGTCAGACGCGGAGAGCACGTCCAGCTCATCAACGATCCGTTGAATCCCAAGTTCTCGCACAGCCCTTTCGGGGCCATCTCGGTGTGCTTCACGTTCGGCTACATAACACCGGAGTGGACCGCCCCGGACCCCGATGCAGCTCCTGGCGAGCTGACCGAACTTCTCGTCCAAAGCCCCGCCCTGCAGCGCGATTGTCAAGTGACCTTGTATCTGCCTGCCCGGTTCCGTCGTGACGCGGCGTACCCGTTACTGGTCGTCCACGATGGCGGCGAGTTCTTGCAGTACGCGGCGGCGGGGGTCGTCCTGGACAACCTCATCCACCGAGGCCAGATTGCCCCGACGATCGCAGCTTTCCTGCACCCGAAGGATCGACTTGTCGAGTACGCCAATTCGCCTACGCATGCCCGCTTCCTTACTGAAGAACTTCTACCCCAGCTGCAGACGGAGTTCCCACTCGTGCCGCACCGATCCGGCCGAGTTCTCTTTGGCGCTAGTTTCGGCGCCGTCGCCGCACTGTCGACTGCGTACTCATCGCCACGCTCGTACGGATCACTCGTCCTCATGTCAGGGTCGTTTGTGTTTGCCGAACCAGGAACCGACCACGGCGGTGGGCCCGTGTTTGACCCAGTTGTGCAGTTTGTCAACCGTTACCGTGACCGACCCGTTCGCGTTGCGGATCGGCTTTTTGTCAGCTGCGGGCTATTTGAACCGCTGATCATTCCGAACCGATCCATCGTGCCCATCTTCCAATCCGCGGGCATGCGGGTGCGTTATGTCGAGGCCCGGGACGGTCACACCTGGGAGAATTGGCGGGACAGGCTGTACGACGCTTTGTCGTGGGTTGTCCCCGGCCCGGCCATGGGTCCACGTCAGGAGTAACTAAGCATTTTGGCGCTCAGGGTGGCGCGACAAAACGGATGCTCGGTACAGTCCGAACCACGTGGAGGTGAGGCTGATGACCGACGTGGTCGGGAGGAAGAAACCGGGTCTGTTTGCGACGCGAGACGTCTCCTCGCTACTAACTGAGACACATGAAACCGGGCACGAGCTCAAACGGGCGGTCGGCTCGTGGCAGCTCACGGCGATGGGTATCGGCGCCATCATCGGAACCGGCATCTTCGTGGTGATCGGTGAGGGAGCGGCCATCGCGGGCCCCGCGGTGGTTCTGTCGTTCGGGCTCGCGGCGCTCGCCTGCGTGTTCTCCGCGCTGTCCTACGCCGAACTCGCATCGTCGATCCCGGTGTCGGGCAGCGCGTACACCTACACCTACGCGACGCTTGGGGAGATCGTGGCATGGATCATCGGCTGGGACCTGATTTTGGAGTACGGCGTCTCCGTCGCCGCAGTGGCAGTCGGGTGGGGCGGCAACTTCAACGAGTTTCTCGAAAACGCCTTCGGCTACGCGCTTCCCACGGCGATTTCGGCGCCCCCCGGTGAGGGTGGCGTCTTCAACCTGCCGGCAGTGATCATCGTCCTGGCGATCACCTGGCTGCTGGTTCTCGGCGTACGGGAAAGCGCTCAGGCGAACTTCGTCATGGTGATCATCAAACTGGCAGTGCTGATTTTCTTCATCGCCGCCGCCGCAACTGCGATCAATGCGGACAACTTCACGCCTTTTGCGCCGGCGGGCGCTGGTGGGGTTATTTCTGCGGCGGCGATCATCTTCTTCGCCTATATCGGGTTCGACGCGGTATCGACCGGGAGCGAAGAGGCCAAGAATCCCAGTAAGGACCTCCCGCTGGCCATCATCGGTTCACTCGTCATTGCCACGGTGTTCTACATCCTCGCCTCGCTCGGCGCCGTCGGATTGCTCCCGGCCGACCAACTGGGGGAAAGTGATGCACCACTCGCGCAGGCCCTGGACGAGGGCGCCGGCCTGAACTGGGCAGCCGCGATACTTGCGGCGGGCGCTGTCGTCGCCATCACCAGCGTGATGCTCGTCATCCTCTACGGGCAGACCCGCATCTTCTTCGCCATGTGCCGGGACGGGTTACTGCCCGAGCGTTTGGCCGACGTACATCCGCGGTATGGCACGCCCGCCAAACTCACCATCGGCCTCGGTGTGCTGATCGCGATCTTGGCAGCCGTAGTGCCGCTCTCAGAGATCGTCAAGCTGGTGAACATCGGAACGCTGTTTGCCTTCGTCCTGGTCAACGTCGGCGTCATCGTTCTCCGGTACACCAGGCCGGAGATGCCTCGCCCGTTCAAGGTGCCATTCGGCCCGGTGCTGCCCATCTTGGGGATCGCCTTCGCTATTTTCCTGATGGTGGATCTGCCGCTCTCAACATGGGTTCGGTTCGCTATCTGGCTTGCTATCGGTGCCGTGATCTACGTGCTCTACGGCTACCGCAACTCGCGCGTGCGGATGGCGCACGGCCAGTACGGCGTCCTCCCCGCTGAAGACCACCCGCACCGACATGAGCACGAAGACTCCGCCTGAGGATCAGGGTGGATGCACACGAAGGGCCGGTCGTCATCGGCTACGACGGCGGACCTGGCGCAGCAGATGGGTTGGCGCTGGGTCTCCGCTGGGCCGCGCAGCTGGGTTCCAATGCCGTTGTCGTCGTGGTGTACCCGGGACCCGCTCCCATCAGTCCTGCTCGGGTGGACGCCGAGTGGGTGGCTGATCGGCGGGCAGAGGCGGAGCGGCTGCTGGACGAGGCTCGCAAGGTCACGGCCACAGCGAGCGTGGAGTTCCGCGCGGTGGGCTCCGGGTCGGCTTCCCACGGTTTGCATGATGTTGCAGAAGAGCTCGCGGCGTCGGTGATCGTCCTTGGCTCGCTGCAACATCAGCAGCCCCGGCTGCTCGTGGCAAGCACGGGCGACCGAGTCATCGCAGGCGCGCCTTGCCCGGTGGCCATTCC
>OCZS010000183.1_pt1 | contig 20115 bp, 18 predicted proteins | sample 1539071 | NCBI WGS metagenome assembly OCZS01 (sample SAMEA3113584, study PRJEB22503) | soil metagenome
ATCATTGCCGAGGGAACGCCAGAGCAGATCGCTGCGAACCCCGACTCCTATACGGGCGACTTCCTCCGGCGGGTTCTGGCCGGCCGCTCAGTTCCGGTAGGACCACAACAGCCAGACCTGATCGGGTCTCCACCGGATGCTGCCCTTACCGACGGCCAGCTTCCGGCCACGGCCAAGAAGGGGACGGAAGACACGGCTCCAGCCAAGAAGGTCCCGGCCAAGAAAATTTCGGCGAAGAAGTCCAGTGCTGTGACGTCCGATGTCGCAACGACGCCCAGCGGCAGGCGGGTTCCCGTCAGCAAGGCGAGTTGACCCGTCGAACCTCGTCGGCCTCGGCTTCGTCTAGACCAGGCAGCCAGTCCTTTCCGGAAGGACAGCCCGACGGCTCGACCAACCGACCGATGGAGGCCCTATGTCCGAGCAGCCGCGCGTCGAAACGATCCCCGGCCAGCGGCCAGCCGCCGCGGCGTCGCGTCGGACCGTTCTGCGCGCCGCGGGATTGCTGACCATCACTGGCGGTGCGGTCGCCGTCACGGCCTGCGCAGCTGAAAGTGATACAGCAGCTGCGCCGAGTACATCGGCTGGCGAGTCCTCCTCAGCCGCCGCGCCATCCACGACCAATTCGTCGGAAGCGGGCTCACCGAGTAGCGAGGCATCGAGCAGCCCCACGAAGTCGGCCAAGGCGCCGAGCGGCCCGAGCGTCTCAGCCTCCAAAGTTCCCGTAGGCGGTGGCGTGATCTTGAACAACGCGGACTACGTGATCACCCAGCCGACGAAAGGCGATTACAAGGCGTTCACCAAGATCTGTACTCATCAAGGCTGCCCGGTGGCCGAAGTAGCCAACGGGGTGATTCACTGCAACTGCCATGGCAGTGAGTACTCGATCAAGGACGGATCGGTGGTCAACCCACCTGCATCCGAGCCGCTCGCGGAGCACAAGGTGAAGGTCTTCGACCGCAAGGTATTCGTCACGGACTGATCCGAACACGGTCGGCCTCCCGGCGGGGGAGAGGACTCACCTGCGCTGTCCCCTCAGCCGCCTACGCTGGAGCACGTGCCAGCTGCTTCCTCGTCCTCGACGGCCTCTCGGCCGGGAGGCCAGCGGACCGGTCCGGCATACCGTCCGGCGCCGGGATCCATACCTGACCAGCCCGGGGTCTACCGCTTTTCGGACGCCCAGGGACGGGTGATCTATGTCGGTAAGGCCAAGAGCCTCCGGTCACGATTGAACTCGTATTTCGCCGACCCCGTGTCGATGCTCAGTCGGACCCGCTCGATGGTCGAGACCGCAGCACGTGTCGACTGGACCGTGGTGCAGACCGAGGTGGAGGCGCTGCAGCTCGAATACTCCTGGATCAAGGAGTTCGACCCGCGGTTCAACATCAAATACCGGGACGACAAGTCCTACCCCTGGCTCGCCGTGACCCTTTCAGAGGAGTTCCCCCGCGTCATGGTCGGGCGGGGCGCGAAGCGCAAGGGAAACCGCTACTTCGGCCCCTACGCACACGCGTGGGCCATCCGAGAAACCGTGGATCTCTTGCTCCGGGTCTTTCCTATGCGGTCGTGTCGCCCAGGGGTGTTCAAGAACCACCGGCAGCTGGGCCGACCTTGTCTGCTCGGCTACATCGGCAAGTGCTCGGCGCCGTGTGTGGGCCGGATCGATGCCGCAGACCACCGGCGGATCGTCGAGGACTTGTGCTCGTTCCTGTCCGGGCAGTCCGCGCCAATGCTGAAGAAGCTGGATCGCGAAATGCATCAGGCCAGCCAGGCCCTGGAGTTCGAGCGGGCCGCGCGCCTACGCGATGACATCGGAGCCCTTCAGCAGGCAATGGAGAAGAACGCGATCGTCCTCCGCGACGGAACGGACGCCGACGTGATTGCGCTGGCGGAGGATCCGCTCGAGGTTGCCGTCCAGATCTTCCACGTCCGGGGCGGGCGGGTTCGCGGCGAACATGGCTGGGTAGCCGATCGCTTCGACGACTCGGGAACCGCCTTCCTGGTCGAGCAATTCCTCCTCCAGCTGTATGCCGACACGGATCCGAACGTGCCGGATCCGGCGACGGTTCCCCGCGAGATCCTGGTGCCGGTGCTGCCCGAGTCGCTCGACTCACTGACCCGGCTGTTCACAGAACGGCGTGGTTCGACAGTGGAGATCCGGGTGCCGCAGCGAGGGGACAAGCGGGCGCTGATGGACACCGTCGCCCGGAATGCCGGAGAGGCACTGATCAGGCATAAGACGGCACGGGCCGGCGATCTGTCCACTCGCAATCGGGCTCTGGAAGAGCTCCAGGAGGCACTCGACCTGCCCACCTCGCCGCTGCGGATCGAGTGCTTCGACATCTCCAACCTGCAGGGCACCGAGGTGGTGGCCTCCATGGTGGTCTTCGAGGACGGACTGCCCCGCAAGAGTGAGTACCGCCGCTTCGTCATCCGGCACGTCGACGGCCAGAACGATGTCGCGGCGATGCACGAAGTCATCACCCGCCGGTTTCGCCGCCTCCTGGACGACCGCCGATCGCTCGTCCACGGTGGCGAGCGCGGAGCGGATGGTGAGGAAGGGCCCCTGTTGATCGATCCGACGACCGGCGCTCCGCGGAAGTTCGCGTACGCCCCGTCCTTGGTGGTCGTCGATGGCGGCCCGCCCCAGGTCGCGGCGGCGGCCAAAGCGCTGGACGAGCTGGGGATCTCCGACGTTGCGCTGTGCGGGCTGGCCAAGCGCCTCGAGGAGGTGTGGTTGCCGGACAGCGACGATCCCGTCATCCTGCCGCGCACCAGTGAGGGACTCTATCTTCTCCAGAGACTGCGCGACGAGGCTCACCGTTTCGCCATCACCCATCACCGCGAACGGCGCAGTAAGTCGATGGTCGAGTCGGTCCTGGATCAGGTGCCCGGCCTGGGCGAGGTCCGCCGAAAGCTGCTGCTCAACCACTTCGGTTCTCTGAAGAAACTTCGCGCCGCCACGGTCGAGGAGATTGCCGCCGTCCCTGGCTTCGGCACCAAGACCGCCCTCAGTATCAAGCAGGCGTTGGAGGCTCTGCCGCAACGCGAAGCAATCAACACCGCAACCGGCGAAATCACCGCGGTCTAGCTCCACCGCTTCAGAAGCCGAGCAGGGATAATCGTCTCCGTGACTGAGCCTGGAGAGGTTGAGCCATCGGCCACCAAGCTTCGGCTGGTCGTCGTGACCGGCATGTCGGGTGCCGGTCGGTCGACAGCCGCCAACACGCTGGAGGACCTCGGCTGGTATGTGGTCGACAACCTGCCGCCGAGCGTGCTGCCGGAGGTCTGCACGCAGGCAAGTGAAGTCGGCCTGACCCGGCTTGCCGTGGTTCTCGATGTGCGTACTCGGGAGTTTTTCGAGCAGCTGCCGGCGATGTTCAGCGATCTCTCCGCTGCCGGCGCGTTGCCCGAGATCTTGTACTTGGAAGCATCGGACGACGTGATCGTCCGCCGGCAGGAATCTGTGCGGCGGCCACACCCGCTGCAGGGTGATGGTCGGCTACTCGACGGCATTACCCGCGAACGCGTGACGCTCGCCACCCTACGGGCGGCCGCTGATTTGGTGATCGACACGTCGTCGCTGAACGTGCACCAACTGGCGTCTCGGGTGACCCACGCGTACGGCGGGGAGACCGAGGACCGGCTCCGGGTCACCCTGATCTCCTTCGGATTCAAGAACGGCATACCGGTGGATGCTGACATGGTCCTCGACGTCCGGTTCCTCCCGAATCCACACTGGATCCCCGAGCTGCGCCCCCAGACCGGGCTCAGCAAGCCGGTGAGCGATTATGTGCTGGGCCAGGATGGCGCTCAGCCCTTTCTGGAGCATTTCTCGGAGCTCTTCGAGGTGATTTCGGCCGGCTACTTGCAAGAGGGTAAGCGTTTCGCCACGATCGCGATGGGTTGTACGGGCGGCAAGCACCGCAGCACCGCGATCGCCGAGGAGTTCGCCAAACGGTTGCGCGCCAAGGGCATAGCCACCAAGGTGCTGCACCGAGATGTGGGTCGCGAGTGAGCCTGGACAGCGGAGCCCATCTGGGCGCGGCGTTGCGCTGGGGCCTTCGGCCATCGCTTCCGGCGGTCGTCGCCTTCGGTGGCGGCCACGGCCTGTCGGCGTCGCTGACCGCCCTGCGACGGATCACGGATCGTCTTAGCGCCATTGTCACCGTCGCGGACGACGGCGGGTCGTCCGGCCGATTACGAGCCGAGTTGAACTGCCTGCCGCCGGGTGATCTTCGGATGGCACTGGCGGCGCTCTGCGGGGACGACGAATCCGGCCGCACCTGGGCCGACGTGCTGCAATACCGGTTCTCGAGCTCGGGTCCGCTCGGTGATCACCCCATTGGCAACCTGCTGATTGCCGGTCTGTGGGAGCGTCTTGGCGACCCGGTCGCCGGACTTGACATGGTTGCCCGCCTTCTTGGCGCCAAGGGCCGCGTGTTGCCGATGGCGTCTGTGCCGCTGGGCATCGAGGCCGAAGTGATTGGCCTCGACTCTCGCCGCCCAGACGAACCGACCGTCGTCCGCGGACAGGCGCGGGTGGCCAAGACGGCGGGCGAGGTACGAGCGGTCCGGGTGATTCCCCATGATCCGCCGGCCTGTCCCGAATCGATCGAGGTGGTCCTCGAGGCGGACTGGGTGGTGTTGGGGCCTGGATCGTGGTTCACGTCGGTAATCCCGCACCTGCTGGTTCCGAAGCTGGCCCACAGCATCGTCCAGACCCAAGCCAAGCGGCTGCTCACGCTGAACCTCGAGCCAGCAGGCGAAACCGCAGGCTTTACCGCGGCACGTCACATCGAGTTGTTGGCCGAGCACGCCCCCCACCTTCGGTTGGATGTCGTGCTGGCCGACCGCCGGTTCGCCTCCGAGGACATTCACCTGGCCGACTGGGCGCATTCGTTGGGCGCTCGATTGGTCATTGCTGATCTTGCCGCCCGGGACGGGTCTGCCCGGCATGACCCGCTGCGGCTCGCGTCCGCCTACGCCGAGATCATGGGCATCTGACGCATCGGCGGAGCCGTATGCATGTCATCATTTCCCAATGGCAATGACCGCCCAGGTGAAAGCGGAGCTGGCCACCGTCAAGGTCACCAAGCCCTGCTGCCGGAAGTCCGAGGTGGCGGCGATTCTGCGATTCGCCGGCGGTTTGCACATTCACAGTGGCCGGATCCTCATCGAGGCGGAGCTCGATACGGGTGCGGCTGCCCGTCGGTTGCGCACAGAAATCGGTGAGGTCTTCGGTCACCCGAGCGACTTGGTCGTCGTCTCGGGCTCGGGAATCCGCCGCGGAACCCGTTACGTCGTTCGGGTGATCAAGGACGGCGAGGCGCTCGCCCGTCAGACCGGGTTGATCGACTCCCGGGGTCGGCCGGCGCGGGGGTTGCCGCCGCAGGTCGTCAGCGGCGGCCTGTGTGACTGCGTTGCCGCCTGGCGTGGCGCCTTCCTGGCTCACGGCTCCCTCACCGAGCCGGGGCGTTCCATGGCCCTCGAAGTCAGTTGTCCCGGTCCGGAGGCCGCGCTGGCCTTGGTCGGAGCGGCCCGCCGGCTAGGAATCAGCGCAAAGGCCCGGGAGGTGCGGAACATCGACCGGGTCGTCGTCCGCGACGGCGACGCCATTGCTGCGTTGCTCACCCGGCTGGGTGCCCACGAGTCGCTGTTGTCCTGGGAAGAGCGGCGGCTGCGGCGGGAGGTCAAGGCTTCCGCTAATCGGCTCGCGAATTTCGACGATGCAAATCTTCGTCGGTCCGCACGCGCGGCGGTCGCGGCCGGTGCCCGCGTTGAGCGCGCGCTGGAAATCCTCGGCCAGGACGTTCCAGACCATCTTCGTGCTGCCGGTGTGCTGCGCATCGAGAACAAGCAGGCGAGCCTGGAGGAGCTGGGTCAGCTGCACGATCCCCAGCTCACCAAGGATGCTGTGGCGGGCCGGATCCGCCGGCTGCTGGCCACCGCGGACCGCCGTGCCGCCGAACTGGGTATCCCGAATACCGAGGCCAATCTCGCCGCAGATCTGCTGGATGACTGATACTCGAGCGCGAGCAGGCAGGCATGAGACCACTGGGCAACCGGTCATAACGGAGCCCATCGGAAGTCGTTAGTGTGTTGTATGGCCCCATGCGGGGTTCGCAGAAGAAGGAGATCGCTGGGATGACCGTACGTGTTGGTATCAACGGTTTTGGCCGCATTGGACGTAACTTCTACCGTGCGCTGCTCGCCTCGGGTGCGGACGTCGAGGTGGTGGCCTTCAACGACCTGGGTGACGACGAGACGCAGGCCCACCTGCTGAAGTACGACACGATCCTCGGCCGGTTGGGCCAGCCGGTAAAGGTCGTCGAGGGCGGGATCCAGGTGGGCGACAAGCTGATCAAGTCGTTCGCCGAGACGGATCCCTCGGCATTGCCTTGGGGCGAGCTTGGTGCCGACATTGTCATCGAGTCCACCGGCTTCTTCACCGACGCGACTAAGGCCAAAGCTCACATCGAGGCCGGAGCCAAAAAGGTGATCATTTCGGCTCCAGCCAAGAACGAGGACTGGACCGTGGTGATGGGCGTCAACGACGGCGACTACGATCCGGCCAGCCACCACATCATCTCGAACGCGTCCTGCACCACCAACTGTCTGGCGCCGATGGCGAAGGCGCTCGACGACGGCATCGGAATCGTCAAAGGCCTGATGACCACGATTCACGCCTACACCCAAGACCAGAACCTGCAGGACGGCCCTCATAAGGATCTGCGTCGTGCCCGCGCAGCCGCGCTCAATATCGTGCCGACGTCCACGGGTGCGGCCAAGGCTCTCGGCCTGGTGCTGCCGCAGCTGAAGGGCAAGCTCGACGGGTACGCGCTGCGGGTTCCGGTGCCCACCGGGTCGGCTACCGATCTCAGCTTCGAGGCGCCTCGCGAGACCAGCGTCGAGGAGATCAACAGCATCATGCAGGCGGCTGCGGACGGGCCTCTCAAGGGCTACCTTCACTACTGCGACGACCCGATCGTGTCCTCAGACATCGTGACCGATCCGGCGTCCTGCATCTTCGACTCGGGCCTGACCAAGGTGATTGGTAACCAGGTCAAGGTGGTCGGCTGGTACGACAACGAGTGGGGCTACTCCAACCGGCTGGCCGATCTGGTCAGCCTTGTCGGCCAGTCAGTCTGATCTCGAACCCTGAGCCTGCCTAACGACGTGCCCTGAGCTCGTCGCCGAGCGGTCTGCGCTTGGACAGGCTCAGCACACGTCCGCAGGTTCGCCTCACAACGCGCTCATGGCCTCGAAAGGACCCAATCGTGAAGTCAGTTGCTGACCTTGGTGACCTGCGAGGGAAGCGTGTGCTGATCCGTTGCGACCTGAACGTTCCGCTGGACGGCGAGACAATCACCGATGACGGGCGCATCCGGGCTTCGCTGCCAACGCTCAACCAGCTGCGGGAAGCCGATGCCAAGATCATCGTGCTGGCCCACCTTGGCCGACCGAAGGGTCAAGTCAACCCGAAGTACTCGCTGGCGCCAGCCGCGAAACGCCTCTCCGAGCTGCTCGGCACCGAGGTGAAACTGGCCCGCGACGTGGTCGGCGAATCGGCGCAGCAGACGGTGGCGGGACTTGCTGACGGCGAAGTGGCGATGCTGGAAAACGTCCGCTACGAACCCGGTGAGGAATCGAAGGAGGACGCGGAGCGGGGCGCATTGGCTGACCAGTACGCCGCCCTGGGGGACGTCTTCGTGTCCGATGGCTTCGGCGTCGTCCACCGCAAGCAGGCCAGTGTGTACGACCTAGCCTCGCGGCTGCCCAATGCCGCCGGTGGCCTGGTGAAGGCGGAAGTGGAAGTGCTCAGGCAGCTCACGCAGAGTCCGCGCCGGCCCTACGTGGTGGTCCTGGGTGGCGCGAAAGTGTCTGACAAGCTGGCGGTGATCGAAAACTTGATCACGACCGCAGACACGCTGGTTGTCGGTGGCGGCATGGTGTTCACCTTCCTGGCCGCCCAGGGACACGAAGTCGGCAAAAGCCTCCTCGAGCAAGATCAGATCGAGACGGTCCGGGGCTACCTCGACGACGCCACGGCCGGCGGCAAGCAGATCGTGCTACCGACCGACATCATCGTGGCGCCAGAGTTCAAGGCCGATTCGCCGCCTCAGCTCGTTCGAGCCGAGGCCATACCGGATGATCAACTGGGTCTGGACATCGGTCCGGAATCGGCGGAGGCCTTCGCCTCGGTCATCCGGTCGGCCAAGACCGTGTTCTGGAACGGGCCCATGGGCGTCGCCGAGTGGGAGAGCTTCGCGGGCGGCACGAAGGCTGTTGCCCAAGCCCTGACAGAGGTCGACGGCCTTTCGGTCGTCGGCGGTGGCGACTCCGCGGCCGCCGTCCGCGATCTTGGTTTCCCCGACGACGCATTCGGTCACATTTCTACCGGGGGCGGCGCCAGCCTGGAATACCTCGAGGGCAAGACGCTCCCCGGCCTGGCCGTTCTCGAGAACGAAAGACACTGATGACACGCAAGCCACTGATGGCCGGCAACTGGAAGATGAACCTCAACCACGTCGAAGCGGTCGGCCTGGTGCAGAAGCTGGCCTGGACCTTGGACGACAAGAAACACGACCCGGATAAGTCGGAGGTGGTCGTGTTGCCACCGTTCACCGATCTCCGCACGGTCCAGACTTTGATCGAAGGCGACCGACTGACCCTCGGCTACGGCGCCCAGGACGTCTCTCCGTTCGAGAACGGGGCCTATACCGGCGACGTGTCCGCATCGATGCTGGCCAAGCTGGGCTGCCACTATGTCCTCGTCGGTCACTCCGAACGCCGCCAGATCTACGGGGAGACCGACGAACTGGTCAACGCCAAGGCGAGGATGGCGCTGAACCACGGTCTCACGCCAATCGTGTGTGTCGGCGAGGGTATCGAGGTGCGCGAGGAGATGGATCAGGTCGAGTTCACCATCGCGCTGGTCTCCCAAGCGCTGGCGAATCTCACCTTGGAGCAGATCGGCTCGCTGGTGGTCGCGTACGAACCGGTGTGGGCGATCGGCACGGGCCAGGTGGCCACCCCTGAGGACGCCCAGGAGGTTTGCGGATCCATTCGGGAGTGGATCGGGCAGTGGTACGACCGCGGTGTCGCCCAGCAAGTACGCATCCTCTACGGCGGCTCCGTCAAGGCGAGCAATGTCGTGGAGATCATGGCCCAGCCGGACGTGGACGGTTGCCTGGTCGGCGGGGCCAGTCTCGTCGTCGACGAGTTCGTCGCGATCTCGCGGTTCTACGACCTCCCCACTCTCTAGCAGCAGTGCGGAATCAGCCCACTTCTGAGTTAGGCTACGTCAGTGCATTTCGCTGTCGTGCCGTTGATGACGACTCCGATCTTGATCTTCTCGATCGTCTTGTCGATCACCAGCATTGCGCTGGCCCTTTTCGTTCTGATGCATAAAGGGCGCGGCGGTGGCCTCTCGGACTTATTCGGCGGAGGCATCTCGTCATCGTTGGGCGGCTCCTCGGTGGCGGAGCGCAATCTCGACCGGCTGACGATCATCATCGGCGTGGTTTGGCTCGCCTCGATTGTGGCTCTTGGCTTGCTCTACAAACTGGGTGCCTGAGCACCCAGCACAATGCATTTGCACGCCCAAATAGTGAAGGGGAGTGACCGTGGCAGGTGGTAGTGCCATCCGTGGCAGCCGGGTGGGCGCGGGGCCGATGGGTGAAGCGGAGCGTGGCGACACGGCGCCACGACTCTATGTGTCCTACTTCTGTGCTCACGGCCACGAAACCCGTCCGGCCTTTGCTGCCGAGGCGCAGATCCCGGACAGCTGGGACTGCCCACGCTGCGGCCTACCCTCCAACCTCGACTCCACCAACCCGCCGCCCCCTCCCAAGATCGAGCCGTACAAGACCCATCTGGCATACGTGAAGGAGCGCCGCACCGACAAGGAGGCGGCCGCCATCCTGTCAGAAGCGCTTCAGGCCCTACGTGACCGCCGCGCTCGCGGCGAGGTCATCTACTAGATACGGCCGCGTTGTTGGAGGTCGGCTGGTAGCTCCGCTGCCGCGTCGCGGTCCAGCAGCCACAGCGTCCGATCCACGGCGGAGACGCCGGCGGCGGGAACCTGGACCGGCCCGGCCCCGAGTAGTGCCATTTTGGCCGCGGCCGCCTTGTCGGATCCACTCACCAGAAACCAGACCTCGCGGGACCGATTGATGACGGGAAGCGTGAGGCTGATGCGCTCTGGAGGCGGCTTCGGTGAAGATCGGACGGCGATCACCCCGCCGGTCTCGTACGACGATGGGTGCTCGGGAAAGATCGACGCCACGTGTCCGTCTGGTCCCATGCCAAGGAGGCAGACGTCGAGGACCGTCGAACCCAGCTCACGGGCGTAGTCCTCCGCGGCCCGATCAAGGTCCAGGCCCGCGTCACTTGCCGGCATGGGATGAATCCGGTCGGTGCTCAAGGGGAGCGGCTCGACCAGCAGTTCCAAGGCCTGCGTGTCGTTGCGGTCTGAGTGACCGGCGGGAACGAACCGCTCATCGCCCCACCACAGCTCCACCCGAGACCAGTCAACCGCCGACCGTGCTCCCTCGGCCGCGAGCCGCTGGTAGGCCTTGGTGGCAATTCGGCCGCCGGTCAGCCCAATCTGGGGGATTCGGAAGTCACGCTGAATCTCGACCAGCCGGGCCAGCAGCCGAGCAGCCAGCGCCTCGGCCACATCATCCGGCCCCGCATGCACAAGGACCTCATTACCGCCGACGTCAACCACGGGTCCGGCCCACCGCACTCTTCTTGCCCGCTTGCTTCGCCGCCGGTTTCGTGGCTGCCGACTTCCTGGCTGCTGGCTTCTTGGCTGCCGGCTTCTGAGCTGTCCGCTTCTTTGCGGCCGGGGGATGAACGAAGGTCTTCACGATCGACTCGAACACGTCGTCGGGATGCATTCGACGCAGTTCTTCGCTGATCAGCTCGGTGACCTCACGACGTTTCAGGGCGACGAGTCGCTCCGGCTGACCGGGCACTGTGTAGGAGGCCAGCAGCCCGTCGGGCCGGGTGATCGCGATGTCACCGGCTGCCGTACCGAGACGGACGGCGGTGATTCCGGGCCCGTCGCTCACCCGCCGGCTGACGTCGAGTTTCAGCCGACTCTGCAGCCACGCGGCGAGCAGATCTGCGGACGGGTTGTTCGGCTCGGCCTCCACCAGCACCGAGGTGATCTTCGACGGGTACTGGTCGAGGGCGGCGGCCAGCAGAGCTCGCCACGGAGTCAGCCGGGTCCAGCTGAGGTCGGTATCACCCGGCGTGTAGTTCTCGGCCCGGGTCCGCAACGCCGCCAGCGGCCGCGTGGCGGTCGCGGCGTCGGTGAGCCGGCGCTTGGCCAGCTGGGCGAGCTCGTCCGCTGCGAGATTCGTCGGGCATTTGCCTGGCCACCAGATGACCACGGGGGAGTCGGGCAACAGGAGCGGTCGGATCACCGACGCCGGATGCGCTGCGATCGCTCCGCGCATCCGAACGATCACGACCTCCCCGGGTGTTCCTTCGCCGATCCTGACCTCGGCGTCGAGCAACGCGGTTCGCCCTTGGCCGCTGACCACGAGGAGGATCCGTGACGGATGCTCACGGCCCGCTTCCATGCTGGCCTTCATCGCGGCCTCGTACTCCGACTCGTCGCAGACGATGATCAAGGTGAGCACCATGCCCATGGCCGGACTGCCGGCACTTCGCCGCGCCTTGAGCAGGGCTGCGGAGATCTTTGCCGCGTTGGTGTTGGTCAGGGTCACGCCCATCGGCTGGCTCCTGTCAGGCTCGTCCTCCGGACGACGGTGTTCGTGGTCGTCCTCCGGACGACGGTCTTCGTGGTCCTCCAGATGCCGGCGTTCACGGTCGCCGCCAGGCGAACCCGTCGCGGGCCAGCATGTCGTTGGCGCTGGAAGGACCCCAGCCGCCCGGCTCGTACGGTTGTGGCTGCTCGGGCAACGTTGCCCAGAAGTTCAAGATCGGATCAAGAATCTCCCAGGACAGCTCAACCTCTTCGTGCTGCGGGAACAGCGGCGGGTCACCGAGCAGGACGTCCAAGATCAACCGCTCGTACGCCTCCGGCGACGACTCGGTGAACGAGCCGCCGTAGGCGAAGTCCATGTTCACTTCGCGGATCTCCATCTGCGTACCGGGCACCTTGGCGCCGAAACGCAGAGTCACGCCCTCGTCAGGCTGGATCCGGAGCACCAACGCGTTGTAGCCCAACTCTTCGGTGTCGGTTTGGGTGAAGGGAAGGTGAGGTGCGCGTTTGAAGCCCAGCGCGATCTCGGTCACCCGCCGAGCCAGCCGCTTGCCGGTGCGCAGGTAGAACGGCACCCCGGCCCAACGGCGGTTGTCGATGTCCAGTCGGATCGCGGCGAAGGTCTCGGTCCTGGAATCGGGCGGGATCCGGTCCTCTTCGAGATATCCCTTGACTTTCTCCCCACCCGCCCAGCCCCCGGTGTAGGCCCCCCGGGCGGTCTGCAGGTCCATTCGCTTCGGCGGTTCCACTGCCGCCAGGACCTTCTGCTTCTCGGCGCGGAGCTGGCTCGCCTCAAAGGACGTCGGCTCTTCCATTGCGGTCAACGCCAGAAGCTGCATGAGGTGGTTCTGGATCACGTCCCGGGCGATGCCGATGCCGTCGAAGTAGCCGGCTCGCCCACCAATGCCGATGTCCTCGGCCATGGTGATCTGGACGTGATCGACATAGTGGTTGTTCCACACCGGCTCGAACAGCTGGTTCGCGAAGCGAAGCGCCAACATGTTCTGAACCGTTTCCTTGCCGAGATAGTGATCGATGCGGAACACCGATGACGAGGGAAACACGCTGGACACGATGTGGTTCAGCTCCCGGGCGCTGGCGAGGTCGTGTCCGAACGGCTTCTCGATCACCACCCGGCTCCACCGGCCCAGCTGCTGCTCGGCCAGGCCGTGCGAGCGGAGTTGGTCCACCACCGTCTGGAACAGTCCGGGCGGGATCGACAGATAGAACGCGTGGTTTCCACCGGTACCCCGGGCTTCGTCCAGGTCGGCGATCGTGTCGGTCAAATTGTCGAATGATTCCTCGTCGCCGATCTCGCCGGGCACGAAGCGGATGCCCTCCGAGAGCTGCCGCCAGACCTCTTCGCGGAACGGTGTGCGCGCGTTCTGCCGAACGGCGTCGTGGACCACCTTGGCGAAGTCGTGGTGATGCCATCCCCGACGGGCAAACCCGACCAGGGCGAAACCGGGAGGTAGCAACCCCCGGTTCGCCAGGTCGTAGACCGCCGGCATCAGCTTCTTGGTCGACAGGTCACCCGTGACGCCGAAGATCACCAGGACACAGGGTCCGGCGATCCTCGGCAGTCGGCGGTCTTGCGGATCGCGGAGGAGGTTGGGGTGGCGTTCAGCCATCAACTGACGTCGTGATCCACGGTCGGCGAAGCGCTGGAGCCCGGATTCGGCTTGCCGGCCTTGGCCTCGTCGAGCGCGATCTGGACGTCTTCCACTAGCTCCGCCCACGACGCATCGAACTTCTGCACACCCTCGCGCTCGAGGACCTGCACCACGTCGTCGAAGTCGATCCCCAGACTGGCCAGGTCGTCGAAGAGCCGTTGTGCTTCGGCCTTTGTCCCACTGACCTGATCACCGCGCACCTCGCCGTGATCGGCGAAGGCCTGAAGGGTCTTCTCCGGCATGGTGTTGACCGTGTTCGCGACCACGAGGTCTGTGACGTACATGGTGTCCGAGTAGGCCGGATCCTTGACGCCCGTCGACGCCCACAGCGGCCGTTGCTTGTTGGCGCCCTTCGCCGCCAGAGCCGCAAATCGAGAGCCACCGAACTTCTCTTCGTACAGGGCGTAAGCCAGCCGCGCGTTGGCGATCGCCGCCTTGCCCTTCAAGGACTTGGCCTGATCGGTGCCGATGGCGTCCAGCCGCTTGTCCACCTCCGTGTCCACCCGGGACACGAAGAATGATGCGACGGAATGGATCTGGCTCAGGTCGTGTCCGTTCGCGGCGGCCTGCTCCAGGCCGGCGAGGTAGGCGTCAATAACGGCGCCGTAGCGTTCCAGGGCGAAGATCAACGTCACATTCACGCTGATGCCCTCGGCGATGGTGGCGGTAATGGCGGGCAGGCCCGGTTCGGTGGCCGGGATCTTGATCAGCGTGTTGGGTCGGTCGACGATCTTCCACAGGTCCGCGGCCTGCGCGATGGTGGCTTCGGTATCCATGGCGAGGCCGGGATCGACCTCGATCGAGACCCGGCCGTCCACGCCGCCTGAGGCGGCATGGGTGGCGGCGAGCACGTCGCAGGCGTCGCGGACGTCGTCGGTCGTCACCGCCTTGATCGCGTCCTCGACGCTGGAATCGAGCGACGCCAGTTCCCGAATCTGGTCGTCATACTCGTGGCCCTTGGCAATAGCGGTCGCGAAGATGGTGGGATTGGTGGTGACGCCAACGACGAATGATTCGCGAACCAGTTCGACGAGATTGCCCGTGTGGAGCCGTTCGCGGGAGAGGTCGTCCAACCAGATGGAGACACCCGCGTCGGCGAGGGCCTTAAGTCGATCGTTCATGATGATCCTCCTGGTACTCCGAGATCGATTGAACTTCGAATCGATGGTTCCGTCCACGCTCAGCCGTTAGCTGATCGTGGCCCCTGGGTCAGACTCGGTGTCGGCTGGTCCCGCCGACCCGCTGGCTGCGGTATGGACTGATCCGGTTGGTCCGCCCGCCGCCTCGATGCTCTCCTTTGCTGCCGTCACGACCGTGGTGGGAGTGAAGCCGAACTCCTCGAACAGCACGCTGCCAGCGGCGCTCGCTCCGTAGTGATCAATGCCGATCGTGCGGCCCGCGTCCCCGACGAGATCCCGCCAGCCGAACCCGACGCCCGCCTCGACGCTGACACGAGCCTTCACGCCGGGCGGAATCACTGAATCCCGATACGACTGATCTTGTTCGTCGAACCACTCGCGGCAGGGCATCGACACGACCCGTGCGGCGATGCCCGCGTCGGCGAGCTGGGATTGGGCCTCGATCGCGAGCTGCACCTCCGATCCGGTGCCGATCAGGATGACGTCGGGTTCGCGATCGCTGTCCTTCAACACGTACCCGCCTTTAGCCACACCGGAGGTATCAGCGAATCCGTCTTGGCCGCGCGGGAATGTTGGCACGTTCTGCCGGGTCAAGGCCAACCCGGCGGGGCGGTCGGTGTTCTGGAGAACCTGTGCCCAGGCCGCGGCAGTCTCGTTCGCATCTGCCGGGCGAACGATGTCCAGGCCGGGAATGGCCCGCAGTGCGGTCAGGTGCTCGATCGGTTGGTGGGTAGGGCCGTCCTCACCGAGTCCGATGGAGTCGTGGGTCCACACGTAAGTCACGGGCAACTTCATCAACGCGGCCAGCCGTACGGACGGTCTCATGTAGTCACTGAAGACCAGGAAGGTGCCACCGTACGGCCGCAACCCACCATGCACCGCAATGCCGTTGAGAATCGCGCCCATGCCGTGCTCGCGAATACCGAAGTGCAGCACCCGGCCGTATGGGCCGCCGCTGAACATCTTGCTCTGCCGGTCTGGCGGCAGGAAGCTCGGCTCGCCTTCCGGCGTGGTGTTGTTGGACTCCGCGAGATCGGCCGAGCCACCCCACAGTTCGGGCAGCTTCGGCGCGATTGCTGTCAGCACCTCACCGGATGCTTTGCGAGTGGCCATGCCCTTGGCGTCGGCGGGGAAGGTGGGCAGCGCTTCCTTCCAGCCGGGAGAGAGCTCACGGGTCTTCAGCCGCTCGTGCAGCGCATGAGCGTCGGGATTGGCGGCGGCCCACTCGTCGTAGCCTGATTGCCACGCATCTTGGGCTCGTTGCCCCCGCTCCCGCAGCAGGCGGGTGTGGGCGAGCACCTCCTCGGACACGTCGAAGTCCTTGTCCGGATCGAAGCCCAAGATCTTCTTGGTGGCCGCGACCTCCTCGTCGCCGAGCGCCGCGCCATGCGCCTTGCCGGTGCCCTGCGCCTTCGGAGCGGGCCAGCCGATGATCGTGCGGAGGTGGATGAAGCTGGGCTGGTCGGTCACTGCTCGCGCCGCTTGCAGCGCATCGGCGAGCGCGGCGACGTTCTCGGTGTAGGGCCCGTCGCCATTCGTCCAGTCAATCTCCTGGACGTGCCAGCCGTATGCGGCATAGCGTGCCGCCGTATCCTCGCTGAGCGCGATATTGGTGTCGTCCTCGATCGAGATGTGGTTGGAGTCGTAGATCAGCGTCAGGTTGCCGAGTCGCTGGGTGGCCGCCAAGGACGACGTTTCCGACGACACACCTTCTTCGATGTCTCCGTCGGAGGCCAGGCAATAGATGTGATGGTCAAAGGGCGACGTATCGGGAGCTGCGTCGGGATCGAGCAACCCGCGCTGCCGGCGGGCGGCCATGGCCATGCCGACGGCATTGCCGATGCCCTGGCCGAGTGGGCCGGTCGTCACCTCGACGCCTGCCGTATGCCGGTATTCCGGGTGCCCCGGCGTCTTCGAATCCCAGGTGCGCAACGTTCTAAGGTCGTCCAGCTCAAGCCCGAATCCACCCAGGTAGAGCTGAATGTAGAGGGTCAGACTTGTGTGGCCGCACGACAGCACGAAACGATCCCGCCCGGGCCACTGGGGGTCGGCCGGGTTGTGCCGCATGATCTTCTGGAACAGCAGATACGCCGCGGGTGCAAGGCTCATCGCCGTGCCGGGATGGCCGTTGCCGACTTTCTGGACGGCGTCAGCGGCGAGCACCCGTATGGTGTCGACGGCGCGCGTGTCGAGCTCGGTCCAGCCGTCGGGGGTGATTGCGTTATCGGTCACGACCGGGCGGTTCCTTCCGAGGGAGCCAACTCATTGACGAGAACACCTCGAGCCTATCGGTGGCCAACCCCAGCGGATATGGGTACCGTCCGACTCCGGAATTGCACCGGTGAGTGTCAATCGATGAGGTGAGCCCTAGACTTCCCTATCGGTGCTCCTGTCGTGGGAGCGTTGGACCTGCCAGCTGACGTCTGGGGAGTGAGTGGGGCTTGTGACGAGCATCGACGTGTCCGCCCGGATAGCGACGGACGACGCCCGGCGGGTCATATCTGCGACCGTCACCGATGCCCACGCTCACGAGCGCGACCTGCCGCGGCCAAGCGACGTGGTGGGCGCCTACATTGGCTTGACCAAACCCCGGATTATCGAGCTGCTCCTCGTCACCACCGTGCCGGCCATGTTCCTCGCGGCTCGCGGAGTACCCGACCTGATGGTGGTTTTGTCCACCCTGCTCGGTGGATGCCTGGCCGCCGCCAGTGCGAATGTCTTCAACTGTGTGCTCGATCGCGATATCGACGAGCGGATGCGTCGCACTCGCCGGCGGCCATTACCTCGGCACGCCGTTGAGCCTCTTGCCGCGACGATCTTCGGCGCGGTGCTCGGCGTCGCAGCCACGCTCTGGCTGGGGTTCTTCGTCAACTGGCTGTCGGCGTTACTGGCCCTCGGTGCCAACGCGTTCTACGTCTTCGTTTACACCATGTGGCTGAAACGCCGAACGTCGCAGAATATCGTCTGGGGGGGCATCGCCGGTTGTTTCCCGCCGTTGATCGGCTGGACGGCGATTACTGGTTCCCTGGATGTGGCGCCCTTCGTCCTGTTCGCCATCGTGTTCTGCTGGACCCCCCCGCACACCTGGGCGTTGGCGATGCGCTATCGCGAGGACTACGCCGCCGCGAACGTGCCGATGCTGCCGGTGGTCCGGTCAGCGCACCAGGTTGCGCTGCGCATCCTCGCCTACTCGGTGATCACGGTAGCTGTCTCATTGACCCTGTGGCCGATCGCTGCGACGGGTTGGATCTACCCGGTTGTCGCCACGCTCGCCGGTGCGGTGCTCCTTTGGGAGTCCTGGCGGCTGCTGGTTCGCGCGCGCCGCGGACTTGGCGACGCAGCCCTCAAGCCCATGCGCCTTTTCCACTGGTCGAATTCGTACCTGGCGCTGATCTTCGTAGCGGCTGCCGTCAGCCCGCTGCTGCCCTGACTCCGCCACTCCAGCGGTGGCTCAGTCGGTCGAGCTGATCTTCGACCCGGCGACGGAGAACGCCCTCCGCGTTGAATGGGATCGGCTCGCCGATGCTGGACTTCCCAGCTGCCGCCGATCCCAGCCGGATCCGGACAACCGGCCACATCTCACGCTCTATGCCGCCGAAACGATCTCGGCGGAGGCCGATGAGCGACTGCCGGCGCTCTTCGCCGGGCTGGAGCTGTCCCTCCGCATCGGTGGCTTGATGATCTTTGGTCCCCGTCATGGCCAGGTGATCCTGGTCCGACTGGTGGTGCCCTCGACGGAACTGCTGGTCCTGCAATCTCGGACGGCCCGGCTTTGCGGTGCGGATGCGCTCGGCCAGTTCGGCGCTGGAGGCTGGACCCCTCACATCACCCTGGCCCGTCGGATGGGGGTTGATCAACTCGGCGTGGCGATCAACGTCCTGGGCGGCTCAGGGGCCGAGCTGGCTGGCGTCGTGCGGCACTGCCGCCGCTGGGACGGCCAGAGGCGTACCGTCCGGTGGCTCTCCACCCCCGGGTGATCTCACAGACAGCATGAGATTCGTGGCAGCGGCCATCGAGAGGGAAGCACCTAGCAGGTGGAGTGCCACCAGCCAGATGGGCACACCGGTGTAGTACTGGGTCAATCCAACGGCCGCTTGAGCAACTTCGATTCCCAGGAGGAGCAACGCTGCGCGGCTGCGAAGCAGTAACAGGCAAACCAGCGTCAATGCGATCGTCAGGTAGACCATCGACGCGTGCAGTCGAGTGAGAAGTAAGCCGTCCAGGCCAGATCGGGCGACATTCTCGTCGCCGGCGTGCGGACCGCTGCCGGTCACCAGCGTGCCTAGCAGGATGACGACGGCCATGGCGACGAATGTCACCCGACTCGCAATCACTGCGGCGCGAGTCGCTGGCTCCGCAGTCAGATGCCGAGTCTTGCGCACCAGCCAGACGGCCAGGCAGATCAAGATCATGGAGACCAGCAGGTGCAGGGCGACGACGTATGGATTGAGCTGGTACAGCACGGAAAGTCCACCGATTACTGCCTGCGCCGGGATGCCGAGCGCAAGGCCTGCGGCTAGCCAGCGAACGCCACGGCCGCGCCGCCCCTCCGCTGGAGAGAAGATGGCACTCAACAGGGTGAGAGCAGCGATCACGATGAGGGCGAAGGTCAGCAGGCGGTTTCCGAACTCGATCGCGCCGTGGTAGCCGAGCTCGGGATGGCTGACGTAGGACGCCTCAGTGCACTTCGGCCAGGTGGGACAACCCAAGCCGGAGCCGGTCAACCGCACCAGCCCACCGGTGATCACAATGACGATGTTCGCCACCAGGGTCGCGACCGCCCAGCGGGGCAGCGCGCGCGGACCGCGAACGACCATGGTCAGTTTTCTCAGGCCGTCCACCGGAATCCCTTCCGTGCTACGTAGGCTGCCGCGGCGAGCCAGATGGTCAGCACGATCACCGGCCAGCCGAGAACATGGCCGATCGCTGCGGACCGAAGACCTTCCCCGAGCGCAGCGGTGGGCAGCGCCTTGAGCACAGGCTGCACGGCTGCCGGGTACCGCTCGAGCGGCACCACGAGCGCACCGCCGGCCAGCAGGATCACGTAGATCAAGTTGGCCAGGCCAAGGGTCGCTTCGGCACGAATCCGACCTGCTATCAGCAGGCCAAGGCACACGAAGGTCGCGGTCGCCATGATGATCAGCAGCAGCGCCGCGATACCGGACAGAACGGTGAACGCCGGAAGCCAACCAAGAGCCAGGGCGACACCAGCCAAGATCATCACTTGACCAACCATGATCAAGATGACCGCGAGGGATTTTCCGGTGATCAGACCGGACTTGCCGAGCGGCGTGACGGCGAGCCTTTCCAGCACTCCGTACCGCCGCTCGAAAGCGGTCGCGATAGCCACCGACGTGAAGCCGGTTGACCAGACCGCCAGCGCGAGCACGGAGGGCGCCAGGATCTCGAGCGCACCGAAGGGTCCACCCGCGAGCCAGCCGGCCACGAGGATGCCTAAGGGTATGACCAGCGCAAGCAGCACTTGTTCGCCGTTGCGGGCCAATAGCCGCGTTTCCAGCACTCCGTGACGCAGGATCCGGCGGACCGGCGGTGCGGCGCCAGG
>OCZS010000184.1_pt1 | contig 20052 bp, 18 predicted proteins | sample 1539071 | NCBI WGS metagenome assembly OCZS01 (sample SAMEA3113584, study PRJEB22503) | soil metagenome
CGGCACCCGCTCGGCCAACTGAGGCTGGCAGCACAAACCGCCTTGTCGCGCCAAGTACGGTTTAGCCCGTGACGGTGATGGCCCCGCCTGGTCTCGAAGCAGCCGCCGACCTGCTTCGTGGCCGGAGCTGGGTGGCGCTCAGCGGAGCCGGCATGTCCACCGATTCCGGGATACCTGATTACCGCGGGCCGACCTCGGTTCGGGCGACGCCTATGCAGTACGGGGAGTTCCTGTCCTCGACTGAGGCACAACGCCGGTACTGGGCGCGCTCGTTTCTCGGCTGGCGGCGGATCGGCCAAGCCCGGCCGAACGAGGGCCATCATGCCCTGGTTGATCTTCAGGATGCCGGGCTCCGTGGCGTGATCACCCAGAACGTCGACGGCTTGCACGCCACCGCCGGCAGCTCGCCGTTGATCACGCTGCACGGAGACATCAGCGCCGTCGTCTGTCTCGACTGCGGACACCGTTCGTCCCGTCGGGTCCTGCAAGATCGGCTGAGCCGGCTCAATCCTGATCTGAACGAGCCAGCCGTGCGGCAACACGCCGAGCTGCGGCCGGACGGCGACGCTGTGGTCGAGGAATGGCGGCGCTTCGTTCTCGCCGATTGCCTGGTCTGCGGCGGCCGCCTGAAACCTGACGTGGTCTTCTTCGGCGAGTCAGTGCCCAAGGCCCGAGTCGAGAGCGCCTACCGGTTGGTCGAGACCGGAAACGTGCTCGTCGTGCTCGGATCCTCGCTCACCGTGATGTCCGGGCTTCGCTTCGTCCGGCACAACGCCAAACACAGCCGGCCGGTGCTGATCATCAACCGGGGCCCAACCCGGGGCGACGACCTCGCCACGATCAAGATCAATTCTGGTTGCTCGGAGACCTTGAAACAGCTGATCGACGAGTTGGCGGCCTAGCCGTCAAACATGTCCCCGAACATGTCACCGATGCCTCCGCCGATCTCGCCGAAGCCCTCTCCAATGCCACCGACAGCGTCGCCGACACCTTCACCGATAGCACCGATGCCATCCCCGACCCCGCCGAAGACGTTGCCCATCCCGCCGAAGAGGAAGCTCCCGATCAGTGCTCCGGCCAGCAGGTCGCTACCGCTCCACCGGCTGTAGTAGCCCTGGGCCCACGGGGCGTAGGCCTGACCACCCTGCCAGTACGGCACCCGCTGCGCTCCGACTTGCACCGTGCGGATGTAGGGGTCAGCTCCGGCCAGCACCCGTTCGGCGTCGGCTGGGCATGCTGGCACGGCACGGGGGACGCCGCCCGGAGGGGCCCATTCCACGTCCCGCGAGGACGGTCCATGCGCGGGATTGAAGAAACACGGAGGCCGCTTGGCCGGCAGCGGCTGACCGGCAATGCGGGCCTTGACGCAGGCAACGGCGTATCTACCGTCCTCGAGGATCTCGGTGACGTGGCGGATTTCCTCCGGCTTGCGCACCGCGTCCAATGAGACTTTGGCGTCGTCGTAGGCATCGAGGGCCCGCTGGTAGTCCTGCTGCATCGCCTCGTCCAGCGCGTGGCCTGCCACATCGGAGTCCAGACGCTGCAGCTCCTCACCGAACTTCGTGACGTCCTCGTCAGCGGCCCGCCGTGACGTCGTCAGCACCGATTCCAGCTCGGCCCGCTCGGCCGCCTCACGCTGCTGTACGGAATGGCGGCGATACAACGCCGCACCGCCGCCGATGACGAGCACCAGCAGCAGTAGCACGACTAGCTCAGACACAAATTCCAGTTTGCCCATCCCGGCGGCAGATCAATCCACTCTGAGCTGGTTCTTACTGACTTCTCAATCCCACCGGACTAGGCGTCCCTGATCTCGCAGAGCGTCGCCCCGCTGGTCACGGTTGCTCCCGGCGACGCGGTCAAGTTGGTGATCTTTCCACCGCGATGAGCGTTCAGCGGCTGCTCCATCTTCATAGCCTCGAGGACGACGACGAGGTCCCCGGCCTGGACCAGCTGACCTTCGCTGACCGCGACCTGGACGATCGTGCCTTGCATGGGCGAAGTCAAGGCATTGCCCGACGGTGTCTTTGCGTTCGAGCTGGTGCCGCTGCGCCGAACGGGTTTCCGCGACCGAGCGACACCTGCTGAACCGTTGGCAGCGCCGAAGCCGACCGGAACGACAACTTCGAGCCGTTTCCCGTTCACCTCGACGACTACCCGCTCGCGTTCGGTCGACTCGCGAGTCGACGGGGCTGCACCCTCGTACGGCGGGATCTCGGCGGCCCACTCGGTTTCGATCCAGCGAGTGTGCACCCCGAAGACGCCGCCGGCCGCGGTGAATGCCGGGTCGTCCAGCACCGCCCGATGAAACGGCGTGACGGTGGGCATTCCGTCGACGACAAGCTCACGGAGCGCCCGGCGGGCGCGGGCAATGGCCTGCGAACGATCGGCACCGGTGACGATGATCTTGGCGACCAGCGAATCGAAGCTGCCGGGTACGGTCATGCCGCTCAGATATCCCTCGTCGACCCGCACCCCCGGCCCAGCCGGTGTGCGCCAGTTGATCAAGGTGCCTGGCGCGGGCAGGAAGTTGCGTCCCGGGTCCTCCGCGTTGATCCGAAACTCGATGGAGTGACCGGTGATGCGCGGGTCGTCGTAGCCAAGGACCTCGCCGTTCGCGATTCGGAACATCTCCCGGACCAGGTCCAGTCCGGTCACCTCCTCCGACACCGGGTGCTCAACCTGCAGCCGGGTGTTGACCTCGAGGAACGAGATGGTGCCGTCCTGTCCGACCAGAAACTCACAAGTTCCGGCGCCGACGTAGCCGGCAGCTCTCAGAATTGCCTTCGACGCCGAGTAGAGCCGGTCATGTTGCTCGGCTGAGAGAAAGGGCGCCGGCGCCTCTTCCACAAGTTTCTGGTGCCGCCGCTGCAGCGAGCAGTCGCGCGTCGAGACGACCACGACGTTGCCGTGGCTGTCAGCCAGACATTGGGTTTCCACGTGTCGCGGCTTGTCGAGATAACGCTCCACAAAGCACTCGCCGCGGCCGAATGCCGTGACGGCTTCCCGGGTCGCGGACTCGAACATCGACGGAATCTCGACCATCTCGCGGGCGACCTTGAGACCGCGGCCGCCGCCGCCGTAAGCCGCCTTGATGGCGATGGGCAGCCCGTGCTTCTCCGCAAATGCCACCACCGCCGCCGCGTCGGGTACGGGATCCGACGTGCCGGGAACGAGAGGGGCCCCCACTTGCTCGGCAATGTGGCGAGCCTTGACTTTGTCGCCGAGCGCCTCGATCGCCGAAGGCGGTGGACCGATCCAGATCAGCCCGGCATCGGTCACGGCCTGAGCGAACGCCGCGTTCTCGGCCAGAAATCCGTACCCCGGATGAACGGCGTTGGCGCCGCTTCTCGCTGCGATCTGCACGATCTTGGCGACGTCGAGGTAGGTCTCGGCGGGGGTGGTTCCGCCGAGCGCGTACGCCTCGTCGGCCAGCGAGACGAAAAGGCCGTCGGCGTCCGCGTCGGCATAGATGGCGACGCTCGGCAGTCCGGCATCAGCCGCGGCCCGGATGACCCGAACCGCAATCTCGCCCCGGTTGGCTATGAGCACCTTGCGAATGACCACGAGTCCTCCGAGCGAGCAGAATGGGCGGCGACCAACCGCCCTGACTCCGGGAGTCTAGCCATGGAGGCTGACCTGGTCGCCGGGTCTGAGCTGGGCCGCGTCATCGGCCGCCAGCTCGGTCAGCACAGCGATCACCGGATAGCCACCGGTGACCGGATGGTCGGCAAGGAAGATCAACGGCTGGCCTGCCGACGGAACCTGGATCGCGCCGCGGATCAGACCCTCCGACGGCAATTCATGCGTGATCCGCCGGTTCAGCCGCGGACCGTCCAGCCGTACCGCGACCCGATTTGCGTCGGCAGACACAGTCCACGACGTTTCCTGCAGCAAGGTCCAGGCCTCATCGGTGAACCAGTCGTGGCGAGGGCCGGGCAGCACGGGCAGGCGCTTGCTCGCCGGATGCGGTGGAACGAGATCGACTCCGGGGAGCGAACGGGTTGTGTGGCCGACGATGATCGAGACACCGGATCGAAGCGGTTCCGGACCTAACCCGGACAGGACATCGGTGGAACGGCTGCCGAGGACCTTCGGGACGCGTAGCCCACCGCGGACGGCGAGGTAGTTACGGACCCCGTCGCGGGGCGGGTCCACCCGCAGGCGATCACCGGGATAGAGGGCAAAGGGCGCGTGGGACGCCGTCGGTCGATCGTTGAGCCACAGTTGGGTGGGGGCTCCGGTGATCGCAGCCCAGTGGAACTGTCTCGCCACGATGATCAAGCCGCCCAGCGTCACCTCGATGAGAGCGGCCCTTTCCGGATTTCCCACGAGTCGGTTGGCCAGCGCGGAGGAGCTTCGATCGGCCGCGCCCGACGGCGAAACGCCGAGATGGGCCAAGCCGGGCCGGCCGAGGTCCTCGATCAAGGCCAGTGGCCCGGTCTGCTCGACGAAGATCACCATGCCGTCGCGGTGAACTGAACTCGGAAACCGGGTTGGAGCAGCGCTGGCGGCGTCCGATCGACGTCCCACAGCTGAGCTTCCGTATGGCCGATGAGTTGCCAACCGCCAGGGCCGGCGCGTGGATAGATTCCCGACCACGAGTCTGCCAAGCCCACCGCGCCCGCCGGCACGCGGGAGCGGGGCGCAGGCCGCCGGGGCACCCGCAGCCGGTCGTGTTCGCCTTGCAGGTAAGCGAAGCCCGGGGTGAACCCGCAGAAGCCGACCGTCCAGATCTGACCGGTGTGCAGCTCCACCACCTCCGCAGGCGTGCTCCCGATATGGTCCGCCACCGCCGTGAGGTCAGCTCCGGAGTAGTCGACCTCGATGCTGACCTGATCCTGATCCTGGTTGTCGGTGTTTCTCGTGGGCATGGATTCCAGGACGCGACGATCCGCCTCATCCAGGGGTGCGTCGAGCCGGAGAAGCACCGTGCGGGCGCCCGGGATCAATTCGTTGATCTTGGGTTGCCCGCGCAGCTGTGGAAGCAACCCGAGTACCTCGGCTAGGTCCTCGCATTCCAGCAAGGCCGCCCCGGGACCGTAGTCGATCAACCGGCGGGTCATCGCGTGCCAACGAAGGGAGCGATGGAGATACCCGCGGCCAGTACGGCCTCCCGTACGGCCGTCGCCATCTCCACCGCCGATGGCGAGTCCCCGTGCGTACAGAACGAGTCGGCGCGCCCGTCTCGAGCCGCCTCCACTGCCCCGCGAGCGGCCATCGCGGAATCGGTGATCAACGCGTCCGGTTCGCGCCGGTCGACCAACCGACCGTCGGCGGTGTAATTGCGGTCGACGAAGTACTCAGTCACGGTTCGCAACCCAGCGCTGCCGGCCAGCGCGAGCAGCGCTGACCCGGGAAGGCCTAGTACCGGAAGCGTTCGATCGTAGGCCAGCACCGCTTCCACCACGGCCGTCGCCTGCTCCTGGTGATCGACAACGGTGTTGTAGAGGGCGCCGTGCGGTTTCACGTAGCGCACCTGCCCGCCCACCGAGTGCGCCAGTCCGTCCAGCGCGCCGATCTGGTAAATCACCGCAGCGGTCAGGTCGACAGCCGTCATATCCAGAAACCGGCGGCCGAATCCAGCCAGATCGGGATATCCCACTTGGGCGCCGATCACCACTCCAAGCTCAACTGCCTGGCGGCAGGCCTGCCGAAGCGTCGTCGGATCGCCGGCGTGGAAACCGCACGCGACGTTCGCGCTAGTGATCAGGGAGAGCATGGTCGCGTCGTCACCGAGGACCCAGCGTCCGTAGGACTCGCCGAGATCGGCATTCAGGTCGATCGGCACGAAGCCATTCTTGCTCCATTAGACACGGAGCCCTTCTTGCTCCACAAAAGGTGTGGGCCTCTCGCGAGTATGAGTCGCAAGAGGCCCACGAGCTGGCCAGAGTCAGTGACGTCTCCGGCCGACCGGGCGACCTGGTGGGTCCCAGCAACCCGTCACCGGCTGCTGCGGTGAGTCACCTCACCGTACGGACCTTCAGTCTTTCCCTGCCCCGCTCCCACCAAGTGGTGAGGGCGTAAGAGATTTCTACGCCTCGCTGACACGCGCCGCAAGGCCTTGCGACAAAGAGATTGGGGCAATCTCGGTGTCCACCGGAGCATCCACATGCTAGAGGCGTCTTTGCACCGAAGTGATCAACTTCTCCACAGCTTCGACCACCAGCCTGTGGAGGAAAAGTCCTGCCGGACCGCGATTACGCTTGCTCCCGTGGAACCGGAGCCGGATACCAAAGACTGGACCTGGACGCTGACGCGGCGCTGCCCCGACTGCGGGCTGGAGGCCGGCGCGGTCGATCCCGCGGAAGTGGCGGAACGGGCCTTCGTGGCGGCCGAGGAATGGGTTCAAATCCTCCGTTCCAGCCCGGCGGTGACGAGGCGTCCCGCTCCGGACGTCTGGTCACCACTGGAGTATGGCGCTCACGTCCGGGACGCTTTCCGGGTCTTCGACGGCCGCCTGGCACAGATGCTCGCCGAGGACGACCCGGTTTTCGAGAACTGGGACCAGAACGAGACCGCGGTTCGGGACCGCTATCGAGAGCAGGATCCGGAGGTGGTGGCGGACGAACTCGAGGCCGCTGTGGAGGCGTTTGTGGCCCGGCTGGCTTCCGTTCCGCCGGCTCAGCTTGCCCGGAAGGGACGGCGCTCGAACGGATCCGAATTCACCGTCGCGAGTCTCAGCCAGTACCTCCTGCACGATGTCGTCCATCACCTCTGGGACGTGACCGGCCAGCAAGATGCAGTGTCCTCCTTGTCCGTGGAGCGCCCTCCCGCCGAGTGACTCGGCGCCGTCACCTGCACAAGATCAACTACGGCCGACCCGATCGCCCTACACTGGCGCCATGGGCGGGCCGTACGCTTTGGACTCCGAGCACGCCGACTTCCGCGCTGTCGTGGCGGATTTCGCCGAGCAGGAACTGGCACCGCACGTCGCCAAATGGAATGCCGGCCACGAGCTACCGATGGATGCGGTCCGCCAGATGGCCGATCTCGGGCTGTTCGGGTTGGCCGGACCGGAAGAGTTCGGCGGAGCGGGCGACTTCACCAGCCTGTGTATCGCCATCGAGGAGGTCGGCCGGGTCGACCAGTCACTCGGTATCACCCTGGAGGCCGCGGTCGGACTCGGCATCAACCCGCTCGCGCGTTTCGGCACGGAGGAACAAAAACAGCGCTGGCTGCCGGACTTGCTGGCTGGCCGGGCGCTGGCCGCCTTCGCCCTGACCGAACCGGAGTCAGGTTCGGATGCGGGGGCGATGCAGACCACCGCCACCCTCGACGGGGATTCCTGGGTGATCAACGGAGCCAAGCAGTTCATCACCAACTCAGGCACCGAGATCACGTCCATGATCACCGTCACCGCTCGCACGGGGACGCGAGACGACGGGAAAGCGGAGATCTCAACGATCATGGTTCCCCGCGGCACGATGGGGCTCACCGTCGGCTCGAGTTACGACAAGCTCGGCTGGCACGCCTCCGACACCCATCCACTCAGCTTCTCCGACGTGCGGGTGCCGCATGATCATCTTCTCGGCGAGCGCGGTAAGGGCTATGCGCAGTTTCTGGCCACGCTGGACGACGGACGGATCGCCATAGCGGCGCTCGCCCTCGGCTGCATTCGCACATGCCGCGATCTCTCGCGGAGCTACGCACTGGAGCGGCAGTCCTTCGGCGGGCCCATCGGTCGCAATCAGGCAGTCGCCTTCTCGATCGCCGATGTGGACGTGATGGCCCATACAGCCGGGTTGCTGGTGTACGCCGCGGCCAGTCTTCGTGATCATGACGCGCCGGCGGCCGAGCTGAAGCGGGCCGCCGCCATCGCCAAGCTGTACGCCTCCGAGTCCGCCGTTGCGGCCACCCGGATCGCCACCCAGGTATTCGGTGGCTACGGGTTCATGGAGGAGTACCCCGTCGCCCGCTTCTATCGCGACGCGAAGGTGCTCGAGATCGGCGAAGGGACCTCGGAAGTCCAGCGGCTGCTGATTGCCCGGGCGCTCGGGCTTCCGGTGGAGTAGGCGATGGATGAGCTGACCGACGTGACCAAACGGGTGCGGACCGCACGTGAGGAGACCCTCACGCCCAACCCCCGAGCGGCCACGAAACTCGCGGCTCAAAACAAGCTCTACGTTCGCGAGCGGCTGGCTCTGCTCTTCGACGAGGGCAGCTTCGTGGAAGACGGGCAGCTGGCCAACGCACTGGCCGACAACCTGCCGGCCGACGGAGTGGTCACCGGACGAGGGCTGGTCGCTGGCCGTCCCGTGCTGGTCGTTGCGAACGATCCCAGCGTCAAGGCTGGATCGTGGGGAGCCCGGACGGTGGAGAAGATCATCCGGATCACCGAGGTGGCGCTGCGAGACGAGCTGCCGGTGTTCTGGTTCGTCGACTCCGCGGGAGCGCGGATCACCGATCAGGTCGATTTGTTTCCTGGCCGTCGGGGTGCGGGCCGGATTTTTCGCAACCAGGTGGCCTTGTCGGGCAAGGTGCCGCAGATCTGCTGCCTTTTCGGACCGAGCGCAGCCGGCGGCGCCTACATTCCGTCGTTCTGTGACGTGGTGATCATGGTTGAAGGCAACGCCTCGATGTACCTCGGCTCACCCCGGATGGCGGAGATGGTGGTGGGGGAGAAGGTCACCTTGGAGGAAATGGGTGGTGCGCGCATGCACGCCAGTGTCTCCGGGTGCGGTGATCAACTGGCTGCCGACGATGCGGACGCGATCGCGCAGGCCAAGCAGTACTTTGCCTACCTGCCGGAGAACTGGCGGAGCACGCCGCGGACCTACGACCCAGCGCCCCCGGCGCGGGAATTCACTGACGATATGGTGCCGGCCGAGGACTCCCGTGGATACGACATCCTCACGGTGATCGAGGCGATCGTGGACGACGGTTCGTTCACCGAAATCAAGCCGTTGTTCGCACCCGAAGTGGTGACGGGCTTTGCCCTGCTGGAAGGGCAACCGATCGGCATCGTCGCCAATCAGCCCCTGGTCAAGGGCGGAGTCCTTTTCGTCGACTCCGCCGACAAGGCGGCACGCTTCATCTGGCAGTGCGACGCCTTCAACATTCCGCTGCTCTACCTGGCCGACGTGCCCGGCTTCATGATCGGCAGTGCGGTGGAGCGCCAGGGCATCATTAGGCATGGTGCCAAGATGATCACCGCCGTGGCTGAGGCTACGGTGCCGACCATTTCGCTGATTGTGCGCAAGGCTTACGGCGCTGGCCTCTACGCCATGGCTGGGCCCGGCTTTGGCCCGGACGCCTGCTTAGCCTTGCCGACAGCCAAGATCGCGGTGATGGGGCCGGAGGCGGCGGTGAATGCTGTCTACGCGAACAAGATCGCCGAGATCGTCGACGAGGCGGAGCGGACCGCGTTTGTCGATGGCTTGCGCGCCGAGTACGAAATCGATATCGACATCCTGCATCTGGCCAGCGAACTCGTTGTCGACGCGGTCATCGAACCGGGTGAGGTTCGTGCTGAGCTCGTGGCCCGCTTTGCCGCAGCCGCGACAAAGAACCGACACTTCTCCGAACGTCGGCACGGAGTGCCGCCCGTGTGAGATCGGCACGGAGTGCCGCCGTTGTGAAGATCGGCACCGGGTGCCGCCCGTGTGGAGACTCACGTCAGCAATGCCGCAATGACGATCAGGACCGGAACTGAGGCGAGCGTGGAGATGAAGATGCTGTCGCGGGCCAGAATGACCCCCGTGTTGTACCGCACGGCGTGGGTGAACACGTTTTGGGCGGTGGGCAGCGCGGCGATCACGGTCGCCGCTAGGACGTCCAACCCTTCCAGCCCCAGAAGCCTGGCCGCCACATAGGCGCAAGCCGGCTGCAGGAGCAGCTTGAGTGCCACGATGGTGGCCACTTGCACGGGTGGCTCACCGGCCCCCGGGAGCGGACCCAGACGAAGCGAAACGCCGTAAGCCAGCAGCATGGCCGGCACCGCCATGCCACCGACGAGGTGCAGCGGATCGGCGATCACTGCCGGTAGCCGCAGTCCGGATATCGACAACAGCAAGCCCAGCAAGGAGCCGATGGTCAACGGGTTACGGACGATACGGCTCAGGATGCGCAGGACCTGCTGTCGGCCGGTCGTGAAGGCGCGTCCGCGAGAAGTCAGCAGGTCGAGCAGGGCAAGGCCGACGGGCTGCAACACGAGCAACTGAGTGAGCAACATGGGCGCAATGAGGGAGGCATCACCCAGGACGTACGCGGCGATCGGCAGGCCGAGATTGCCGGCGTTGACGTACGCCGAGGCGAACGTCCCGATCACGGTCTCACCGGCCGTACGCCGCCACACCAAGCGGGCCATTAGCAGATAGGCCGATGCGGTCACAAAGACGCTGCTGACCGAGGCCACCAAGGTGGCAGAGAAGAGCCGGGAGATGTCCGCCTCACCCAGCACGGTGATCATGAGCGCCGGACTCGCGACAAAGAATGCCAGCCGGATCAGCATCCGCTGACTGGCCTCGTCGAGGATCCGGATATGGGCAAGCAGAATGCCGAGGCCGATAACGGCGCCGATGGTGACGAAACCGGCGAGGACTCCCTGCACCGTCAGCAGCGTTCGGCGAGCATTGCCGGTGCCACCGCCTTCAGATGGGCAGCTTGCGGAAGATGGGCCGCGGGACGTGGCGGAGACCGGACATCACCACGCGCATCGGAGGCGGCACCCAAATGAGTTGCCGCCTTCCCGTCACCGCAGCGACGACGGCGTCGGCCACCTCCTCGGGAGTCACGGCCAACGGTGCCGCACCCACGCCCCGCGTCATCTTCGACTTCACGAACCCCGGCCGAACCACCAGCACGTGCACGCCATGATCGCGGAGCGCTTCACCGAGGCCAAGAAAGAAGCCGTCGAAGCCCGCCTTGGTCGACCCGTAGACGAAGTTCGATCGGCGGACGCGCTCACCCGCCACGCTGGACAACGCGACGATGCACCCGTAACCCTGCACCCGCATCCGAGCGGCCAGCAACACCCCCAAGTGAACCGGCGCTGTGTAGTTGACCTCGGCCAGCTCCAGCACGACATCGGGGTCCCGCCAGGCCTGCTCGGCATCACCGAGCAGCCCGAAGGCGACCACGGCAATGTCGATGTCTCCCCCCGCGAACGCCTGCTCGATGGTCTGTGCATGAGATCCGGGATCCCGGGCTTCAAGATCAACTTCGTCGACTGTGCATCCCAGCTCGCGCAGTTCCGCGGCGGCCGACTCGCGCCGCTCGCTGGCTCGCGCCGCCAGCACGACACGCAGGCCGCGCTCGGCCGCGTAGCGGCGGGCGATGGCCAGAGCGATGTCTGATGTGCCACCCAGTAACAGCAGCGACTGCGGTGTCCCCACGGCGTTGATCACACCACCTCCATGTCCACGTCCAGCTCCTAACGCAGTTCGAGACGGCGGGCAAGATCGGAATTGAAGATTCCGTCGGGATCCACTTGCCGCCGCACGGTCAAGAACTCCCCCAGCCGCGGATACATTGTGCGAAACGTCTCCGCACTCAGCCGGGAATCCTTCGCCAGGTAGACGCGTCCACCGGCCGCCACGACCTGCTCGTCCAACGCGTCACAGAGCTTGTCCAGGCCTGGCTCGATCGGTAGGTCGACGGTCAACGTCCAGCCCGGCATCGAAAAGGACAGCGGCGCTGGGTTGCTCGGTCCCATGCGCTTGAGCACGTTGAGGCAGGACAGGTGACCGGAGTTGACGATCATCATGAAGCAGGTGCGGAAGATCTCAGCCTCGGAGAACGGCACCACGAACTGGTACTGCAGGAAGCCGTGGGGCCCGTACACGCGGTTCCATTCCGCCACCATGTCCAGCGGGTGAAAGAACTCGGTGATGTTCTGCAGCTCGCCCACCCGGTGCTTGGGTGCCTTGTAGTACCAGGCGGTGCTGAAGGCTTTCGCAGTGACGACGTTGATCATCCGATTCGGGAAGATCTCCGGCACCGTGCCAAGGGACGGCGCAACGAACTTCAGTGGATCCCTGGCCAGCTTGAACGGAAGGTCGTGCGCGCGGGCCTTGTTGCCCCTGGTCAGCACCGCCCGGCCCATGTGCTTGCCCTTGGTCACCGCATCGAACCAAGCCACCGAGTACGTGTAGTTGTCGTCACCCTCGCTCATCCTGGCCATCAGGTCGTCGAGGTCGGTGCATCGGTCGGTGTCCACCATGAAGTACGCCGTTTCGGTGCGCTCCAGGATGAGGGTCGCGCCCAGGATCACTCCGGTCAGACCCATGCCGCCGATGGTGGCCCAGAACAGCTCGGCCGCCTCGCCGTCCGGTGAGATCGCTCGGACCTCCCCGTCGGCGGTGAGCAGATCGAGGGATTGCACGTGATTGCCGAAGCTGCCTGACGTGTGATGGTTCTTGCCGTGCACGTCCGCCGCGACCGCCCCGCCGACCGTGACTTGCCGGGTGCCGGGCAGGACCGGCACCCAGAGTCGCAAGGGCAGCAGGGCGCGCATCAGGGCGTCCAGGCTGACCCCTGCCTGGACGGTCACCGTCGGCGGGTCGGCCTCGGCGTCGACGTGCAGGATGCGGTCCAGCCTGGTCAGGTCGAGCGCGGTGCCGCCTGCATTTTGAGCAGCGTCGCCGTAACTGCGGCCCAGCCCTCGAGGGACGACGCCTCGACCGCCGTCGGCCCTGCGCAGAATGGATACCGCATCGGCCACCGAGTCGATTGCGGCCAGATGCGCCCGGGTCGAGGTGGCGCGACCCCACCCGTGCAGCGGCACCATCGGTTGCGCCTCCGGCACCGAGGGTTTGATCGGGGGTACCTGCTCCTCGTTCGGCGCGCCGCTCATCGGAGCACCGCCACCAAGATCACCACGAGCCACACCAATCCGATCCCCTGCAAAACATGATCATGCAGGACGACGTCCTCGGGTTCGCCGGCGTTGCCTGAGTCGACCTCGAGGGCGTACTGCAGCAACCCCAGCGTGAAGGGAGCGATCGAGACTGCAGTCCAGGGCACACCAAGCGGTGGCTGGCCGTCCCGAATCTCGAACGCCCACAAGCTGTAGGAGATCAATACCATCACGGCGGCGAGCATCCAGGCGAACCGGAGGTAGGACTCCGAGTATCGCGTCAGGGACCGCCGGGTTCCGGCGTCGGCGCCGAGCGCCTTCATCTCCGAATAGCGCTTTCCGGCCACCATGAAGAACGAACCGAAGGAGGCCACCAGCAAGAACCATTGACTCAATGGGATGCCTGCGGCCACGCCACCCGCGATCGCCCGCAGGAGGAAGCCGCTGGCCACCATCGCCAAGTCCACCACCGGCATGTGCTTGAGAAACGCCGAATACAGCACCTGCAACATCAGATACACGGCGAGCGTGACGCCGAGTGCGACCGCGGTGTAAAACCCGATCGCGAAGCCCACCGCCCCGGTGACCGCGGCCAGCAGCAACGCGGCCCGCACGCTCAGCTCGCCCGAGGCAATCGGTCGCAGCCGCTTCTTGGGGTGCAGCCGGTCTTCTTCCACGTCGCGCACGTCGTTGATCAGGTACACCGTGGCACTGACCAAACAGAACGCCACAAAAGCCAAGCCGACGTTGATCAGGACTGCGGGCTCGAAGATCCGACCCGCCGCCAGCGGAGCAGTAGCCACCAGAACGTTCTTCACCCATTGCCGGGGGCGCATGGCACGCACCGGTGCCGGCAGTCGGCTGGCACGGACGGCGATGGCGGTGTGCTCGGACATGACCTCCGAAGGGTACCGATTCGAACCTGAGGCGCGTGCTGCGTCGCGGCTGAGAAGGCGAAGGGCGGCGGCATACGGTATGGGCCATGCCCCAGCCGGCCCGCAGGCGGACTCCCGTGGTCGCGATCCTGCTCGCTGCCGTGGTGCTGGCCGGATGCGCAAACGGGGCGGGCGTGACGCCGCCGACGAGCGCCCCGCCGACCCCACCGCCACAAGTCAGTGTGCCCGCCGATGGTCTCACCCTGGCGGCATTCGGTTTTACGAATGGACCCGTCCGGGAGTTCTCGCTCCCTCGAACTTCCGTTCTTGCGTCCAAGGTCGACCAGGCCAACAACGTGGCGGCTGTGCTGTCCTCGCCATCACCCTCAGAGGTCTCGGACTACCTGCGTCGCAGCCTCCCGGCCGCCGGTTTCGAGCTCCGCCGTGACGAGCGCCGAACGATGACCTTCGACGGCTACGGCTGGGTGGGTATTTTCACCGGCACCGACAGCTCAACCGGCCCCGGAGGCACCTCGGCGGTGCTGCTACGGCCGCAATAGCGGCACCCCAAGAGGGCGTTTGCCCCGCGGTAGCCTCAGACGGCCAGCGCGTCGGCGATCGGGAGAGGCAGCGTGATGTTGGTACGGCGGGAGGCACTGCTGCAGCGCACCCGTCTGCTGGGGCCAGCATTCGTCGCTGCTGTTGCCTACGTGGACCCGGGCAACGTCGCGACCAACACCGCGGCCGGGGCATCCTACGGCTACCTGCTGCTCTGGGTTCTGGTGGCCGCGACCCTGATGGCCGGCCTGGTGCAGTACCTGTCCGCCAAAGTCGGCTGGCTGACGGGTGAGTCGCTGCCGGCACTGGTCGGCCGCCGAACCCGTACGGTCCCCCGGCTGACGTATTGGCTCCAGGCGGAGGCGGTGGCGGTTGCGACCGACATCGCGGAAATCGTCGGTGGCGCCGTGGCCCTGTCCCTGCTGTTCGGATTGCCGCTGGTGGCGGGAGCGGTGATCACGACTGCGGTATCGACTGGCCTGCTGCTGTTCCAGAATCACCGCAGCCAGGCCAGCTTCGAGCGCGTGATCACCGGCATGCTGGCGGTCGTGGCGATCGGCTTCCTGGCCGGGCTGGTGATTGCTCCGCCAGATCCCGTGGCGGCAGCCGGCGGGTTGTTTCCCCGGCTGGCCGGCGCCAACAGCGCCCTGCTGGCCGTGGGCATGCTCGGGGCGACGGTGATGCCGCACGCGGTCTACCTGCACTCGGCCCTCGTTCGGGACCGGCACGGCATAGCCGACGCCGACTGCGCCGAACCGATCCTGTCCGCGATCCGCGTGGACGTGACCCTGGCCATGATCGTCGCCGGCAGCGTGAACATCGGCATGCTCTTGCTGGCGGCGAGCACCCTGCCCGGGCTCCAGATCGAGGGCCTGGCCGCTGCCCATGCCGCAATCGGCGACCGCCTCGGTCCGCTGATCGCCTGGGCGTTCGCGCTGGCTCTGCTGGCATCCGGGCTTGCGTCTACCTCCGTTGGTGGCTACGCCGGTGCTGTGATCATGGACGGTCTGTTGCGGCGTCGGATTTCGCTGCTGGCCCGCCGGTTGATCACCGCGGTGCCGGCGTTGATCTTGCTCGGCATCGGACTCGAGCCCACGCGGCTGTTGATCATCTCCCAAGTGATCTTGTCCTTCGGCATTCCGTTCGCGCTGATCCCGCTGGCCCGGATCGCGGCCGACCGAAGGTTGATGACATTCGTGCCGACCCGGTCGCTGACTCTGGCACTGGCGTGGCTGAGCATCGTGGTGATCTCGGCGTTGAACGTGATCTTGATAATCCTGACGGTCGCATCGGTCTGAACCTCAGGCGCCGTGATCACGGATGGCTTTTGCGGTGAGCGTTAAGCCGTCCTTCGTCGCGAGCACCCGAACCTTGTCCTTCGGTTTGATGTCGGACAGCGTCGCTTCTTGCTTTTCCTTACGGACGCGTGTCTCAGCGTTCAGCACGTAACTGCCGGTGAACCCGTCCTCGCTCTTGACCGTGACGGCGCTTGCACTCACCGTCTCGACGACGCCGCGCTGAAAGACAACCACGCGATGTTTCTCGCCGCGGAGCGTGACCTCGCCATGCAAGGCTCGCCGCAGCAGGCCAGGGTGCCGGCGAGCTTTGTCTTCCATGTCCTTTCTGTCGGCCTTGTCCTTGCGGTCGGGCTTGTCCGTCGGGCTGGCGCTGGGGGTCGCCGAGGGGTTGACGGTTGGAGTCGGGTCAGGGTCGGCGTACGCGAGGCCTGCGCCGATGCCACCGGCCAGGGCAACGGTGCCGATCCCCGCCGCAATGATCTGGGCCACCTTGTTCATCACGTACTCCTAGCTCGAGATGTCGGTTCGGTCAGAAACGGTCAGATAGCGATCGAACTGCTCATTCAGCAGGCGCGCGGCGTGCGGTGCGGTAGAGCTCGACCAGCTGCGAAGTGGTCGTGGCGTCCTGCGGCCCCTTGTCGTCACGCCACCGGCCGGTGAATCGGGGAAACCGCATCGACAGCCCGGCGTTGTCCTTGAGCTGCCCCCAGCCGGCGGTGTGGTTCGGCGACAGCGTGAGCTCGGCACTGAGCACCTCGAGCACCAGGCCTGGCTCGAACCACACATCGGCGGAAACGCGCGAGTCGACCCGGGCGGGCCGCTGCTTCCGGATCAGCGGATCCAGCCGTGCGGGCAGCGCGGCGAGCTCGGCGTCGGAGAAGCCGGTGCCGCACTTGCCGACCGTCGAATAAACCTCCGTTTCCGGGTCGTACGCGGCCATCAGTACAGCGCCGTACGTGCCTCGCCGCCGACCCCGGCCGGCGTAGGCGCCGACAATGACGAGATCGATGGTGTCTGCCAGTTCAGTGCGATAGTCCCGCTTGAGTTTGATCCACAACCAGCCGCGGGCCCCGGCCTGATAGACCGCGCCCGGCGCGGTGGACTTACACACCAGACCTTCAGACCCATCCGCCACTGCTTGTTCGAACGCAGCCTCAAGGGAGGGGGCGGTCGCCACCTCCAGTGCCGTGGTCAGACGGAGTCGGTCCGACAACGCGACCGCCTCGGCGAGCCGGGATCGGCGGTCCAGATAGGACAGGCCGGTGAGATCCTCGCCGTCGGCATAGAGCAACTCGAAGCAGAACAACCCGACCGGCACATCACGTGCGGCTTCGGCGATGCCGTGCTTGCGTCGACGGAACATGACTTCCTGGAAGGGCCGCAGCTCCCCGGCGGCTGCGTCGTACGCCACGACCTCGCCTTCCAAGATCGCCTCGCGTGGACCGAGCCCGGCGTGCAGCAGCTCGACCACGTCGGGGAACTGGCTGCTAACGCGCTCCTGCCGCCGAGTGAACAACTCGATCTCGCCATCAGCAGTGCGGTGTGCCTGCACCCGCATGCCGTCGTACTTGTACTCCGCCGTGCACTGGCCGCCGAGCTTGGCGAGAATCTCATCGGCGTCGGACAGCCGCTGAGCCAGCATGACTCGAACCGGGTTGCCAGGCCGCACTCGCAGCTCCTTCACTGCGGCCAGCCCGCCGGAGGCCAATGTGGCCGCGACGAGGCCAAGATCGCAGCAGATGTTGTAGGCCCGCTCCAGTACCGGCCGGTCCTTCCGGTTGCCGGTGTAGACCTGGGCCAGCGCGTCCAGAATCGTCGGCGTGCCAATCCCTAGCCGGAGGTTGCCGGTCACCAAACGAAGCAGGTAGCGAGCCTCCAAGGGTGTCGACCGCGAAAGGAGGCCAGCCAGTAACTCGAGCTTGTGACCCTGCGAGCCAGACCCTTCGGCGCGGGCGATCTCGTGAAGCGTGTCAACAACTGCGGCTGCCTCCAATTCCGGCTGGCGATCTGCGGCCGTCGCCTCCAGTAGCTGCTCAGCTGCCTGGCCGAGGTCACCGGCCTCGCGCACCGCTGCGACAACCTCTGGCGGCTCGACACCGGTCGCTGTCGCCACCGCGCGCAGTGCCAGCTTCTCGGCGAGCCCGAGGTCAACTGCCGCAAATTCGGGCGCCACCAACCCCTGGCACAAGTAACAGACGGTAGGCAGCAAGTTCTGCGGGGTCCCGGCCAACAGTGCCGCCAGCCGGTCAATCAAGATCAAACGACCAGAAGCTTGCTCTAAGTCCCGGTATGCCTCAGCTATCACCTCGTACTTCACCCGCCAATCCTCGCCGACTGGCCGGTCGGGTACGCAACTCCCAGGCCGAATGCCGCAACCCTTTCAGCGGCGGAGCCACAGACTCGGCCAGTCCAAGCCGAGCTCACACAAGACGATGCGCAGCAGCGGGAGGCTGATGCCGACGACGTTGTGGTGATCACCTTCGATCCCGGTCACGTAAGCGCCACCCAGACCGTCGATGGTGAAGGCTCCGGCCACCTGCAGCGGCTCGCCCGTGGCGACGTAGGCCTGGATCTCTGCCGTACTGAGCTCGGCGAAGTGAACTGTGGTGGCTGCGACCGCGGTGCGGGCCAGCGTAGTTTCCGCGTCGCGCAGGATCACATGGTGTCCGGTGTGCAGCACGCCCGACCGCCCGCTCATCACCTGCCACCGCTGGAGGGCGGCAGCAGCCGTCTCCGGTTTGCCGTACGGCTGCCCGTTTAGTTCCAGCATGGAGTCGCAGCCGATGATCACGGTCGGGCGCCGGCTCCTACGCAGCCGGTCTGACACGGCCTCGGCCTTCCGCCGCGCCAGCTCGGCCACGATGTCGGACACCCGGTCGCCGGTCAAGGCGGTTTCGTCGATGCCGGAAACGATGACCTCGCAGCCGAGTCCGGCCGCTCGCAGCGTGCGCAGCCTGGCAGGTGATGCCGAGGCCAGGATCAGCCGGACTCCTTGCGCCACCGAGGTCAGATCCGCGCGAGCGCGGCGCGCAGTGGGTCGAGCCCGAGCGATCCGAGGTTGAGCGCGTCGGCGTGAAACTGGCGAAGGTTGAACTTGGCACCTTTGCGCCGACGGGCGTCCTCTCGAGCCTCCAGCCAAATCCGCTCACCCACCTTGTACGACGGCGCCTGGCCGGGCCAGCCGAGATAGCGGTCGAGTTCGAAGCGCAGAGTCGGCTCATCACCGGAGCAGTTGCTGCTCAAGAACTCGAAGCCGGCGGCCGGGGTCCAGCGCTCACCGGGGCGGAATTTCCAGGGGTTGTGCTGCGGTATCTGCAGCTGCAGGTGCATGCCGATGTCAATGATCACCCGGATGGCCCGGAAGGCCTGGGCGTCGAGCATGCCCATCCGATCGCCGCCTTCGAGGTAGCCAAGCTCATCCATCAGTCGCTCGGCATACAACGCCCAACCCTCACCATGGCCGGAGCAGAAGCAGAGCGTTCGCTGCCAGCGATTCAACAAGTCGGAGCGGAAGGCATTCTGGGCGATCTGCAGGTGATGCCCGGGTACGCCTTCGTGGTAGACGGTTGTGACCTCTTTCCAGGTCGAAAACTCATCGATGCCGGCGGGCACGGCCCACCACATGCGGCCGGGTCGGGAGAAGTCCTCCGTAGGATCGGTGTAGTAGATCGCGCCGTCGTGGGTCGGCGCGATGCAGCACTCAATCCGTTTGATCGGATCCGGGATGTCGAAATGGATGCCGGCCAACTCAGTTACTGCACGGTCGGCGAGCTGCTGCATCCACTCCCGGAATGCTTCCGCCCCGCGGATCTGTCGCTGCGGGTCGTCGTCCAGCGCGGCGCACGCCGCTTTGATGTCGGCGCTGCCGATCAGGTCTTCGGCGATCGCCCGCTGTTCGTTCTGAATGCGGTGCAGCTCGTCGAAGCCCCACGCGTACGTCTCCTCCAGATCGATCGCGGCACCGAGGAAGTAGCGCGAGTCGAGGGCATAGCGTTCCTCACCGACCGCATCCAAGCGGGGCGCCAGTGGCGCCAGCTCGGCACCGAGCCAGCTCGCGAAGTCGTCGAAGGCGATCCGCCCCTGGTCAGCGGCGACCACGAGTTCGGAGTGCAAGGAGTCCGGCAAGTCGTCGGGCGCTTGCGCGACCAAGCCGGCGAAGAAATCGTCGTCCCCCGTCTGGCCAGTCCATGATCTGATCTGCTCGATCGTCCCGTTGATCTGCCGGACAGCCGAAACGTTGCCATCGCGGGCCTCGGCGCGCAGGGTCTCCCGGACACCACCGAGCGGCAGATCCAGCTTCCGCAGCCGTGCCGCGATGTTGCGCCAGGCCTGCTCGCCATCAGTCGGCATCAGATCGAAGGTGGACCGAATCTCCTGAGCTGGGCCCGCGATGACGCTGACCCGGGATTGGCTGATGTGCGCGTCGTGGAGCTCCACCTCCAAGCCCAGGCGCTCGAGCATGGCCTCCTTGGCCGTGTGCTCGCGGTCGTCGGACGCATCGGCGGACCGCAGCGCGGCGATC
>OCZS010000185.1_pt1 | contig 19932 bp, 12 predicted proteins | sample 1539071 | NCBI WGS metagenome assembly OCZS01 (sample SAMEA3113584, study PRJEB22503) | soil metagenome
GTTGTCGAGCATAGGTACCGCACCCGGATCGCGCTGCCGCCAATGCGCGTAGGCACTGACCGCGTTTAAGGCATGGATTGCACTGGCCGGCCCGTCGAAGCTTGGGAGATCTCCCCAGGTGTCCGGTTCCCACTCGACCTCTGGTGCCGCACGGAAGCCGAGGAAAGCCCCGATCACAGGCTTGATTGCCGTCGCCGCAATCTCGGCCAGGACGTCGCGGACCGCATCGGTGCCGCCATCGAAGACCCGCACGATCGCGCAAACGACCGAATCAGAGTCTCCGGCGATGACCTGGCGCACAGCTCGGGCGACATCCGGTGCCATCACGTCAGGCGGCAGCAGGACCGGCTCGGTGTCGCTCACCAGACCAACGCCGCGGACGGTGGCGAGCATCTGCTGCGCCAGCCCACTGGAGTTGGTCACCAGGCCCACTCGAGGGCCACTGGGGAGCGGCTGCCTGGCGGCGATCTTGGCGACGTCGAACATGGCAGACCGCTGGTGTACCACCATCACCCCGGCCTGCCTGAACAGGGCGTCCACCGCGACATCAGGAGAGTGGGCCAACCCACCCCGATCGCCGACGTGAGAACCCCAGCTGATGCTGCCGGGGGCGAAGACGACCACAGGTTTCCGTCGCGCCAGGCGGCGCGCAAGTCGCGAGAACTTGCGCGGGTTGCCGATCGAGTCCATGGACAGCAGGCAGACTCGGGTGTCTTCGTCATCCTCCCAGTACTGGATCACGTCGTTGGCCGTGACGTCGGCATAGTCGCCGGTGCTGACGAACGAGGACAAGCCGATCTGCTGTTCCACCGCGTGGTTCAGCTGCGCGATGCCGACGGCGGCCGACTGACAGAACAGGCCGACGCCACCGCTGCGCGGCATGGGACCGGGAGTGGCGTTCAAGCTGGTCTCGACATGGGTGTTGATCAGCCCCAGCGCATCGGGTCCGAGTGCTCGGATACCGTACGCGCGAGCCAGGTTGACCAGCGTCAGCCTGTCCCTAGCCTGGACCTGACTGCCAGTAAGCAGGACGAGGCCGTGCGCCCCTTTGTGCGCCGCCTCGATCACGACGTCACCGAGTTGCTCGCTTCCTACCAGGACGAGCGCGAGATCGATCTGGCCGTTGACTTCGGCAATTGTCTGGGCAGTCTGAACTCCGCGGATTTCTGATCCGTCTGAGCTGATGCCGATCAATTCCCCGCGGAAGCCGCCACCGAGCACCGAATTGACGATGCGCTGGACGACGGCTTGCGGGCCGTAGACCACCACTCGATGAGGTGTCAGCAGCCGGTGCACCGAGGCGCTCTCGGCTCGATGCTCACGGCGCTCCATAACGCCCACCGAGGTGTTCGTGGGCAGGATGGGGAACTCCACGGCAAGGACGCCGTCCTGGATCCCTTTCGAGACCCGGTATCCAGCTTCGGCGAAAATCTGAGCCATTCGCCGATTTTGGGGCAGGACCTCGGCGACGAAGCGGTTGATCCCGCGCTCCCGAGCCGCCTCGGCAAGATGCTCGAGCAGCAACTGCGCGATCCCCCGCCCCTGGTGCGCGTCCTCCACCAGGAACGCGACTTCCGCCTCGTTGTCGTCGAGCCGGTCGTACCGGCCGACGGCGATCATCTGATCAGCAACGGTCACGATCAACGCGACCCGGTCGACGTAGTCGACTTGAGTGAAACGGGCGACGTCGCGCTGGCTCAACTTCGGATACGGAGCAAAGAAACGCAGGTACTTCGACTCTGGCGACACGCGCTCGTAGAACTCGACGAGCATGTCGGCATCAGAGGGCCGGATCGGCCGCAGGTGGGCAACGCCGCCGTCGGTCAGGACGACATCCGCCTCCCATTCCACCGGGTAGCCAGGAGGATGAACGACCGTCTCAGCTGGCACCCAACTCACCCTACGCAGCGCAAGTTACGACTGGGCGACTACGACCAATAAGTCCGTGACGCAGACGATGTGTGGTTGGCTAGGTCGGTGCCTGACTTCATCGCCGCAGTCGATCAAGGCACGACCAGCACTCGGTGCATGATCTTCGATCATTCTGGTGCCGAGGTCGCCCGGCACCAGCTGGAGCACCGGCAGATTCTGCCGCAGTCCGGCTGGGTGGAGCACGATCCGGTCGAGATTTGGGAACGCACCCAGGACGTGGTCTCGGCCGTCTTAGGCTCGGGCGCTCTCAAGGTCACCGACCTTGCCGGACTGGGCATCACCAATCAGCGTGAAACCGCGGTTGTCTGGGACCGTCGGACCGGTCGGCCATACGCCAATGCCATTGTCTGGCAGGACACCCGCACGGCCCCCATCGCGGCCGCCCTCGATCGCGATGGACGCGGTGACGTGATCAGGGAGCGCGCCGGGCTGCCGCCAGCCACTTACTTCTCTGCCGCAAAGGTCCAGTGGCTGCTCGACAACGTCGAGGGCCTGCGCGCCGACGCGGCAGCAGGCAACGCGATCTTCGGCACGACCGACAGCTGGCTGCTCTGGAACCTCACGGGGGGCGTGGCTGGTGGGATGCATCTCACTGACGTGACCAACGCCAGCCGCACCATGCTGATGGACCTGGAGACTCTCGACTGGGACGACGAGTTGCTCTCCTTCTTCGGCATTCCTCGGCAGATGCTGCCCACCATCAAGCCGTCGGCGACCGAGGATGGCTTCGGACAGACCACGTCTGATAGCCCGCTAGGCGCGGAACTCTCGATCACCGGCGTACTGGGCGACCAGCAGGCAGCGATGGTCGGCCAGGTCTGCCTTGCTGAGGGCGAGGCGAAGAACACTTATGGGACCGGCAACTTCCTGCTCCTCAACACCGGCGACACCCTGGTGCGATCAGCGAACGGTTTGCTCACCACGGTGTGCTACCAATTCGCCGGCTCGGGCCCGGTGTACGCGCTGGAGGGCTCGATCGCCGTCACCGGATCGGCCGTTCAATGGCTGCGAGACCAGCTGAAGATCATTCGCGGGGTAGAGGAGATCGAAGCCTTGGCCAGCCAGGTCGACGACACCGGCGGCGCGTATTTCGTACCCGCCTTTTCCGGACTCTTCGCGCCCTATTGGCGGGCCGACGCCCGGGGAGCCATTGTCGGGCTCTCCCGTTTCCACACTGGAGCACATCTGGCGCGAGCCACGCTGGAGGCCATCTGCTACCAGACCCGCGACGTGGTTGAGGCCATGGAGAAGGACTCGCAGGTCAACCTTTCCGTGTTGAAGGTTGACGGCGGGGTCACCGCGAACTCGTTATGCATGCAACTGCAAGCCGACGTGCTGGGCGTCGACGTCAGCAAGCCGGTGGTTCACGAAACGACCGCGCTCGGTGCTGCTTATGCCGCCGGTCTTGCGATCGGCTTCTGGAACGACGTCGCCGAGCTGCGGCACAACTGGCAGGAGGATCATCGGTGGAGCCCGCAGTGGACTGCGGCGGAACGAGACGCCGGATACGCAGGATGGCAACGAGCGGTTCAACGCACCCTGGATTGGGTGCCCGCCACATGAGCCTGGTGCTCGCGGCGACCGGAAGCCAACGATGCGCTCGATGACCGCCCCACTGAGCCCGCAGGCGCGGGCCGCGGCGCTGGAGGGACTTCGGCATACGGAGCTGGACGTTCTCATCATCGGGGCCGGAGTTACCGGTGCAGGATGCGCTTTGGATGCGGTGACACGCGGGTTGCGGGTCGGGCTGGTGGAAGCCCGCGACTTCGCCGCCGGCACGTCGAGCAGATCGACCAAGCTTTTTCACGGAGGTCTGCGGTATCTCGAACAGCTGGGCTTCTCGCTGGTGTTCGAAGCCCTGAAGGAAAGGGCACTAGCCCTGGACAAGCTCGCACCTCATCTGGCGAAACCCGTCCGCTTCCTTTATCCACTGCGGCGTCCGGCGGTTGACCGCGGCTATGCCGGTCTAGGGATCGGCGTCTACGACGTGATGGGCGCGGGACGGGGAGTACCTCACCACCTGCGTCATCTCAGCCGCACCAAGACCCTTGAGATCTTCCCCTCCGCCCGCCGAGATGCGATCCGAGGTGCGATCAGCTTCTACGAGGGCCAGGTCGACGACGCCCGGCACACCTTGCTGCTGTCTCGCACCGCGGCGCACTACGGAGCGCTGTGTGCCAGCAGTACGAGGGTGGTCGCATTTCTTAGAGATGGCGAGCGGGTCACCGGTGTGCGCGTACGGGATCTGGAGTCAGGCGACGAGTTTGACGTCCGTGCCCGGCAGACGATCAACGCGACCGGTGTCTGGATCGACGAACTGCAGGAGATGCTCGGTGGTCGGAGCCAGTTTCGCATCCGCGCATCGAAGGGAATCCATCTCGTCGTGCCACGGAGCCGGATCAACTCCGCCGCCGGCGTCATCACTCGAACCGAGAAGAGTCTGCTCTTTCTCATTCCCTGGGGCCAACGGCACTGGATCATCGGGACGACCGACACTGACTGGCAGCTTGATCTGGCCCATCCCGCGGCCAGCGCAGCGGACATCGACTATCTGCTCGGGCACGTGAACGCTCTACTCGCCGATCCCCTGACCCGCGACGACGTGGTCGGTGTCTACGCCGGATTGCGTCCGCTGCTCTCGGGTGAATCCGACCCGACCTCCAAGCTTTCCCGAGAACACGCAGTCGCGCGCCCAGCGCCCGGAATCATCACTGTCGCCGGCGGAAAGTACACCACCTACCGGACCATGGCGCGCGATGCCGTTGACGCCGCTGTACGTGGCCTCGGTGGCCATGTGCCAGCCTGCTGCACCGAAGACGTACCGCTGCTCGGAGCCGACGGCTACGGCCCGCTCTGGAACGCCCGCGCGCTGCTGGCGGCGGAGTCAGCTTTGCCGGTTCAGCAGGTGGAGCGCCTGCTCAACCGCTACGGCTCGCTGCTGCTTGAGCTGCTGGAGTTGATCAAGAAGGATCCTGCGCTCGGGTCGCCGATCGACGGTGCGGATGACTACCTCCGAGTCGAAGCCGTGTACGCAGCGTCCCATGAAGGCGCTCTGCATCTGGACGACATCTTGGCCCGACGAACGCGGATCTCGATCGAGACCTGGGATCGCGGGGTGGAGGCCGCGGCCCACGTCGCCGCCTTGGTAGCTCCGGTCTTGGGCTGGGGTCCAGCCGACATTTCGCGCGAGATCGAGCACTATCGCCTCCGCGTTGCCGCCGAGCGTGAATCGCAGGACCAGCCGGATGATCTCTCCGCCGACTCCGCCCGGCTAGGGGCACCTGACGTCCGGATGGGCGGCCAGCATGCACCAGAGGCGCGATAACCTCTGCGTGCCGCCCACCATGGCGGAACCGCTGCCAGAGTGTGCGACGCCACGTCCAGTGTGAAGGTGATCATGAACGACCAACCCGAACTTCTCCGCGACCTGGTCGCGACCTACCTGGCCGAACAATGCCGGGTGCTGATCGAGGCGGAGCCGCAGCTGCGTGCGGGTGAGTCAGTCGTCCACACCACTCGGGTTGCCGTCCGACGCCTCCGAAGCACGCTGCGCACCTGTGCCGAGCTGTTCGACCCGACCCGCGTGGAAGGGCTGGAACCCGAGCTGGTCTGGTGGGCCGGCCTGCTTGGCGCCGTTCGTGATCTTGACATTCTGGCCGAGCGGATGTCGGCTCGCCTCACCGAGCTGCCGGTGGAGCTCGTGCTGGGGCCGGTGGCCAACACGATCACCACTGAGATCGCCGCCCAGCGGAAAGTGCACTTCGACGAGGTGATTGCCGCCATGGACTCGGCCCGGTACCGGGCGCTGGTGATCGAACTTCACCGCTGGCAGAGCGCGCCACCGTTCACGGATGCAGCGGAGGTAGCACCGAGCGAGATCGCGGACTATGTGGCACGGGCGGGCAAGAAGCTCGACAAGCGCGTGGAGGATGCCGCTGAGGCATGCCGAAGCGGCGACCAACATACCGATGAGCTGCTGCACCGCGCTCGCAAGGCCGGCAAGCGACACCGCTATGTCGCCGAGCTGGCGCAGCCGATCCTGGGGTCAAAGGCGGACAAGATGGTTGCCCGGCGGAAGAAGCTGCAGGATGTGCTCGGCGATCACCAGGACAGCCACGTGGCGAGTGAGTTCGTACGCGAAATGGGCGCCAGGGTTGGGATCCACGAAGGTCAGAACGGCTTCACGTACGGGGTGCTGCTCGGGATTGAGCGACAAAGACTGCAACAGCTCAAAGACGTCCTCGGCCGCTCCAAGCCGGGGAACGCGGAAGCCGAATTGATAGCGCTCGCAAAGTCCTCGTACTGACCTGCCGTCTCAGGTGGTCGTGGTCGGGCGCGCCGGTCATGTCTCGGACCGAGGCAGCGGGCAGAATCGGCATTGCCCACTGATTGAGGAGTTTCAGCCGTATGGCCCGCACGCCCCCGGCACCGCCCGACGACGATTTCACCGAACGCATCCTCGACATCGATGTCTCCTCGGAGATGCAGACCAGCTTCCTGGAATACGCGTATTCCGTCATCTACTCACGAGCCCTGCCCGATGCGCGTGACGGCCTGAAACCGGTCCAACGCCGGATCCTCTACTCCATGGACGAGATGGGCGTCCGTCCTGACCGGGGGCACGTGAAGTGTGCTCGAGTGGTGGGCGAAGTCATGGGCAAGTACCACCCACACGGCGATGGAGCGATCTACGACGCGCTGGTCCGGACCGCGCAGCCGTGGACCATGCGGCTGACGCTGATCGACGGTCACGGCAACTTCGGTTCACCCGATGACGGCCCCGCAGCCATGCGTTACACCGAATGCCGGATGGCCGCTGCCGCGCTTGCCATGACGGCAGGCCTCGACCAGGACACGGTCGACTTCAAGCCGAACTACGACGGCAAGGACGTAGAGCCGGTCGTCCTGCCTGCAGCTTTCCCCAACCTGCTGGTCAATGGAGCCAGCGGCATCGCCGTGGGCATGGCAACCAACTGTCCGCCGCACAATCTCGTCGAGGTGATTCAGGCGTTGCGACACCTGATCTCGCACCCCGACGCCGGAGTGGAAGAGCTGATGCGCTTCATTCCGGGTCCCGACCTGCCGACCGGTGGCAAGATCATCGGGCTGGACGGCATTCGCGACGCTTACACCGCCGGTCGAGGGTCGTTCCGGATCCGGGCCACAGCCCGGATAGAGCAGGTCCATCCGCGGCGCAAGGGGATTGTGATCACCGAGTTGCCGTATCTGGTGGGGCCCGAGCGGGTTATTGAGCAAATCAAGGCCGGCGTCAACGCTCGCCGCATCCAAGGCATCGCAGATGTCAAGGACCTGTCGGACCGTGCGAATGGCACTCGCCTGGTGATTGAAGTGAAGAATGGATTCAATCCCGAGGCGTTGCTGGATCAGCTCTACAAGGTGACCAAGATGGAGGACACCTTCGCGATCAATGCGGTTGCGCTGGTCGACGGGCAGCCAAGAACGCTGAACCTGCGAGATCTGTTGACCGTCTACCTCGAACATCGCTACGACGTGACCCGGCGACGGACAGGGTTCGCTCGAAATCGCGCCGCGGACCGGCTCCACCTGGTGGAAGGTCTCCTGATAGCGATCCTGGACATCGACGACGTCATCGCCATCATCCGCTCATCCGACGAAGTCGCACAGGCACGGGAGCGGCTGATCGCGGCCTTCGACCTCTCGGAGATTCAAGCGAACTACATCCTGGACATGCCGCTACGCCGGCTGACGAGGTTCAGCACGCTCGAGCTGGAAGCGGAACGGGACCGGCTCCAGGTTGCCATCGCCGAGCTGACCGCGATCTTGGACAATCCCGACCAGCTCCGAGCGCTGGTCGGCAACGAGCTGGCAGAGGTCGCCCAGCAGCATGGGACACCGCGACGCACGATCCTGCTCGCTGCCAGCGGCGTCGCGGCGACTGCCGCGGCCGCGCCGTTGGAGGTCACGGATGAACCATGTTGGATCCTCCTCTCCTCCGCGGGCCTTCTCGCCCGAACCGACCATGCCGATCCGCTGCCCGCCGGTGGGCCGCGGGCCAACCACGACGTCCTGACTTCCAAAATCATTGCCACCGCTCGGGGCGAATGTGGCCTGGTGACCAGCGCCGGACGGTTGTTCAAGATCAGCGTTCTCGATCTGCCGACCGTTCCGGCCACGGCCCACGCCCCCAACCTGCAGGGCGGCACCCACGTCAGCGAGCTCATCACCCTGGACACCGGCGAGCGCGTGCTCTGCCTCACCAGCTTGTCTCACGACTCGCTGGGACTGGCCCTGGGCACCGCGGGCGGCGTCGTCAAGCGCGTCAATCCCGAGGTCCTCGGCCGCGATTCGTGGGAGGTGATGCGGCTCGAGCCTGGGGACAAGATCGTGGGTGCCGTCGAGCTTCGCTCGGTCGACAGCGAGCTGGTCTTTGTGACCAATGACGCGCAGCTACTGCGTTTCCCGGCGGTCTCGGTACGTCCCCAGGGACGCTCTGGCGGCGGGATGGCCGGCATCAAATTGGGGATTGGCGCCCGAGTGGTGTTCTTCGGAGCCGTTCCGGCAAGCGGATCTGTCCTCGTGACCGTGTCTGGCACGTCCCGCGCACTGCCCGGCACCGATGCCGGATCAGTCAAGGTCACTCCCTTCGGGGAGTATCCAGGCAAAGGTCGAGGGACCGGGGGCGTACGCTGCCATCGATTCCTCAAGGGCGAAGACGTGGTGCTGCTCGCCTGGGCGGGACCCGCACCAGCGGTGGCTGCCGCGGCGAGTGGCAGCCCGATACCGCTGCCTGACGCTGAGGGGCGGCGCGACGGCTCGGGCACTCCTGCCAGCCAACCGATCGCTGCCGTCGGTTCTGCGGCCGCCGGCTAGACCGACCTGGAGGACACGATGACCGCGCAAGAGGCAGCTCGACCCGCTGCCGGGGATTTCGACGATCTACTCGCCAACAACCGCGAATTCGCTAAGCATTTCGATCAGCAAGGCTTCGATGGTGTCGCCCACGCCGGAGTTCTCATGGTGACCTGCATGGACTCCCGGATCGTGCCATTGCAGATGGTGGGCCTCACCTTCGGGGACGCCAAGATCATCCGAACACCCGGTGGCCGGGTAACAACGTCCGCCATGGCCGGATGCATCGCTGGCGTCCACCTACTCCACGTCGAGCGCATCATGGTGATCCCGCACAGCCGCTGCGCCATGGCGGCCGCCGACGACGAGGTGCTGATCGAGCGCATCCGCCAGTCGAGTGGTGCCGACGCCTCGTGGGTCCGCTTCGGCGCCTCCGCCGACCAGCGCCGTACGCTGCACCGCGACGTCGAAAAACTGCGCAACCATCCGCTGATCGCCGATCGGGCCATCGTCGGTGGCTTCTACTACGACGTGGACACCGGCCTGCTGGAACGCTGGATTTAGCCGGAGCTATCTCGGCGTGAGCCGCATTCTGGCAGGTGAACGGGCCCCTTTATGACGCTAGGGCTGATTGTTGCGCCGATGCCAAGGAAGCCCGAGATGTGGGGGGCGACCCGCCTTCGGGCATTGAAGCGGGTCGCGAGCCATCTCAGCTCGGCAAACGCTCACGAAGCGAGGAAGCAACGGACACGCGATCTGCCGGGCTCTAACAGTTCACGCGTCGATAGCAGCTGCGTCGAGCTGGTACGCGCCATCGATGATGAAGTCCTTGCGAGGGCCGACGTCGTTGCCCATCAGCATTTCGAAGGTGGTTTCGGCGATCAGCCCATCATCGACGGTCATTCTGCGCAGGGTTCGGTGCCGCGGACTCATGGTGGTCTCCGCCAGCTGGTCAGCATCCATCTCCCCAAGGCCTTTGTAGCGCTGCGGCTCCTTGAAGGTGAGCCCGCGCTTCGTCAACTCGGCGGCCTTCCGCTGGTATTCGGCGTCGGAGTAGGTGTAGATGAACTTCTCCTGGCCCTTTCGCGCATTGGTCAGCTCGAATCGGTGCAGCGGCGGTACGGCGGTGAACACCCGGCCGGCGTCGACAAGCGGCCGCATATAGCGGAAGAAGAGGGTGGCGAGTAGGCAGCGGATGTGCGCGCCGTCGGAGTCGGCATCCGCCATGAAGATGATCTTGCCGTACCGGGCTGTATCGATATCGAAGCTCCGGCCCGAACCCGCGCCCACTACTTGGATGATCGACGCGCACTCGGCGTTCTTCAGCATGTCGCCGATGGAGGCCTTCTGGACGTTGAGAATCTTTCCCCGGATCGGCAGTAGAGCCTGGAACTCGGAGTTGCGTGCCAGCTTCGCCGTACCCAACGCCGAGTCCCCCTCGACAATGAACAGCTCGCAACGGTCGACATCGGTGCTGCGGCAGTCCACCAGCTTGGCCGGCAGCGAGGACGATTCGAGCGCATTCTTGCGGCGCTGGGCGTCACGATGCTGCCGCGCCGCGACCCGCGCCCGAGACGCTCCGACCACCTTCTCCAGCACCTGCCGGGCCTGTGCGCGGGTCGTGCCCTTCGTCGATGTCAGGAACGCCGTCAGTTCCCGGCGTACGGCCTTCGTCACCAACCCGGCGACGGCCGGCGTGCCGAGCACCTCTTTGGTCTGGCCTTCGAACTGCGGCTCGGCCAGCCGTACGGTAATCACCGCTGTCATCCCCTCGAGGACGTCGTCCTTGACAATCTCCTCCCCCGCTTTCAGCAACCGAGTGCCCTGCAACACGTCGGTGAACGTGCGTGTCAGTGCGCGCTCGAACCCCGCCACGTGTGTGCCGCCTTTCGGCGTGGCAATGATGTTGACGTAGGAGCGGGTGGTCGACTCATAGCCGGTGCCCCAGCGGACGGCGATGTCGATGTCGAGGTCGCGCTCGACGTCCCTGGGCTCCATATGGCCGTCGGCGTCCAGCATTGGCACCGTCTCGGTGAACCGGTCCTGGCCGCGTAGCCGGATGACGTCGGTGATGGCTTCGCCGGCCGCGAGAAACTCACAGAATTCCGAGATCCCGCCGTCGTGGCGGAAGCGCTGCTCGCTCACCTCCGCCGTGCGGGCGTCGGTGATCTGGAGTGCCAGCCCGGGCACCAGGAAGCTGGTCTGCCGGGCGCGCTCCTCCAGCTCCGCCAACGACAAGGCCGCGTCCTTGAGGAAGATCTGCCGATCGGGCCAATAGGTCACGCGGGTACCGGTAATGCCCTTGGCCGTCCGGCCGACTTTGCGGAGGCCGCCGCCTGCGGTGAACCTGGCGTTCGGCCCCGGCCCGTCGAAGTTCCCTGGCGTACCCCGCCGGAACGACATCGCCCAGGTCGCGCCGTTGCGATCCACCTCGACGTCCAGCCGGCTGGCGAGCGCGTTCACGACGGAGGAGCCCACGCCGTGGAGGCCCCCGGTCGCGTTGTAGCTGCCGTTGCCGAATTTGCCGCCCGCGTGCAGCTTGGTGAACACGACCTCGACCCCGGAAAGTCCGGTACGCGGTTCGACGTCAACCGGGATGCCGCGGCCACGGTCGGCCACCGAGATGCCGCCATCGGCCCGCAGTGTGACGGAAATCTCCTTACCGAATCCGCCGAGAGCCTCGTCGACGGCGTTGTCGATGATCTCCCACAAGCAGTGCATCAGGCCGCGGGTATCGGTCGAGCCGATGTACATCGCCGGCCGCTTGCGGACCGCTTCCAACCCTTCCAGGACCAGTAGGTGGTGTGCCTCGTAATCGCGTGTTTCTGTTACAGGATTGGCAGTTGGCACGGGCTGAGAGTACCTCCGGTGTGCCCCGCATCCGGGACGGTCGAGACCGCATCCAGATGGTGTCGCGCAGCGAAGAGTAGGAAAAGACTCGGCTGCAGGCTCGATCCGGCCCTCATTCGTTACATAAGAGACACGGCGTCGAGACCCGCAGAGGGAACAATTCAAGCCAGAGTGGATGTTGACTGGGAACCGAGGGTACGAAGCAACAGCGACGTAGCCTCATCACAGATGAAGATCATTCGATCCGAAAGCGAGGCCTACCTTGAGCACATCAGTCATCGAAGGCGCCGCGTTGAACGCCGCCGATCGGTGTGATCGGTGCGGGGCCCAGGCCTACGTCCGCGTCATCATGGCCAATGGTTTCGAGCTCTTGTTCTGCGCCCACCACAGCCGCGAGCACGCGGACAAGCTCAAGCAGGTGGCGCTGAAGATTCACGACGAATCCGAGCGCATCCAGTAGCGCTTCAATAGCTATCGACAGCTCGGCCCCTCCATCGTCCCGATGCGAGGGGTCGAGTCGTCTTGGCGCCGACATCTGCATCGGACGAACCGCCACTGCGGATTTGTCATGTACCCCTAGCTGACGCCCTCCGACGGCCGGCGGCGGGGCTCCCTGTCAGCAGCAGAACGGTGTACCCGCGAGGCTCCATTCCGGCATCCTTATGAAGAGGAGCCGCTGTCGTACGCCGATTCTATGGAGATGGCGAGGTGACGACCCATGTTCGACGCAGCAGCAGTCATCGGGACGGGAAGGTCCGACGATTATCTGCTGTCGCCCGTGGAGCACGCCGAGAGGCTGCGCGCCTCCGCGCCAAAGCTTGCCGCGCTGCTTACCCACAGCGCACCCATGGAGTTGGCGCGGCAGTACGCAGACGCGGACGCCGAAGCCGTTGCCGCGGGGGTCGCGTTCAAGCGTTGGCTGACAAGGGCTAACTGGACGGTCTTGGTGACCGCGACCGTGAGCGCCGTACTGATGGCTGTTGCTCTGCTGGAAGGCAGACTAGGCGGATTGACGAGGCCACTACTCGCCGTGCTGGCTCTTCTCGGTGTCGGAACAGGTGCGATCGCCTCGATGGCCCTGTTCCGGGTGAAGGAGGGACGGCTGCTGGAGAACTGGTTGACGGCCCGCGCGCGAGCTGAAACGAAGCGCTTGTCGTACTTCACCTGGCTTGTCGAGGAGTTCGCTAGCCCGATCGACATCCAGCTCGACTTGCTCAAGCTGGAATACTTTCGCCGCTATCAGCTGGACCTCCAGATCGCCTACTACCGGATCCGGAGATCGGACCACCGCAGCTCGGCTGAGCGGACCCTCAATATTGCAGCTTGGTCGGTCGTCGTAGCTGCGATCGCGTCAGGTGCCGCCGGAGTGCTCGGCGCAATGATGACCGAATGGGCCGCGCTCGGTTCGCTCGCGGTTTTCGCCGCGGCACTTCAAGGGTTCGCCGCTTCGCGGGAGGCCATAAACCAGGATCGCCGGAACGCTGAGCGATATGAGCGCAGCGCGGTGGCTCTGCAAGGCCTCCGAGAACGTCTAGACGATGTCCGGGCAGGCATCACAGCGGGATCCCGATCGGTGCTGATCGAGTACGTCGCTGCTGTCCAGGACCAGTTGTCTCTCGAGCACCGGCAATGGTTGGAAGCAGCGGAGAGCACCCAGACAGGCGTGGCGCGGCTCGACAAAGCGCTTCAGAGCGCACTTCACGGGGATTAGGGCCCCCAGCCGTCGCGGAGGCCTCGTGACGCCCGCCAGAGGGTGTGCTCGCGCGAAATCGCCTCTTCGGCCTGGCCGACGAAGACGGTCCAACGCTCCTCGCTCCTCATGGTTGTGAGCTCTGTCGCGATTGAGGCGAGTTCCTGGCTGGCGATGCCGTATGCCGTCGCCAGGTTCCGGTGTTGCTTGGCCTCGATCCAGGCCGTGACACTCCCAGCGGCCACGGCAAGGAAACCGAGCAGATCGAAGTTGATCCAGCCGAACGCCTTGAGCGCGCCGCCGACCATGCCGGCCACCTCCAGCACGATGCTCACCAGCACCCATGCGCGTGCTCGCCGGTCGTTCCACCGGGCCTTTTGTGAGTACCAGCGTTGCTGGTCGGCAATCCGGTCGTCGAGATAGATCTGCCGACGCTCATCGAAGTCAAGGGCGCGGACTTGGCGCATCTTGTCGCTGATCTGATGCTCGCCGGGGACGCCGGGACCCAACGAGATCGACTGAAGGTCCTGCAGCAGTGACCGGGTCTGCGCAAGGAACTGCGCGTCGACATCAGGGATATCGACCTCGAAGGGCTCGGCCCGAACCATGTATCGCCAGGCGAGTGTCTTGGCGGACTCCGCCGCGGCCCGACCTTCGTACCAGGCCGTGTGCGGACTGGTCATGGCCATGAAGAGCTCGGCGCCTAGTGCGCAGGCGAACGCGAGAAACGCTAGTCCGCCGCCAATCTGGAAGTCTGCCGCGGTAGTCAGCGTGACGGCGCCGCCGAATGCCGCGACGAGCAAAGCACCGAGGCGCACCCTGAGCGCCCTCAGATAGGACCGTTGCGCTCTGACCGACTCCCCATCTGCACTACGACACAGCGCTGGGAAGTCGGCCGGACCGTCAATCGTGACGCTCATCCTGGACGCTCCTATCGAATGGGCCGGAATGAGGCTCCGAGGGCTCAACCGTTGTCGCTGGGCTTGTCACCGGAGTACTGATTGTTCTTAACCGCGACTCCGACGGATAGTCCCATCCCAGGATCGTCGAGCTGCCGCGTGTCGACACTTACCGCTGGATGAGAGCTTCACTTGGCGCAAGTTGGTGTGGGACTACCTGCGTTCCAGGTCCTGAAGCCAGACGGTGGGCGTCTGGGCGCTGAGTGCGCTCGGGCAACACTAGAGACGGTCGCGCAATGTTGTACGGGGGAGCTGTTCCAGCAAGCTGTCGCGATGAGGGGTCGACCATGCTGCGCTGCGACTGATCACCTGCGGCGGCATCTACGACGCAGCCCGGCACACAGCTACCTGGACAACGTCGTGGTCTCCGCCAAGTGCAAATGGTCCGCAAGTCTCACGGCTGGTCTCCAGAGCCGGTCAGCCTTTGACCACCAGCACAAACGGCTCCGACGTCACTCCAGAGCGAGGGTCCACCACCCGAAGCCGGTGCCGACCCTTCGCCAACTCGACATAGGCGGTGAACCGGCCCGACGGGTCAGTCCGGGTGGGTAGCGGGAAGAACACCCACCTACCTTCCTCCCGGCGCTGCACCCGCACAAAAGTATCCGCTCCACCGCGGTACACGCCCTGAATCGGAACAGGCTCAAAGGCCCTGGCAGAACCGGCCAAATCCTCCAACTGAATGGTTGGCTCGCCTCCCCCCGTGGCGGGCGATTCATCGGACGGCTCACTCGTTGGACTGCTCACCGTTGGTGCGGACGCGCTCGGCGTAGGGACCGACGATTGGGCGGTCACGCCGCCACCCCTATTCGCGCCGAACAACAACGCTCCGATAAGCAGTGCCGCCAAGAGGGTGGCGGCAAGGGCTAGCCATCGGAAGCGTTTCTTCTCCGGAGGATTATCAACCGGCACAAGTCCGAAGACTTGCTGCTCGGGGAGTTGGGGAGATGGGTGCAGCCCGTCTCCGTTGAGTGCCGCTGGTGCGATGTCGCCCTTCTGCGGGTCGGTGACTGCTGGATCGACCTGCTTGCTGGCTGTTCTGTGGGGGTCGCTGGGTGCGGACGCTGCCTTGGCCTGGGCTGTTTGGTGGGGGTCGGTAGCTGGCCGCTCTAGCTTGCCCTGCTGATTCGAGAGCATTTCTGGAGGCCGACCTCCACTGGGCACCGCACGGACTGCCGGTATCTCTACCGTGTCGTCATCTTCTGGGCCGGCAAGCGCTGTGTCGACCTTTTCGGCGCGGACAGCCGCTGGCTCTGCCTTCGTCTGGGCCGCCTTCTGGGTGACGGCAGCCGCCGGATCGTGGTTCTTCCCAGTCAACTTTTCGGTGTCCGCGGCCACCGGGTCAGCCTTGGTCTGGGCCGTCTTGTGGCGGGGGGTGGCTGCCGGCTCGACCTGCTTGATGGCCGGCTCGATCTGCTTGCTGGCCATCTTGTGGGGGTCCGTGGCTGTCGGCTCCGCCTCTGTCTGGACCGTCTTCTGCGGGCTGGTGGCCGCCGACTGTAGCTTGGCCTGCTGCTTCGAGAGCTTTTGTGGAGGCCGACCTCCACTCGGCACCGCACGGACTGTGGGTATCTCTACCGTGTCGTCATCTTTTGGCCCGGCAGGCGCCGTGTTGGCCTTCTCAGTGCCGGTAGCCGGAGGCTCAACCTTCGCCTGTGCCACCTTCCGGGCGCCGGTATCCGCCGGATCCAGGTACTTCCCAGGCCCCTTTTCGGTGTCCGCCCTTGCCGGGTCTGCCACTTTCTCGGCCGCCTTTTCGGTGTTGGCAGTCGCTGGATCCACCTCCTGTGCCGGCTGAATGTCGATCGAGTCCGTGGTCTTAGTGCTCCACAGCAGGCCGAGGACCGTGTCGAGCCAGCTGCGGATGTAGCCGAACTCGGGGCTCTGATCACTGGTCCGTTCGAGCTTGCCGACTTCGCGCAGCGCTGCCTTGCGGACGTTGTCGGGCAGCTGAGCCTCCTCGACTCGCTTCCGGTAGTCCTGGCCACCCTCGGGCTTGTCCTCGCCGAGCTCCCTCTGCCTGCTCGCCTTCTCGGCCTTGACAGCTGAGGGGTCGGCAGCTCCCGGGTCGGCCTTCTTCTCTGTGGATAACTGCGGTGCCGGCATCTTCACCCGAGGGATCCGCATTGTCGGTGTCTCGTCTTGCGAGAGGTTCGGCTGCTGGAGTGTTGGGTCCAGGGCTGAGTTCGGCTGCTTGGACGGCTGCGACATCGATACCTCCTGCCAAGGACCTCCACACAATCTTGAAGTACGGCTGCATCCGGGCTGATTCGTGTCACACCGCGGACATCTGGATCACGGCCAATCACCACTCCACGGCCTGCAGTACACCGACGATTCGCGGGTGACGAGCTCGTCGGCACCAACGGCGCGTATACAAATGAGGTTGCCGGCAAGCCACCGGTGATCAACCTCAGCTATGACAAGCCCACTAACACAGGGGGCCGGCTGTGCATGCCGGTCGAGTTCGCCGTGGTGGCAATCCCAACGCGCTGACAGCAGCGCCCAGCCCGCATACCAGACCGAGGAGGCGTGACAGTACATTGCTGACCGCAGCTGAGGCTGAAAGTGCCAACTCGGCTAGCAGGTACGTGCGCACCAGGTCCCCTGGCACATCGTGATGACATGCAGACGGGAAGGAAATCATGACGGCCCTCGACCAGGAGACGATTGAGCGCGTCAAGGCCGATAAGAAACGGCGCAGGTCTACAGCCATCAGATATCAAGATGGACCTGGGCTTGCCTTCATCGTCCAATCCTTCAACCGGGTCTCCAACATCGAGCAGCTCTTCGACGGCCTCAGACGCATGGGCCAGCACGAGCTGATCGTCTGTGAGGACGGCTCGCTGGACGGCTCCCGTGAAAAATGGATGTCCTATTTGGATCGGCCGAACGACTTCCTAATCCACTCCAATGATCTACACGAGATCAGGATCCTTGATCGAGCGATCAGGTTCGCCCGTGCGGATATCGTCTGTCTGGTCCAGGACGATGACGTTATCCCTCCTGAAACCGACTGGCTGGAATCCGCGCTTAGAGCGTTTTCCAACCATCCCAGGCTGGCGATTCTGGGCGGCTTTCAGGGGTTCGAGAGCTTCGACCCTGATCCCGCAAAGGCCAAGCGCCTTTGGGGAGGGGACGAATTCCGGTTCGTCCATCACGTCAATATCGGACCCTACTTCATCCGTAGGCGGAGCTACGAGGACCTTGGCGGCTGGGAGTACTCGTTTTCCGAGGTCGGCGAGCCAGGCATCTGCTGTGACACCGAGCTGTGCCTCCGGGCCTGGATGAACAACTACCAGGTCGGCTACAGCTTCGTTCCGTTCAAGGGGCCCTCAGGACATTATCCGGCCGACGGAGGGACTGTACTGTTCTCCGACGACATCAGGGTCAGGAACTCGGTCCGTAACTCCGACACGATATTTGAGATGTACGGACCACACGCTGGGCGAATCGATGAACTGGTGACCGCCGCCAATTCAGCCTTGGCCTCATCTCAAGCTGAGGCCACATACCCATCGCCGCTATTGGGACGTGGCCGCGTTGACCCGGCCGTCGTACGTCCCGGCCTCGTCGAACTCGACAGTCCGGCTCAGTCCGGATAATCCCGGACTCTTGACGACCCAACGCCATGCATCTGAGGGTCTTGAGCCACTCATTGAGCGCGATGGCTGCAAATCGTGGACCGAGACTATCGCCCTTCCCGGTTGCTCACCCGTGGCCGCTGCGTATCGGGCGCGCCACTTCTGACGCTCGGTGATCGCCCGCAGGAGTACCCGCGCTGTAGCTGGCGTGGGCGCCCATCTGAGTCGGTCACAGTGGCGGCCATGCCTTCCACCTCAGGGGCCGACGAACCGGGACAGCAGCGCTTCCCGAACCACCGTTTACCCGGATCGTCCTTGTGCTCGGCCAGCGTCTTTTGGACCAGTCGTGTGAGACGAGAACACGGCGGCCTCCGAGGCCCAGATTCTCCCGATCGTGAGCCTTCGAGGCGCATTGGCCGGGGATCAGACCAACTCCGGGCAGGCCGTCGGCGTCACCGCGACGTCGGGTGGATCGGATCGGACGCTCCGAGGGAACGGCAGCCTGGCCACACGCTCATCTCGCAGGCGGCAGTGAAATCGCACCCAGGTTGAGGGCGTGAGTGTCAGCGGTCGAGCTGTCCTCGCAGCGCTCCCGCGGGGTAGGACGCGTTGTGAACGTTGACGTAATACGAGTCGGGATGCAGGACGATGTCTAGCGCCAGTTCTCGGCTGACCACAGTGCACCCACTGGACGTGCTAAGTGGTACAACGATCGGCCCAGTCGTGGTCGATGGTGCTTCGTGAATGTGCGCCGCGGCGATCGGGTCGACGTCGCTGACCTCGATCGTTGAGCACACCTCGCCGGTCCCTGGATTGATGGTCACGGTTGCGGTTCCGCTGCCGTCCAGGTCCCCTTGGTTCGGTACACCCGCGGCGGTGACCTCTGCCTCGCCAGTGAGCTCAACCGTGAACGGCACACCACCTGTCACAGCGGACGCAGGCACAACGGACGCCAGCAACAGTCCGGCGGATGCGACGAGTCCGAGAGCGAAACGGCGGACCAGCGACATGACAAACCCCCAAGAAGTAGGAATGAGACGGTTCACCATAACTGCCGTCATCGAGATGTTCGGAGCCAAGGCCATTTCAGATTGCGCCGGTGTCAACCCTTTGCGCCATGAAGGCTCGCGATTGTATTGACATGCCGCACGGTGGGCGGCCACGGTGAGGCCCGCCGAGCTGTAAGCGCGGGTTCCCACGGGCGTCTCGAGGGCCCCTAGGACCGGCGGGAACCTCGGCACCACAACACGACCGCTTCAGAGATTTTGACCCGCGTCATTCAGATCGAGCTCACCCCGGATCTGGTCGCCCCGCGTCAAGCGATGGCGCGATGGATCAGAGAGAGCCTGCAACGGCCTTCTGCCATTCTGGCTGTACCTGGATGCCGGGAGCAAGGTCACCGGCACAGCCGATTACATCGGCCATCCCGGCGACCGCTATCTCTTTGTCGACGCAGGCGATGATTGCCGACACCTTCTCTTTATCGGTCCACTCCGTCGGGAGAGTCGAGATGTCCAGCAGCTGGCAGCAGGCGATGTCATGGCCGGAGTTGATCAGATGGCCCCAGCAGACCGGGCTCGTGGCTCGCCCATGTAGATGCGCACAATGGGCGATGGTAGGACCTCGTCGACATGCGCCGTACGGAACGTCTCGCTTCGTCTATACGTCGTGGGGGAGTCGATATACGTTGGCAAGTGACCCCGAGATTTCACCATTGTTGCCCAAGAAGGGAGCGCGTCCTATGTCCGTGGAAGAAAACAAGGCGCTTGTCCGGCGGTATTGGGAGAGCGGACAGGCGGAAGCTCTGCGGGGCAACCTCGATGTTATGCATCAGTACTTCGCTGATCACTACCATGATCATACGTCCCTGCATCCGGAGCACCCTGGGGTGCAGGGGATGAAAGAGCAAATGGCTGATGCTGCTCAGGCGACGCCTGACCTGCGGACCGAGGTCGTGGATATCGCCGCCGAGGAGGATATTGTCTTCGTGCACTGGCGGGCGACCGCCACGCATGAAGGAAAGCATCAAATGACTAAGCATGTCCGTGACATCGAACCGACGGGTGAAGAGGAGACGGTGTCCGGC